>WNFL01014149.1_pt1 | contig 10388 bp, 10 predicted proteins | sample 5400361 | NCBI WGS metagenome assembly WNFL01 (sample SAMN13153351, study PRJNA577476) | soil metagenome | isolation source: 40 cm soil on Douglas fir-dominated hillslope | place: USA:California | collected 2013-09-17
TCTCCCCGAGCATCTCGGCGGCTTCAGCCGCTGAGGCCAGCGCTTCTGTCCCGTCCCTCCTGGGAGGAATTCCTGTGATCTCTATCTTGGGCATCGCGTTCCATCGGCCAACCGATGGCGTCGGCGGAACGAGACACGAGAGTCGTCGTCAGTCAAGTGTTCAGGGATAGATGTTGGAGACATCGCTCGAGCGACTCGAAGAGTTGGTGACGAGCGAGTCGGAATCATGATCTCGTCGTCTGGAGCGGTGACATGAGGTCTTGGCGTACGCCTGCGCAAAGGTCATCCTTGCTATCGTGGGTGGGCACGTGAGAATCGCACTTACCCGTCGGCTCGACGTGGACCTTGGCGGTTGCTCTTCGGCGCTCTGACCGATTCGGTCTGAGCTTCAGGTCGACATCTCGGCCCCGGTCGTATTGGAGTCCTGGTGTCGTCGCCGGCGTTACTTTCGGCTTCCATCCGAATGACGTGCTTGCTCTCTGGAGGTGTTATCGATGAGCGTTACCGACGAGTTGATTCGCAACAACGAGAACTACGCCCGCTCGTTCAAGAAAGGGGATCTGGCCATGCCACCGTCCAGGCGGGTGGCGGTACTTGCGTGCATGGATGCCCGGCTCGATACGCATAAGATCCTTGGACTCGAGGAAGGCGAAGCCCATGTCATCCGTAACGCCGGCGGGGTCGCCACCGATGACGCCATCCGATCGCTGGTCATCTCACAGCGTCTTCTTGGCACGCAGGAGATCATTCTCATCCACCACACCGATTGCGGCATGCTCACGTTCAAGGATGACGACGTCAAGGGAAAGATCGAGTCCGAGGTTGGCATCCGTCCGGCGTTTGCACTCGAGGCGTTCGCGAGCGCCGAGGGCGATGTGAAGCAATCGATCGCGCGCATCCAGGCAAGCCCATTCATTCCGAACAAGTCGAGCGTCCGAGGCTTCGTGTACGACGTGAAGACCGGGCGCTTGAATGAGGTCAGGGCCGCGGAGCGAGTGCACTAAGGGCAAATGAAAAAAGGCCGGGCACGCCGCCCGGCCTTTCCTCAAGGTTTTCTAGCAGCCGGGCGAGTAGCCGCCGAACGTGGCGGCATACAACGCGCTGATCGCTGTGTTGAGCGGACCCATAAAGGTCTTCCGGCCGTCAAACGACGCTCCCACGGCAGGCTCGACGCCCGCATGGCCAAACCACTGTGCGAAAACGAGGTCTTCCGGATGCCACTGACCGTAGGCGTTGACGTCGGTATTACCGTCGAGGCCATACCAGACTCCGACGACCGGATCGCCGACCTCCAGGACTCCGGTGCACGGATATTGTGTTGCGGTCAAGCTCTTCCAGGGAAGGACCGCGTTGTTCACGAACGGGTCATCGAGAAACTCGCCAACCTCGTGGCTGAGGGCGTGGATATCGGACAAGCCGCGTGTCGCCCGAGGTGCGCTGCGAGTCCCCGTGTAGTCGGTAAGGAATCCCGAGTAGGTGCCGGGGGTGACATAACCGGCTGCGCGCCCTGGCCGTTCGCAGATCCGGCGCCGCGGCCAATGGGCATGCCCGCGCCGTGGAACCCGAGGATGCAGCAATTCTGGTATCCGATGGGTGACCCCTTGATGTACAGAAGTACGTTATCCGTCAGGAAGATCGGCACGGTCGTTGAGTCGATCTGGAGCGAGCCCATCAGGCTCTGCAGCTCGGTTGAAAACCAGCCGACTTCGGCGAGTCCGGTGAGTTCGAGGTTGCTCTGGAGTCCGTTGGCCTGGCGCCACTCTGGCACGGGCCGCTCGTATGCGATGCCCTTGGCCGTGGGGACGTCCAGCGTCACCGTCGGCAGGACGGCGTCGTTGACGAGCTTCACGTGGTAGCCGCTGCGGAGCTGGTTGAACTGGGCCCGCATGTAGACGTCGCCGTTCTGGCCCGAGCCGCCACCCAGCACGCTCGGATAGGAAAAATCGCTGAACTGTGGCGAGGCAAGCGTCTGCGCGACCTTTGCCGTTCCGTCAAACGTGTGGTTGTAGATGTGCGGTACGAAACCGAGAAAGCCCTGGTTGACCAGGCTCGAGAGGTCCTGGTTCCCAGCCTCGAAGTTCATCTTGAGCGGGATGATCACGGTGTGGATCTCGCTGGAGCCTCCAAGCCGCGGATCGCTGCCGGCCATTGTGATCGTGTAGGTGACGTGGTTCGTCGGATCGGTGTACTGAAACGTCCAGTGAGGAACCGTCCGCGCGTTGACGAGGAACTGGGGCGCCACGCTGCCCTGGGTGGAAAAAAGCGGATCCCCTTCGGGCTGGACGGTAGGTGTCGAGGCGAACGCGCTCGATGCTGAAGCGCCCAATGCGCCGGCCGCAACGACCAGCAGACCGAGAGCAGCAGGCAGGTGAAAACGGTGCGGTTTGGCCAAACTTCCCCTCCTCAACGTGAATTGAAGATGGAAAAATAGCGCGGGATCGGGATCAAAGTCAATTTGCGAGTCCGATCGACGGGTACGCTCCCGCTGGATTCGGAAGGTTGACTGGCTGGTTACCGATCCGCAGCAGGTTGGATCGGATCGCCAGATTCGGCGACGACGACTCGGACGCGCTGAACCGAGTTGTTCTGCACCCCTTCCCGGTTCCAATTTTGTGCCGCCGGCTGGATGTTGCCTGCGCCATCGGTGGCGCGCACACAGAGCTCGTACTCGCCAGGTTCGGTCGCATCCCAGATGTAGCTCCATGAGCGCCAGGCATGAGGAGACAAGGAGTCCCCGAGTGTCGCCTCAGCCCACGTGAGACCTCCGTCGACGCTGACTTCAACTTTCGCAATCGACGCGCAACCAGACCACGCGCGACCTGTAAGGACGTGTTGGGCCAGCCTCAGAAAGCGGACGCGGGACATGAAGTCTGGAATCCCCGGCGGCATCATGAGAGCTCGCGGAAGAATGCGCGTGACCGGGACGCCGTGGTCATCGTCTGAGAGGCGGAAATGGTAGGCGGTCGCCTGCTGATAGCCGGCAAAGCTGTCATCGAGGACGGTGATTGCGCGAAGCCACTTGACGTGGGCCATTCCGTACCACCCAGGGACGACGAGCCTGACCGGGAAACCGTGCTGCGGAGGCAATGGCTGCCCATTCATGGCGTACGCGATGAGAACCTCGTCGCGACGGCATTCGGCAACCGGCAGACTTCGCTCGTACTGCTGCTCGACGCCGCCCTGGATGCCTCGATCGAGTCCTGTGAATACGACATCGCCGGCGTTGGCCAGCAGTCCGGCCTCATCGAGCAGGGCTTTCAAAGAGGTTCCCGTCCATTCGGCCGTTCCTACCGCCTCCACAAGCCAGGGCTGGCTCAGCGGGCGAGGCGAAAGCCGGGCGCGGCCGTTGCCGGCGCACTCCAGGGTCACCGCGATGGTTGTCGACGGCCTGGCCCGCAGCTCGTCCAGGTTGAGGCGCAACGGGTGGCGGACATGGCCGCCGACCGTGAGCGCCCAATCGTTGGCATCGACCGCTGGGATGTCGAAATGAATCAGCAGATAGTGGAGGCCGATCGGCGTGATCGCATGCCGGAGGGCTTCGAGCGGCATGGAATGGTTGCGAACCGCCAACTGCAGCTCGCTCTGTGTGATCTCGGGCCCGTCCATCAAAGTGCCCGCCGAAAGGGACCCCGTGGCCTGGTCAGTCACGCTTGATGACGTCGCCCCCCTTGATCACAAGCCGTACATTCGAAGGGTCCGCCAGCAGGGTCAGATCGGACAGGGGATCACCCGGTACCCCGATGAGGTCATTCCACGAGCCAGGCGCCAGCGTGCCCACCCCGCTCATGCCGATGGTGCGCGCGGCGATGGTGGTTGCGGACCGGATGCAGTCGATCGGCTTCATCCCCAGCTTGTTCATGAGAAGGAACTCCTCGCCGTTGGTGCCATGCGGCCCAACCCCGGTGTCGGTGCCAAAAGCGATGGTCACGCCGGCCTCGATCGCCAGCTTGATGCTCGCGGTGTGGTCGGCCACGACGGCGCGGGCCTTGTCGGCCGCGTAGGCAGGCATCTTCCCCGCCTCGGCGTGCCGGATGACCCAATGCGGTGCGACCAGGGTCGGGATCAGCGCATTGTGGCCGTCGAGCATCATCTCGATCGCGTCACCGTCGAGCCAGATGCCGTGCTCGATCGTTGCGACGCCCCCTTTCAACGCGTTCTTGATGCCCTGGTTGGCCTGCGCATGGGCCATCACCTTGCGCCCTTTGGTGGCGGCCTCCTCGACGGCGGCCCTGACCTCTTCCAGCGTCAGGGTCGCGTGGTGGGGCTGGTCGCCTGGTGAAAGGACCCCGCCCGATGTGCAGAGCTTGATCCAGTCGGCGCCGGCCCGGATGACCTCGCGCACGCGAAGGCGCATCGCCTCGACGCCATCGACCACCGAGTGAGGCCGGTCTGGAAGCGGTATGTCAAGGTCCGCACCGCACATGAAGTGGGCGTCCGTGTGGCCTCCGGTCTGGCTGAGCCCAGTCACGGTGACGAACATGCGCGGACCCGGAAAGTAGCCCGCGTCGATCGCCATGCGCACTCCAGCAGGCGACCCGGCCGCGTCGCGCACGGTGGTGAAGCCGGCCTCGAGCGTGCGACGGGCCGCGCGGACCGCCCGCATCAGCTCCAGGGTGGGCGGGGTGGTGAGCTCACGGGCAAAATCGAGGCCCTCGCCAAGCGAGGTGAGATGCACGTGGCAGTCGATGAGACCGGGAAGGACCGTGAGGCCCTCCGCGTCGATTACGTCTGCATCGCGCGGAACCTGGGCGCTCGCGCGCTTGCCGGCGAATGTCACTCGTCCGTCCTGGCTGAGGACCACGACCTCGCGAGTGGTGTCGCCTGTGGCCGGGTCGAGGAGGGCGTCGGCGTGGACGGCCCGAATCACAGCCCGATATTAGTTCGGTTGGAAAGACGCGACTGACGCAGCCTTTGTGGCGAACCGCCTCCGCGTGCTGGCCGAACCGACGAGAGTTCACAGTCTTCGTCGGCTCGCCCAAGCGCATCGAGCGCCTGCTGGAGGATGCCCGGGCGGCCATCGCACGCTGGGACTGACGGCGCCGTAGACGGCTGGGCTTGGGCAAGGAAGCCCGCTCTCGCGCGTTGACACCCTTACCGCAGGTTTGTTAGGGTGACCCAGGTCTTCCGCGTCTGGGGCATGCGAGAAGAAAACCGGGGGGTAGTCGTTGCGCACCGATCGCTACATGACCCACGCCGTCGTACTCGCGGTTGCGTTGGCCATATCCGGCTATACCGTGATCGACCGAAACTTCTTGCCGGCCTTCCACGCGACTGGAGTCACCTCAGCCGCCGCTTCCGAGGGGGCGGTCGGCGACGTATCCCTGGGCCGTGACAGCGTCATCATCAAACCGATTTCCATTCCGACGACTCCTCTCGTGAGCCGGGCTCCAATCGTCCATGTCGTCGCTCAGGGAGACACCCTGGAAAGCATCGCCAAGCAGTTCAACCTCCGCTGGAGGGACGTCGTCTGGTCGAACCCAGGCCTGCGCCTGCCGCTCACGGTGGGACGGCCGCTCAAGCTGCCGCCCGTGCCGGGCGTGGTAGTCGTAGTCAAGCGCGGGGACACGCCGGCGAGTCTCGCCACGACCTACGGCGTGGACGTAAGCACCCTCCTCGGCTTCAACCGAATTCGCGGACCGCAGCTCACAGCCGGCTCGACGCTTGTCATTCCCGTCGATCCAGCACAGGGTCCGAACCTGAGCACAGGTGTGCCGGCCGACCCGGCCGACCCAGGCCAGTTCCTGTGTCCGATTGCAAAGGCTCCGATCATCCAGCTGTTCGGACCGACGTCGTTCGCGATCGAACCGTCATTCGGCGGTTATCTGCATTTCCACACTGGGCTCGACCTGCTGGCCGGCTACGGCACGCCGATCGTCGCGGCAGCGGGCGGAAAAGTCACGGCAGCCGGTCCCGCAGACTACTTCGGGATCCGGGTTGAGGTCACCGACAGCTTCGGCCTGGTGGAGATCTACGCCCACATGTCGCAGGCGGACGTAGCTCTCGGGCAGCAGGTTCAGCAAGGCGCGAAGGTCGGCGAGGTCGGGAGCACGGGCCTCTCGATCGGCCCACATCTCCACTTTCAGGTCGAGGTCGGCGGCGTGCCGACCGACCCTGGCCGGCTGATCGGCTGTTAGCGGGTCTCCCTCAGACCGAGCTTTCGCATGATCTCGTCCGCGATCGCGGCTGCCGGCGGTCCAACATCGACGCGGATGTGCGGTTCGTCTGATCCGGGCTGTTCGAGGTCGGCGAACTGGCTGTCGACCAGGCTCGGCGGCATGAAGTGTGCTTGCCGCGCCGCCACGCGCGGGGCGATGGCGGCCCTGGTCCCGGACAGAAACACGAACATGACACCCGAACCCCGTCGATTGATCACCTCTCGGTATGAGCGCTTGAGAGCCGAGCACGTGATGAGGCCGTTTTCCCTGGCCTCGAGGCGCCTGTCAATCCATTCTGCGACCGCAACGAGCCAGCGCCGGCGGTCCCCATCTGTGAGCGGCACTCCCGCCTTCATCTTCTCGATGTTCGACTGAGGGTGCAGCTCGTCACCCTCCTGGAACGGCCAACCGAGGCGGCCGGCCAGGATGCGTGCGACCGTCGTCTTACCGGAGCCGGACACGCCCATGAAAACCAGTACAACCGAGCGCGAGTCCGCACTCGTGCCTTGCAATCCCGTCCCCATGACGCGATTCTCCGCCTCATTGAGTCAGGTCCGCGCAAGCGACGACAGCGAAAGTCCCCTGGTACGTCAGACCCTGGACGCTGGCGTTTCCATCCAGTCTCGATGTGGTTTCAAATGAGTGCCAATAGGACGAAGGTCCCATGTGCAGGCTTGGCTGGTGAATGTAGCGTCGTCGGCAAAGGAATTTGGTCACCAGGTCGGTGGGGGGAGGGTTCGGGACGATTCTGGCGCGCCTGTTGTTGGCATGTGCGAGCCTCGCCGCTCTTTTTGTCGCCCTGGCGCCTGTGCCGGTGCTCGCAGCCACTCCCAGTCCCGCTTGCAGCCACGCCAACCTTGCCAACCCAGGGCACCACTACGGCCTGATCAAGAACGGTTGCTTGCTCACTCCGTCGCCGCCGCCACCGCCCACGCCGCATCCTGTGCCCGCACCAACCCCTATTCCGGTTTCCGGCGGAGTCCCTCGCTCGGTCCACCCGGTCGCGCCGATCACACCCCGAATTAGCACCCCAATTGAAGTCGTTCCTGCCGATACGACTCCGACACCCCTGAACGTGACCAGCCCGCCGCTGGCGAGCGAACCCTCAAATGCAGGCGTCCCGTCCGGCGATCGCAAACCATGGGTCGTAATCGGGTTGCTCGCCTCAGCACTCCTCCTGTTGCTTCTGATAGCCGTCGCGGTAAGCGGCTACTTACGCCGGCGACAACAAAGGGCAAACGCGCCCGCGCACTAAAGGAGCCGGATCGCCTCTGGGTCGGCGGAGTAGGACTTTTGTCCTAATGGCGGGACCTTCAATCTCAGGGGCCCCAAACCGGGCACTTGACGTCCGCGCCGGTATCTCCCGAGTAACTTCAGCGCCGGTTAAGCATTGTTTCTCGGAAGGAAGGGATGGGTGCATCGTTGGTCATTGGATTTTCCAACCCTGTCTTGGGTGCCGAGCACCCAGGTAACGGAGAGGGCGTCGATAGGCGATCGGGAGACCCGGATCGTGGCGCGGACGCGCTGCACGCCGTGGTCACGGACCAGGCGTTGCTTCGGGCACAGCTGGCGCGGCTCCTGGCGGCCGAGACTCGATTGAGGTCGATCGGCCAGATCGATGATGGCGTCGACATGAGCGATCCCACGGTCCGCCTGATGCCGGATGTCGTGGTGATGGACCTGAAGAATCCGACGAGCGTTGGAGTCGAGGCGGTACGGCGATTCAGCATGGACCCGTCCGCGGTCCAGATTCTCGTGGTAGTCGCCGACTTCGGCGACGGTGTGCGCGAAATTGCCGGCGAGAGCCGAGACACCGAACGACCGGACAGCAAGTTCGCCGTCGCAAACATTGCCGGCCAGATCCTGGCCCTGGGCTCGCCGGCTTCAGCGCCGGCGGTGCCGTTCCGCGTCGACGTATCCAAGCGCGAGCTGGTTGTTCTTGCGCAGGTCGCTGCGGGACTTTCCAACAAGCAAATCGGAAAATTGCTCGGCATCAGTCAAAAGACGGTGCGTAATCACCTGAGTCGAATCTTCGGCAAGCTCGACGCCGGCAATCGCACCCAGGCCGTGATGAACGCGATGCGGCAGGGTCTGCTGAACTTCTGATCTCGGAAGAGTTTGTGCTGCGCAGAGAAGGGGGGCCACCTCCGGCAAGGTAGTCCCCCTTCTCGGCGCTGCAGCAGAATCTCTCTGGAAGCAACGAGGTCCCGGCAGACGCACCTACGGTATGCGCCCGTTTGCCCTGCGTTCCCGACCCTAGTCGCCTCGAGCCTCCTTACTCAATGGGTCTTTCGTACCAACGTCCCAGGTCAGCCCCGCCCGCGGCTCCACGCTCCGATCTCAACCGCTCGTCCGTAGGTACAAAAGTCCCCTTGTCGACCGCTCCGACGATCTCTAAGGTGAACGACGCCTGGGGCCATGGAGGGAGGTGATCGCACGCCGGCAAGTGCTGTCGCATCCGAAAGGGTGAGGCGCGTGGTGCGCGTTGCTTTGGGCCGTCCTGCGTCTGGCGCCGAACTCTTCAGCTCGAGACTCGAGCGCGCTGCATGACGCAGGCTTGGCGGGCCGGCGTGCTGGAATCGCGGGCCGTCGAGGTCTTGTATGCGGGCTTCTGGCGTCGGCTCGCTGCCTGCTTGATTGACGGCCTGTTGCTCACCGCCGTGCAAAGTGTCCTCGCAGCCGGCGTCGTGTTGATGGCTCCCCGCGACTTGTACGCCTTGGCGAACCTGGCGCCGGTGTCGGCTGCCATGACGTGGGCATATTTCGCGCTCTTCGAAAGCTCACCGATGCGGGCCACGGTCGGCAAGTACGCGCTCGGCCTGTACGTCACAGACAAGCACGGTGACCCGATGACCTTCCGCCGTGCTACTGCTCGCTACTTCCTGAAGATTCTCTCGAGCCTGACCCTGATGGCGGGCTGGTTCATGGCCGCCTTCACCCCACGCAAACAGGCCCTCCACGACGTGCTGGCCGGGACCCTGGTGCTCAGAAATGCCGACGTGCCGGTCCTGGCACCCGGAACCGTCGCGGGTCTCGACGACTACTGGGATGGCAGCAGCTGGCGGGGCAGGCCCAATTTGCCCGAGGAGACATAGCCGTGGCGCTCCCAATGCCGCTACCGGCTCCAGTACGACCCGCACCGCGGCTGCGTACGCCCCTATTCCTGCTCGGCGTCGGGATGGCGTTGCTCGCCTTCATCTTGATGTTCGCTTTCGGGATCCTGTTCGCCAACCGCACCCAGCCGGGCGCGCAGGTGCTGGTAGTCGTCGCCACCCAGGACATACAGCCAAGGGAGGCGATCGTCCCGAGCATGGTCTCGCTCGCGAGGATGTCTGCATCAGGACTTCCTCCGCACGCTTTCGTCCAATTGGCCGACCTCGCCGGCTACTCGGCCTTGGTGACGATCTATAAAGGCCAGACGATAACGGCCAACATCGTGGCCTCCAACCCGGATCAGATCGCCAGCGGCAGCTCGACCTACCTGCCGATTCCGCAGGGCTATGTCGCGTTGACCCTACCGACCGGCGAGCTGCAGGGCGTAGGCGGCTACGTGGCGCCGGGTGACTACCTCAACATCATCGCGACAGCGAACAGCGACCTGTTTCTCTCCAAACCGTCGCGCGTGGTAACTCGAACAGTCTTCTCGGGAATTCGCGTGATACGGGTGGGCACTCCGTCGGCCGGTCCCAAGGAAGGGCAGGCGTTTGGGGTGTCGGGCAGCCTCACGGTCGTGGTGTCCGAGTGCGATGCCCAGTACCTGCAGTGGCTGCTGACGAATGTGACGCTGAAGTACCTCCTCCTCTCCTACAGGGACTATGCGACCAACTCGCTTTCCAGCCCGGATCCGTCGTGCCTGCCGACCACATTGCCTCCGGTCATCGGCCCGAGCGCGGTGGACGCACGTTGGGGGTTTACAAAAGGATGAGGACAGGAGTATCGGCTTCGGGCTCGCGCATAATCGGACCCGATAACCCTCCACCGGTGCTGACCGGCCAGAAGCCTGGCAAGCGATTCTCCGCGCCGCGCCAGCACGCCGACAGCAGCTGGCCTCCCAACCACGTGATGCTCGCGCGGGTCGCACTGCTCGAGCAGGCTCCGGCTTTTTTTGGCCTTCCAGAGCGGATCCTGCGGTCTCTTGCGCGCCGCCTTCGGCGCATCACGCTTGCCTCGGGCGAAGCGGTTGTTTATCAGGGCGAACCGGGAGACTCAATCTTCTTCATCGAGCGGGGTCGT
>WNFL01247287.1_pt1 | contig 10388 bp, 11 predicted proteins | sample 5400361 | NCBI WGS metagenome assembly WNFL01 (sample SAMN13153351, study PRJNA577476) | soil metagenome | isolation source: 40 cm soil on Douglas fir-dominated hillslope | place: USA:California | collected 2013-09-17
ACGCCGGCCTTGAGCAGCTCCTCGTTGTACCTGCCCATATCGGCGAGCAGCGTCTGGTCGGGCAGCGCGCCCGACTCCGAGGACTTGGTCGCCCTCACCATCACCATGAACCGCATCGGCATCTCCCTGGGGTTGAGGTTGATCATCTGTTCCGTGGCTTCAGCGCGACTTGCGCGACGCCTTGTGCTTCACACCGTCGACAATCAGGTCGCGACAGGGCCGCAACTCGATCGTTCCCAGCGATGCGGCCGGTATCCGCGCCGCAACCTGGATCGCCTCGTTCAGGTCGCGCGCCTCGATCAGGTAGAAGCCGGCCACCTGCTCCTTGGTCTCCGCGTACGGGCCATCGGTGAACGCGCTTTTGCCCTGGCGCACCCTCAGGCAGGTGGTTGCGCTGCCCGGCTCGAGCGCCTCGGCTTCGATTAACTGGCCACTCGCGAGCAGGCCGTCGTTGAACTCGAGGTGCCGGGCGTTCAGCGCATTGACCTGCCCCTCGGGCATCGCAGCCAGCTCCTTTTCGTCCAGATAAATCAGGCACAGGTACCTCATCGCATCTCCTGGACCGGGGTTACAAGACCCTGAAACCGTTGCGCCTACCAACCTACCGGCTGCGCACTTACGGCTGGCAAGCCAGCGCGAATCCGAAATCGGTCCTCTCGCCCCATAGTCGAATCGCGGGGCGCCGTTTCGACAACGGCCGGCAACTATTTTTCGAGCTCGGCCAGACGCCGCTCCAGGAATCGGCGTTCGGAAGCCTGCCGGGCGAACTCCAGCGCCTTCAGGTACGACTTACGCGCCTCGGTGCGGTCGCCAAGCCGCCGGTAAAGGTCGGCCCGGGCCGAGTGGGCGAGATGGTAGTCGGCAAGGTCTCCGCGGCCCAGGATCGCATCGATTTCGGCCAGGCCAGCGGTCGGGCCGTCGCGCATCGCGAGCGCAACGGCCCGATTCAACTGCACCACGGGTGAGGGGTCGGCGCGCAGCAGCGCGTCGTACAGGCCCACGATCTGAGCCCAATCGGTCGCATCGGCGGTCGGCGCTTCCGCGTGAACCGCGGCGATCGCGGCCTGCAGCGTGTAGGCGCCGAAGCGGCGCGAGGCGAGTGCGCCTTCGACCAGCGCGATCGCCTCGTCGATCTGGGGCCGATTCCACAGGGAGCGGTCCTGCTCGGTCAGCAGCACGATCTCGCCCGAGGCCGACGCGCGCGTGGCGTGGCGCGATTCGTGCAAGAGCATCAGCGCGAGCAAGCCGACCGCTTCGGGCTCGGGCAGCAGTTCGACCAGCAATCGACCCAGGCGTATCGCCTCGGTGGTCAGGCTCTGCCGGATTAGCGACTCGCCCGACGAGGCCAGATAGCCCTCGTTGAACACGAGGTAGATCACGCGCAGCACGCCGTCCAGGCGCTCGGCCAGTTCGCTGCGGCCTGGTACCTCATAAGGAACGCGCGCGTCCCGAATCTTGGCCTTTGCGCGCACGATGCGCTGCGCGACCGTGGCCGGCATGCTCAGGTGCGCGCGAGCGATTTCCTCAGTCGTCAGGCCGCAGACCTCGCGCAGCGTCAGCGCGACCTGCGCATCAGGCGCCAGAGCGGGGTGGCAGCAGGTGAAGATCAGGCGCAGCCGGTCGTCCTCGACGTGCGAGTGTTCGCTTGCGATCTCCGGCGCGGGAATCGCTTCGATCAGCTCCGCAACCTCCTCCAGCGAGACGTCGAATCTGCTCCGGCGCCGGATCCGGTCGATGGCCTTGAACCGCCCGGTGGACACCAGCCACGCGCGCGGGTTCTGCGGAACGCCGTCGCGCGGCCATTGCTCGACCGCCGCGATGAAGGCGTCGTGCAGCGCCTCCTCCGCGATGTCGAAATCACCCAGCAGCCGGATCAGCGTGGCGAGCACCCGGCGAGACTCCGCCCGGTAGAGGCTGTCCACCGTCTCGCGGATGTCGGCGCTGGCAGTCCCCGTGCTGGCGGCTGTGGGCATCACTCATTATGCGGTCAATGTCGCTCCCAGTGCCCGCGGTGCAAGCGCCAGCCGCGCTCTTCCCGCACCCAGGCNNATTCGTGCCGCCCGCCGGTCCAGCCCCAATAGCCGCCGATCCAGACATACCCGACGGCGGGAGCCACGCCGATGATCTCCTCGCGCGGCGGCGGAGGCGCCAGCGTCACGACCTCACTGGCGTAGTACGGGCCCCGCGGCTCGGCAAAGACGCAGCCGCCGAGCGCGAGGGCGGTGAGCAGCGTGATCACGAGCAGGCGTGCAGTGACTTCGTTTCTCATTCGAATCCTCATGTTTGTCGAGCCGCGAGTTGCGGCATGTCGATCGCGTTCAGATGCAAACTCAACGCTCGAACAACGGATAACGCCTACCCAGTTGCATAGTCTTTACGGCCGATGAGCGCGGTAATCTTTATCAACGAATTGCGACATCAGAGGGCTTTTCTTTCCCCATTCCATCCGTGCATTCACGGTCTTTGGCGTCTCATCGGTTTACCGCTTTCGTGGGCCGAACCGCGTTGAGAATTTTCCATCGGGCGCTCATAGTGACCCCGGATCGATTCCTGTTGACACTCAGAGCATGTGCAGGCGCTTCTCATCAATTGCCGCTTGAGGTTTTCAAGGCATTCGGCCTTGAGTTGCGAGTCCGCCGCCGGCGGATCGCCCGCCCAGGACCCAGGGGAAGCGCCCAAAGACTCCGGGAGGTATGACGTGGACGCCACGACAGTTTGATTCTCACCACGGGTCAACGCCGTCGACGGACGGCACCGTTGCCCGGGCAGGCCCAGAAGCGTTGGTTGAACTCGCGAGCGGTCGCTTTTCGGATCGCCCGCCAAGGGAGGTTTTTCTTATGAGATCCGCAATCTGCCCGACCTATCTGCAGTTTCACGACCTGGCCAGCCATTTCCTGGCATTGACTGCGCGCGATCGCTTCCTGCGTTTCGGATGGGTGATGACCGATGTGGACATCGTTGCCTACGTCGAGAGCCTGTTGCAATCCGGCGGCAACGTGTTCGTGGTCGTGGAGCCGGCTCCCGATATCTCCGGCGTGCTGCACCTTGAGTCAACCAGCGGCGGCGCGAATGTCGGATTGAGCGTGTCGCCCTGGGCGCGCGGCAAAGGCATCGGCAGCCTGCTGCTCGAACGCGCGGGGCTTGTTGCTACGGGGCGGGGTATCCGGACCCTGTTCGTGCGGAATCTGAACTTCAACGCGGCCCTGCGGCGCCTGGCTCAGCGCGCCGGCATGCACGTGGCCTGCGCTCCCAGTGCCCGCTCGCCCCGCATCGACCGGCCGGCGGCAAGCAATGGCCGCCTTCGGCACGATCGCTCCGAGTGGAACATCACGCTCGCCGATCACTCGCTGCGCTCTCAGTGGAGCAGGGCGGCCTCGCTTGATACCGCGGCCGCCGAATTGCAGGAGCGGATCCCGATTTGACGTGGAGAAGACCATGGTCACCATCGATGAAGGCAGGCGCGGCGGCCTGGGGTCGCCCGGCTTGGTGTCGCAGGAGTGGGACTCGCTGTACATCTCGCTCATCCCGCTGCCGGCCGCGTTCATGGTTGCGACGCTGGTCAGCGACCTTCTTTACTGGGGTACTGGCGGCGCCTTCTGGTCAGAGGTCTCCGAATGGCTGCTTGGCGCCGGGCTGGCGACCGCCGCGTTCGCCGCTGCCGACGGCCTGATTCAATACCTCGCATCCGGCCGCATTCGGCCATCGAGGATTTGCTGGATGCACGTAGTCGGAAATATGCTGGCCCTGCTGCTGTCGCTGTCCAACCTGGTGTACCGCCTGAACGAGGACCGCGGTCACGCCGTGCTGCCCGCCGGAATCAGTCTGACGGCGATCGTCGTGTGCCTGCTCCTGTTCACGGCTCGGCTGGGCCGCGATATCGCGAGGAACGATCCGGCAGCCGACCTGGACGACCCCGATCTGATCTGGGAAGATGCAGCGCCACCGGCCCGGGTCTTCAACGTACCTGACGCAGCACCGGCTCGGCCCGTCGTCGTACCCGACGCAGCACCGGCGCGCCCCGTCGCCGCGCCCGACTCCACGCCGTCCCGGCCGGTCGTCGCGACCGACGCGGCGCCGCTGCCCGTTCCGCCACGGCGACGCCGCACATCCGGGACCGGGTCTCGAAAGCGCGGTCTCGAGCAAGTGCCAAAGGCACCGCCCGCACAAGGCGATCCGCGATCAGATCACGAGCGCGGGCCCGTCGCCACCCCACGCAAGGATCGCGCCGCACGCGGGCGTCTCGAAGAGGTCGATCCGGTCGAGTAGCGGAAGACCTGGAAGCACCTGCTCCTTGATCCAACGCACCAGGCTGGCCGCGTCGCTGTCCTCGACGCCCGCCAGCTCGTGCAGGGGCTGATGATCGAGCCTTAGGAACACCGGCGTGAATATTTCCTTCACGTCGCCGAAGTCGATCGTCCATCCGAGCACCTGGTCCAGCGGCGCATTCAGATGCAGCCGCAGGGTGTACGTGTGTCCGTGGACGCGCCGCCTCGGGTCCGCCTCGGGAGCGCGCTTCAGTCGCAGCGCACTGTCGAGCGACCATTCGGTCCAGATCCGGTAGCGCCGCCCGTCGAAGTGAGCCCCGCAGGTGGATGTTTCGTACACCGTGACCCGGGACAGTTCCGGAAGCGACGGCTTCAGTCGCCGCCAGATCGCGCTTGCGATCAGTTCGCTGGTGGGGTTCTCCAGGCCGGGGATGTCGTTCAGACACGCCTGATGAAATTCGGCATGCAGCGGCGCCCAGCAGCGATCCAGGCGTTCAACGTCGAAGCGGTCGTGGTGTTCGGGCGCGATCCGGGCATGCAGGCTCACCTCGAAGCCGTGGCCGTGCATGCGGCCGCATTTGTGACCCGGCGCCACGTTGGGCAGCCGGTGCGCCGCCTCGAACCGGTAGCGGCGCCACAGGTGCGCGCGTTCGTCGCGGTCCAGATCGACGCCTTGCTCCAGCGTGCTCTGGATGCCGGTCTGCTCGACTGCCGGGATCTCGAGCCGGGCCTTGATCCAGCGGGCGAGGTTCTCGTCGGTCGGCTCCTCGAGGTGCTCGTTCAGCAGCTGGTAGTCGAGCGGCGCCACACAGCGCTCGAGGCGTTCGCGCAACTTTGCGGCTTCGGCGCCGGCGAATCCGGCCCAGCCCGGCGCGATCGCAGCGCTGACCCTGGCGACAAAACTGTGGCCGTGCAGACGGCGAGCGCGATGCCCGTCCGGCAGCAGGCCGATCCTGCGCGCCGACTGGAAGGCGACCGCGGCGGAGAACAGCAGTGTTTCCGGCATCGCCTCCGATTATCTACGGAACCAGCCGCGCGTAAGCCAGGCCGCAGTGCCGGCGGGCACGCGCGAGCACATCGCGGGCCGCCTGCGCCCGTGCGCGCGCTTGGGCCCGGTAGGCCCCGGCAGTCAACGACCGCAGCGGCGTGTCCGGCCAAGTCTGTTCGATGCAATCGGCGGCGCGCGCCGCGTTTTCGCTGGCCGCGATCGCACACGCGTAGGAAATCTGAACCTGCGCCGTCAGCACGACATTGGCCATTCGCGCCGCCAGCTGGTACGGCAGCATGGACGGGACCTTGGACGGGGACGGGCGGCGCCACGCCGGCAGCGCAAGGTCCGGTTGGTAGATCGTCAGATCGTTCATCGGATACGTTCCTGCGGAGTCATATTGCACCGCAGCATAACGCATCGGGCGCTGACCCGGATGACAGAGAATTCCATGGGGCCGAAGGGGAATTAACCGGCTCGAAACGGAGCGCGGACGTCGCAGCGACCTTGACCGCCGCTAGCGCGCCATCCGGGGTCGAGCTCGGCCCGTGCGCCGCCCGACTCGCTGAAGCTCTTTCGGCAGGTGCGTTGCGCATCCTCGAACAGGCGCAATGCCTGTCCATTCTCGCCGCGCAACAGATGCCATTCGCCCACGTAAAAGGCCGCCTCGCATTGCTGATCGGCTTGCGCGCGCGCGTCCCCCTGCTGCGCCGCCTTGAACACGGAACCCGGGTCGCTGCGGCCCAGATACAACTGGACGACCGGCCCGGGCCACGCACCGTTGGCAGCGTCCGCCACGCTCTGACCCAGCTCGCGCGCCGCGTCCGCTTGCCCCGCGCGCGCCTGCGCCAGGTACAGCCAGATCCTCACATAGGGATCGGAGCGAAGCAGGCGGGCGGCCTGCGCCAGGTCGGCCTGTGCTGCGTCGAACCGGCCGTCGTCGAAATTCAGCGCGGCGCGGCTCTTGTAGGCCGGCGCGAACTGAGGCTGAAGCCGGATCGCCTGATCGAATTCGTCCTTGGCCTTGCCAAAGTCGCTCCCGNNNAACCCACAAGACACCACGGTTGAAGTGAGCCTGGGCCAGATTGGGATCCAGCTTCAGCGCTTCGTTGCAATCCTCGGCCGCCCGGTTGTATGCCTCCTTGATCAGCCAGGTGTTGCAGCGGTCGTTGTAGGCTGCCGCGAGCAGGGGATTGAGCCGGATTGCCTCATCGTAGTCGGCGATCGAATGCGTCGTGTCGTGTTGACGGTCCCACAGCACACCGCGCGCCACGAACAGCTCCGCGCGCTCCGGCTCCAGGCGGATCGACTCGTTCAGGTCGGCGGTCGCCTTGCCCAGGTCCCCCGAGGCTTCCCAGGCGCCCGCCCGTTCGACGTAGATCTGCGCGGTCCGAGGCTCCAGCCGGATCGCCTCGTCCAAGTCCTTGATGGCCCCCTCCAGATCGCCCCGGGACTGCAACAACAGCGCCCGATTCCGATGGGCCTGAGCGAGCTGCGGATCGAGCGCGATGGCCTGGTCGAAGTCGCGCAGCGCCGAGCCAAGATCCCCCTTGGCACCGAACGCGGCTCCACGGTTGTTGTATGCGTTCCCAAGGCGCGGGTCGGTCGCGATGGCCCGATCGTAGGCCGCGATGGCCCGGTCCAGGTCGCCCTGCGCCTTCCAGGCCACGCCGATGTTGTTGTACGTGACGGCGCGGTCGACCGTCGACAACTGATCGGACTGCAGCGCGCGCGTGCAGGCCTCTCTGCGCTCCTCGGGCGAAAGCGAGGCCCCTGCGCAGGTTTGCAGGTCGGACTTCCACTGCGCAGGGCTGGGGGCTGCAAGCCCGAGCAGCGCCAGCGCAAGCCAGCCCCGGCCGCAAGCGGCTGAGCCGGATCGAAAGCGGCGTCGTGTCGGCGGGGGGATGGTGCGTGAAATCACGTTCGCGGGTTCTGATTTGCGCGCGGGGCGCAATCTAGCAGGTTCGAGTGCGGCCCTCGTTCGCCTCCCCTATCATGGGCTCGATTTGGGAGGGCGGGATGGCGCAGGTCACGTTCGACTTCTCGGGCTCGACCACGGTCGTCACCGGCGGCGCAAGCGGGATCGGCCTGGCCATCGCCGAAACCATCGTGCGCAGCGGCGGTGATGTGGTGATTTCGGCCAGCCGCAATCCGAGCAAAACCGAATCGGCACTCGACCGGCTGCGCGCCGCCGGGCCGCGCTCCCGGGTGCTGTCGCTCGCCTGCGAGGTGGGCCGGGAAGAATCGGTGGCGGACTTTTTTGCCGAGGCCGGCCGCAGCGCGCGCGATGTCCGGTACGTCGTTCACAGCGCCGCCATTTCGCCGAATACCGAATTTTTCGAGCAGACCCAGAAAGAGTGGGACACCGTTCTGAATGCCAACCTGACCGGATCATTCCTGGTGTTGAAGTACGCCGCAATGATGATGCGTGACAACCCGGTGGTCGACGAATGGAAAGGCAGGATCGTGCTGGTCACGTCTTCCAACGGGGTCAATGCCTACGATCCGGTTTCTGCCCATTACGACGCGTCGAAAGCGGGCGCGAATCTGCTGATGCGCAATGCCGCTCAGCCGCTGGCCTCGATGCGGATCTGCGTGAACGCACTGGCGCCCGGGTGGATCCAGACCGCACTGAACGACACGCTGCCCGACGATGTGCGAGCCAGCGAGAGCGCGAAAATATGGATGGGACGGTGGGGAACGCCACAAGAGATGGGCCAGTGCGTGGCCCACCTGCTGACGCTGCCCTACCTGGTCGGGCAGGTGCTGATGCCGGACGGGGGATATCGGTAACGACGCGGCGGAAGGAGCCGTGAGGCTCCTTCCGCCCCAGGCCGGCGCGCCCTCTCAGTCGCCGTCGCCCCAGTGCGAGCCCAGCCGCAGCACCGCGGCGTCGGCCGCCGTGATCGTGCCGGCGCCCGACCCTGGCACTCCGAACGCCGCCGCGACCGTGGTGTTGGTCGTGATCGCATTGAAGAAACCGGGCAGCGTCGGCGCCGATCCGGCGCCGGAGTAGAACAGTTTCGTGTTCGAATTCAGCGTCACCGTAATGCCGGCCACCGTCATCGTGTCCGCCGAGGCGCTGTCGGCGCTGACGACACCCTCCACGCCGGCCTTCGGCGAGCTCGGAGTCGGAATGCGCTCGACCCGCGTGGCCGCGTTGCCGCTGCCGGACGGATAACCGCTGACGATCACCTGGTCACTGCCCGTCAGGACGGTCGAGAAGTTGCTCGAGTTGAACGGACGCGTGCCCTTGGACCAGTCGACGAAGCGCGTGTTGCTGGTCACGCTGAACGGCTGGCCTAGAACGGAGAAGCCGGTAGTCGACACCGAGTCGAGCGCTCCCATCAATGCGAACGTGGCGAACCGCTCCACCTCGATCGAGGTGGCGGTCAGCGTGTTGCTCGAAGATATCGTGCCGGTGACTTCGACGATCTGGTTGTTGACCAGGCCGGTTACGCTGGCGGCGATGCCCGAGGCGTCGACCGTGATTCCGCGCACCATGAAGCGGGTGCCGCTCAGCTGGCTGACCGGGCCCTCGATCGTGACCGTGCTGCCCACCGCAAAGGTCGGAGCCACGGGCCTGAGCTTCACGTCGCTGGCCGTCAAGGGCAGCGTGCTCCCCATGGCGGCGAACGTGCCGGTCGGGGCCATCGTCGAGCGCACCGACACGAAGTCGCCGTCGGCAAACGTGCAATTCATCGTGTTGCACACGGTCGGCGAGGCGCCCGTCGTCGCGATGTCGACCGTCAGGCGATGTCGACCGTCAGACCGTTGATCGTGAAGCTGTTGCTGCCGGCGCTGTAGTTGGTCACATAGCCTTGCACCCGGTACATGCCGACCGAGGCGGGCTTGCTGACCAGCGTCGCGGCGACGGTGGTGGCTCCCGAGGAACAGCTCGATGCCGGGCACTCGAGGTAACCGAACACGGCGACGTAATCGTGGGCATGGATATCGGACAGCTGAGACACCGGCGCCGAGGTGGAGCCGTTGGACACGTTGCCGGCGAACGATGTGCCGCTGGTAACGCGCACGGTCTGCCCGAGCACGGTCATCGTGCTCGTCGTGGGGTCGACCGCGTCGACTTCGCCGCGGACCGCGCTGGTGAAACGCAGCATCGTGGCGGTGCCGCTATCAGCGTCGATATCGACCGTCATGCCGACCTGCAGGTCCGCCGTCGAGGAGGCCGCGTCATCGCTATCGCCGTCCAGCACCTGCGTCTGCATGCCGGTGGCGAACTCCCGGCCGTTGACGAACACGCTGCCGAAGCCCGTGATCACGCCGCTGGCTCCCATCATGCGGGGTGTTCCCGATGAGCCGCTGGAGGACCCGCCGCCGCCGCACGCAACCAGGATCGTGGCAGCGAGCAGCGCAACCCCTGTGCCTGCAATCAAAGTTGTGCGTTTCATCGCGCTTGCCTCTTCCTTCGGATGGCTTGGGGAAAAAACTATCGACCTTCATGCGGTCGCAGACAACCGGGAATTTCCCGCTGGTCAGTTAATCCCTTCGAGGGAACGCTGAAACAAATTGAAACGAATTGAAGCGACGCACAACAAGCCACCGCTTCCAGCATTGGATTCGAGTGTCAATCACCACGCGGTCCTGATTGTTAAGCGGTCGCCGATCGGCAACTGAGCGGCCGTCGGCGCAGCGGTACGGATCGCGCCCGCGGGTCAGCGATCAATCCGTACGGGTGTCGATCACAATGACTTGAGGCAGCGCAAATCCGTTGAACTGGCTCGCGCAGGCGGTCGTGTAGGCGCCCGCATTCAGCACGTAGATCGAATCCCCTTCGACGATATTCTCGGGCAGCAACTGGTCGCGCATGCACACGTCGACCGAGTCGCAGGTGGGGCCGGCGACGTGCCACGGAACGAGCACGCCGTCGCGCTCCGCATGCAGGTTGTAACGCAGGCCGTCGATCGTCTCGAACAGGCCGCCGAAAACGCCGGCGTCCCAGTGCATCCATCGCTGACCGTGGCGCAGCGCGGTTCCGATCACGTGCGCCACGAAGCAGCCGGCATCGGCCACCATGAATCGCCCCGGTTCCGCGATCACTTCGACATCCCGGTTGAACTGCGCAAGCTCCTGGCCGATCAGCGTCCCGATCGCCTCGATCGAGGGCGTCGCCTCGG
>WNFL01253825.1_pt1 | contig 10388 bp, 6 predicted proteins | sample 5400361 | NCBI WGS metagenome assembly WNFL01 (sample SAMN13153351, study PRJNA577476) | soil metagenome | isolation source: 40 cm soil on Douglas fir-dominated hillslope | place: USA:California | collected 2013-09-17
GGTAGCTACCATCTACCCTTTCCTGGCTTCGGGCACGTAGTGCGCGAGGGGAGCGGCTACCGCTGGCTGCCGGCAGATTGGCAGTGGACGAGCTGACGAGCACGCCGGGCGGGGGCGGTGTGCTCCCCCGCCGGCACTTTTGAAAAGCGGGCGCTGATGTCGCTTTTGGCGCAAAGCGGACGTTCGCCTGGTGCGTCACGTCCGCCTCTGGTCATCCACGATCGAGACGCACGAAGCCACACATGCGTCCACGTCCGCTTCGTTCACCAAAAGCGGAAGTTCTCATTCTTCAACTCAGTCGGGCTACCGCCTGAGAGCTTTGATTGTGCTGCCATGGAGGCGGCGACGCCTGGGTGCTGCTTACGCTTGCACGTATTTGACCATCAGCTCATACCGGACTTCATTCTCTCATCGTTATAAGGAAAGAGCCTATGCGTGCCCTCCAAATCTCAGCCTATGGAAACCCGTCCGAGGTGTTACGTCTCGCAGAGATCCCCGAGACGGGCGCGCCAGGTGCGGGCGAGGTGTTGATCGAGATCGAGCTTGCGCCATTGAACAAGCATGATCTTCTCTTCATGAGGGGCTATTTCGGTGGCCCCGTCGCTCCCACGGTCGTGGGCAACGAGGGCTACGGCCACGTCGCCGCTGTCGGCCCAAATGTCAAGAACGTCAAAGTGGGTGATCGAGCTCTGGCGCCAAACTTAAGCCTTACATGGAGAGAGCGCCTGCTCGCACCAGCAAAGGCGCTATTCCCGCTGCCTAGCGGTGATCGGTTGCAGCTCGCACAGCTTGCCAGTAACCCGCCCACGGCCGCGCTGATTTTAAGTGAGTACACTAATCTCAAGCCCGGTGATTGGATTGTCCAGAACGGCGCAAACTCGGGCGTCGGACGCTCATTGATCGCGATCGCGAAGAAGCGGGGCTTTCAGACCATCAATCTCGTTCGGCGGCGGGAACTCATCGATGAAATCAAACAGGCTGGTGGGGACATTGTCCTCGAGGATGACCCCGCTTCCGTTGCGGAGGCCGCTCAGGCGGTCGGCAAGGGAGCAGTCCGTCTGGCGGTCGACTCCGTCGGGGGCAGCGCGACGGCCACGTTGATTCAACTGCTATCCGATCGCGGCGTGCTTGTTACGTATGCCTCCGCCACTGGTCAGCCGCTCGTGATCGACGAGCTTCAGCTGATCGGGAAGCATCTGACGGTTAAAGGCTTCTTTCTAGGCGACTACGACCATGTCTCCAAGGTGCTCCCCGCGCAGATCGAGGCAGCTCCCCTCGTCGCCTCCGGCGCGCTGACCGTTCCGGTGGCCGCGGTCTATCCGATTGCCAAAATCAAGGAAGCGCTTGAGCACCTCCACAAGGGCGGGAAAATCCTTCTCGATTTCTCGCAGCCCCAATAAGCCTCTGGGGTGACCCGGGCGCGGAAGCCGTGTCACGACACTTGCAAATCGGGCCTGTGCTACTCAGGGCCGCAACTCGAAAACGGCATTTTTGCAGCGTAAGCGGCTCAGCAGCTTTCTCTCGATTTAGCTGGAATAACCGCTGGGCCGGTTTGCATCGGGCGTTCAATGAATCCTCTCTCGCTGTGGGATAGCCTCAACCCGGTGCAGCAAGGCGAAGCGATGGCATCAGCCACCGTGGTTGTGTTTGCGCTCACCTATGTGGGTATGGCTCTCGGCCGCATACCCGGGTTGAGAGTCGATCGGTCTGGCATCGCGATGCTTGCCGCCGTGGTACTCGTTGCGATGGGAGCCATCCCCGCTGACCAGATTGTCCAGGCAATTCATTTTCCGACTTTGTTGTTGATGGGGGGACTGATGATCCTCTCTGCACGTTTCCGAGCCGCCGGTTTCTACGATGCTGCTGCCACTTGGATCGCTGGCCAGGCTGGACAGCCCTTACGGCTGCTTGCTCTGACAATCCTTATCAGTGGCGTTTTTTCTGCTCTGCTGATCAATGACATCGTGGTGTTCGCCATGACACCAATACTATGCACCGGACTCGCTGCGAGAAAGCTGGATCCGCGACCATTCCTGTTCGGACTTGCTGCCGGCAGCAATGCAGGCTCCGCAGCTACCCTAATAGGCAATCCTCAAAATATTCTGATCGGGCAAGTCGGCCGCCTTGACTTTTGGAACTATTTGGTAATGGCGATCGCGCCAGCTTCGATAGCCATGGTGATCGCGTTCGCGTGCATCGCCATTGGTTGGAGATCAACTGCACAGGCGAACGCGATAGGCTCACCGACCAACGTCTCCACGAGCTTCAACCGCCGGCAGGCAGGCATTTGCAGTCTTGCTTTGTTAGTGCTTCTTGTCTTTTTCACAACCTCGGTTCCGCGCGAAATCTCGGCCGTTCTTGTGGCCGCTTTCCTAATCGTCAGCCGTACAGTTCCGAGCCGCCAGCTTTTGGACGAGATTGATCTGCCGCTTCTGATCCTATTTGCGTCATTGTTCGTCATAAATGATGCATTTGCACGAACCGGGATTGTACAGGAGGCGATGACATCGATTGTTTCGAGTGGCTGGTTACCTGATCGTATTTCGTTGTTGATCCCAATGACACTTTTGCTGAGCAACACCATAGGCAATGTGCCAGCAGTCGTTATGCTTCTGACGGTTTGGCCGGACATCTCTTCGGGCGTCCTCATCGGCCTGGCTGTTCTCTCCACGCTGGCCGGCAACCTCGTTCTGGTTGGCAGCTTGGCCAATTTGATCGTTGCCGAGCGCGCGTTGATTGCAGGGGTAAGATTGTCTTTTTATGAGCACGCAAAAACTGGGGTACCGATTACCATTCTGTCGATGCTCTCTGCCGGTCTGTGGCTATGGATTGCCAAATTGATGCCGCTCTAACGCACTGACCGCTAAGGGGCCCTAATGACCGCTTCGGGTCAGTCGCGTTGGATCGACACACTCGCGCCGCTCGTGGCATGTCCGCTTCACCTCCAACAGCGTCTGAAGTTTGCCACCGCAGCGAAATGACGCGACGTGCCCAAATCCGGACTCATGCATCGCAGCAAAGACATCGCTATTCGATCGCCTCGTCGGCGCGGGTAAGCAGCGACCGGCGCTTCAATCAGTCGCACTCTCATTCAGTGGCAAGGGGTCGCGCTTCGACCCCGTGCTGCGCGCCGCCTTTACCGACGCGATCTCCTGCCTTCTTCGCCGAAGGCGATCCTTTGCTAAGCCATTCCGAGAGCCGGTCAAGATAGAGGTAGACCACGGGCGTGGTGAACAACGTCAGCGCTTGGCTGACCAGCAACCCACCCACCATCGCATAGCCGAGCGGCTGCCTGATCTCGGCGCCCGTGCCTTGACCCAGCATCAGCGGCACGCCGCCGAGCATCGCTGCCATGGTGGTCATCATGATCGGTCGGAAGCGCAGAATAGCGGCGCGCCGAATAGCATCGACCGCAGACAAATGATCATCACGCTCGGCGACGATCGCGAAGTCGACCATCATGATTCCGTTCTTCTTCACAATCCCGACCAGCAAGATGATGCCAATCAGAGCGATCAGGCTGAAGTCGAAATGGAACAGCATCAACGTGGCGAGCGCCCCGACGCCCGCCGACGGCAAGGTCGAGAGGATGGTGATGGGGTGGATATAGCTCTCATAGAGGACACCGAGGATCAGATAGACGACGACGAGCGCAGCGAGGATTAGCAGCGGCACCGTCGCGAGAGAATCCTGGAACGCCTGGGCGTTGCCCTGGAACGTCGTGTTGATGGTGGCAGGCAGATTGAGTTGCGCCTTGGCCCGTTCGATCGCATCCGTGGCTTGACCAAGCGCCGTTCCTTGCGCCAGGTTGAAGCTCATAGTGATCGCCGGGAATTGCCCTTGATGGCTAATGGACAGCGGCTGGATCGGCGTCGTCGTCCATTTGGCGAAGGCGGAAAGGGGCACCTCGCCACCCGTCGTCGGTGATCGTAGGAAGATCTGGTCCAGCGTCGCCGGATTGCCCTGCAGCGAAGGCAACACCTCCATGATCACGTAGTAGCTCGAGAGCTGGGTAAAGTACTGCGCGATCTCGCGCTGACCGAAAGCATCGTAGAGCGTGTCGTCGATGAGCTGTGGCGTCAGCCCATAGCGGGAGGCCTGATCGCGATTGATGGTCAAGGTCAGCGTCGTCCCTTCAGTCTGCTGGTCGGTGGCGACGTCGCGCAATTGCGGCAAGCTCTTGAGCTTGTCCAGCATCTTCGGCGCCCATTCGTTGAGCTGCCGGATGTCGGTGCCTTGCAGCGTATATTGGAACTGAGTGCGCGACGGACGGCCGCCGACGCGCACGTCCTGGGCCGCCTGCAGGAATAGCTTTGCACCCTCGACCTTGTCGAGCTGGCGGCGCAGCCTGGCAATGATCTGATCGGCATTTTCCGTTCGATCCTCTCGAGGCTTCAAGCTGATGAACATGCGCCCGTTGTTCGGCGCGTTGCCCGAGCCGCCGACGAACATTCCGACATGATCGACGGCCGGATCCTTCAGGACGACCTCGCCCAGTGCGTGCTGATGGCTCATCATGGCGGCGGGCGAGACGTCCTGCGCCGCCTCGGAAACGCCGGTGATCAGTCCGATGTCCTGCTGCGGAAAGAAGCCTTTGGGGATGATCACGAACAAATAGACCGAGAGGGCGATGGTGGCGAAAAACACGCAGAGCGTGGTGAAACGAAATTTCAACACGATATCGAGACCGCGCTCATATGCCCTCAACATCGCATCGAAGCCGAGCTCGCTCAGCGCGTAGAGGCGCCCATGATGCGCCTCGTTCGGAGGCTTGAGGAAGCGCGAGGCCATCATAGGAGTGAGCGTCAGCGACACGAAGGCCGATACCACGATGGCCATCGACAGCGTCACCGCGAATTCCCGGAACAGGCGCCCGATGATGCCGCCCATCAGCAGAAGAGGTATTAGAGCCGCGATCAGGGAGATGCTGATCGACACGATGGTGAAGGCGATCTCGCGCGAACCCTTGAGCGCCGCCGCGAAGGGCTGCTCTCCCTCTTCGATATAGCGGGTGATGTTCTCCAGCATCACGATGGCGTCATCCACCACAAAGCCGACCGCGATCGTCAAAGCCATCAACGATAGATTGTCGAGGCTATAGTTGGCGAACCACATCAAGGCGCAGGCGCCGAGCAAGGCGAGCGGCACCGTGACGCTCGGTATGATCGTCGCCCACAGGTTGCGCAGGAAGATAAAGATCACCATCACCACGAGTGCGACCGTGAGCAGGAGAGTGAACTGCACGTCTTTGACCGCAGCCCGAATGGTCTGCGTGCGGTCGCTCAAAGTGAAGATCTTAATCGCCGGCGGCATATTGGCCTGCAGCCGAGGCAATTCGGCCCTGATCTTGTCGACCGTGTCGATGACATTGGCGCCTGGCTGCTTGTAGATGACAAGGACAAGTCCACGCTTGCCGTCGGCCCAGGCGGCCTGCGTGGTGTCCTGCGGACCGGTTACCGCCTGGCCGATGTCGCGCACCCGCAGCGGCGCGCCATTGCGATAGGCAACGACGACGTCATTCCAATCCTTGGACTGTATCAGCTGATCATTGGTGTAGATGGTGAAGGAGCGCGTCGGGCCCATGATCGTGCCCTTGGGATTGTCCACAGTCGTGACCGAGAGTGGCGTGCGGACATCCTCAAGCGACAATCCTTTGGCGACGAGCTTGGCTGGGTCGAGCTGGATGCGGATCGCAGGCTTCTGCTGGCCGCCGATGGAGACCTGGGCTACGCCGGGGACTTGGCTGATCTGTGGGGCGAGCTTGGTCTCGATATTATCGTCCACTTCGGTCAATGGCAGAGTGTCGGACGTAGCACCCAGCAGCAGGATCGGCGAATCCGCCGGATTGACCTTGCGGTAGGTCGGCGGAGTCGGCAGGGTCTTGGGCAATTGCCCGCTCGCCGCATTGATCGCCGCCTGCACGTCGTTCGCAGCGGCATCGATATTGCGCTCGAGATCGAATTGGAGGGTGATGGCGGTCGAGCCGAGCGCGCTGGTCGAGGTCATCTGCGCGACACGCGGGATCTGCGCGAACTGCGTCTCGAGCGGCTGCGCCACCGCCGAGGCCATGGTGTCAGGGCTCGCACCGGGCAAGCTCGCCGACACTTGGATCGTGGGGAAGTCGACCTGCGGCAGCGGCGCGACCGGCAGTCTGGGATAGACAACGCCGCCGACGAACAGAACGCCGATCATTACCAGCGAGGTTGCGATGGGATTTCGAATGAACCAGCTGGAAATGCCGCCGTTCATTGATCAGGGCGCCTTGGGTGGAGTTTTTTCGGCCTCTGTTGCGGACAGACTCGACGCGGATGCGTCACTGGGCTGCACCTCGGAGCCGGCCTGGAGCCGATATTGCCCGGCGACTACGACCTGCTGGCCGGGGGTCAGACCCCGCTCGACGACCGAGATGCCGTCATCGCTGTGGCTGACCTTGATCGCCTGCACCCCGACTATGTTGTCGTCGCCGACGACGAAAGCATAGAGACCGTTCGGTCCGCGTTGGACTGCGTTATCGGGAACCGTTGCAACTTGCTTCAGCGTATCGACCAGCAAGCGGGTCGACACCGACAGGCCGGGCCACAAAACGTTATCCTTGTTCCCGAAGGTCGCCTTCATGCGTATGGTACCGCTCGCCTCGTCGACCTCGTTGTTGACGAGGGCGAGCCGCCCTTCGGACAGCGTCTTTAGCCCGTCCGAGCTCAGCGCCTTCACCGGGACGATTCCCTCCTCGAGCGCCTTGTTGATCTGCGGCAACTCCTCTTCCGGCGCCGTGAACACCACCGAAATCGGTTGCAGCTGCACAATCATCACGATGCCGCTTTGATCAGAGGCATGCACGATGTTACCCGGATCGATCAGGCGGAAACCCGTTCTCCCCGACAGTGGGGCCTTGATGGTCGTGTAGCTGAGTTGCGTCTGCGCGTTTTCGATCGCTGCCTGATCGCCCTTGATCTGAGCGGTCAACTGATCGACGGTCGCCTGCTGCGTGTCGACCTGCTGCCTGGAGGCGTAATCCTTCTGGGCTAGGCTGACATAACGGTCGAGATTGAGCTTTGCGTTCTTCAGATTGGCCTGGTCTTGCTCCTTCTTGGAGACCACCTGATCAAGAGCCGCCTGATAGGGCCGCGGATCGATCTCCACGAGGGTATCGCCCTCCTTCACCATTTGGCCCTGCTTGAAGGCGACCTTGGTAATCTGGCCGTCGACGCGGCTGCGCACAGTGACCTTGTCGTAGGGCTGCACCGTCCCAAGCCCATTCAGATAGACGGAAAAATCGCTCTTCTGCACCCGCGCGACGGTGACCGGGATCGGCGCCGAGGCGGCCGCCTTGGCCGCAGTCATCTTGGTGTCGGCGGTTGCATCGGCCGCCTTGGTCGTCACGAAATAATGCCAGCCGACATAGGAGCCGATGAGAATCGCAGCGAGCGCAACGAACAACCGCCATCTGTGGCGGGAAGTCGAGAGCTGACGAGGGACCAAGGATGCGCTCCTACGACCGTCGAGAGGCGTCGCTAGGTTCGAGAGACGCTGCTGGCGGTGGATAGGTCGTGAATGAGGAGAATTTGCGGTGGAATATAGCCAGTAGCGTTACCCACTCGCTCTTCGCCGGACCTGGAAGAACGCGTCAAATCGCGTCGACCGCGACGCAGCTGGATCGAACGTAAGGAAGCAGAGCCGCGGGATATTGGGGGGGTGCTGCGCGTACGTGGCGAGCGGTAATGCAGCCACCGCACCGAGCATACTGAGAAATTCGCGCCGCTTCATGTCCGGCCCCACGCTGCCGCCACGCCGCCGAGGAGCGTGACGAACTCACGCCGCTTCATGGGCTGCCCTCCACAGACTGGAGGTCGCACATTACCACATCGCTAGGCGAAAACGCTGCTGTGCATCACAGCAAAATTGATCATCGAATGGCAGTGATGGGTCAAACGCGCCGGATCGACAAGCTCCCGACGCTCGCGGCATGTCCGCTTCGTCCCGAAAGCGACCGCCGCCGATCAAAATGTGATCCGTCGCTAAGTGCCATGTGTGGACGGCTCCAAGTTGGCAAGGCTTTTCTTCACGTTTGCAGGTTGGTCGGTGCAGCCATGTGTTCTCACAAATCTACTATATCAACCTCCGATCAGCGGGACCTTTGCGTCGGTGATCACTTTCTTCCATTTGGCGATGTCGGCGTTCACATAGGCCGCGAAATCGGCCGGGGAATTGCCTTCCGCCTCGACGCCGGCCTGCAGCAGCTTTGCCTTGATGTCGGGCGCGTTCACGATCGCCGAGATTTCGCGCTGCAGCAGGTCGACGATCGCCTTCGGCGTTCCCGCCGGCACGAACACGCCAGTCATGGTTTCCGCCTCCTGCCCAGTAATGCCGATGTCTTCGAGAGTCGGCACATCGGGCAACGCCGCCGAACGCTTCTTGGCGGTGACTGCAAGCGCGCGCAGCTTGCCCTCCTTGATCAGGTTGACGTAATTGCCGAGGGCGGCGCAGACGACCGGCGTGTGCCCACCGACCAGCGATTGCGTCATGGGGCCGCCGCCCTGGAATGGCACGGTGACGAAATCGAGGCCAAGGGCGAGCTTGAGCATTTCGATCGACAGTGACGGTGTCGTGCCGGTACCAGGCGATCCGACGCTGTGCTTGCCGGGCTCGCGCTTGATTAGGTCGATCAACTCCTTCATCGTTTGCACAGGAAAATTTGAATTGACGACCCATGAATTCGGCGTGGCGCCGGCCTTGGTGACCGGGATGAAGTCCTTGTCGACGTCGTAGGGCACCTTGTTGTAAAGGCTTGGATTGACGACGATGCTCGACGACGCCAGCAGGATGGTATAGCCGTCGCCCGGCGAGCGGGCCGCATTCGCCATGCCGATATTGCCGCCGGCGCCGGAGATGTTCTCAATGTAGAACTGGTGCCCCAGTCGCTCGGAAAGCTTCTGCGCGATCAGTCGTCCGGCGATGTCGGTCACGCCGCCGGGCGGGAACGGGACGACGACCCTGACGGGCTTGCTCGGGTACTGCTGTGCGAAGGCCGAGCCCGAAACGATGAGCGCCGCGCAGAGCGCCAAGAGGCGGACTCTCTTTTTCATTTGAGTTCCTCCTTCTCTCCTTTTGGCTGTCGGGACACCAAGACGGGAGCCGCTGCACCCGCAGGCTGGGCAAAGCGTATGGATTTCATGCGCTGAGGCAATGGGATGTACGGACTCATGCACCACAACAAATGACGTGCACGGCTGCAATGATTTACTCTTAGTCTCAGGCGCGTTCACTTCTCCGCGCCAATAGCCTTCCCCAGCCGCTCAGCTGTCTCGGGCGGAGCGGACGAAATCATTGCAATGATCCTGTCGACCGCCTCGCCCGCGATCGGTGAGACGTCGAGTTTCGCCGCGTGGGCATCGGCCAGAAAATCCCTGTCGTGTGCCAGCGCCGCAAACCCTGCCTTCAACGCCACCAACCGCTCAGGCGGGATGCCCGGCGGCGCGATGAGCGGCCGCGCCAAGGTCTTCTGCGACAGGTAAAGTTCCATCACCCCGCGGGCGGCATCGTTCTTGACGAAGTCGAGAGCAGATGGAAGCTGGGCCAGCTCCGGCTCTTTATGCAGAGCGGCCTGCATGAGCAGCGTGATCTTCTTCTCGCGCAGCCAGTCCGGCCGCGCCGTCTTCACGCTTGACCACGACCAGTCACCGATGCCCTGCAATTCTCCCCGCTCCATCGCTAGAATGATTTCCGTGGTGCCAGGATAACCATTGACGATCTTGAATTTCGTGCCGAGCAGTGCGTTAAAGAGCCGCGGCGTCGTCTCTGGATCGACGCCGGTGGTTCCGCCAACGATCAACTCCTTCTCGAAAAGGTCGTTGGCCGACTTGTGCGGCGCAGTGTGCCACGCCGCCGTGATGGCCACCTCGCTGTTGATGCTTCCGATCCAGTTGAGGCCAGCGAGGTCGAAGCGGACCGATTGCGGGCTCCAATTCTTGATCAGCAGCATGCTCCGCATCACGAGCGCGATGACCGAGCCGTCCTTGGGCGCGGCATTGTAGATGTAGTTGGTCGCAGCAAGACTGCCCGCTCCCGGCATGTTCTGGACGACGATGGTCGGAGCGCCCGGGATATGCTTGCCAAGGTGATGCGCCACGAGACGCGCTTGTCTGTCGTAGCCTCCGCCAGCGCTAGCGCCGACGATGAACGTTATTTGCTTGCCGGCGTAGAATTCCTGAACCGATTGCGCCGCGGCGCTTCCGGCGGTCAGAACCACCGCCGCCACCGCGAAAAAGAGAACGATACCATTCATCGAGCGCCACGAGAGAGACTGCGAGTGTCGACGAATTATAACCACTCTGGTTCATTCCGTCCGTAGGCTAAACCGCACAGACCGCGTCTGCTCTGGGTCTTGGTTG
>WNFL01084519.1_pt1 | contig 10386 bp, 9 predicted proteins | sample 5400361 | NCBI WGS metagenome assembly WNFL01 (sample SAMN13153351, study PRJNA577476) | soil metagenome | isolation source: 40 cm soil on Douglas fir-dominated hillslope | place: USA:California | collected 2013-09-17
CGCATGGTGGAGGGCGACATTCGAGATCTCGAGACGTGTCGGGCCGCCTGCGAGGGCGCGGACTACGTTCTTCACCACGCGGCGCTCGGTTCAGTTCCCTGGTCGATGGATGATCCGCTCCGCACGAACGGGGTGAACGTCAACGGCTTTGTAAATATGCTGGTCGCGGCCAAGGACGCGGGCGTCAAGCGCTTCGTCTATGCCTCATCGAGCGCCGTGTACGGAGACACTCCAGATCATCCTCAAATCGAGGCGAAGTTGGGTCGCCCGTTGTCTCCGTATGCCGCGAGCAAGACGACAAACGAAACGTATGCCGTCGCGTTCCAAATGAGCTACGGACTTCAGTCGGTCGGGTTACGCTACTTCAACGTGTTCGGGCGACGTCAGGATCCTGCCGGCGCATACGCGGCTGTAATCCCGCGCTGGATAGCAAGCCTGCTGAGGGGCGAGCGTTGCCGGATCTTCGGAGACGGCGAGACCACTCGCGATTTCTGTTATGTAGCCAATGTCGTCCAGGCCAACCTGCTGGCGGCAACGGTTGAAGACGTCAATGCAACTGGTCAGGCCTACAACATTGCATGTGCGGAATCGGTAACGCTCAATCATCTTTTTCAGGTGATGCGCGCCCGACTGGCGCTCATAGATCCGGTATTCTCTTTCGCTCTGCCCCAGTACGATCCCTTCCGTCCGGGCGACATCAGATTCTCATGCGCCTCTATCGAGAAGGCCCGGCAGATGCTTTCCTATTCACCCACGCACACTGTCGCTCAAGGGCTGGATGAAGCCCTGGACTGGTATGTGGAGCGAGCGCGGACAACCGTTGGTCGCGCGGTCGCCGCGATGCCTCGCCATCTCACTGGTCCAACCATTATTCCTCCGCATCACGCCGGAACACCCCTCACCCTGGCGCCGTCATGACCGAGACGACTCTGCGACGACCAGTCGCTCTGATTGGATGCAACGACGAATGGATGTGCCGTTCGCTAGAGAGCGTTTTCGCAGAGAAGGGATACGACGTCACGCGTACGGGGTCGGGTAAGCAGGCGCTCAAGCTGGCCCGGCGTGGCGGCTACGATGTCTTGATGCTGGACGAGCAGCTGTACGAGCTCACGGGAGTCGATGTCTGCGTTGCATTGCGCGACGACCCACTCTTCGACCACGCTGTTCCCATCGTGATAATCTCCTCATCACATCGGACGCTGCCTGGCAGAATGGCTGCATACGCGGCTGGCGCATGGGAATACTGTCACCTCCCTCTCGACGCCGACGCACTTTTTCTGAAGCTTGGAACTTTTCTTCGCGCGCGCCATGAGCTCGCGGCGTCGCAAGTGAAGTCACTGATGGATCCGGCGAGCGGCCTGTACACGCAGTTCGGTTTGAATCAAGTTGCGGAGCAAGTAGAGGCGCGGGCGCTGCGCAACCACGAGGCTGTTGCGTGTGTGGCGTTCTCTTCGCAGCCGACCGGTCTCGAACCGGGTCAGGGTCGTCGCGGTGAGGACATGGACTCGTTCGCCGACGTCGTGCATCTGTTGCGCGAGCAGGCGAGAAAATCGGATGTGGTGGCAAAGACCGGCGACTCTCAGCTCGCGATTCTCGCACCCGACACGGACGCCGCCGGCGCCCGCCTGCTTGTCGCGCGCCTCCAGCGTGAGATCGACATGGCGTCGAAGCGCACGACCCACCCGGGCTCGTTCCGCTTGCGGGCGGGTTATTGCGCGGTGTCGGATCTCTCCGCCGCAAACATCGATATAACCGAGATGGTTCTCCGCGCCAAAAGCGCTCTCGCGCATGTTCCGATGAGCGGACTCGGCGAAGCGGTGTTGAGTTTCGATGATCTCCCTTTGTCCTGAGCGGCCGCCGCTTCATTGAGCCAGGAAGGGCGTCCCGGTCGATCAATTCGGCCGTTTACCGGTGCCGGCAAAGGGTTTATGAACGTCACGCTTTGGCTACATATGTAGCTCGCTATTGACGTTGTGCGTACTTCCCCCCAACTTGGGCGTCCGCGAGTGGGTCATCCGGGATGAGGAGCGCATGGCGCAGATGGACCCAGCTGCAACAAAGTCGGCATCATCGGCGGATAGCTTTCAAGACTACCCGCCGTTTTCTTCGCCGCCGAGCACCGGCGCAGGCGCTCGAGCAAACAACGGTGCTCCCCCTCAATCGGCTCCGCTCTATTCCACCACTGTGAGCTCTCTTGTCCGGGCACTCGAGCTGGCTGCAGACCGCACCGCGACGACCATCGCTCATGGCACGAAGCAGACACGTCGCGAAGTTCGCGAACGGCTAAACGAAGTTGTCAACTGGTTGATCGCGAGCCTGCGCAACACGACGCAGAGCGCGGTTCCTGTTCCTCCAGTAATCGCCCGAGAATACGTATCCACGCTGAAGGTGAATTTTCTCACCGAGTTGGCCGCGACGCCGGACCTGGACGCCGGCGAAGTGGTGAGCACGCTGATCAGACTCGATGAGGCTGAAGATGCATGGAGGCGTACGGATCGCGGCAAGTTCATTGCGCGCCTCACCGGTGCTGATTGCGCTGACGCGGTCGTGGCGATCGCTCACGACATTCGGTCCCCGCTCTGCTCGATCCTCCTTCTGGTCGACGCGCTGCGCCGCGCCGAAAAAATGTCACCCAACCCGATCAGGGAGCGGCAGCTCGGACTCATTTATGGGGCGGCATTCGGTCTGAGCACGACGGTTTCAAATCTCATCGGCGCGGCGCGCGGCGACGGTTTGGTTCAGGGGCAGCCGCTGCCCTTCTCCGTAAGCGAGACGATGCACTCCGTCAGCGCAATCGTGCAGCCGATGTGCGAGGAAAAAGGCATTCCTCTCGGAGTTGAGTTCCCCGAGAACGATGCCCGAATCGGACACGCGTCCGCCATCCAGCAGTCGCTGCTGAATCTGGCGTCGAATGCCCTTCGCTATACGGATGCGGGATCGGTCGCGATGGGTTGCACCGAAGTTTCCGCAGACCGGGTCGAGTTCTGGGTCGAGGACACCGGGCCGGGCATCCCGGATGAAGTGCTCGAGAGACTGTGCTATGGGTTTCCGCCCGAAGGCGTGAAGCTTCGCTTCTCGAGCGCAGGTCTCGGGCTCGCTATCGTGCGCACACTGGTCGAAGCGATGGGGAGCACGCTGCAGGTCGACACCGGTACCGAAGGGACGCGCTTCTCGTTCGTCCTCTCGCTGCCTGTGATGCAGTAAACTTATATTTAACAACGACTTAGCACCTCTCGCCCTCCGTTAGAGCGATCCGCCAAAGGGTTTCCCCCGAGTATCCCGGCGCACGCTCAATCGTCTCAAAAATAGACCCCATGCTCAGCCCGTCCGCGCCCAAGGTCCGGACAGGTTAGCACCTCCGAAAACCGGCAAACCCACCGAAAGGTGGAGACGCAAAGCCACGAGGCTAACGCGCCCTGAAAGCGCCAAGCCAGTCGGGCTACCGAAGAGGAGCCAAGATGGAACTGTCCCGGGAACGTCCGCCGCTTGCCCTGATTGCCTGCAGCGACGATTGGATGAGCAGGGCTTTGGAGAGCGTCTTTCAGCAGCACGGCTACGTCGTCGCGCATACACGCTCGGGCGTGCAAACCATGGAGCTGGCGCGGCTCGCCAATCACGATCTCCTGGTGCTCGACGAATCCCTCAGCGATGTGCGGGCGATCGACGTGTGCCGGGCGATTCGGGAGGGCTCGCAGTTCGATCACTCGGTGCCCGTGGTGATCACATCCCCCACGCCAGTCGACCCACATGCGCGCATCGCGGCGTTCAACGCGGGCGCGTGGGAATACTGCAGTCATCCAGTCGATCTCGAGCCGATTTTCATCAAGCTCGAGACATTCCTTCACGCACGCAGCGAGCTCGTTGTGGCCCGTACTGAAGACTTCGTAAATTCCACAACCGGCCTCTACACGTCATTCGGACTCCGCCAGCTCGCTGGAAAACTAGGCGCGCGCGCTCTCAGAAAGCACGAGCCGTTTGCCTGCGTGGCGTTCGCGCCGCAGGTGCATGATCGCGAAATAGGATCGAGCATGTTGTGGAAGGAGAGTCTTGTCGGCTTCGCCGACGTCGCCCACGTTTTTCGCGAGCAGAGCCGGCAGTCTGACGTCGTCGGTCACGTCGGTGACCTGCGGCTCGCGATTCTGGCGCCCGATACCGATGCCGCGGGCGCGCGATTGCTGGTTGCGAGACTGCAGCGAGAGCTCGACCACGCGTCGAAGAAAAAGACAATCGCGGGCCAGGTTCGACTGCGCGTCGGCTATTCGGCCGTCGCGGATCTCGCGGCTTCGAAAGTCAACGTCGCCGAGCTGGTGCACCGCGCGGAGAGCGCTCTCGATCACGCTCCAATTCAGGGCGACGGTAACGCGATCGTCAGCTTCGACGATCTTCCGATATACTGACTCGGCCGATCGCGCTCATGCCCGTGGTTGCTCGAGGATCAGGATTCAAAAGCTTTTTGTCGAAAGTGGAGCGTACAGGGATCGAACCTGCGACCTCCTGGTTGCAAACCAGGCGCTCTCCCAGCTGAGCTAACGCCCCTTCGTCGCGAAATATAGACGCACAGAGTGCGCGCGGACAACGCGCATTATGGCGCGGAGCTCCTGGGGAAAAGGGCGATTCCCTATTCGTGCGCCGGCAGCGGCTCCATCGTGCGCGGATCCACTGGCACCTGCACCTCATCACGATAAGGTGACGTCATCAGCAGGACGCGCATCCTCGGGAACGCGTCCATGAATGCGAGATAGCAGAGTCCCCAGATGCCGAGAAGTCCAGCCGCCACGCCTATCTCCCATACGCCGAGCGGGATGTTGGTGACGACGCCGTAGATGGACGGATAAACCTCGAGATATCGATGCATCCATAATCCGACGACCGTGCAGCTCGCGAACAAAACGAGGGTGGGAAGAAACACCTTCGCCGCACGCGAGAGCAGACCGAAGAACGGCAACACGAACATCAGCGCGACAGTAATCAGCGTCGGCGCGCGCCAGCCCTCGATGAGACGAAGCCGGGGCCAGTGGGTCTCCTCACCGAGATTGCCGTACCAGATCACGAGATACTGCGCGAAGGTGAGGTAACCCCAGAACGCAGTGAACGCGAAGCAGAGCTTGCCCAGGTCGTGGAAATGCTTGTCCTGGATCAGATCGTAGCGGCCAAGGTACCTGCGCCAGGCCATTGTGATAAGTGTCCAGCTGGCGAGTGCGGTGACCCATGCTCCCATGAAGAACCACCAACCGTACATCGTGCTTTGGAAGTGCGGATCGAGCGACATCGAGAGATCCCACGACAGCAGGATCCAGCCGAACGCAAACGCAAACCCGAGGAAGACCGCGAGCTTTCCTTGTAGCGAGTGCGTGGAGTGAAGCTCGCGACGCTCGTCCCGATATCCGCTTCGCATCCGCTCACGAAGGCCGCGTGCCCAGCTTGCACCACCCTCCGGGAGGATTCCGACATCCAACCTCACGGAAGTGTAGATGTACCAGAGGCTCAGTAGAGTCACGATGAGAAAGACAAGCGTCACCCGCGTGAGGAAGAACGGCGGGTTGAGATAGACGCGCTTCTCCGGAATGTCCGGAACGTGGTTCGACCACCAGAAGATGTGATGCCGACCGACAAAGACGATCAATAGCAGCAGGACAAAGGCGACTGGCAGGAATGCGACGTAACCTTCGAGGAACCGGATGATCGGCCTCGACCATCGCGCAGTCGTGATTCTTTGCACCGCGACGAACATCACTCCCGCCGACGAGACCGATGTGAAGTAGAGCCAGCTGACGAGCAGCGATTGCCACACTCGATCAGGGTTCAAGAACAGTCCGATGACAAACACGAGGAGTCCGATGACCGCCAGCGCGAGCGAGATCGTTTTCAGTACCGGCGGCGTGGGTCGATCGATCCCGACCGAGCGCTGTCGGATTTCGTCTTCGCGGAATTAGCGGAGGGGCGAGGTGTCGTATCTGGCAGCGCGGCACCAGAAACCCCCTGCGCAGGCGCGGCCTGGTTCGCCGCACCGGCATTCGCCTGCTGTGCGCCGCTCAACAAACTGCGCGGATTGAAAAACGGAGCCGCCACGTTCGGTCCCATTCTCGTGGGACCAGGAACCTTGTCACCTGTCACTCCCGGCGGGGCGAGGGGTCCAACGGCCACGGTCTTTCCGTTAACACCCTGCAGCGCCCTCACATAGTTCACGACATCCCAGCGGTCCATCTCCTCGATCCTGTTGTATGGGGGCATAAGGCCGCGCCCATTCCGAATCATTCCGAAGATGTATCCATCGGTGCGTGCCTTGGTCATGTCCGTCGTAAGATTGATCCCCGGCATTCCGAACTTCGTTGCCGTGCCGTCTCCGATCGCGCGCTCGCCGTGACAGACGGCGCAATTGATCTGAAAATATTTTCTGCCATTCGCCAGGGACGAATCAGATGCGGGCGTTGGATTCCTGAGCGCGGACATGGAATCGATCGTCGCCGGGAAGGCTCCATACGAGACCTGAAATCCCGCGACCGCCGTTCCCGTCGTTGGAACCGACATTTGCGGATTTCCGCGCGAGGGCGTGAGCGTGTCCTTCAGCGGCTCCCAGGTCCAGATCGACGGCTGGCGCTTGAAGTCGGTGAACCACTCGCACGCGGTAAGCATCGTGAAGGGGATTGCCAGCAAGAGAAGGCGCATTCTAGCGCTCACGCCGCACCTCCACCGCCCCGTGCTCACGCAGAAGGTCCTCCGCTGTCCTCGCCTTCTCGGGGGGACATTCGACCCAGATTCCATAATCGCCGTGGCTAAAGCGCGGATCGTATCCAACCATCATCGTAAGCCGCGGAATGCGGGAGTTGATGAGAAGGCCAACTACGGTCGAGAGCCCTCCAATCAGAACCATTACCTCGAAGCCGAAGACCGTGTAGGGCACCCACGATGCGATCGGCTTCCCACCAACTACCAGCGGCCAATAGTCCGACACCCAGATCGCGATCCAGTACCCGAATGTCACACCCAGCAGGCCACCGATCAGCGTGAAGCGCCGCACCGGACTCGGCGGCGCTCCGATCGCTTCCTCGAGCTCGTGACGAGGCGTCGGCGTGTAAACGCGGATCGCGCCCACGTTCTTCTCCTTCAGCGCTTCGATCGCGCTGACGGCGGCGTCGAGCTCGCGGAACGCACCCAGAACGCCGCGCATCAGGCGAACTCTCCAGGCGTATCCGCCTCGTACTCGAAGTGTCTCCCGGTAGCGTCGACTCCATGCGGGTGCTGTTTCTTGAGCCGCGGCGGAACAATCTCCTTCACTTCGGCGATTGCGATCACGGGAAGCTGTTTGATGAACAGCAAGAACCACATCGAAAACCAGCCGAAGCTCCCGCAGAGGATGGCATAGTCCACCCACGTCGGACGGTAGCTCGTCCACTGCCACGGCTCGAATTCGTGCGACAGGGATGGCACGACGATCACGAACCGCTCGAACCACATGCCGATGTTGATCGTGAACGAGATGATGAACAGCCAGGCAGCGTTTCGCCGCAGCTTCTGCACGAAGAGCGACAGGGGGAGGATCATGTTGCAGGTGTACAGGATCGCCGACGCCCACCACCATTGTCCCCAAATGCGATTTGCGAAGAAGGCCTTCTCGAACTCGTTGCCGCTGAACCAAGCCACGAACCATTCGCTCATGTAAGCACAACCGACGACGAGCGACGTGAACAGCGCCAGCTTGGCCGCCGCATCGAGGTGGTTGATCGTGACGTAGTGCCTGAGCCCGAACCACTTCCTGAGCGGTATGATGATCGTGAAGACCATCCCCATTCCGGAGAAAATCGCGCCGGCTACGAAGTAGGGCGCGAAAATCGTCGTGTGCCATCCCGGCGTGAGGGCCATGGCGAAGTCGAATGACACGACCGAGTGCACTGACAACACCAGCGGCGTCGAAAACGCGGCGAGGAACAGGTACGCCCGCGCGAAGTGCCGCCACTCGTTGTCCGTGTTGCGCCACCCAAGGGAGAGCACCGAGAAGATGCGCTTTCTGATCGGGCTGATGTTCTCCCGGTCTCGCAGCACCGCGATGTCAGGGATCAGGCCGATGAAAAGGAAAGTGCTGGAAATCGTGAAATACGTGAGGATCGCAAACACGTCCCACACCAGCGGGCTCTTGAACTGAGGCCAGATGTAGCGCCAGTTGGGATAGGGCACGAGCCAGAAGAATTTCCACGGACGACCAAGGTGGAGAATCGGGAATAGTGCCGCCGTCATGACCGCGAACACCGTCATCGCCTCGGCGCACCGATAGATCGTCGTGCGGAAGCCGGCCCGGAAGAGATAGAGGATCGCCGAAATCAGCGTACCGGCGTGCCCGATACCGATCCAGAAAACGAACGTGATGATATACACGCCCCACATCACCGGTGGGTTGTACCCGGCGACGCCCAGACCGCTGTAGATCTGGTACATCCACGCGCTGATTCCGATGAGAAGGAAAAACACCGCAATGCCGAGGCCGATAAACCACGCGACCGTGGGATGAAGAGTCGCGACGATCTCGCGATCGACCTGCTCGTAATCCTTAACCGCCGGCAGCTGAACGCTTCCCGTCGCGATGTTCGGACGGCGTGGCTCGTCGCGCGCGGGGACTGGCTGAGTAATGGTCGCCATCGTTATGCGGTCCCCGCGCCGGTCGGGGCGGGATGTGAGACTTTCTTCAAGTAAACGACCGCCGTATAGGTGTTGAGCTCTTCGAAGACGTGGTACGCCCTCGCGTCCTTGGCGAGCTGCGTGACCGTCCAGTTCTCGTCCGCTGCGTCCCCGAACACGATCGCGCGCGAGGGACACGAAGCTGCGCACGCTGTCGTGAACTCGTCGGGCTTGAGCGCGCGTTTCTCCGCGGTGGCACGATTCTCGGCTTCGCGAATTCGCTGTACGCAGAAGGTGCACTTCTCCATAACACCCTTTCCCCGCACAGTGACGTCGGGATTCAGCTGCCAGTTCAGCGGTTCCGGAAACGCGTACTGCGGTCGCGCGGGCTCGCCGTAACCGAACCAGTTGAAGTACCGGACCTTATAGGGACAGTTGTTGGAGCAGTAGCGGGTGCCGACACAGCGATTGTACACCTGCACGTTCAATCCATCGGGTGAGTGATAGGTCGCGTACACGGGACAAACGGGCTCGCAGGGCGCGTTGCCGCAATGCTGGCACATCATCGGGATGAAGCGGGTGTCGAAATCGGCACCACCGTCTTCCCCGCCCTCGTAGTAACGCTCGATGCGGATCCACGCCATCTCGCGACTGCGCAGCAGGTTCGCGCCGAAGCCGGTGCGATCGGGAAGAACTTTTCCAACTTGCCAGTCGGCGCCAACAGTCGGGATGTTGTTCTCGGCGTAGCAGGCGCTGACGCAGGCCGCGCATCCGGTGCAGCGCGCGAGATCGACCGTCATCGCCCAGCGGCGCCTGGTCATTCCGCTCCAGTGATTCGGATCGTACATGCCCTTGTCTTTCGAGCGGGGATCGCCCTGTTCGCCTTGAGCATCATTCGCCACCGGTGACCGAAGACCGGGAAGGAATTCGTGCGACGCATCTCCAGGCATCTCTTCGCCCTGCTCCGCAGACGTACCGCTGTCATGGCCGGGTCTCCCGGCCTGTAGATCCGCTATCGCGATCGCCTGACCGATTCCGCGTCCGTGCTGACGCGCTGATCCTTCGGTGGTGACGATATGCGCGTAGCCGCCCGCCTTCGAGACGTTGGCTTTGGTCGAGACGAAAGCCACTCCGCCGGCGCGGTCTTCGGCCAGCGGAAGGATCTCGAGAGGATTGGATCCTGCCTTCGCGTATCTACCGGCATGCGCCTGGCCTCTGCCAGTCGCTATGGCGACGGTGTCGCGCTGCGTGCCAGGATACCGGAGCACCGGAAGCGTGAGACTGCCCGCCGATGTCTGGACCGTGACGAGATCACCATTCGCAAATCCCATTTTCTCAGCGGTTGCGGGATTCATCTCGGCGACCGTCTGCCAGCAGATCTTCGTGACGGGATCGGGAATTTCCTGGAGCCATGGCTTGTTCGCGCCGCGCCCGTCGCCGAGGAACGGGTGCTGGTACACGACCAGATACATGTTGCCGCTCGACTGTTCGATCGGCGCCGCGGCACGCACCGCCGGAATGGTTCGTGCGGTGGTCGGCTCGCCCAACGAGCCGGATGTGATTCCGCGCGGAAGCGCAGCTGCAAGTCCTGCGGCGCCGCCCGGGAACCGGCTAATCAACCAGCTTCGATAATCGGCCATTTGGTAGCGCGCGGCACTTCCCGGGTCTCTCTTCCCGACGGCGATCAGAACATCGGAAGTTGCGCGAGTATCGAACACTGGATCCATCGTGGGCTGCTGCAACGAGATCGTGCCGCGAACTGGCTCGGCGTCTCCC
>WNFL01001646.1_pt2 | contig 10385 bp, 9 predicted proteins | sample 5400361 | NCBI WGS metagenome assembly WNFL01 (sample SAMN13153351, study PRJNA577476) | soil metagenome | isolation source: 40 cm soil on Douglas fir-dominated hillslope | place: USA:California | collected 2013-09-17
CCTCGCGCCATCCAAAGCGCATGAGCCCCGAATCCATCCTGGAGTATCCGCACGCCGCGCCGCCGGCGCCCGGCGACACGCTGCAGGTCGCGCCCGGCGCGCACTGGCTGCGCATGCCGCTGCCCTTTGCGCTCGACCACATCAATCTCTGGCTCCTCGAAGACGGCGAAGGCTGGACCTTCATCGACTGCGGCATCGGCGACGACGTCACGCGCGCGCTGTGGGAGCGTATCTTCGCCGCACGCATCGCGGGGCGTCCGGTCAGGCGCCTCATAGTCACCCACCATCACCCCGACCATGCCGGTCTGGCGTCGTGGCTCACCGAGCGCACCGGCGCCGAGTTCTGGATGCCGCAGGCGGAGTATTTCGCCGCGCACGCGATGCGCGAAGGAAGCGCGGGTTTCGGCTTCGACAACGTGGTGGCCATGTTCGTGCGCAACGGACTCGCCGGGGAAAGGCTCGAGCTCATGAAGCAGCGCCGCACCAACTATCGCAGTCGGGTGCCCGGTTTTCCCTCCGGCTACCGGCGCTTGATGGACGGGCAGACGCATCGCATCGGCGGCCGCGATTGGAGAGTCATCATGGGTTACGGCCATGCCCCCGAGCACGCAGCGCTCTACTGCGAGGAGCTCGGAGTCCTCATCTCCGGCGACATGGTGCTCCCCAGGATCTCGACCAACGTCAGCGTGTGGGCGAACGAGCCGGAGGGAAATCCGCTCGCGCTTTTCCTCGATTCCCTGTCCCGCTACGCAGAGCTGCCCGCGACGACGCTCACGCTGCCCTCGCATGGGCTGCCCTTCCGGGGTTTGCGCGAGCGCATCGCGCAGCTGCAGGAGCACCACCGCCTGCGCCTCGCCGAGCTCCATGAAGCCTGCGAGACGCCGAAGGCTGCGGTGGACGTGCTCGATACCCTGTTTCGGCGCAAGCTCGATACGCATCAGCTGTTCTTCGCCATGGGCGAGGCGATGGCTCATCTGCACTTTCTCCACTGCGATGGGCGCCTGAAGCGTTCGATCGGCGCAGATGGCGTGGTTCGCTACGCTCAAAGCTAGCGACATGCCCGCAACGCAGTCCTCACCCGATCCCGCCCAGAGCGCGAAGGTATTCGCAGAGGTCGCGGAGCGCTCCAGCCGCCTCCTGGGGGAATTTCTGAAGCGCCAGGCCGACGGCCCCGGCGTCGCCACCAGCGACGAATTCGGAATCGCCCGCGCGTTCATGGATCTTTCAGCGCGCATGCTGGCCGATCCCTGGAAGCTCGCGGAGATGCAGGCGAAGATGTTCTGGGATCACGTGGCTCTCTGGCAGTCGACGATGCAGCGCATGCTGGGAAAGGATGCCCTGCCCGTCGCCGAGCCGGCCAAGGGGGACAACCGTTTTCGCGAGGCCGACTGGCGGGACCAGTTCCTGTTCGACTACGTCAAGCAGTCCTACCTCATCGCTGCACGCCACATGCACGATGCGGTCTCCTCCGTCGAGGGCTTGCCCGAGGAGACGCAGAAGAAGGTGAACTTCTACACGCGCCAATATATCGACGCGCTGTCGCCTTCGAACTTCGCTCTCACCAACCCGCAGGTGCTGCGCGAGACTTTGCGGTCTGGCGGGCAGAATTTGGTCCGCGGCTTGAATAACCTCCTCGCCGACATCGAGCGCGGCGGCATCCGCATGACCGACGAAAAGGCGTTCAAGCTCGGCGGGAATGTCGCCACCACCCCCGGCAAGGTGGTCTTTCAGAACGAATTGATGCAGCTCATCCAGTACGCCCCGAGCACAGAAGCAGTCTTCAAACGACCGCTTCTCGTCATTCCGCCCTGGATCAACAAGTATTACATCCTCGATTTGCGCGAGAAAAATTCCTTCGTCCGCTGGGCAGCGGGGGAGGGGCACACGGTGTTCGTCATCTCCTGGGTCAACCCGGACGGGCGCTATGCCGGCAAGACCTTCGATGATTACATGGTCGAGGGACCGCTTGCGGCGCTCGATGCGATCGGCCAGGCGATCGGCGAAAAGGAAGTGAACGTCGTCGGCTACTGCCTCGGCGGGACGTTGCTCGGAGCCACATTGGCGTGGATGGCGGGAAAAGGCGACCGGCGCGCGGCCTCGTCGACGTTCTTCGCGTCGCTGCTCGATTTTTCCATCCCGGGCGAGCTCGGGGTGTTCATCGACGAGGCGCAGGTCGAGAACCTGGAGCGCCGCATGCAGGAGCGCGGCTACCTCGAGGGCTCCGAGATGGCGGCCACCTTCAACATGCTGCGCGCGAACGACCTCGTCTGGTCTTTCGTCGTCAACAACTACCTGCTGGGCAAGGATCCGTTCCCCTTCGACCTCTTGTACTGGAACTCCGATTCCACGCGCATGCCGGCGAAGATGCACAGCTTCTACCTGCGCGAGATGTACCTCGCCAACCGGCTCAAGGATCCCGGGGGCATCACGCTCGGCGGCGTTCCGATCGACCTCAGGAAAATTGCGATCCCCGCCTGTTTCGTTTCCACCATCGAGGACCACATCGCGCCGTGGAAATCGACTTACAAGGGCGCGCGCATCCTCTCCGGTCCCATCCGGTTCGTGCTCGGGGGCTCGGGGCACATCGCCGGCATCGTGAATCCGCCGTCGGCAAAAAAATACGGCTACTGGACGCGGTCGCAGCTGCCCGAATCCGCCGAGGAATGGCAGGCGGGGGCGAGCTGGAACGAAGGTTCTTGGTGGGTCGACTGGCAGGCCTGGATCGCCGGCCTGAACGGGCCCGACCGGGTGCCGGCCCGCGTCCCGGGCGCGGGCGCGCTGCAGGCTCTCGAGGATGCTCCGGGGTCTTATGTGACCGTGCGCCCTTGAGCAGAGAGCCTTCCGGGAGAACTACCCGGGAGGATGACGCGGGTGGCCCGCCGCGCGCCGGCGGGTGCCGCGTGCAGACGGCGTCGACGGGTCTCGCCCCGGGCCCCCTCACAGAGGGAGACCGCGCGCTTTTCGCGGCGCGCGCGCGAACAGCCGGTCGAACAGCCAGCGCGGCAGGCGGCGAAGCGCAAAGGACACGAGCGCCATCTGCCAGGGAATGACCGCGAAACGGCGCTTCCTGGCGATGGCGCGGGCAAAGCGCGGTGCCGCTTCGTCCGCGCCGATGATGAACGGCATGCGGTAGCGGTTCGACGCGGTCATCGCGGTGCGGATATAGCCGGGACAGATCGTGACTACGGCCACGCCCGAGCCGCCGAGCTCCACGCGCAGACTCTCCAGATAGGTGATTGCCGCCGATTTGGAAGCGCTGTACGCGCCTCCGCCGGGCAGGCCGCGAAAGCCGGCGACGCTCGCGATGCCGACCAGCGTGCCGCCGCCACGCGCACGCATCGGCGCAACAAACGGCTGAAACGTCGCGGCCATTCCGAAGACGTTCGTGTCCATGATCTTGCGGAAGGCGGGAAGGTCCTCCGGATTCTCGGTTGAGGTGCCGACGCTGATGCCAGCATTCGCGATCACGATGTCGGGTACCCCGAACCGCTCCGTGAAATCCGCCGCCGCGGCCTGCAGGCTGGCGGCGTCGGTCACGTCCACTTGGTAGCAGGACCCGGCGCAGAGCAGGCTCGAGAAGAGCGCCCGTGTCGGCGCGAGCCGTCTTGCGCACAGGCCGAGAATTGCCCCCTGGCGCGCGTAGTGCGTCGCGAGTGCGGCGCCGATCCCGCTCGATGCGCCGGTGATGAAGACCTTGGGCCCGGGTGACACTGGTGGGCTCGGGCGCACGCGGCTCGACGGCCACGCTAGGGTTTTGCTCTTGCGAGTTGCCTGCGGGTTTCCCCGATCAGAAAATCGGCGGCGGCCAGCATTGCCTTGCGCGACGTGGTCGCGACGACGAGGTAGCGGCCCTGCACGGCCAGAGTCGGTACTCCGTCGAGTCGGTAGGCGCGGCTCATCTGCGCCGCGCGGCGCAGCTTGCTTTCGACCGTGAACGAGCGGAAAGCGGCGTCGTATCTGGCCATGTCCACGTTCTGCGTGGCAAGCCAGTCCGCCGTCCATTTGGCGAAGGCATCGCCGCGAAGCCTCACGCCGCCCTGCTGATGGATGGTGTCGAACAAAGGTCTATGCAGCCGCTCGAGCTCTCCGATGGCCTCAAGCGTGTAGAAAATCCGGGCATCGATCGCCCAGTCGTCGTTCAGAATTCCCGGAATGCGCTTGAGCTGAACGTCACGCGGCAATCGCTTAGCCCAGGATTCGAGGTCGGGCTCCAGCGCGTAGCAGTGCGGGCAGCGGTACCAGAAGAACTCGAGCACTTCGATCTTGCCCGAGGATTCGACCGCCTGTGGCGGCTTCAATTCGATGTAATTGACGCCCTCGACCGGCGAATCTTGAGCGCACGCGGCAAAGGCAAGGAACAGGCCGGAAAAGGCGCTCAGCAGACGAAAAACCATGGGGCTTCTCCTTGGGGTGACTCAATTCTTGGCAACATCGGTGATTCTGACCAGCGACGCGTCCACTCCGTTCAGTGTCAGCTGTTGCCGGACGCGGTTGATCTCGTCCACGCGGGTGTAAGGCCCGAGCCGCACTCGATACCACACGCCTTTTTCGGCGAGATTGGCCGGCTCGACGCTCGCCTCCAGGCCCATCAACGCCAGCCTTGCCTTGAGGTTGTCTGCATCGGCCGGGTTCTGGAATGAGCCAGCTTGGAGGAAATAGCTGTCCTTGAGTGCGCCGGGCTTGCCGGCTTGCTTGGCCGCCTCCCGTATCTGGCGTTCGGTGACCGGCTCTTCCCGTCCGGGCAGGATCCGGTAGAAATCGAAGCGAGGCTTGTCCTCCGCCTTGGCCGACTTGGGTGGCTCAGGCAGTTTCTGATCGACGGGCGGAGCTTTGTCCGGCGCCCGCGGCCTGTCGGCGAACGGAATGGGTGTCTTGAAGAAATAGATCGCGATTCCGGCCGCTACGCCCAAGCCCAGCAGAAAACCGAAAAAAAGGCCGATCAGAAAACTGCCGGAGAAATCCGGTTTGGTTCGAGGTATTTGTTTGTAGTCGAAGCTCATGGAGGTAAGGTGTCACATTTTCTCGGGCTGGCTGACGCCCAGCAGCGAAAGCCCATTGCGAAACACTTGGCGTGCGGCAAGGCATAGCGCCAGCCGCGCCGATCGCAGCGGCGCCTCGGCGACGAGTATGCGCTCCGCATTATAGTAACTGTGAAATTCACCCGCCAGCTCGCGCAGGTAAAACACGATCTGGTGCGGAGCGAGCTCGGCCGAGGCGTTTTCGAGCACCTCAGGATATTCGCCCAATCGCTGCAGCAACGCCAGCTCGCGAGCTCCGGTGAGGGGCGCGAGATCGGCGGCCGCGAGATCCGGATCCGGGCCGCCGAACAGCGCTTTCCTTTGCTCGAGCACCGAGCAAATGCGCGCGTGCGCCATCTGGACATAGTAGACGGGATTCTCCTCCGATTGCGACTTGGCGAGATCGACGTCGAACACAAATTCGGTGTCGGCCTTGCGCGAAAGGAGGAAGAACCGCGCCGCGTCCCGTCCAACCTCGTCGATCAGCTCGCGAAGGGTAACGTAGGAGCCCGCGCGCTTGGAGATCTTCATCTCCTCGCCGCCTTTCATTACCGTGACCATCTTGTGGAGCACGTAATCGGGATAATCTTGCGGAACCCGGCGCTCCCACTTCGCCGACGCCGCTTGCAACCCGGCGCGCACCCGTGTCACCGTGCTGTGGTGGTCGGATCCCTGGATATTGATGGCCCGGGTGAAGCCGCGCTCCCATTTCGTCAGGTGGTAGGCGACATCGGGCACGAAGTAGGTGTAGGCTCCGTCCGATTTGCGCATGACGCGGTCCTTGTCGTCGCCGTATTCGGTGGTCTTCAGCCACAGCGCACCATCCTGCTCGAATGCTTTGCCCGCCTCGACCAACGCCCGGACCGTTTTCTCAACTCGACCGTCCGCGTAGAGCGAAGATTCCAGATAATAGCTTTCAAACCGGACGCCGAACGCCTGCAGATCGAGATCCTGCTCGCGCCTGAGTTCGGCCACCGCAAAACGGGTCACGGCTTCAAAATCTTCGCCGTCGGTGTTGCCCGCCTCGAGGTATTTCTCGGCGATTTGGCGTACGTAGTCGCCGTGGTAGCCGTCCGCTGGAAATTCCGCCGAGACGCCGAGTTTTTCGCGAATCCGCGCCTGAACCGAGAGTCCGAGATTTCGGATCTGCGCCCCTGCGTCGTTGTAGTAGAACTCCCGCGTTACGCGCCAGCCCTGTGACTCGAGCAGAGCGCCGATCGCGTCGCCGAGGGCCGCTTGCCTGCCGTGCCCGACGTGGAGCGGGCCCGTGGGATTCGCCGATACGAACTCCACGATCACCGGCCGGCCGCCGGCACGGTCGGCACGGCCGTAGCGGTCGCGTTCCGCGAGAATGGTCTTGACGATGTGCTGCTTGGCCGCGGGGCGCACGCGAAGATTGATGAACCCGCTGCCTGCGACTTCGGCGCGCTCGAGCCACTCGGAGGGGGGCAGCGCCGCAACCAGCTCGAGAGCCAGCTCCCGCGGATTGCGCTTGAGCGCGCGCGCGAGCTGCATGGCGGCCGGGCAGGAAAAGTCGCCGTGCTGCGCCTGCTTGGGCCGTTCCAGGGAAATCAGCGAACCCGGCTGCTGCGGGGCGACCTTGGCGAGCGCATGCGTGAGCAACTCTGTGAGGTGGGATTTGACCTCGGCGGACATTTATTGGCCGAAATGCTCAGTATTATACCCAGGCGTCCCTCAGACCCAGGATGCGAAGGTACAATAGAGACTGATTCGAATTCCGATCGGGAGCGTTGAGCTTGGGCAAAGGCGACAAGCGCACATTCCGCGGCAAGGTCTTCAAGGGGTCGCACGGCAAGACCCGGCCGCGTAAGGCGAAAAAAAAGGCGAAGAGACCCGGCTGATTTCCGCAGTCGGTCAAAACTCTATCGGGTCCACATCGAGATGCCAGCGCACTCCGCGCGAGGGCGTGCGGTAGAGGGCATCGCTCCATTCCGCGAGGAACGCTTGCAGGCGCGGCCGAGAGCGCGATTGCACGAGCACCTGTGCGCGCTCCACGCCCGCGAGTCGGACCGAGGCGCTTCTGCGCGGTGACTCGTCGATGGCCGACCGAAGGAAGCGCTGCGCGTGAAGCTCGTCCGTGCTTTCCGCGCGCAGCGCCGCTTCGAAAACGAATGGCGGGAATCCGGCCTCGCGGCGCTCGGCGAGCAGACTCCCTGCGAAGCCCGGGTAGTCATGGCGCACAAGCGATCGGTACAGAGGATGGTCCGGGTAGCGTGTCTGGATGAGTACCTCGCCCGGCAGGTTCGACCGGCCGGCGCGTCCCGCTACCTGCTGCAACTGGGCAAAGGCCCGTTCGCTCGCCCGATAGTCGCTCGAGAATAAGCCGCTGTCGGCGTTGAGCACGCCGGCAAGGGTCAGGCGCTCGAAATGGTGGCCCTTGGCGAGGATCTGTGTGCCGACGAGGATGTCGGCGCGCGTGGCGCGCTCGAGCAGATCCTCGAGGCCGCTCCTCGCGCGCGCGGCGTCGCTGTCTACGCGCAGGATGCGTGCGTGTGGAAACTTTTCTGCCAGCGTAATCTCGACGCGCTGTGTCCCGCGGCCGAATGCCTGCAAATCAGGGTTGCCGCATTCCGGACAGGCACGCGGAATGCCTTCGGTCAGTCCGCAATGGTGGCAACGCAGCCGCTGCCCAGCCAAATGCACGACCATGCTCGCCGAACAACGACTGCAGCCCTTGACCCAGCCGCAGGCGGGGCAGGCGAGCGCCGGCGCATAGCCGCGGCGATTGATGAAAACGAGCGACTGCTCCCCACGCGCAAGGCGCGCCGCGAGCGCCTCGAGAAGCGGGGGGACAATGCCCTCCTGCGGCGGATGCACTCGCGTGTCGATCAGGCGTATTGCAGGCAATTCCGCCCGGTCGATGGCGCGCCGCGTGAGGGATACCAGCCCGTATTTGCTCGAGGTCGCGTGCTGGAAGCTTTCCAGCGAAGGCGTAGCCGAGCACAGAACAACCGGCGCTCCGGCGATTTGAGCCCGGGTGATTGCGAGGTCGCGCGCCGAATAGCGCACGCCCTCTCGTTGCTTGAACGAGGCGTCCTGCTCTTCGTCGACCACGACCAGTCCCAGACGGGGGAGCGGCGTGAATACGGAGAGGCGCGTGCCGAGCACGATGTCGGCGCGACCGCTGTGGGCGAGGAGCCACCCGCGGACGCGCTGCAGTTCGGCCATGGCGCTCGTCTGCGTGACGATGCACGCGCCCGGGAAGCGGTCGCTGAAGGCGGCCTCTAAGGCGGGAGTGAGCGCGATCTCGGGTACGAGAATCAGGACTTGTTTGCGGCGGGCGAGAATGTCCGCGATCAGCTGGAGATAGATCTCGGTCTTGCCGCTGCCGGTGACGCCGAACAGCAGGCTCACCCGAAATTTCTCCAGCCCGACGCGCAAGGCGCCGATAGCCTGCCGCTGTTCCGAGGTCAGCTCGTGCACATGGACAAAACGCGGCTCGGGCCGCTCCGGCTCGATGGGAGCGATCCAACCCGCTTCGATACCTCGCCTCAACAGGTTTCGGCCTCCCGTCGCTTGCGCCACGAGTTCGGATTCGGATGCGCGACCTTGCGCAAGCCGCGAAAGCAGCGCGCGCGAGCGCCGTTGCCGCGGTGGAGTCCCAGCAAGCGCGTCCCCACCGGCCGGCGTAAGGACGTAGTCGCGTGGAGGAATGGGAACGGGCTTGGCGGCGCGCAGCCGCGGTGGCAATGCCGCAGCGACTACTTCGCCGAGCGGGCCGTGGTAGTAGCCGCTGCAGAACTCCACGAGGGCAAGCCATTCGCGCGGAAGGGGCGCCACGTCGCGGAGGATTTTTTCGACCGGGCGCAGCCGGGAATCCGCGACCTTGGATTTCGTCGCTATGTCCCAGATCACGCCGACCAGGCGCCTTTTTCCGAACGGAACGAGAACCCGATAGCCGATATCCGCCCGCGTCGCATCCTCCGAGCGGTAATCGAACAACTTCGGCAGCGGCACATCGAGAGCGACGCGCAGGATGATCATTCTCAGATGATTCGAGTGCTGTGCTCACTACTCAAGTGAATTCTTCAGCCACTTCGGTAAAGTACTTGGTTGTATGAGGTTTTCAGGGTTTTTCACAGAATGTGTGAGTAACTGTGTGAATAAGGCTTTCACGCTACTACTGTAACTCACACTCCTGCAAGGAAATTCTCTCGCTGCTCAAAATGCGGGCGCATTGAAATAAACTGATAAATCAGCGGACTGCAGACCTCTCCGGGCAAGTGCTCGAAACTCCGCGCCAGACGGGCCTCTACGGGCAGCATTGTGTATAAGTCGTTTGGCGCGACTCGCGCGCAAGACCGCGTTTTTTCCGCCCGTCAGTGAAATTTCGGGCTCAATTCGCGCACTGCGGCGACCAAAGCACCCACGTTTTCCGGAGGCGTGAGCTGCGGAACGCCATGACCGAGATTGAATACGTGGCCGGATCCGCTCCCGAAGGACTCGAGCGCCTTCTGAACCTCGCGACGGACGACTTCGGGCGAGGCCAGCAGCACGGTGGGATCGAGATTGCCCTGGAGCGCGGCACCGGCGCCGATCCTCCGGCGCGCATCGCCGAGGTCGACGCTCCAGTCCAGACCGACGCAATCGCATCCGGTCGCGGCGATCCGCTCGAGCCAAGGCGCGCCGCCCTTGGTGAAGACGATGACCGGGATCCGCGCCGCGCCCGAGCTGCGCTTGAGCTGGGACAACACCCTCTGGATGTATTCGAGCGAAAACTCCCGGTACGACGCCGCCGAAAGACTCCCGCCCCATGTGTCGAAGATCATCACCACGTTCACGCCCGCCTCGATCTGCGCGTTCAACAAGGCCGCGACGGCCCGGGTATTGGTCTCAAGAAGGCGATGAAGAAGGCGGGGATGCTGGTGGAGCATGAGCTTCACGTTGCGCCAGTCGTCGCTCGCCTGCCCCTCCACCATGTAGCAGGCGAGCGTGTAAGGGCTGCCGGAGAACCCGATGAGAGGGACTTTCCCGGCCAGGGTGCGCCGGACCTCGCCGATCGCGTCGGTGACGTAGCGCAAGCTCTCGCTCGGATCGGGTGCGGCGAGCTTCGCGATCGACGCCTCGTCGCGCAGCGGCCGCTCGAAGCGCGGCCCTTCGCCCTCGGCGAAGTAGAGCCCCAATCCCATCGCGTCGGGAATGGTGAGAATGTCCGAGAAGAGGATCGCCGCGTCCAGGGGGAACCGCGCTAGGGGTTGCAGCGTCACTTCAGCCGCGAGCGAGGGCGTCTTGCACAGGGCGAGGAAACTCCCCGCGCGGCGCCGCGTCTCGTTGTATTCGGGAAGGTAGCGCCCCGCCTGGCGCATCAGCCATACCGGCGTGTACGCGGTCGGCTGCCTGAAGAGC
>WNFL01146702.1_pt1 | contig 10383 bp, 5 predicted proteins | sample 5400361 | NCBI WGS metagenome assembly WNFL01 (sample SAMN13153351, study PRJNA577476) | soil metagenome | isolation source: 40 cm soil on Douglas fir-dominated hillslope | place: USA:California | collected 2013-09-17
CCACCGAGGCGACGGTCGACGTCAGTTATTTCGATTGCCCTGCGCACAATGACTTCGAGAGCATTCCAATCGGGCGGCCGATTCATAACACCAGGTTTTACGTGATCAGAGACGGGCAACAGGCGGCCATCGGTGAGACCGGAGAGTTGTGCATTGCCGGAATCTGTCTGGCCAGAGGCTATCTGAATAACCCGGCCCTGACCGATGAAAGGTTCACCGATAACCCTGTCAACCCCGGCGAAAGAATCTATCGGACCGGAGACGTCGCGCGGTGGCTGCCTGACGGGAACATCGAGTATCTCGGTCGGGAGGATCACCAGGTGAAGATACGGGGATTGCGAATCGAACTGGGCGAGATTGAAAACACGGTGAGGGAGTACCCGGGAATCACCGACTGCGTTGCCGTGGTCAAGAAGTACTCGGAAAACGTCATCCTCATCATCGCTTACGTGGTCTGCAAATCCGACCTGGAGGTTGAGGGTCTCAAGCATTACCTGAAAAAGCACCTTCCCGATTACATGATCCCCAATCGTTTTGAGAAAATCGATGAGATACCTCTGACGCCGAGCGGGAAAGCGGATCGCAAGGCCCTGCCCGAACCGGTCATCGAGGCGAGGTCTTCATAAACGCCGATGAATAGCGAGTTCGATATCGCAATAGTCGGCATGTGCGGCTGCTTCCCCGGCGCCCGCAACGTCGACGAGTTCTGGCATAACCTGGCCGGAGGCGTCGAATCGATTACCCGGTTTTCAGATCAGGAGCTGCTGGATTCCGGCGTGCCCGCGTCTTGCCTGAGCAACCCGGGGTATGTAAAGGCCGCGCCGATCCTGGAGGCGCCGGGCCATTTTGACGCCGCGTTCTTCGGCTTCTCACCGATGGAAGCCAGGACCATGGATCCACAGCACCGCATTTTGCTGGAGCTGGCTTATACGGCGCTCGAGAACGCGGGTTATGACCCGGGTCGTTACCAAGGACGCGTCGGCGTGTTCACCGGATCCGCCCTGAACACCTATTTCATGAACGTCGGGCTGAACAGCCGGTTGGCCGAGGAGTACATCCCCACGCTCATCGGAAACGACAAGGATTTTCTGAGTACCCGGATTTCCTACAAACTCAATCTGAATGGACCCAGTATCACCGTTCAGACCGCCTGCTCCACCTCTCTCGTCGCCATCCACCTGGCCCGCCAGAGCTTATTGAGTGAAGAGACGGATATGGCGCTGGCCGGGGCCATTTCGGTGCGGGTTCCCCACCGTGCCGGTTACTTCTACGACGGTGGCGGGGTGGTCTCTGCGGATGGGCACGTTAGGGCGTTTGACGCCAAGGCCAATGGCACGGTTTTCGGCAGCGGCGGCGGCATCCTGGTGCTGAAACGGTTGGCGGACGCCCTTTCGCACGGCGATACCATTCATGCCGTTATCAGGGGCTCGGCAGTCAACAATGATGGTTCGGAAAAAGCCGGTTACCAAGCGCCTAGCGTCAATAGCCAGGCCGATGCCGTGGTGGAGGCACTCGCGAACGCCGGCGTCACGGCCGATAGCATCAGCTACATCGAGGCCCACGGTTCGGGAACGCCCGTCGGGGATCCCATCGAGATCATGGCCCTGACCAAGGCGTTCCGCACTTCTACGCAACGTTGCGGTTACTGCGCCATCGGTTCGGCAAAAACCAATGTGGGGCATCTGGACGCCGCAGCGGGAGTCGCCGGCCTGATCAAGGCGGTTCTCGCGCTCAAGCACCGGCAGCTTCCGCCGAGCCTCCACTTTCACGAAGCCAATCCCGAGATCGACTTCCCCGCAACCCCGTTCTACGTCAACACGCACTTGCGGGATTGGACTAGCGAAGGTCCCAGACGTGCGGGCGTGATGGCCACCGGCATGGGCGGAACGAACGCGCATGTCGTCCTCGAGGAAGCGCCCGAACCGGGTGAATCGACTCATGCCCGTCCTCCCCACTTGCTGATGCTGTCGGCAAAGACGCAAACGGCTCTCGACGAGGCCACGCGTCGCTTACGGGAGTTCCTGAGCCGTAACGACTCCGTGAACATGAGCGACGTCGCTTACACCTTGCAGATCGGACGCAAGGCGTTCCCGCACAGGCGGTATCTGGTCTGTGCCGACCGTGAGGACGCTATAACCGCACTGGGTCAGGAAGGCTCGAAGCGGGTCCTTTCCAACCTGACGGACGAATCGCGGCGCCCGGTGATCCTTTTATTGCCCGGTATCGGCGATCACTACGTGGGCATGGCCCACGATCTGTATGAGACGCGGGACGTTTTCAAACAGGAAGTCGATCGCTGCGCGGACATTCTGAAGCCACACCTGGGGATCGATATCCGGACAATCATTTATCCGAGCAGCCGAACCTGGAAGCAGAAGAAGGAGGGTCAACCCAAGGGAATCGACTTGAAGAAGATGCTCGGTCGAAAAACCGATGCACCCGAAGATCAAGACGCCGGGAATCTCAACAAGACGCTGTATGCGCAGCCGGCGTTGTTCACGATCGAATACGCGTTGGCCCGTCTTTGGCAATCGTTGGGGATCACCCCTGACGCCATTGTCGGTCACAGCATGGGTGAGTACGTGGCCGCGTGCCTCGCCGGAGTCTTGTCGCTGGAGGACGCGTTGCGGCTGATTGCGACGCGGGCCAAGCTGGTCGATGAATTGCCCCAGGGCGCCATGCTTGCGGTCACGCTGCCGGAACCTGAACTGCGGCCATTGCTCAACGAGCATCTGTCCATTTCCCTGATCAACGGTCCGAACCTATGCGAGTTCGAGAAGATGCTGACTGCGCGGAGCGTCATCTGCCGGCACGTTCAGAATGCCCATGCCTTCCATTCGAGAATGCTCGATCCGATCGTGAACGCCTTTCAGGCTGAGGTGAACAAGGTCCGATTGAACGAGCCGAGAATTCCATACATATCCAACGTCTCCGGGAAGTGGATTACAGGACGCGAGGCTACCGACCCTGCCTACTGGGCCCGGCATGCCAATCACACAGCCCGATTCAGCGATGCCTTGCATGAGGTGTGGCAGTTCAAGAATCCCATTCTCCTGGAGGCCGGGCCCGGCCGGACGCTGGGCGTGCTCGCCATGCAGCACCCTGACCGGCGGGACGCAGGACACCCGGTGACGGTTTCCTCAATCAGGCACCATTATGAAAACCAGCCGGATGTTGAATTTCTATTGGATGGACGCCATCGGCAGGCTGTGGCTGTCAGGAGCCGATATCCAGTGGGACAACGTCTACCGCGGTGAGCGGCGGCGCAGAGTGTCGCTGCCCCCTTATCCGTTTGAAGGACAGCAGCACTGGCTGGAGCCGCTTCGTGCTCCCGATGCAGGCCCGCGGACACAGGGGTCGGTTCACAAGAACCCGAATCCCTCCGAATGGCTGTACGTCCCATCCTGGAAACGTCTCTTGCCGAGGGCCATCGGCATCCATGAGGCGGCTTTGCCTGCGGAGATATCCGGAAAATGGCTTGTCTTTGCGGACGACTCCGGTTTCGGCTCGGTCCTGATTCGAAGGTTGAAGGCCGCCGGTCAGAACGTAGTTTCCGTCAGGGCCGGCGGAAACTTTCAACGACTGGACAATCACACGTTCGTAATAGAAGCAGGGAACTCCCAGCATTACGATACGTTGATCAGCGCCTTGAAGGCGAGCCAGTCGCTGCCGGATCGGATCGTCCATGCGTGGAGTGTCACCGAGAATCATTCAGCTCCGCCGGCAGGCGATGCTTTCGCGCAGGCGCAGGCTTTGGGCTTCTACAGCCTGCTCTTTCTTGGCAAAGCACTCGCCGCGCACAACGTTGGACACGAGATAGACTTGTTCGCGCTTTCCAATAACGTCCAAGAGGTTTACGGCACGGAAACCCTGCGGCCCGAGAAATCGACGCTGTTGGGGCCGTGCATGGTGATCCATCAGGAATATCCGAATATCCGGACGAAAAGTGTCGATTTGGATTTGTCCGGAGATCCCGGCCAGTATGAATCGGCTGCGGATCTCGTTCTTGGGGAGTGTCTTGACTCCGGCTCGAGCATGTTCGTCGCGTATAGAAACGCGCAGCGCTGGGTCCAGACTTATGAGCGAGTCGTATTGGACGCACCCGGCCACGGCCGCTCATCGTTCCGGGAGGGCGGCGTCTATCTCATCACAGGCGGAGTTGGCAATATCGGCATCGCGATTTCAGAGTACCTGGCCCGCAGCTATAGAGCCAAGCTCGTGCTTGTCTGGCGTTCCAGCGCGCGCGGCAGAGATGCGATCGAGAGAATCCAGACACTGGGTGCCGAAGTCGCGTATGTGAGCGCGAACGTCGCGGATGCAGACGCGATGCGCGGGGCAATCGAGCAGGCGTACCGGCGCTTTGGCGCTCTCCATGGCGTCATCCATGCGGCAGGCATCGTTGGCGACAACGGCTTGCAGGAGATCAACGACTGCCATTACGGCAATTGCGAGAGGCACTTTCAGGCCAAGGCGCACGGCTTGACGGTGCTGGAAGAAGTGCTTGACGGCAAGACCTTGGATTTCTGCCTGCTCGTGTCATCTTTGACCTCCGTTCTGGGAGGGATCGGGCACGCGGCCTACGCATCGTCCAACGTTTATATGGACTCGTTTGCGCGCAGGCAAAACCGGTCACACCGCGTGCCTTGGCTCAGCGTGAACTTTGACCTGTGGCGCTTTCACAATCGCACCGCGATGGCCTCCGGCTTCGGGAGAACGGTCGAAGAACTCGGCCATAGCGCGGAAGAAGCGACGCAAGCGATGGAAACTGTCCTCGCCGTGCGGAACGCCGGCCAACTCCTCGTGTCGACAGGGGATCTGGCTGCGAGAATCAACCAGTGGATCAAACTGGAATCGCTGAATACCCGGAGACCGGCGGACGTGGCAAGTTCGACCCTGTCGACGCTTTCCCAGCACTCCCGTGTACAAACGAACCATGACGCTCCGCGCGATGAAACCGAGCAGCGGATTGCTCGAATATGGCAGGACGCGCTTGGGATCGATGAAGTAGGAATCAATGACAATTTTTCCCTCCTGGGAGGGCACTCTCTTTTGGCTATTAGGATCGTAGCCGACTTGCGCAAGGCCTTTCAGGTCGACCTGTCGATAAAAGCGCTGTTTGACGCACCAACGGTCGCCGGACTTTCGAGCTACATCAAGGAGCACGTCATCGCTGAAATCGAGGCGCTCACCGATGAGGAAGCTCGGCAGCTTATTTCGAACGAGTGACGTTGGTGGGGCATCCCGCCAGACCTAACCATGGATAAATCATCCACGCTTTCACCAGTGAAGCAGGCGTTGCTGGAGCAGCGCTTGAAGAGGGCTTCCCACGGGTCAGTCGGACGCCCCGAAATACCCCTGCGGCCCGATCGTGATTCCGCCCCCCTGTCGTTTGCCCAGCACCAGATGTGGGTGATCGATCAGATGACGCCGGGGAATCCCGCCTACAATCAGCCGTTCGGATATCGTCTCAGGGGACCGCTGGATTCGACGGCTCTGGAAGGCAGTTTCAACGAAGTCATCAAGCGGCATGAGGGACTGAGAACCACGTTCGCCATCAAGGACGGCGAACCCCTGCAACTCATCCATCCCGAGCTCAAGATCACAATCAAAGTCACGGCTCTGGATCGCCTGGCCGGCGAGGAGCGCGAAAACAGACTGCAAAGCCTGGCCTCGGAAGAATCCGTCAAATCGTTCGACCTGTCTCGCCTTCCGCTGATCCGTGTCTCCCTGTTCAAGCTTGGTGAAGCCGAACACGTCCTGATCATCAACCTTCACCACATCGTGGCGGATGGATTGTCCATCGCGCCGCTGTTGAACGAGTTGGATACGTTTTACCGGGCCTTCACCGAGGGTGGTGAACCGCGTCTACCCGAGTTGGGGGTGCAGGTTGGCGACTTTGCCCTGTGGCAACGACAAACCAACGCCAATGAAGCCGCTCATGCAAAGCGGATCGAATTCTGGCGGAAGCAGTTGGGCGGCACACTTCCCGTGTTGGAGTTGCCCCGTGACAGGCCCAGGCCGGCGTTCCAGTCCTTCAACGGGTCGAATGTCTTTTTCAACATCCCCACCGCACTGGCGCAAGACTTGAGGTCCCTGGGCGCGCGCGAAGGCTGTACGTTCTTCATGACCGTACTGGCTGCCTTTCAAGTGCTGCTCAAGCGGTATTCCGGTGCGGAGGATATTGTTATCGGTACGCCCATCGCCGCTCGACCCCTTGAGCTCGAGCCGTTGATCGGGAATTTTCTCAACATGGCCGCCTTGCGGTGCGACCTTTCGGGCGATCCTGCCTTCACCGAATTGCTGCGAATGAGCCGGGACACGACCCTCGATGCTTTTTCCAGCAGCGAGCTGCCTTTCGAAGTCATGGTCAAGCACCTGAAGTTTGAAAGGGACCCGAGCCGGAACCCTATCTTTCAGGTCTTATTGCAGCTGTTGTCCACCACTGCCCCGAGAATTGGAGACTTGGAAATTTCCAGCTTTCATTTTGATCTGAAGATCGCCCAGTTTGACTTGAGTCTTCATCTCTATGAGGAAGTCGAAGGTTTCCTGGGACGGTTCGAGTACTGCACGGATTTGTTCGACGCGGAGACCGTGGAGAGACTGTCGTCGAATTTCGAGCAGTTGTTACACGCCATCGTCAGGAATCCCCAGCAAAGGATATCGGAAATTCCGATTTTGGCGGCACGGGAAAGAAATCAGATCCTCAACGAGTGGAATGACACGGAAGCCGAGTTTCCTGTCGATTTGCTGCTCCACGAATTATTTGAGGCACAAGTGGAACGCACGCCAGAGCGCACGGCACTTACGGCCGGTGCGACGCCGCTCTCCTATGCCGAGCTGGACGCGCGCGCCAACCGCCTGGCGCAGGCGCTGCGTTCACGCGGCGTCGGCCGCGGCCAAAGGGTCGGCCTATGCGTCGAACGGGGTACCGACATGCTCGCCGCCGTGCTCGGCATTCTCAAGGCCGGCGCCGCCTACGTGCCGCTCGATCCTTCGTTCCCGGAGGAACGCCTGCGCTTCATGGCGGACGACGCGCAACTCGCCCTGCTCGTGGCCACTACGGGCCTGGCCGGCCCCTTCGGTCTTCCCCGTGAGCGTCAACTGCTGCTCGATGCCGATGCCAACAGCATCGCTTCAGCGCCGGACATCCGCATGCCGGCCGATGCCCGTACCGCGCAGCCCGAGGACCCGGCCTATGTCATCTACACCTCCGGTTCCACCGGCAAGCCCAAGGGCGTCGTCGTCCCACACCGCGCGGTCGTCAACTTCCTCACCAGCATGGCCCGCGAGCCCGGCCTTGCGGCCGATGACGTGCTCGTGGCCGTCACCACGCTGTCCTTCGATATCGCCGTGCTCGAGCTGCAGCTGCCGCTCACGCTCGGCGCCATGGTCGTTATCGCGACCCGTGATGAAGCCAGCAATGGCCCGGCCCTCAGCGCCCTCCTTGAACGGCACGGTGCCACCGTGATGCAGGCCACCCCGGTTACTTGGCGCCTGCTCTTGGAGGCGGGCTGGAACGGCAGGACGCCGTTCAAGGCATTGGTCGGTGGCGAAGCCCTGCCCAAGGATCTCGCCGACCAGCTGATCGCACGCGGTTGCGAGCTGTGGAACCTGTACGGACCCACCGAGACCACGGTGTGGTCCACATGCGCCCGTATCACCGACACCTCCAACGGGATCACGGTTGGCAAGCCGATCGCCAATACCACTGTCCGGATCCTCGATGCGCAGAAGAGCCCCTGCCCCATCGGGGTGCCGGGCGAACTGTGCATCGGGGGCGACGGTGTCACTCTGGGTTACTGGAACCGGCCTGAGCTCAGCGCGCAGCGCTTCATCCCTGACCCCTTCAGCGCCACCCCGGGGGCCACGCTCTACCGCACAGGCGACCGCGCCCGCTGGCGCAATGACGGCACGCTCGAGCACCTCGGGCGACTCGACGATCAGGTCAAGGTGCGTGGTTTTCGCGTCGAGCTGGGCGAGATCGAAGCGGTTCTTGCCGAGCACCCTGACGTGCGCCAGGCAGCCGTGTACCTCTGGACGTTAAAGGCGGACGACGTACGCGTCGTCGCGTGCTGCGTGCCTGCGAAGGCGGGGGTCCTGACTTTGATCAAGCTACGCAAGCATCTGCGTGCCCGGTTGCCCGAGTACATGATTCCGCAGTACTTCCTGCCGGTGGACGAGATTCCATTGACGCCAAACGGCAAGGTGGATCGGCGCCGACTGCCGACACCGGTCGTCACGGAGAGCGGTATCGGCCAACATGAGGCTCCAGCCGACCCAGTCGAGGCCACGATCGCCGAGATCTGGACCAATTTGATCGGTCCTACTCGACCGATCGGCCGCGCGGACAAGTTCTTCGAGATGGGCGGACACTCCTTATTGGCTCTGCGGGCATCGCGACAAATGGAGCACAAGCTGGGCGTGAAGCTCGATTTACGCGTGTTCTTCCAGGAGAGCCTGGCAGACATCGCAACGCGATGCCGGTCGAAGCGGATTGCCCAGGGCGGTGTTGAGGCCGGTGCGGCACGGCGCGTGGGTCTGAAGGCAGATACCGAACTCAAGGGTCACGTGATCTGAGCGCCACGCGCCTTTGTGGGATGACCCTACCTCGTGCATGAAGCGTTTTTCTTCGGACCGGACAACCAGCGGATCCTCGCCAATTACCACCCGGCTGCAGGAGGCGGCGGCCAGGTGCTCACAGTCATCTGTCCGCCGCTGTTCTCGGATTACATCCGCACGCAGCTTGCGCTTCGCGAATTGGCTATTTCTCTCGCTGAGAGAGGCCAGCACGTTCTCCGATTCGACTACGGGGGCACCGGCGATTCATTCGGTGAGATCGGCGAGGTTGCGGTCTCCGATTGGCTCGAGGACATAGCGCTCGCTGTACGCGAAGGGCGCGAGATATCCGGAAGCAGGGTGGTGCGTCTGCTGGGGGTGCGGGCCGGAGCGCTGCTGGCCTGCAGGTCGGTAGGCGCTTCCGGTGACGTCCAGCGGTTGGTTCTGTGGGATCCGGCCCCCGACGGGGCCAGTTATCTTGAAGAACTGCGTCGCACTCAGGTGGCTTTGTTCAAGCGCAATCTTTACCTGAGTCGTGCCGAGCGGCGTGAGGCGATGCACGAGTATGCAGGATACGCTCTCTCCGAGCGCATGCTGGAAGATCTACGCTTGGTCGATGCGAGCGTGTATTCGCGCGTTCCCAAGGGCATGTTGCACGTAGTCAGCACATCGTCGGCAGCCGGTTTTCCTGTCCAAGGCGTTCCCCAGGATGTGGCGCCATTTGTGTGCAACTGGGACACGCTCGCGAACGCGAACGAAGTGTTCGTGCCCCGGCCGGTCTTGGAGCATCTTATCGCATGTCTGACCCGGTCCTGACGGAAGAACCGCTGCAATTCGGCGAAGGCGGACGGCTATTCGGGATCTTGACCCTGCCAAGCGTCCCATTTCACAGTCCGCCGGAGCTGCCGGTATTTGTCTTTTTCAACGCGGGTTTGCTGCACCGGGTCGGTCCAAGTAGGTTGTACGTCCATCTCGCCCGGGATCTCTCGAGAATGGGCTTTGGTTCCCTGAGAGTCGACCTAGCCGGAAGGGGCGATAGTCCATCACGCCCCGGCTTGGCGAATCAGCAATCCGTCGCCGCAGACTACAAGGAGATCCTGCGCGTTCTGGAGTCGCGCCTGGCTCCCGGGCCGCTCGTCCTGGCTGGGCTCTGCTCCGGCGCAGATAACGCGATCAGGCTGACGCCCAAGGACTCGCGAGTTGTGGGTTTACTGTTACTTGATCCGGTCTGCTCTCCGGATGATGGGTTTGGCACAAGGGCCTTCGTTTTGCGGTACACGAACACGGCTCGATATATCGCGTGGTTGAAGCGTCGGTTCGTAGCGCCGAGTACCGAGCCCCGAGAGGATAAGGAAGAAGTCGATCCGCTGGGAATTAGAGATATACCGACTCAAGAGCAATTACGAACGGCGTTTGAGTCTATCCGCGAGCGGGAGGGACGGGTGTTGTCCGTGTTCACGCAGTATGCACTTCCATACTACAACCAGGCGGGGCAACTGGGTCGGGTTTTGGGCGTGGACGGCTATCAGCAGTTTTGCACTGAGCTGTTCTGGCCAAACGCGGAGCACACATACACGCTGGACCTGCATCGGCGTCGTCTCATGGAGGTAGTCAGGACCTGGGCCGGCGGTTTCATTCGCTCGCGAATCGGCACCAACGATTAACGTCTATTTGCATTTACGCGGATTCCCGATAAAAGGCCTGATACCACTCCGCAAATCGCCTCACGCCGACTTCGATCGGAGTCTGCGGCTTGTAGCCGACCGATGCGTGCAGCTCGCCCACATCCGCAAAAGTCGCGGGGACATCTCCGGCCTGCATCGGAAG
>WNFL01266810.1_pt6 | contig 10383 bp, 10 predicted proteins | sample 5400361 | NCBI WGS metagenome assembly WNFL01 (sample SAMN13153351, study PRJNA577476) | soil metagenome | isolation source: 40 cm soil on Douglas fir-dominated hillslope | place: USA:California | collected 2013-09-17
CAGGTCATACTCGCGCGTCGCCTCGTCGATCAGCTCGGCCATTCCCGCGCCCATCAGGTCGCTGGCGCGACGCGTGGACGGCCCGGCCGGCAGAATGTCCAGCCCCTTCGGCTCGTCCAGCATCACGATTGCTTCCGCCCACGGCACCTGCTTCAACAGCACGTTCGATAACCCGACGGTGTTGGGCACCTGAAACAAACGATGCACGCTGGGGCGGCGCAGATCGCCGTCGATCAGCAGCGTGCGTTTATGCTGGCCGGCGTGGGTCGCGGCCAGGTGCGCGGCGACCGTCGACTTGCCCTCCGATGGCGACCCGCTGGTGAGTAGTACGCTCTTCAATCGGCGATCGAAATCGGTGAGCAGGATCGAATTTCGCAGCGTGCGAATGGCTTCCTCGTAATTCGAAAGCGCCTGATCGCCGTTGTGCGACGCGCGCATCAGCGCGGTCAGTGCGCTCTTCCCGCTTCCGTTCGCGAGCGCGTGCCCAGCACCGTTCCCGTTGCCGTTGACAGGTCCAGCGCCGTTGCCATTGACGACGTGACCGTTCATCGCGCCGGCAGGGTGCAGCGGACTCAGCTTGCGGCGCCAATCTTTCACCGCCGGCAGCGATCCGATCACGTCGGCATTCATCAGCCGCGCCACCTGATCGGGATCGCGCACCGTATTGTCGAGCACGTCGGTCAGCACCGCCGCTCCCACGCCCAGGAAGGTCGCGAACAGAAACGCCAGCACCACGTTCAGCAGCGTGCGCGGGAACACCGGCCGCAGCCCGGGCCGCGCCGGATCGGCGACCCGAATCGACGTGTTCTGAAAGTTGGCGTTGATCCCCGCCTCTTTGATTTTGCGGACCAGCTCTTCGTGCAGCTTCTTGTCGCCCTCCGCTTCACGCTTCAGCGTCTGGTATTCAAACGATCGCGCCTGTAAACGATCGAACTCGGCTTTGGTATCCTTTACCGCCGTTTCGAGCATGCCTTCGCGATTCACCGCTTCGCGATACTCTACTTCCACGCGCTGCGCGATACTGCTTCGCGTGCGCGCGATCTGACCTTGATACTCCTCCACGCGCGTCAGCGCCTTCTTGTACTCCGGATGGTTGATGCCGAAGGTGGCCTTCGCCGCCGCGAACTTCTCCTGCGCGTCGTTCAGATTTTCGGTGATCTTTTTCAGCGCCTCGCCCTGGGTCGACACCTGCGCGGATTCGAGCGTGCCGCTCTTCACCGAGTTGTATGCCGATTCTTTTTTCACGCGATCGGCCTGCGCCTTGGTGTACTCCTCGTTCAACTGCAGCAATCGCGCAGCGAGAATGTTGGTTTTCTCTTCCGGACTGATGACGTTCAACTCGCGCTCGAAAGCCATCAGCGCCGCGCTCGACTTTTCCATCTTCGCTTTCAATTCTTCGAGCTGCCTTTCCATGAACTCGCCCAATCCGGCCGACGCTTTGTAGCGGATGCGATAGGTGTGCATCAGGTACGAATTGGCGATCGCGTTGGCCACGTCCGCGGCTAGCTGACGATTCGGCGAACGATAACTGATTAACAGAATGTAAGTGTTCGGCGGTCGCGTGACTTTGAGATTCTTGAGAATCACTGGCGCTTCGAGACTGGTGGCGGATTGATCCACTGCTTCTTCGAGCGCGTCCGTCTCGACCTCGCGCAGCCGGTATTTGTCGACCACCGGCCGCAGCACCGAATCCGACTGGATCAGTTTCACCTGCGTCGCCAGGAACTGATCCGCGTCATTGGTTGCGTTTTGCATCGCCTCCTGGCCCAGTACACCGGTGGGCATTTGCCGATCGATATCCACTGTCGCGGTCGATTCGTAGATCGGCGTGAGCCGCGAGGAGATGACGAAAGTCGCCATGACGCACGCCGCCACCAGCGTCGCGATCTTCCAGGCGTGCCGCCGCAGAATCCACAGGTAATGCGAGAGCGGTACGTGCGCGGGCTGCCCTTCGTAGCCGGCGTCCAGGATAATGGGCGGGGCCGACACTCGATATGTGTCCGCGGCAACCGGCAGATTGTTTTCCAACTTCTTCATTAATGCCGCCAGATCAGCAGGCCGGACGCGGTGGACGCGCCGAAACTGCTGATACGATCGATCGCGGTCATGGCATTTCGCCGGCCCTTATTATCGGGAATGTACAAAAGGTCGTCCGCTTCTAAAGGAAGATCGGGGGCCTTGCGAGCCAGGATCTTTTCGAGTTCGATGGGAATTTCCTGCTTCACGCCGTTGGCATCCCGGCGATAGACGAAAGCCTGTTTAGCCGCGTACTGCGTCAGTCCTTCCGAGAGTGCCACCGCCTTCAGTACCGAGTTGTCGGCTGGATCGCGCACCGAAAAGGACCCGGGCTTTTTCACGTTGCCCACTACGAAAATCTTGCCGCCTTCAGGCACACGAATCTCTTCGCCCGTCGGCGTCCTTGAGCAACCGCTTCACCGGAACGCGCTCCACCTCGCCGTTGCGGGTCAGAAGGATCTCGATCCCGGCGTCGTTAGTCAATCCTTCGGCGCGCGCCAGCGCGTCCAACAAGGTCACCGATCCGACGGCTTGAAACGTCACCGGCTTGTGGACCGCGCCCATTACCGCGATCGGCCGGCTGTGATATTCGACCACCGTGACTTTGACGATCGGCTCGACCAGAATCTCTTCGCTCTTCAGCGCGTCGGCGATCGCCGACTCGAGCTGCCCCGGCAGGGTTCCCTTGGCCACCACGCCGCGCTTTAGTAGCGGAAGATGAATCGTCCCGTCAGGTTCAACGCGAACCGTTCGCGTCAGCTCCGGCGCATCATAGACGGAGACGGCCACCAGATCGTCGGCCCCGAGCTTTTGCGACGGAAGATTCGCCCGGCCCACTTCTTCCATGAGAGACGGTCGGGTCTGACCGAACAGCGTCGCTGCGGCAAACATCACGGACAAGAACATTTTGTGAAACATCATGCTTCCAGTGCGGGTTTCGCCGCGTCCTCCAGGCTGAGCACCGCTGTTTCCAGATGGCGAACTCGTAATTCAAGCGCACGCACGCGCGCAGCCGTTGCCCCATCGTCGAGACCGGCTGCAATCGCACCCATCACCGCCACGCGAATAAACTCGGAGAGACTTCGCTTGCCGCTTTGTGTTTGTGCGGCCAGGATGCTGTCGTACTCTTCCTGCGAGAGCCGGAACACTAGATTCCGCTCCCGCGGCCGGTGAGTTTTCATAGACGGAAAGGACGGAAGGGTTAGACGGGCCGGACCATGTCGCGTTCGATTTCGATAGCGATCGATCGCTGCAGAGCATCGACACTCACTACCAGGTTCCAAGCGGAGGCGTTGCGAACCAGCACGCCTTCAAAGCCGGCCAGCACGCCGCGCTCGATCCGCACCTTCTGACCGACTTTCAGAAAAGGCCACGGACCCAGACTTAGGCCAGATTGGATCGCGCGGCGCAAGGCTTCAATCTGGGCGTCGGGAATGGTGGCGGGCGTGTGATTGAAGCTGACTACGGACGCTACACCCGGCTGTCCCATCACCATCCGGCGATCGGCAAATTTCGAACGGCAGAATACATAGCCCGGAAACAGATTCTCCTCGACCACCCTGAAGCGATCAGACCAGCGCCGCCGTACACCGTGCCATGGAACAAAAGTTTCAAGTCCGGCCCTGGTCAGACGCTGCTGTACTGGCCGTTCCAGTCGCGGGCGGACCGTAAGCGCGACCCAAGGATCTTGTGTGCCGTGAACGGATTCGTTTGGAGACAGAGCTTCCGCTAGAAGAGCCACAAATGGACTCCTTCCACTGGCTTGTCTCGGGGGGTAGAGTCCACTGTACACGATCCCAATGCGAAGTCAAGACCAACGTCGAGGAGGTGGTGGCTCAGTTTGAAGATTGAGTAACTACCGGAAAGCGCGTCCCAAGTTTGTTAGATTGTGATACGGGCCGCTGGCCTGATATAGGGATTACCCATTGAACACGTTTCGAATCGCACTCGCCAACCTCCGTTTCCCCGCGACTCCCGACGAGTCGGTCACGTTGGCCGAGCAAGCCATCGCTCAAGCATCCATCGAGCGAGCCGGCCTCATCTGCTTTCCGGAATGCTTCGTTCCCGGCTATCGAGGGATGGGGAAAGCGGTCCCGCCTCCCGACTCTGCATTTCTCGAACGCGCCTGGTCCAGAATTGCGGCGGCCGCCGCGAAGTCAAGTCTCGCGGTTGTTCTCGGCACCGAACGCGTCGTCGACGGCGCCCTCTTAGCCACCGCACTGGTCATCAATCGGGACGGGATGATCGCCGGATTCCAAGACAAAGTTCAAATCGATCCCTCCGAGGAGGGTCTCTATACGCCCGGTGCGGGCAGGCGGGTTTTCCAAACCGGTCCCCTGACCTTTGGTATCGCGATCTGCCATGAGGGTTGGCGTTATCCCGAAACGGTCCGCTGGGCCGTCCGACATGGCGCACACATCGTGTTCCACCCTCATTTCCACGAAGCCGAGACCGGCAGTTACCGGCCCTCGACTTTCGCCGATCCTGCCAACTCATTCCATGAGAAAGCCATGTTGTGTCGCGCCGCCGAGAACACCTGCTATGTCGCGACGGTAAACTGCGCCAGTGCCGGGTCGCCTACCACTTCGGCAGTAGTGCGGCCCGACGGGACGCTACTCAGCTACCAGCCGTACGGTACCCCAGGGTTGCTCATCGCGGACATCGACATCGCTGCGGCCACTGGGCTCCTCGCCGTGCGCTACAAAACTGTCTAAGAGTCCACCGCCCACAGCCTCGATGAACGGACCCGGGCGCGTGCAACTCCTGCATGGCGCACCGGAAAAACCGGTAAAAGTCGCTTCCCTGGGCCGCCCCTTAGTCCCGAAAGCATTGATCAACATGAGGAATCAACATGAGTGGCACCACCCTCTGGCAAGTGGTGGCGGAAATGCCTGCAAATCTCCGATGGAACTTACCGGGCTACCAAGTCTAGCCCGTTGTCCTTAGGAGGATCTGTAAAGATGGGTGTTACCCGAAATCGCTACTACTACTTTGCTCTTGCCGCCTGCTTCGGCGCCGCCTTGGTCTGTCAAGCGGGACCCGTCAACCGTATCGAACAAAACGATCCCAGCATTATATACACAGGGAACTGGTACAGCAATAATGCTACGCCCAATAGCGGTGGCGCTTCTGCACTAACTAACTCACTCGATGCGCAAGCCACCATTTCCTTTAATGGAGGATCCATCACCTGGATCGGTGTAAAAGATCCGGGAAATGGGCTCGCCACGGTCTACGTGGATGGGACCCAGTATACAGTTGACACCTATGGACCGACCACGCAATATCAGCAGCCGCTCTTCACAGTCAGCGGTCTGGGCGGAGGAAAGCACACCCTATCCATTCAGGTAATGCATCGAAGGGACGGCGACGCGACTGGATCCTGGGTATGGATCGATGCATTCGACATCGACAGCGGCGGGCCGGTTCAGGGCCTGGTTGTGGCTTCGCCTGGATTGGTGGAGCAAACCGATCCCGCCCTGACTTATTCGGGAAAGTGGTTCCCCGTCACCAACTCAGCCATGAGTGGCGGAACCGCTGTGGAATCCACGGACATGCCCTCCATTGTCACTCTGACTTTTATGGGCGACGGGGTCCAGTGGATCGGATATAGAGATTCGCTGTCCGGAATCGCGAAGGTTTACCTGGATGGTGATCTGGCAGAGACCGTCGACACCTATTCACCCACCATCATGAGCCAGGCGGTCCTGTTCTCCGCGGACAAACTGAAGCCCGGCAAGAATACCCATACGATCACCATCGAAGTGACCGGCACCCATAACGCCACTTCGACAGGTTCATGGGTTTGGGTGGACGCTTTTGTAGTGACCGGCAAGAAATAGGTTCCTCGCACGATGACGGGAAAGGTGTTTGGGCAGGGATACTTTTTCAATTTGGCCGGGAACAGTTGAAACAGTCAGAGTGATGCTCCCCGGAATGCGGCGCGTCTTCTTAATCCTGGAGGCGCGCCGTCGCTTGGGCCATCTCGGTTTGCAATCGCAACTGGTATGATCTGGATCAAATGTCCACTCTGCCTGCCAAACTATCGCGACGCAGTTTTCTCGCCCGGTCGACGGTGGCCGCGACCGTCGCATCATCGAGCCTGAGTGTTCGCGCCGCCGGGAAAGCGATTCCGGTAGGTCTGGAACTGTACTCAGTTCGCGATGAGATGAAGAAGGACCTGATGGGTACCGTTCGCACGGTAGCGAAGATGGGCTATCAGGTGATGGAGTTTTATTCTCCTTACTACGACTGGACGCCGGATTACGCGAAGCAGGTCCGCGGGCTCCTAGATGAGCTGGGTGTGCGCTGCCTCTCCACCCACAATGATGCGAAGTCTTTCACGCCCGAGGGTATTCAAAAAGCCATCGAGCTGAATCAGATACTGGGAGCGAAATACGTCGTCATGGCCAGCGCCGGGCGGGTCACCGGATTGGACGGCTGGAAAAGCGTGGCACAGCAGCTCGGCCGAGCGTCAGAGGAACTCAAGAAAGCCGGGATGGCGGCTGGTTATCACAACCACAAGACCGAGTTCGTTCCTGTCGAAGGCACGCGTCCGATGGAGGTGATCGCCGCGAACACGCCGCCCGACGTCATGCTGCAACTGGACGTGGGGACCTGCGTCGAAGCCGGGTCGGATCCGGTGGCGTGGATTCAGGCCACTCCGGGCCGCATCCGCAGCCTCCACTGCAAGGACTGGGCGTCGGGCGAGGGCAAAGGCTACCGCGTCCTGTTCGGCGAGGGCGATGTGCCGTGGCCGAAAGTCTTGGAGGCCGCCGAATCCGTGGGCGGCGTCGAGTTCTATCTGATCGAGCAGGAAGGCAGCCGCTTCGGATCCATCGAAACCGCGGAGCGTTGTCTGGCCGCCTGGAAGAAGATGCGATGAGATATATACCCTTGCTGCTCCTAACGGCTGTGTCGGTGAGTAACGCGCAAACGGCGCTGCCTCCACTGCCGACACCTCTCGGCGTGCCCAAACCCGGACCCTCGACCGATGCTGCTTACGCCCCGCTGCCGATCCTTCCAGGCGGCGTAGTCGTCCCACTCTATCCGCCCGGTTCGCCGTTTCTCAAAATGGATCGCGTCCGCGAGCCCGAGCAGTACAACATGAGCCAGACCGTTGCGGGGCGGATCAACAGCATCATCAATATTCATAATCCGTCGATTGAGGTTCATACGGTTGATCGCGGCCTCAACACCGGCGCCGCCGTAATCCTGGTGGCGGGCGGCGCGCACAATACCTTGAACGTCGGATCGGAGGCCGCGGATTTCGTGCCGTTCTTTTACAACTATGGCGTGAACACAATCATCTTGCGGAATCGCCTGCGCAAGGACGGTTACGATGCACAGGTCGACGCAGTGAACGACGCCCTGCAAGCCATCCGCACGGTACGCGCTTATGCCAAGGAATGGAATATCGATCCGCACAAGATCGGCATCCTGGGTTTTTCGGCTGGCGCGGAGTTATCCGCTCCGGCGGCGGTCTTGTTCGAGGAGTTCGACCGGAAGAACAGCGGCCCCGGAGATGCTCTGGCGGGAATTACTTCGCGGCCCGACTACGTGGGGATTATTTATCCCGGTCCTTCGCCCTTCGCCCGAAATCGCACGCCGCCGCCGATTCCGCGCAATGTTCCTCCGGCATTCATCGCTTGTGCCGGCTCGGGCGATCGTGTCCATGCTGTTTGGGCCATCGAATACTATTCCGCGATGCTGGCCATGAGCGCCCCAAATATCGAGATGCACCTGTACGGCAATGGTGGACATGGCGGCGGAATGACCGACCGCAGCGGAATTCCGTTCGGCTCCTGGCAGTATCGCTATATCGACTGGTTCCGTGACTTGGGTTTCCTGCAAAAGCCGAGCGTGGAAACCAAAGCCGCCAAAGATGTGGCTGCTTTTATGACTCAGCCTGCGCGCTGAGATATCCAGCGTGGGAATGGCCCCTGCCTTTCTTACAGGGGCCCCCTTTCTATTTGCCTTCCTTTTTGCGCTTCGCCCAATACGCTTTCATTTTCGCGGCTTGCGCTTTTCTCTGCGCGGCCGTAAAAGTTCGGCGTCCTTTCTTTGCAGGCGCGGATGCTGTAATACCGGCGACTGCGTTCTTGGGCGGACGGCCGCGCCGCTTGACCGATCCCTGCAAGGCTTCGATGGCTCGGTTCAGACGATCGCGATCCGCGATGAGTAAAGCAATGATGTGATCACTGGGCATGCAGGGATATTAACACTCACCCTTATTACAGATCAAATTCAAGCGGGGCGAAGGACAAGCTGTTCCCAATCACAAGTAAACTGAAACGACCCATGCTGCCATCCTTACTCGCATTCACAACGTTGGTAGCCAGCGCGCAGAGCCCTTCGGACGGGAACCCGGTCATCCGGACTTCCGCTCGTCTGGTTCAAGTCAACGTGATCGTTCACGACAAGAACGGTCCTGTCGCGAATCTGACAAAGGATGAATTTACCCTTACCGATCGCGGCAAGGCCCGAGCGATCAACGTGTTTTCAGTTGAATCCGCAGCGAGCTCAGGGAAGGCCGCCGAACCCCTTCCGCCAAACACATTCTCCAATCGCCAAAGCCGTCCCGGGTCACGCCCTCCCAACGTCACCGTAGTCCTGTTGGATGGACTGAACACCAGGTTCGAAGATCAAGCTAATGCCAAGCGGCAACTCATCAAATTCCTGAAGAGCGTCGACCCCAAGGATCGAATCGCGATCTACACTCTTGGAAAGACGCTGCGCGTACTGTGCGACTTCACGGATAGTCCGGAGGATCTGCAGAAATTCCTGGCGACGTTTCGCGGTTCGACCGGCGCCGACGTGGTTACCAGCGATCCCGATGCTTCCAACACCGGCAACCCGCTCCTGGACGAGTTTATCGATCAGTCCAATCAAGCCTTCGCAGCCGGCGCCGATGTGGATCGCGCCCGGACCACGGTTGCAGCGTTTGCCGCGATCGCCGGCCATGTTGCCGATCTTCCCGGGCGGAAGAACCTGATATGGGTGACCGGCAGCCTTCCTTTTTCGCTCGCGGGAGCGGCCAAGGCCTTCAATCGCGCGAATCTCGCGGTCTATCCTGTGGACGCACGCGGGCTGGTCGGAACGCCCCGGCAGTTGACGGCCTCCGCGCCGAGCCCGAATTCTCGCCGGCCGCAGAGGATTCCCTCTTTCGGGCCCGAAGGTCTCCAGACTTTGCAGGAACTGGCCGATCTGACCGGCGGGCGCGCGTTCTACAATTCCAACGATCTGAGCGGCGCGCTCCGTATCGCGCTGGAGGATTCCGCCGTCACCTACACTCTGGGTTTCTATGCGGATTCAGACTCGCTGGATGGAAAACTGCACGAGCTGAAGGTGCAGGTGGCGCGCCCCGGTCTGAACGTCCGGTATCGCAAGGCGTACCTGGCGTCGAAAGACCTGCCGGCGTCGGTCGAGCAGAACGAGATCAATCTCCTGAACGCGATCGAGAGTCCGCTCGAATCGTCCAGCATTCCGCTGTCGGCAAAGATCGAGCGCCACGGAGCGTCGCTCGAAATCTCGTGGTCGATGGACATCCACAACCTTCAGCTCGCGCCAAAGGGCGGTGCTTACAGCGGAGCCATCAACGTATTCTTCGTGCAGAAAGACGAAACCGGCAAGCTTCTCGACACGGCGCAGGAAGCCTACGACCTGCACCTCAAGAAAGACGATTACGCAGCCTATTTGCGAACCGGCATGTCTTTCAACCGGTCACTAGCGCTGCGGGAGGGCGCGAGGACGCTGCGCATTCTGGTTGCCGACAGGACCAATGCGGCGATCGGAAGCGTGATCATTCCGCTCTCGCGACTGAAGTGACCAACTGCCCGCCGCGGCAGCAAGTCAGCGCGAGGCGGCGAACGTTTTCTTGGCCGGAAAATGGTGACCCAGCCAGCGTTCGATGCTTTCCTTTTGCGGAGCCGGCACCAGGCGCTGATACTTGGTTTCGCCGGAACGCTCACTGTACTCAGCCATCAGGTACTCGTCACAGTTGAAGATCAAAATCAACCCGCCTTGTTTGGCGCGTCGGCAATGATAATTGGCGTTGATGGGAAGAGAGGAGGATTGCATTACACCCATCATAGCACGCTGGGGTATGTAACGGATAATCTCAAGCAAATGACCTTTTCGCGAATCGTCTCCGCCCTCTGCCTGACGGCCCTCATTCTCAGCGCGCAAGCTCCACCCGACCCGATCACGCTCGAACAGGCCATTCAGGAGGCGCTTGCCAACAACGCCAATCTGCTGGCCGAGCGGCTGAATGTGCCCTTGGCCGAAGCCCGCCTGGTGACCGCGCGGCTCCGACCCAATCCGGTGCTGAGCCTGGCCGGGGACTATCTGGACATCCTGGGAACCGGC
>WNFL01089026.1_pt1 | contig 10382 bp, 6 predicted proteins | sample 5400361 | NCBI WGS metagenome assembly WNFL01 (sample SAMN13153351, study PRJNA577476) | soil metagenome | isolation source: 40 cm soil on Douglas fir-dominated hillslope | place: USA:California | collected 2013-09-17
CTGCAGATCGCGCTGTCGGTGGCGTTGTGGCCGGTGCAACGGTATGAACCGGAGCGGCGGTCGCTGGCGGCACTGTATTTCGAACTGGCGAAAATCGCCACACGCCCGAGCGAAGGAACTGCCGCTCCATTGGGTACGCGGGAGATTGCGCAGGCGCATGATGCGCTTTCCAACCTGACTACCGACATGTCGATCGCGGCGATGCGTTACCGGTCACTGCTGTCGCAAGCGGAGCGCATCCGGCTGAGTTTGACCACGCTGGCGCGATTGCGTTTTCGATTGACGAGGGCGAATGCGTTTGATCCGACAATCGTGACGCTGGATCAATACCGCGCCAACGCCGCGTATCTGCTCAACGCGATTGGCATCAGTCTGGTTTCCGGAAAAGAAATTAATCTGGAGGCGGATCGTTTGGTTTTGGGTATTGCGTTGGCGGAGCAGCTGGGCCGCGCGCAAAGTGACGACGCGCAGAGCTTTTCGAATGCGGTGGCGCGAAATGTCAAGTTCCAGGCCGACGCGCTGGGAGGCCAGCTGCGCGCGGTGATCGATCTGGCGCGTAACACAACACCGACCGGCGAAGCGGAATCCGAGAAACGCGAATCGCAGCAGCCGCTGTGGATGCGATTCACGAGCCGTATTGCGACGCTTTTTGCCAATTTGAACTTGGGGTCAGTGGCATTCCGGCATGCGATTCGCCTGACGATTTGCGTTGTGCTCGGCGATTCGGTGGGACGGGTGCTGCATCCCTACCGGGCGTACTGGATTCCGATGACGATTGTGCTGGTGCTGAAACCGGAATTCGCGGTGACCTTCAGCAGAGGCGTGCTGCGGATTGTTGGGACGCTACTTGGTCTGCTGCTGGCAACCGCGCTATTTCATTTTCTGCCGATTCACACCGCGACGGAGATCGTGCTGATCGGGGTGTTCACGTTTCTATGCCGTTGGATTGGGCCGGCGAATTACGGAATCTTTGGCGTGGTGATCAGCGCGCTGATTGTGCTGCTGATATCGATCACCGGAATCGCGCCGAAGGACGTAATCGCCGCGCGTGGCATCAACACGATTGTTGGTGGAGCGTTCGCGTTGGTGGCTTATCTGGTTTGGCCAACGTGGGAACGAAATCGGCTTCCGGACCTCTCCGCGGCGCTTCTCGGTGCGTACCGTAATTCATTTCGGTCAATCAGCGCGATGCTGCTCGATCCGGATTCGGCATCGGCGAGAGAACGTGAGCGGACGAGGCAGGCGGCGCGAATCGCGCGCACCAACCTGGAGACTTCGATGGACCGGCTGGGAGCGGAGCCGGGTATTACGGCGGAACGACTGGCGCTTGCTAATGCGATGATTGCGTCTTCGCACCGGTTCGCGCACTCGATGATCGCCTTGGAAGCCGGAATTCCGCAAAGGAACCACGGTGAAAATCCACCACTGCAATTCGAAGAATTTGCCAAAGATGTCGATGAAACGCTCGAATTGCTTTCTTCGAAGCTGCGCGGCCAGCGAATCACCGAGCGCGATTTTCCCGATCTGCGGGGGGCGTATTCACGTCTGGCGCGGACACCCGAATTGCAGTCAAATACTTACGCTTTTGTGAAAACGGAGGCGGACCGTATCGCTAACAGCCTGAACACGCTGCGAGAACAGATCTTCACCTGGCAAAGTCTCCGGGGCCCGAAAATGTAAGAATTACTCCGCGGCGGCATTTTTCCGATAAGATTTAGAAGTGGGATGGCGAGTTTGCGCATCTCCCGTAAGACCGGAAAACGCTCATGGAAAGCTGAACGGTACTTTATGCAAGAATCGCTTCCCAAGTATGAGTTCGAGAGCAAAAAGCTGATCCTGAAACTGCAAAAGAAGATGGAAGCCCGGGTGGAATCGATTCCGCCGTTCGTCGAGGGCGTAATGAAAATCGTCCAATCGATGGGATGCGCCGCGGGAAAAGAGCGCGAAGTCGAGATCGCGCTGCTGGAAGCGCTGGCCAACGCGGTAGTACACGGTGCCAAGAGCGATCCCAGCAAGGAAATAGAGTGCTGCGTGGCGTGCGATGAATCGAGGGGACTACTGCTGGTGATTCGCGATCCCGGAGAAGGATTTGATCCGAAGTCGATTCCCAGCCCGATCGTGGGACAAAATCTCTTCTCGACCCACGGGCGCGGGATTTTTTTGATCAATCAATTGATGGACGAAGTGCGCTACGAAAAAGGCGGCACCGAGATCCACATGAAGATTTCGTAGCAACTGCCCGCCTCGAAATTTTCTAGGGCTCGATTTTTGTTCCCAGCACCGTCAGAAACTTGGACATAAAAGAATGCAGCGCCGGCCATGCCGGGGCCGACACCAGGTTTCCATCCACCACCGCTTCGTCCATGGGCACATCCACATAGGTTCCACCGGAGAGCGTCACATCCGGACTGGTGGCGGGATAGCAGCTGCACTTCCGTCCCTTCAGCACTCCGGCGGCGGCCAGAACCTGCGCGGCGTGGCAGATCGCCGCGACTGGCTTATTTTCCTTCATGAAGTAGCGGACGATTTCGATGACCGTTGGATTCATGCGGATATATTCCGGCGCGCGGCCGCCGGGAATCATCAGAGCATCGTAGTCCTCGGCTTTGACCTCATCGAAAGTGGCGTTCAGCACAAAATTGTGGCCGCGCTTTTCGGTGTAGGTCTGGTCGCCTTCGAAATCGTGGATGGAAGTAGGAATCCATTCGCCGGATTTCTTTCCGGGACAAACGATGTGCATGGAGTGCCCGGCCATTTGCATCGCATGAAACGGAACGAAGATCTCGTAGTCTTCGACGTAATCCCCAGCCAGCATGAGAATCTTTTTCTTCGCCATTCAAGCCTCCAAAGGCAACACCACGACGCGCAAGCTGTTGCTGCGCGAAGCATTCTAACGCCATGAGCCACCATAAACACAGCGGGCACGTACATTTTCGCTGCCCATTATGTGGAGTGCGGACTAGTTAGTGCGTGATGACCGGCGCCTGAACCGGCGCTGGATCCTCCGCGGCGGGAATTTCCGCGGAATCCTCGATGGTGAGCAAATCCGTGCGCATCTTGCCCCATTCGCGCAGCATCAGGCCCTGGGTGGCAAAGTAGCGGCGGATTTTCGATGAATCCCAGCGCAAAACTTCTTCGAGCACCGGTACCAGAACGCTCATGGCGTTATCGCTGAGCACGGTGCGGCGCGCGATACGGGTAATGAGTTCCGCCTCGCTTACCGCGATGGTCAAACCGTCGTACTGATTGACGTGCATCATCACCGGTAAGTCCGAGCTGCCGTCTCCCATGTAAGCGATGTGGTCATGGCTGATACCAAGCTGGGCGCGAATTTCTTCGAGCACCGTAACTTTGCCCCAGCCGGCCGAGGCGCGAACGATAGCTTTTACCTCGCCGTTGCTGGGCTCGTAATAAAACTTGGTGCCGTGAATATTCTCCGGCGGCACGATGCCTTCAAGCGCCGACTGAATAATTTCCTGCGGCGCGGCTGAAATCACGTGGAAATCGAATTTGTAACCGTCCGCGAGCGTCTCGAGCGTTTTGGCAAATAGCTTCACGTCGTGCTTCAACCGGATGAGCTTGCCTGCCTCCACCAGATGTTCGCGCCGGACGCGGCGGAACTCCGGGTCATGGAGAATCAGGTAGGAGAGTTCCGCGCCCTGCTGTACCAGGTTAATTTGGGCCAAACCTCGGACCTTTTCATGGAAGCCGTGCACACCGATCAATTCGGCGAGCACGACTCCGGAATCGTTGAAACTGAGCGTCTGGTCAAAATCGCTAGCCAGAAGATACTGCTGCACCATATTTGCTACCCCCTTCTTACTTTCTTGCGGCCCGCCCTCGCGGGTCCTATGCCGACACTTGCGGCCTCTTCGCCCCCACTACTCATAGCGTACTTGTGTTCACCTGCTGGAGGGTCACGAATTATTTTGATGGGTGCTATGCACAGAAACGTGAACACTTTGTTGAATGATGATTAGATGCCGCTCACGGGTAAAGGGTTAAAACCAAAGAATTTAGGTACTGTAACGATGACGGCTGGGTGGCCAGTAGCGAAAACCGTACGAATGTACAAAGCGAATAAAAAGCGAATTATTTTCGGGGCGCCTTGGCGTGTCGAAACCATTCGCCTGCATTCGTCAGCCACGCCTGCCAGGAACGGCGACCAGCGGAGTCCGGGTCGCTTGCGGAGGTGCTTGGAGCCGGCTCGTCTTCGACGGTATAAAGCTTGCCGTCTCGCTGATACAACATCTGCGTTTCCACTTTGTTTAGAGGGCGAGCACCGCGTCTGCCGAAAACCGAGATCTGATTTCCAGACTCGTCCACCGCGCGGTCGCGATCAATTCCCTTCGAAATTGCCAGCGCCGGGCCTTTTGTTTTCGCAGTGGCGATTAATTTTGGCGATGGGCGAGGACTGAATCCGGAAAAATGCGCGGGATCGTCCCACGGCGACACGATTTGCAGAACGCGCAAGCCATTGTAGCCGTCGGCCACGAACGCGAATGCACTGCCCGCAACCATTCCGATTTTCACGTCGTTCACCTCGTGCATTTGCTGGTTGGCATTGAAAACCTGATCGAGCCGCGGAGCTTCGGGATTTTCAACGTCGATGATGCCCAGTCCGCTGCCGCCCGCTGCGATGTAAGCGTAGGTGCGAGCGACATAGATATTGCGCGAATCGGGAAGCGCAACTTTTCCAGTTTCGACTGGCTTGGGATGCGCGAGATCGGTCACATCGAGCACTTTCATGCCGTAACGATCGACGACGAATGCGTAGCGGAATTGCACCGCGATGCCGCGAGGACCGTCGAGAGATGGTGCGCCTATGGTCGCGGTAACTTTTGGCTCGAGCGGATTCTGCAGGTCAACTACAACCAGATTTTTTCCAGTGAGGATGTACGCAAAATTTCCCGCGACGATGATGCGCCGAGCTCCGGTTTGAAGGCCAGAGCACGCCGCAGAAAATTGTTGGCGGGGTTTCCATCGAGCAACGTGCCGACGCCGGGGCTTTTCGCTTTCAGATCGGGATTGCCGATGACCACGAGTCCTTCTTCTCGGTCGGCAACGTACAGGAATCCGTAGAGCGGCGGAATCGCCTGCTCCTCGTTTTCAGGAAGCTGCACGCGCAGCGGATCCACTCCCAGCGTGGTGGGCGACGCGACAGCGGCGGCATCTTTTGTTGACACGAAGAATTTCTGCCCGAGCGGTGAAACCGGCGCGGTTGTTATCCGTTCGGAGAAGCCTTTGTTGTCGATGTTGGCGATGTCAAAAACGCGAAAGCCGCTTTTGCCCTGCGCGGCGTAGGCGTATTCGCCACGCGCCTGAACGTCCAAGACATTTCCGGGATGTTCGTGCGCGGTTTTCAGTTCACGTCCGTGCGACACGAATTTTTTGTAATTGTCGGGATACGCGACTCGCTGCAGGTCGCTGCCGTAAATGGCATTGGGCTCGTCGTGTTCGGCGACGGCCACCGCTTCCAGTCCGTGGCTTCCGGTGGCGACATAAATATAACGGCCCATGAAGTTCATGAAGTTGGTGCCTTGCAGCAGCAACTGCGCCATCCAGGCGTTGTTGTCGTTGGCGCTGGAAACGTGGCAATCGCTGCATTGCTTGGTTTCTTTGGCCCGCACCGTATGCGGAACGAAGGTACTGAACGCCTGGCCGGAAAAGCCCGGCGTGGAAATTGTTTGCTGCTGGTAGTATAGCCATTCGCGATTCTCGTTTTGCGAACTGACTAACACCGCGCAGGACGAACGCGCGGGGGCAATGCGGTGGCCGGTAACGGTGCCGTCCACGCCGAGCATGTAAATGTCGTCGCGCAGAACTTGAAAGTTGTAGCTAGTGTAATTGCGCGTGGTTAGGCCTTCGTTGTGCAACATGTCGCGTTTGGCGTTGGCGGTCATCTGCAAGTGGCAGCCGAAACACGTCGGCGTCCACGAGGTGTGGCAGGAATAGCAAGTCATGGAGCGATTCGTGTGGGCGAGCGCAGTTTCGTCGTTTGGAAATGCGGTAAGAACGTCGCCGTTCTTGCCCATTAATTTTGCGCGATAAGATTTTGCGCTGAAATGCATGTTGCCCGGCGTGACGGTATCGCGAGTCTGCGCCACTTCCCATTCTTTGTTTTGATCGCTCATCGAGCGCTGAATCAGCGTGTCGCCGCGCCATTCGAAGCGCCGCAATCCCCACGGCGTGCGCAGCGTCTCCAGATGACGTCCCCCCGCGGGCGCAGCTGGACCAGAGGTGATTAAATTCGCGTGAGCGCCGATGGTGCCATGGCAGTCGACGCAATCGATTTCAACTGCCGCCCGCGGCTCTCCATAAATTTTCCCGTTGCCGTGGTTGTCCTGCCCAAAGTGGCAGTCCGCGCACTGCATTCCCTTTTCGAGGTGAACGTCGGCGAGGTGCACGGCCTTGCCGAAACGATCGGGATCGTCAAATGCGATTTGCTTGCCGTTCGAATCAAGCCAGTTGCCTTTGCGATCGTGCGCGTACACCCCTCGATAAACCCAGCCGTGGCCATTAAAATCGGCGAATTGCGTCGTTTTCAGCTGCTTGTTGAATTCCGGACTGCCGGTTTGCTCGAGAAATTTTTCGTCACCCCACAGCCCGCGCGCCGCGGAGGCTTCCGGATTTTTCAGCGCTGACCGGTAACGATCTTCTTCGCTGGGATTTTTCTGCTTGGCCGGATACATTTTCTCGCCGTCAATTTCGTTGTCCCACCAGGTCAGCCCGAAGTACGTCGTCAGCATGTTCGTGCCGGGATGCATATGGCACACCATGCATTGGCTCGACGGAATCGAACGCGTGAAGACGTGCTTGATCGGATGGCCCGATTGCGTTTTGTCGATCGTTGGATCAACCGTTGCGCTGGTGCCGGAGTGGCCGAACGCGGAGTACGCGCCAGAGTGCAAAGGATCGCGATCGTTGGCGTAAATCACATGGCACGCGGAGCAACCGCTCGAGCGATAGTCGCCAGGATGATCGTTGGTTCCGGGCAACGATATCACTGGATCCACCAGGCGCGTCTTTTGCAAGCCTAGAAAAACTGGATCGGTGCGCAGCTCGGTGGCCAAGCCGCGATCGCTTAATTTATCGTCGGGCTTGCCGGGATCTTCGTTGCGCGAGGGATTGCCGAGTTCCGCCTTTTTTTCGCCGCCGCGCTCGAACACTCGCAGCACATTACCCGGCAGAGAAATTTCCCAGCGGTAGAGCGGCGTAAGTTGTGGCAGCACGCCCTTGGTGCGAGTCTCTTCCGGAGTCGGCGGCGGAAAAGTTTTCAGCAATTGCGGTTTGCCGTCGCGAGCGTAGTTTTCTCCGAAGCGCGTATTCTTCTCCGGAATTGCGCCGTTGTTGTATAGCGCCGCGCCCCACAGGAAACCGGTGTGGGTCATCATGCTGGTGGAGACGGCGCGAGTTTCGCCGGCATGGCAACCCGCAGTGCCGCAGGTTTCCGCGGCCACGCGCAAATCGCCCGGGTTGACGAACTTCACGTAGTCGGCGGACTCGGCAAGCCACTTCGCGAAGACGTCTTGCGGTAACGCAGCGCGGTTTCGAAAAACTGGATCGCGCGGTTTCACGTGAGCTTTTTCTTTTGCAGCGAAATATTCAGGTGAATTCGTCTGCGCGCCAGCAGCGATGCTGGCAGACGGATCGCCGCCATGGCAATCGGTGCATCCCAGTTGAACCGTCTTGGTGGGATGCATGGTCGCTTCGTCCATCGGCGAATGGCAGGTGGCACAGCCGGCGGATTTTCGCTGCGCGGCTTCACTGGATTGGCCGCGCAATTCTCCTGCCGCGTCCTGTCGCGGAGCAGAATTTCCACGCAGCCCTACGACCAGAAAGGCGACAGTTATCAATGCGAGTGAAGCGATGGGTGCTCCCCGCAGAATGACCTCCGACTTTTTGAGATATACGGTCATCTAGAACGTGAATTTCACCGAGCTGAACAGCGAAAACAAGGTTTTGCCGCCGTAAATATCGCGGAAGCCGGCGCCGGGCGTCAACATCGCAGCGCCACCGGTCAGAACTATATTTTCAGAAAGCGGCGGACGATAGGTGACGCCGGCGCCATAATCCACTCCAATGCTGTGGCGAATCGCCGCTTGAAACAAAATGTCCTCCAGCGGTTCGGTGCGTTCGAAGCGCAGATAATTCACGTTGGCAAATCCCTTGAGCTTGGGCGTGATGTCAAAATCCGCGCCCGCGTTGACCAGAAGAATTCCTGGATTCACAAAGTTGGCCTGGCCTTCGTCCTTGCTAGCGCGCATGGACGGAATCAAGCTGCCCGGAGTCGTGAGCAGCACTCCCGAACCAGTGAGCCGAAATCCTTCACGATTCCAAAAGCTGAAGAGCCCGCCAGCGAACGAATCGAGATCTAGGATGGAATCGAAGCCGCGTGCGCGGCCGTCGCGAGGGTTGGCATCGCCGCTCGTATAGAAAGTGGAAACGCGATAACGAATCCAGTCGCGGTCGTACGAAAATTCCGCTGCGGCCAGTTGCGCGTTGACGGTGACACGACGATTGGCAATCGGATTAAACGTATCTTCACCCACGGCTTGATAAAACGCGTGCGTGAGGTTGACCCGGCGAATGTGGCCGCTACCCAGCCAGCCGAAATATCCAACGCGAATTCCGTGCGGGATGGGGCCACCGCCGGGATTCTGACTGATGACGTTGCCAATTGGTGCCGGGCGCACCAGAAATCCGTTGTCGTCGTAATGAATGGTGGCGTCGTCCTTGTTCCACGCCCCGACAAATTCCGCGGTGTACCCAGGAAAGAAAAAATCCTGCAGGTACAGGTTTCCGAGAACCACTTGCTGGTGTCGGCGTTCGAATGAATTCAATCCGCTGTTGGTGTTCTTCTCCAGGAATTGAAAATATGCTGCGTTGTACTCGATTTTGTCGGAACGCAAGTCGCCGAAGATTCGCACCGCGGGCTGCTCGTCGACAAACAGAAACCCGCGGAAATCCGCATTGAATTGTTGAATGCCGGCCCGCAGGCTCACGAAATCGTAATTGGGACCGAGGTCGTGCAACTTCACTTCGGCGAACGCTTCCTGCAATCCGATGTGCGAATCCAGACGGTTGGTGCCGCTGCGAACGTCCGGCCCCACGATGCCGAGTTCGCGAACATTCAGATCGTTGAGGCTGATCTCGGGCGTGATTCGAATGCGCCAGTCCACCGGCCTGAAGGAAGCATCGCCATGAAAAAGATCAAAGCTGAAGCGGAAGGTTTGATCGACAAATTCCTGTTCGCCGCGGCCGAAGAACGTCGAGCTGCCGGGATTGGCCGCGCTGACATTGCTCGGCGAAGGCAGACGCCGCGCGTCGAACGATGTGTCCGCAGTCGCTGTCAGATTAAAGAAAATCCGCTGACCAAATCGTTCTGGCCAGATCGGCTCGTCACCTTTCGATTTGTTGCGATTGAATGGGTCGTACCAGCGCGGCTTGGTATAGATATACTCGCCCGGCGACGCGTAGCGCCAGTATTCGGGTTGTTGCAACGCCCAGCGGTCGGGAACGGTCGCGAAAACATCCGCGGCGGGCGGCAAACTTTCCGGCAACGGATTCAGAACGTAGTTTGGATCCGAATCAAGGCGATGCCGAAATTCGCGATAGCTTCCGGACGAAGCGGCGACCTCGGCAGGGAGCGGTGGGCCAAGTTCCGGAAGGCGCGGCAACCGTGATTGCGCTGCGCTTGAAGGCTGCGCCAAAAGCGAAATCTCCATTACACTCAGGGAATAGTCGCCGGGTGCCAGCGGAAAAATCCGGAAGATGCCTTCACCGTTCGAAGTGTAGTCGGCCTTTACATTCGAGGCCAGATTTTGCAGCGTCAGTGTGGCGCCGGCCACTGGAACTTGCGCGCCCGGCGCGGCGCCGGAGCGCACCACGCCGTCGAGGGCCGCGTTGCTCTGGGCCTGCTGGCGTGGCAAGCGAATCTGCGCACCCGGCTCGCGTGACTGCTGAGCTTCCTGTGCTATGGCTATCGAAGACGCGGCGAAATCTCCAGCCAGCGCAAAAAAGCACAGTGTCAGCCAGCGGCACAGTCGACGGGACGGGCGCGAGTAGCGCGGATGAAGCGTATGCATGCGTTATGCCGAAGCTTGTAGCAAGTGCACGGAAATCACAAGCTAGCTAACAACAAGCGCGACGCGCGGGCAATGGTTTTCGCCAAACGTTGAGAACATTCGATAACGCCTGCATCACCACAGAAAATCGTTCACTGATTCGCACCATGTTCCCGCACCGCGATTGTGGGCATCCAATGGGTGTGCGAATCTAAATAACACGCTTTATGGCCAGAAATCGCTTCCTGAGAAAATCAGTTGGATCGCAGCGCGCCCTCAACCAGCGCCGCAAGGCGCTCGCACTTGGCGCCGCCC
>WNFL01036328.1_pt1 | contig 10381 bp, 9 predicted proteins | sample 5400361 | NCBI WGS metagenome assembly WNFL01 (sample SAMN13153351, study PRJNA577476) | soil metagenome | isolation source: 40 cm soil on Douglas fir-dominated hillslope | place: USA:California | collected 2013-09-17
CTCCTCCGGAAGATCTTCGGCGCGCGCCGATGCCCTTGACCCGCGCGAGCCGCAGATACCAGCGAATCCAGTCCTGGTCTACGCGCTCGGCCAGCGCGATGCGCACCACAAGATGATCTCCATCGTGGTCCTGGTTGACATCGTAAGAACGGCTATCGAGATCTCGGCGCCTGGGTCGATGTCTGTCATGGACGGTCCGCCTGGGTCCCATTCTCCTACGGTCCAAAGCTGCGACCTCGCTCGTTGATGTCAATACGCGAGCGGCAGCCATCCTGATCACGGCCTCAATCGTTTACAAGCTCGCCGGGCCGATGAGCGGGCTGCGGCGTCACCCGCCTGCGGGCCGTGCTGTCCTCAGCTAACTACCGGGCAGCCCGAGTGCTCCGGCGGTTTTCACCGACTGCGCGGCGTCCTACGAGTACGTGCTCACGGCGACCGTCGCTGCTCCCCCGTTCCTATAACCGGAGACCTGGTGGTGGTTGTCCACGACAGGGCCGCGCCCTGCTCCGGTCGACCCAGGCACGGTCACGTACCCGGGCTCGGGTGTTTCCGGTCGAAGTTGTTACCGGACGGCTCATCGTGGTGCCGGGATGCGGGAAGGGTGGTTGCCGAGCCTCGCGTGATCACGGTCCCGTCGCGGAGTGTGATGACGTGGCGGGCATGGTGAAGAATTCGCGGGTCGTGTGAAAGCGATGATTACCCTCCTCCGCGCTGCGTGACCTCCTGGCGCCACGTCTCGTCGCTCATCACCTGCCCGGCAGCGCTGCGCGTCCGCCCATCCAGCAGACGGTAGGACTGATCCGCTCGGCTGGCTGCGGCCAGATCGTGGGTGGCCATAACCACCGCGGCACCGAGTTCCCGTGTACGCGCTGTACCTCATGCGCCACACCCCTGCCTGCAAAGGTTGTGCGGCAGTCGCCGTTGCCTGGGTCAATGCTGCTGGAGGCGTGGTAGCGGACGCCGCCAGCAACCGTCCGGTACTCCTGCGGGCTCTTCGATCGGGCACGCTGCGGGCACGCGAGCGCCGCTGCCGCTGCGACGATCAGCATCGGCGGCTCACGCGTTGAGCTGGTAAGCCCTTCCCGGCCCTCGCTGAATTGTTCTCATCGCGAGCACCGCCCTTACCACCCACCAAACGCCGAGAAGGATCGCCACCACAATTGCGGGACTGGCCGTCGTGACCCACACAAAGACTCCGACGGCGATCACACCGACCCCGGCAGCGAGCGTGATATAGCTCGCTATCCGGATGCTGCGGCCCAGCTTCAACTCGCCGCGGAGCGCGGTTCCGGCCAGATCGCGCGTCGCATGCGTGAGAGCCGGGTCACGCACCATACGGCCGTACATGACGGCATCGCGCACCTGCCTGCGCTGGACCGCGGGAAGATGGTGCTGTTCGAGGAGCCACTTGTCCACCTGATCGGTCGGCGGGCCGACTCCTCCGACCGGTTGTAGCCGGGACTCCAGGTGGCGACTGAGCCGCCACGCGGCAATCGGCAGGCCAACGCTCAAGAGAAATATGACGGCCAGCGCCCATGCCATGATGATCAGCTCCTGAGAATAGGCCGTCGGTGACAGCGGCTCAGGCAGTCCCAGCAGCTATCACCAGTTCGATGAACGTCTGCGGCCGGATTACGCCGGTAAGCGTAGCCAAGGCCCAGCCGAATACGCCCTTCCCCTGTCACGATCGGACGTCGGCTGACTCGGCCTCGCACCTCTTCCTTATCAGTTCAGACTGCGGCCAAGTCAGCGCTCGTCCACCTCGTCCAGGTCGTGAGTGACGGTGCCGTAGATTGGCTGATCGTATGATGCCGTTGCTGTCATAACTGCTGTCAGGGACCTTCTGATCGGTAGGCACCGGTAGGCCGCCGCAGGTCTGTTCAAATCCGTTCGTACGCTCTGGCTTCGCCCGGGCTGCTGTCTAAATCCGTCCGGCCGGGCCGGGGGTCGTTCATGCGGGTGGCTCCCGGCATGGCTCCCGGTGGATCGATGGCGCGGCCCTTGGTCTGGGGTGCGCCGCGGTGAGATGCTGATCGACGAGCTCCTGGTCCTGTCCGTCGTTCCGGGTAGGCGCCGAGATCCGTAAGAGCGGACGCCGGGGTCCATGGTCGCCGTAGCCGATCGCGCGCAGCGCGCGACGGCCTGCAGGGCCGCCATTGAGGCGGTGGCCGCGAGCTGGATGATCGTGGGCCGAGGATGACGGCTTCGCGCGGACAGGCTGCCTGGCCGTGGTCGCAGAGAACTGATCAGCCGCCCTGACCGGGGCCGCACCACGGACGCCGTCCTTCCCTTTGACCTGAGCCATCTGAGCGCAGGCGCTTGCCGTCAGGGGTACGGGTTTTGTCCAACAGCCCGACTCTCCTCGTCCAGGTCAAGAGCGAGAGCGGCCAGATCGACCACCCATTCGCCCGCTGCGACCGTCGGCGAGGGCTCAGGAAGGGCAACGCCTTGACCAGGCCGCGACGATAGGCCCGCGTCCCGCGCCTCGCTTGAGTCATTCGACTGAACCTCGTACGGCCCAATCTCAGCAGCACCCAACTCCAGGCTGCTGAGTCAGAAGCGCGGGAACGGCGAGGGCGGTGGTGTGCCACGGCTACCGCACACGGTCGGAGGCAACGCTGCCACTACCGTGTATAGCGTTGTCGAAGGAGGAGGCGGAGATCGACCTGGCTAGCGCCCGCGCTGACTCGGGAGTCGCCCAGCTTCTCGGCCGGGACGACGAGGTGGCTCAGCTTTACGCCCTGATCGATGGGATCGGGCAGCGCGGCGGCGCGCTCGTCGTGCGCGGCGAGGCCGGGATCGGAAAGTCCGCGCTGCTCGAGGCTGCTGCGGTGCGAGCATTCGAGCGGGACGTGACTGTGGTCTCCGCGACGGGCAGACCGTCCGAGGCGAGATTGGCCTTCGCGGGGCTGCACCAGCTGCTGCTCCCGTTTCTTGAGGCGCGCGACCGCCTGCCCCAACCGCAGCGCCGCGCCCTCCAGACGGCGATCGGCCTCGCCGACGGCGACCCCCCGGATCCGTTCCTGGTTGGACTGGCGGCCCTCGGGTTGCTGACGGAAGCCGAGGCGAAGAGGCCGCTGCTCTTCCTCGTCGAGGACGCGCAGTGGCTCGACGGGCCGTCGGCGGAGGTGCTCGGCTTCGTCGCCCGCCGGCTCGAGTTGGAGCCGGTGTTCGTGCTGTTCGCCGTGCGCGAGGGGATTGCGAGCGCCGTCGACGAGTCCGGGCTCCCCGAGCTCCACCTCGATGGTCTCGACGAGGAGTCCTCGAGGGCGCTCCTAGAGCTGATCGCGCCGGACCTGCCGTCCGACCTCAAGGGGCGAATCCTTGACGAGGCGGCCGGCAACCCGCTCGCGCTGATCGAGCTTCCGGCCGCGGCGGCGAGCCTCGACGGATCGCTACCAGCCGACGCCCTACCGCTACCGACGCGGCTCGAGCAGGCGTTCGCGGCGAGGCTCGCCGGTCTCGGCTCGGATACGCGCCGCTTGGTCCTGCTCGCCGCGCTGGAGGACGGCGAGCTGCCCGAGCTTGCGCGCGACCCGGCGTGGGCGCCCGCGGTGGCCGCCGGACTCGGGACGCTCGACTATGGGAGGTTCCGGTTCCGGCATCCGCTGATCCGCTCGGCGGTGGCGCAGGCGGCGACGCCGGAGGAGCGTCGAAAGGCGCATGCCGCACTCGCCCAGGCTTTCCAGAACGAGCCCGACCGCGCCGTCTGGCACCGGGCGGCCGCGGCAGCAGGCGTGCCGAACGAGGAGGTCGCGCAGGCCTTGGACGAGGCCGCCGAGCGAGCACGGCTTCGCGGCGGTCGGGACGTGGCGCTGGCGGCGCTCGACCGGGCAGCGGAGCTTTCCGTCGATCGCGGCCCGCGGGCACTGCGTCTGTTCCGCGCCGGCGAGCTCGCGTTCGAGCTCGGCCGCTCGACCGACAGCGTGCGGCTGCTAAGGGCGGCACAGCAGCTCGGCCTTCCTCCGCAAGAGCGCGCGCTGGCCTCCTTCCACGTCGAGGTGCTCGAGCCGACCTGGTCCGGCGCGGCCACGGTCTGGAGCTTCGCCGGCATCGCCCGGGAGCTCGCCGAAGCGGGCGATGACGACCAAGCGCTCCAAACGCTCTACGCGATCGCTCTTCGCGCTCACTGGGAGAACCTGGACCAGGCTACGCGGCAAGACGTCGCACGAACCACCGAGCAGCTCGCCGCGGCGCCAGACGACCCTTTGCGCCTGGCGACGCTGGCGCTCTTCGACCCGCTCGGTCAGGGCGCAGCGATCCTGCGACTCGTCAGGCGGACGGCTCCACTCGATGTGCCCACGCCGGACGCGCAGTTCCAGGTAGCCACGGCTGCGGCCGCCGTGTGGGCGCCGAACCTGGCACTTCCCTTCCTCCGGGCCGCTTCCGCCGGCTACCGCGCCGAGGGGCGGCTCGCGCTGCTCGCGCAGACCCTCGTGTTCGAGGCCTGGGCCGAAGTCCGCGAAGGTGCGGCCCGCGTCGCGATCACCTCGGCAGCCGAGGGTGTGCGGTTGGCGCAGGAGACGCGCCAGGGCCGTTATGCGGTCGTCGGAGAGCTCGCAGAGGCGATTGCGGCGGTCGAGATGGGCGCGGACGCGCCCGCCGAGCAGCTCATCGAATCTGCCGAGGCGACGCTTCTGCCGCTCGGGGCGAACCCGCTCCTCTCGCTGGTCGCGCTCGCGCGCGGTCGGCAGGCGCTCGCGCATGAGCGCTTCGCCGAGGCGTACGCCCACCTGCTTCGGATCTTCGATCCGCGCGACGCGGCTTACCAGCGGTTCGTCGGCGGCTATGTTCTGGCCGACCTCGCCGACGCGGTTGTCCAAGGCGACGGCGACCGTGAGCGTGTGCGGCAGTTCCTTTCCGGGTGGCAAGCGGTGGCGACAGCCACCGGCGCACCGCAGCTGGACGTCCAGCTTAGGTATGCAGAGGCGGTCCTCGCCGACGAGGGGAATGCAGAGCCCCTTTACGAGAGCGCGATGGGCGCCGGGGCAGAGGGCTGGCCCTTCTACGCCGCGCGCGCGCAGCTCGCGTACGGCGCCTGGCTCCGGCGGCAGCATCGGATGATCGAGTCGCGTGCGCCGCTGCGCGAGGCCGCGCAGTCGTTCAAGGCTCTCGGCCTGCTCCGTTTCGCCGAGCGTGCGCGCCGCGAGCTCCGCGCTTCCGGTGAAGCGCCGCGGCGCCGCGTGCCCGAGGCGTGGGCGCAGCTGACGCCGCAGGAGCTGCAGATCGCCCAGCTGGCGGCGGAGGGGCTATCGAACCGCGAGATCGGCGAGCGCCTCTACCTCTCCCACCGCACGGTCGGTTCGCACCTCTACCGGCTGTTCCCCAAGCTCGGCGTCACCTCGCGGACGCGGCTGCGCGACGCGCTGGGCCCCGTCTCGCCTGACTGACCCGCAACTGCAGTCATCTGACCTAAGCGGCGGGAGGTAGCCGGCGCTAGCGTCTTTGGCGTCCCTCGGTTCGACCGGAAGGAGTCGCCGCGATGAGCGATCGTCCGAACATCGTCCTCGTCCACGGAGCCTGGGCCGACGGCTCCTGCTGGACCGGTGTGATCGAGCGGCTGCAGGCGCAGGGCCTCAAGGTGCGGGCGCCCCAGTTTCCGCTCAGCTCGCTAGCCCACGACGTCGCGCGGCTCCGCCAGGTGCTCGAGTTTCAGGACGGCCCGACGATCGTCGCGGGACACTCGTACGGCGGGCAGATCATCACCGCGCTCGGCGACGAGGCGCCGAGCGTGGTCGGGCTCGTCTACATCGCGGCCTTCGGGCTCGACGAGGGCGAATCCCTCGGCGCGCTGCTCTCGCAAGGCCCGCCCACGCCGGCGCTTGCGCATCTCTTCACCGACTCGCACGGCTTCGGCTGGCTTTCGAAGGACGACTTCGTCAACCACTTCGCGGCCGACGTCGACCCGACCCGGGCTCGGGCGATGTACGCGGTGCAGCAAGCGCTCGCGCTGTCGGCCTTCGAGGACGTGATGGGCGTGCCGGCCTGGAAGTCACTGCCGTCCTGGTACCTCGTGGCGCAGAACGACGAGGCAATCCCGCCCGACGCCGAGCGGCAGTTCGCAGCGCGGATGGGCGCGACCACCGTCGAGGTTCCTTCCAGCCACGTGGCGATGGTCTCCCACCCAGCAGAGGTCGCTCAGCTGATCGAGACGGCGGCCGAGTCAGTTGGCGCGGCCGCTCTTTCCTGAGGGACGACTGATGCCGATGATCGACGTGTACGCCCCAGAGGGAACGTTCCCCGACCCCCACACGCTCGCGCGGGACCTCGCGGCGGCCGTCATTCGTTGGGAGCAAGTCCCCGACCTGCCCCTGTTCACGAAGAACACGGCCGCGTTCATCCACGATATGGATGCAGCCGCGATCTCCAACGTCGCCGGAGACAGCAGCTACGTCCGCGTTCAAGTGCTCACGCCTGTTGGGGTGCTCGATCGCGACAAGCAACTCGGGGTCGTGGCGGAGCTCACCGACATCATCGCGGCTGCCGCCGGCGATCCGGGCCTGCGCGAACGCGTCTGGGTGCTCCTGACGGAGTCGCCCGAGGCAGGTTGGGGGATCGCCGGGTCACGCCAACACGAACGCCGACATCGCCGCGGCCGCCCGTGCCGCCCTCGCAGGTCAGTGAGCGCCGTCCAGCAGCTGGCTGCGACCTACAGCGAAAGGAGTCTGTGATGGCGGTTTCGGCCGGGTCGCCTATCAGGAAGGGGACGAGCGATGCAATTCTGGGTCACTGATCGGCGTGGCGCCGTCGAGATTGCGACATTCTCGAATCCGCCGCACAACTATCTGAACAAGCCGGTGATCGACGAGCTCGAGCAGCTGGTCGTGCAGTGGCGGGATCCGTCGATTCGCGCGGTCGTCATCCAGTCGCGTGAAGAGGACGTCGGCTTCTTCACCCAATACAGCGTCGAGGAGTTGGACGGGCTAGCGAGCGATCCGGCCCTGTCCCGATACGCAGGACCACTCGTCCGCGGCTACAAGGCGATCTTCGATCAGATGACGGCGCTGCCGAAGGTGATCATCGCCGCGATGAACGGAGACGCAATGGGAGGCGGATTCGAGCTGACCCTCGCCTGCGACCTGCGCATAGGTCAGAGAGGCGACTTCCGCTACGGAAATCCCGAGGTGCGCGCGGGCGTCATTCCCGGCGCTGGTGGTACGCAGCGGGTGACGCGGCTCGTCGGCCTGGCGCGCGCGCTCGACTGGGTGTTGCGGGGCCGCATCGTCAGGCCCGAGGTCGCGTTTGAGCTCGGCCTCGTGCACGAACTCGTAGATGACGCTCCCGCTCGTGCGCTGGAGCTTGCCGAGGAGATCGCGTGCCTGCCGCCGATGTCGGTGGCGAACGCGAAGAGGGCGCTCTACCTGGGAGCCGACACGAACCTGCAGGCCGCATTCGAGATCGAGAACATGGCCTGGACCGAGGTCATGCAATCCGACGACGCGCAGCTCGCGCTCAAGACCTTCGTTGCCGTCGACCCCGATTCGCGGCGCGACTGGTTCGAGTCCGAGAACTCGAAGAACTACCCAGCCTACGCTGGCCACTAGGAGGTTCACCGATGGCCCTTGCGAGCTTCCAGCGAACCGATCACCTCGGCGAGATCGTGATCGACAGCCCTCCGCAAAACCTCTACAGCGCGCAGTTGCTCGCCGACCTGCGCGCCGCCGTCGACGAGGCGGCCGACAGCGACATCCGCGCTCTGCTTCTGCGAGCCGAGGGCGATGACTTCTCCGCAGGGGCAGAGCTCACGGTTTTCATCGGCATTGACGAGGCCCAAGCGTCGGAGCTGAGCTCGACAGTTCTTTCCCTGATCGGAGCGATCGAGGATCTGCCCGTACCGACCCTTGCACTCATCCACGGCCAGTGCTACGCGGGCGCACTCGAGACGTGCCTTGCGTGTGATCTGATCTGGGCCGCAGAGGGCAGTCAGATCGGGCAGATCGAGGCGGTTGCCGGAAGCATCACATACGCGGGAGGAACCCAGCGCATCGCATCGAGGATCGGCGTAGGACGCGCCGCAGAGATGGTGTTCACAGCCGCCATCCTGCCTCCGGAGCTGCTTGCGTCCTGGGGCCTCATCAACCGAGTAGTATCAGCCGGCAGCCTCACCTCGGAAGGCCGCGCCTTCGCTCAGACCCTGGCGAGCGGCCCAACTCGCGCGTACGCCGCGACCAAGCGAATGCTCCACGCATGGCGCTCCGGGGGAGTGACCGCCGCCGACGCCGTCACCCACGCCGAAGGACCCGTCGTGATGCGCAGCCAAGACGTGCAGGACGGACTCGTCAGCTTGCAGCAATACGGCCCAGGCCATGCCGTCTTCAACAACCGGTGACCAAGAAGCCCATGCCTCCTTCTACGACCGCTGCCCAAGCAACCTTCTGCCGTCAACCGGTTCGGTCTCTCCGCTCCGCGGCGGCGGCGCGCCCGAATCTCCCTGCCGGCTTATCGAGGTTCGCGTCCACCCAACTCACGGACGGACGTTGAACAGGAGGACGCCCTGACGGATGCCAACGACGGGGCGCCGACGTTCGAGGGCAATGCTAATGGCACGACCGATCTCCTGCCTGAGGCAGGGTTAATGGCACGCCAATGGCACGGCGCCACGGACGCAGCCGGACGCAGGGCCAGCACCAGCCGCAGGACGAGGGCATATGTCTGTCAGGTGGGATGATGGGAGCCTACGCGGAGTCTTGCCGGGCGGCGCTAGGGTCAACCACCCCCGGCCCGACGCAGAGGATCGCGTCCGTGCGATATGCGATGTCCGGCAGTTGGTGGCCCGAGCGCTTGACCATCTCCGATGACGCCGGGACGGCACGGTTCGAGGTCCGCAACAGTCCGGGGTTCGCCACCATGCTGTCGCTCAGGGTGGCTGGCGGCGAGGAGATCGCCACGATAAGACGCCGCCGGGGAGGCAGATTCCAGGTCATCGTCGCCGGCAAGGAAGCCGGGCTGGTCCGGCGGCGGGGGGCGGATCGCTACGACATCCACAGCACACTCTGGCCGCTGGCTGCGGCAGGGAATGTGCCGGACGGCCGGTATTCGATTACCCGCGACGGCCAAGCGCAGGCGACGGTCTCACGCCAGATCGCTGATGATGTGCGGCAGACGCAGAGGATCAGCGTGGACGTCGGCGACGGAGACGCCGTAGCCCTCCTCGCCACGGTCCTGGCCGTCGAGGCGGTGCGATACGAGCATGACGGAACCCATTTCACCCCTCGTGCCCTGCTAGAAGACCTGCCTCGTGCCTTGCTATACATGCTCAACCCGTTCAATTGGTGGCAGGGGTAGGGCCCGAACGTTCGTAGGCTGAGCCGACGGTTTTACAGACGATCGCTACCGTGGCCGTCGGGGTGGCATTGACCTCGGCCGGAATCCGCTGAGGCTTCCCCCGATGGCGTGCCCGTCCCGCATATATCCCGCAGGTAGCTGGTAGGTATCGCATGGCTGGATGGATGCGGGTCCTGGGCCTCGAGGCGGCCCGGCGGGATGGGCCAGTATGAACGGATGCCTGAGCAGGATATCCGGGAGGCTGATCTGCTTGCCGGTCCTCGTGGCCGCGAGTTGTGCGCCAGGCTGGCAGGGATTGACGTCGTAGTACTTCACGCGCAGCTCGGGCCGCCGCAATCTTGGGCGGTGTTTGTCGCTGATCCGGCTGCCGCCGGCGGCCAGGGGCCTGCCGCCGAGGAGGAACCTGTCAGCGAGAGCGATGAGCCAGCCGTCGTCGCCGTGGCTCCCGGCGATGAGCTGTTCGGCATCAGGGAACTCGCCGAGGTTGCACAAGGCGCCGGCTACTGGGGCCGCTTCCCGGCAGGCGCTGATCCGCTGGACGATCCGGTGCTGAGACCGGCGATACGCGCGATGGCTGCCCGGCTGGCCCGGGCTGAGGGCTGCGGGTGGTGGTGGTCAGGCATTGACCGGTCCGCTCAGGAATATGTGCAGTGGGCCGCGCGCGATGAGCCAGCCCCGGTCCTGGGCCGGGCAGCTGACACGCTGCGGAACGTCGGCCTCAAGGACGACGAGCGCAAGGCGAGCATGAACAAGTACCTGCGCCTGCCGGTCGGCCGCCTGGGCGCGCTGCTGCTGGCCGGGCAGGAAGATGGCTTCGACGACGCCGAGGCTGTCGTGTGGCCGCTCGCGGTCGCGGACACAGCCCGGATCTTCGAGGTTGATAGTCCCGGCGCGTGGCAGGAGCTCGTCTCGGGTGATCCCCGGCCCGCGATGGAACGGAGACGGCGCACCGCCAGATATACGCGTCCGACAGCCGAGGATTGGTCGCCATCACCCCGCCCGCTAACTGCTGGCCAGCCAGCGGCCAGTGAATGGCCTCGGCAGCCCGTTGCGCTGCCGTAATGGCGGCGACCGCGTCGGCCGCCGTGGCCCCGCC
>WNFL01254269.1_pt1 | contig 10379 bp, 7 predicted proteins | sample 5400361 | NCBI WGS metagenome assembly WNFL01 (sample SAMN13153351, study PRJNA577476) | soil metagenome | isolation source: 40 cm soil on Douglas fir-dominated hillslope | place: USA:California | collected 2013-09-17
TTCGTCGCAGCGTCGCCGATGCTGTCCAACGAATCGCTCTTCCTTCTCACCCAGCTGATGCAAGGTGGAAGCGGAGTGTTCCGGGTCACCGAGGGCGATGAGGCGCCTCTGCCCGGCGTCGAGGACCTCGCGCTTCGCCGTGAACGGGCGGCCAACGTTTACGGCGCCGAGAAGCTTGGCTTCAAGAAGACGAAGGATCTGCTGGCCGGCCTCGGGCAGGGAGATGTGCTCGTCGTCGCCGGCGAGGATCTCGCCGGCATCGATGCATCCTCTGTCGCCCGCGCGGGCGAGCTCATCGTGATCGGCTCTGTCCTTCCCGAAGCGGCGGGCAAAGCATCGGTCGTGCTACCGATCGCCAACTATTCCGAGGAGGAAGGCACAGTTACCAACCTGCGCGGGCGCGTCCAGCGCTTCACGCAGGCGAAGCAGGCTCCGGGCGAAGCCCGCCCCAGCTGGCTCGTGCTCGGCGACCTGCTGGGCGCCATCGGAAAGCAGGCGAACTTCTTCCTGCCGTCCGAGGTGTTCGCGCAGCTCGCCAGCTCCAACTCGTCTTTTGCCGGCTTGAGCTACGACTCGCTTGGCTTCAAGGGACTTCCACTGGTCGATGCGCCGCCGACCAGCCCGAAAGCATCTATCGCGGTGGCTGCCAGATGAGCGTGATTCACGCTTTTCCCGCGCTTCTCCAGGCGGCAGACCCGAATCTGCCGCCGGTGAGCGGAATGCCGTTTTTCATCTTCACGATCGTGAAGATGATAATCATCTTTACGATCTACATGGTCGGCGTCGCAATGCTTACGCTGGCCGAGCGAAAGATCTCCGCCTGGATACAGGATCGTCACGGACCCAACCGCGTAGGCAAGGGATGGCTCCAGCCCGCCGCCGACGGTCTGAAGAACTTCATGAAGGAAGAGACGATGCCGGAAGGTGTGAACAAGCCGCTCTTCGTTCTCGCCCCGATACTTTCGTTCATTCCCGCGCTCACGGCGTGGTGTGTGATTCCGTTCGGAGCACCATGGCCTACACGGTGGGGAAGAATCGACCTCGTGGTCGCGGATCTGCCGGTCGGGTTCCTCTTCATCCTCGCGATCACATCGCTCGGAGTTTACGGAATCGTTCTCGCGGGCTGGTCCTCGAACAACAAGTACGCTTTGCTCGGCGGCCTGCGATCGAGCGCGCAGATGGTTTCCTACGAGATCTCACTGGGAATGTCGACCATTCCGGTTTTGCTTCTCGCCGGCAACGTCAGCTTGAACTCGATCATAAACCAGCAGGCCTGGGGCGGTTGGAACGTCGTCAACCTGACAGTAGCATTCTTCATTTTCATGGTCGCTGCGTTTGCGGAGACCAACCGGCTGCCGTTCGACTTGCCGGAAGCCGAGTCGGAGCTGATCGCCGGTTACCACACCGAATACAGCGCGATGAAGTTCTCCCTCTTCTTCATCGCAGAATACGCGAGCATGGTTACACAGAGCGCGCTCATGGCGACGCTTTTCTTTGGCGGCTGGGACGTGCCGTTTACCGCGCACGACAACATCGGCCCGTACAGCAAATGGCTATCGCTGCTCTCGATTGGAATCTTCCTCACCAAGATTCTGTTCTTCCTTTTTGTGTTCATGTGGGTACGCTGGACGCTGCCGCGGTTTCGCTACGACCAGCTGATGTCACTGGGCTGGAAGTTCATGCTGCCGCTCGCTCTTGCTTACATCGTGCTCATCGCCGCCGTGATGCTCGGCTTGAGCGCGGCGGGAATTGACGAAGGCTACATGTACGCGGCGATACTCGGCTCGGTCAACCTCGGAGTGATCATCGTGCTGTTCGCGATTCTTGACCGCGGCCGGATCATCAGTCCCGCCTACGGCAGGATGCATCCCAGGGAAGTCGAGCGCCTTCGTCAGCTGGACAAACAGCTCGAGAAACGGCGTCCCATAGCGGCAGAGGCAGGCAGATAATGGCAATCAAGGTGAAAGTGGTGGAGCGGCCGGTGGAGGACGTCAGCTACATCCGCGCTACGCTCAAGGGAATGGCACTGACCGTCAAACATCTCTTCGACGTCCAGGGTCGGGTCACGACGCAATATCCCGAAGAGAAATCGCCGATCTCTCCGCGCTGGCGCGGCACGCACAGAATGTTGACGACCGAGACCGGCAAGGCACGGTGCGTCGCCTGCGGACTTTGCCCGACCGTGTGTCCGGCGAACTGCATCAAGCTGGTGCCGGGCGAAGACGAGGAAGGGAACCGGTATCCATTGGTGTTCGAGATCGACGAGTTCCGCTGCATCTTCTGCGGATATTGCCAGGAGGTCTGCCCGGAGGAGGCGATCCACGTCGGTCGGCATTATGAGAACTCGGAGTACAGCAGGGAAGGTTTCGTTTACGACCTTCAGCGCTTGATGGATCAGACACACCCGGTGTGCGAGATGTGGGATCCCGAAGACCCGAAGGGCGAGTGATGGAGCCGCACTACTCGCTCTTCTACGTTTTTCACTTCTATCTGTTCGGAGTCATCGCGCTCGCATCCGCGGTGACGTTCGTGACGCGAAAAAGCCCGGTGGCAGCGGCGCTCTGGCTGGTGAACACCATGTTCAGCCTCGCCGCGCTGTACGTGATGCTCGACGCGCAATTCGTCGGCGTCATGCAGGTGCTCGTCTACGCCGGCGCGATCATGGTGGTGTTCCTGTTCGTGGTCATGCTCCTCAATCTCGGGCATCCATCAGAGCTGGCGGATGCCCGGGGGCTCGGGTGGAAGCTGGCGGCTGGACTCGTCGGGCTCGGACTTCTCAGCGAGATCATGGTGATCATCCGGACGAAGCTGCCGCAGCAGCTACTCGTGCCGCCCGATTTCAGCGAGCAACAGCTGCAGAAGCTGAACGCCGTGGGCATGATAGCGGAGCCGCTGTTTCGGAATTATCTGCTCGCGTTCGAGCTGACGAGCGTCCTTCTCCTCGTCGCGATAACGGGCGCGGTGGTACTCGGAAGGGGGAGGGCCGCCGGTGCTCGCTGAGTCGCTCGCCCTTACGGCTGCTCTCTTCATAATCGGTGTGATCGGTGTCCTGATTCACCGGAACGCGATCATCATCTTCATGTGCGTAGAGCTGATGCTGACGGCCGTCAACCTGACGTTCGTCGCCTTCTCGCGTTTTTACGGAACCGCGGGGCAGGTGTTCGTCGTATTCGTGATGACCGTTTCGGCCGCCGAAGCAGCTGTCGGGCTTGCCATCATCATCTCGATATTCCGCCACCGGCAGACGGTGGACCTGAAGAACATCAACCTGCTCAGGGGCTGATGCTGCTCCAGACCGCGGTTTCCGCAGCCTCACAGCTTCATCCGTTGTCCGGCACGATCGCCGAGTGGGTGTGGCTGCTGCCGATCCTGCCGCTCGCCGGATTCGTGATCAACGGACTGCTCTCGCTCGCCGGTGCGCCCTTCGGTCCGACCGATCCGAACAGTGCCTATAGTCATGCTCACTCTGACGCGGGCGGAACTCCGGCGGTTTCTCACAGTGAGGGAGAAACGGGTGGGGACGACGACAGGGTGAAGCGGCATCGGTGGGCCGGCGTCGTGAGCATCATCGGACCGGGCGTGCTCATACTCTCGTTCCTGCTCGCGATTGGCATCTGGCAGGCGATGGCGAACGCGCAACCCAGCGCCCCTTTCATTCAGCGCTACTTCAGCTGGATGCCGGTCGGCGACCTCCAGATCGATGCGGCCTTCCAGCTCGACCAGCTGTCGATGGTGATGATCCTCGTGATAACTGGAGTCGGCGCGCTGATCCACGTCTTCAGCGTCGGCTACATGCGCGACGATCCCGGTTACCCGAGGTACTTCTCGTATCTCAATCTGTTCGTGTTCTTCATGCTGGTGCTGGTGCTCGGCGCCAACTATCCCGTGCTGTTCGTCGGCTGGGAAGGAGTGGGGCTCTGCTCCTATCTCCTCATCGGCTTCTGGTTCAACGACAAGGTGAACGCGGATGCCGGAAAGAAAGCGTTCATCGTGAACCGCGTTGGAGATTTCGGGCTTCTGTTAGCAATGTTCATGCTGTTCGCGAACATCGGCGTCCTCGATTTCATCGGAGTGAGCGCAAAGGCCGGCGACCTCGTTGCCGGAAGTCCGCTGGTGACCGCGATCTGCCTGTTCATGTTCCTTGGCTGCACCGGCAAGAGCGCGCAGATCCCGCTCTACATCTGGCTGCCCGACGCGATGGCTGGTCCTACCCCGGTCTCCGCGCTGATCCATGCCGCGACGATGGTCACGGCCGGTGTGTACATGATCGCGCGCAGCGCGTTTCTCTTTTCGCTTTCGCCGGTCGCATCACTAACCGTGGCGGTGGTGGGTGCGGTGACCGCGATTTTTGCCGCGACCATTGGCCTCAAGCAGTGGGACATAAAAAAAGTCCTGGCTTATTCGACGATCTCTCAACTCGGGTACATGTTCGTCGGCGTGGGGGTTGGCGCCTACGTGTCCGGAATGTTCCACCTCGTCACGCACGCGTTCTTCAAGGCTTTGCTGTTTCTCGGGTCCGGGTCAGTGATCCAGGCGATGCACACGGCGTATCACAAGACGCATAGCGACGAGGACGCGCAGGACATGCGCAACATGGGAGGGCTCAAGCGCTACCTGCCGGTAACGTGCGTGCTGATGTGGATCGCGACGCTTGCGATCTCCGGGATCCCGCCGCTCTCTGGATTCTTTTCCAAGGACGAGATTCTCGGGTCTGTGTTCGCGCGAGCGCAGGGATCCACGCTCGCATCGGCTAGCTGGCTCGGAATTCCGGGCGGAACTCTGCTATACATCATTTACGCGATCGGACTGGCGGCTGCATTTCTCACCGCCGTTTACATGACGCGGATGATGCTCTACACCTTCCACGGTCCTGTTCGCACGGGAGCGGAAGAGGAGAAGAGTCTCCACGAAGCCCCGTGGATAATGACCGGTCCACTTGTCATCCTCGGCGTGCTCACGGTGTTCGGAGGTTGGCTCAACCTGCCGGAGGTCATCACTGACGTTATTCCGCTCGGACCGCGAGAGGTGCTCGCGCGCTGGCTCGATCCAGTGGTTGGCGAGGCATCGGCGCGCATTACAGCGGGCGCCGCGCAAGTCCCAGCGGCAACGGAGCAAGCCCTGATTGCCGCGGCCGTCGTGATTGCGGTGGCGGGCATCGTGGTCGCAATGGCGCGTCTCAAGCCCGATCGCCTTCCGCGCAAACGCGACGCCGTTCCCGAGCACGGGTTTGAAGGGGTCGTCGCCAACAAGTACTACGTCGACGAGGCAATCGACAGAACGATCGTCGAGCCCACCTATGCCGTGTCGCGCAATTTCCTGTGGCGGTTTATCGACAATGGCCTGATCGATGGGCTCCTCGTCAACGGCAGTGCTGCCCTCGCGCGAGGGTTCGGCTGGATTGGATCGCGGTTGCAGACAGGAAACGTCGGGATTTACGCATGGGTGCTGGTGGTTGGAGTACTCGCGATGCTCGGCGCACTCACCCTTCGGTGATCTGATCAAAATGGCAAGTTTTCTCGACTCGATCGGCTACAGCCTCTGGGTGCTCCCGGCGTTGCTGGCAATTCCGCTCTTCGGTGCCGTGATCCTGCTCGCGCTGCCGGTGCGCGAGCCGGCGACTGGCGAAGGTATCGAGACGCCGGTCGCACGCCACGTTGCGCTGTGGCTTTTCGTGCTGGAGTTCCTGGTCTCGCTTGGCCTCTGGTGGTCGTTCAACCCGGCGGACAACGGTTGGCAGGCGCCAATCGACACCGCGTGGATTCCGACGTGGGGAGTGCGATTCACGCTGGGGGTCGATGGCATCGCGTTGATGATGGTGTTGCTTACCACTTTCATCATGCCGCTCTCGGTTCTGGGAAGCTGGACGAGCATCCGAACCAAGTGCCGCAGCTACTATGCACTGCTGCTAATTCTCACCACGGGCATGCTGGGAGTGTTCCTGGCGCGCGATCTCTTCCTCTTCTACGTGATGTGGGAAGTGATGCTGATCCCGATGTATTTCATCATCGGCATTTGGGGCGGGGAGCGCCGCATCTACGCCAGCATCAAGTTCTTCATCTACACCTTCTTGCCGTCGCTGCTGATGCTGGTCGCGATCATCTACCTCGGCCTTCACATGAGGACCGCGATCGGGACGCCGGATTTCAGCTACGACCACCTGCTCACCGCGAGTGGCATGCCGGAGCGAACGACGCTCTTGCTGTTCGCGGCGTTCTTCCTGGCGTTTGCGGTCAAGGTGCCAATTTTTCCGTTCCACACCTGGCTGCCTGACGCGCACGTCGAAGCACCGACGGCGGGATCTGTGATCCTTGCCGGCATCATGCTCAAGATGGGCACGTTCGGATTCATGAGATTCGCGCTGCCACTGTTCCCCGGCGCGGCGATGAATCCGACTGTCAGAATGATCATCCTCATTCTTGCTCTGATCGGAATTATCTATGGCGCGCTCGTCGCAATGGTCCAGCCGGACTTTAAAAAGCTCGTCGCCTATTCATCCGTGAGCCATCTTGGTTTTGTCATGCTCGGTATCTTTGCTCTCACGCTCCAGAGTGTGCAGGGCGCGCTGATGGTCATGATCAATCACGGTATCTCGACCGGAGCGCTCTTCCTTCTGGTGGGCATTATCTACGAGCGCCGGCATTCGCGCCTGATCGACTCTTACGGCGGAATAGCCCGAGTGGTTCCGATGTTCGCGGCGGTTCTCACTTTCGTCTCCCTCAGCAGCATCGGACTCCCTGGCACCAATGGATTCGTCGGGGAATTCCTGGTGCTGATCGGGTCGTTCCGCACCTACCCGGTGCTGACGATCATCGCGACGACAGGTGTGATTTTCGCCGCCGTTTACCTGCTCTGGGCGCTTCAACGGATTCTCTTCAATCCGCTTGATAAGCGGGAGAACGAACACCTTCCGGATCTGAACAAGCGCGAGCTCGCGCTCCTGGTTCCGCTGATAGCCGCGATCATCTGGCTGGGCGTGTATCCGGCTCCTGTTCTGCGCCGGATGCAAGGATCTGCCCAGCTTCTTGTCGACCGCGTCGAGCGTGCAGGAAGCCTCACACAGGTCAGCGAGGCGGGACGCTGATGCAATTCGACCTGGCCATGCCCGCCCAACTCACCTCCGCTCTCGGCCCGGACGTGCTGCTGATGGGCGGAGCGATGCTTCTTCTCCTCTGGTCGGGTTGGCGGCGCGAAAGCGACGAGCACCAGCGAAGCGTCGGAATCCTGAGCATGGCGCTGTGCATGTTCACCATGGTGGCGGTGGGCTATTACGCATATCAGGGATACACCGCGACTGACGGCGTCATCGCTGTCGACAACTTTCGCTGGGCCGCTGACGAGATCTTTCTCATCGCCACGATCGGCACTATCGCGATGTCGCTCGACTACAACAGGCGCGAGGGTATTACGCCGGGCGAGTCCCACGTTCTGCTTTTGCTTTCGACGTCGGGAATGATGATTCTCGCCGCTGCGCGCGACCTAATCATCGTCTTTCTCGGCATCGAGCTGATGTCGATTGCCGCATACGTACTCGTCGGCCTCAATCGGCGCCGGGAGCGGTCCGCCGAAGGCGCGATAAAGTACTTCTTGCTCGGCGCATTCTCGACAGCGTTCCTGTTGTACGGCATCGCGCTCGTTTATGGCGCCACTGGTGCCACGAATTTCCTCGTTATCAAGGCGAACATCGTCAGCTTCAAGCTCGAGCACAGCGGGTTGTTGCTCGTGGGGATCGCGCTGCTGCTGGTGGGATTCGGCTTCAAGATCGCCGCTGCGCCGTTCCACATGTGGGCACCCGATGTCTATGAGGGTGCGCCGACCCCGACTACGGCATACATGGCTGCGGCAGTGAAAGCGGCGTCGTTTGCCGCGCTCTTCCGCCTCTGGCTCGAGGCCTTCCCCACATTGCTTTCGACCTGGCACGAAGCGGTGTGGTGGCTCGCCGCGCTTACCATGATCGTAGGAAATCTGGTCGCGCTGTCCCAGAAGAATATCAAGCGGCTGCTAGCCTATTCGAGTATCGCGCATGCGGGATACATCCTCGTTGCCCTGGTCGTGGGCACCAGCCTCGGCAGCTCGGCGTTCATGTTCTACCTCTTCGCTTACACCATGGCAACGCTCGGAGCGTTTGCGGTGGTCATCGCGCTCGGGAGAAGGGGGGAGGACCACATGAACGTGGAGGAGTACGCCGGCCTTTGGAGCGTCAGGCCGGGACTCGCGATCGCGATGACGGTGTTCATGCTCGCCCTGCTCGGCTTCCCGATTTTTGGCGGCATCGGGTTCTTCGCCAAGTGGTACATCCTCCAGGCCGCGCTTCAGGCTCCGTTCCCGCAGACCAAACTCGCCGTGATACTCGTCATCACCAGCGTCATCAGTGCGGGATACTATCTGTATGTCGTGATGGTGATGTTCATGAAGCCGCGGGCGAGTTCCGCCATTCTTCCCGAGCGCACGGGCGGCTGGACCCGCGCAGTGATCTGGGGGTCGGCCGCCGTCATCCTTATCTTCGGATTGTTCCCTGACGCCCTTGTTTCCTTGACACAGCGCAGCACGCCGGCTGTGAGCAAGGAAGTCGCGCTCCGATCGCGATAACTCCAATGGCAATGTCGCGCGCGATCTTTCGCGAGTACGACATCCGCGGCGTCGCCGGAAAGGATCTCACCGAAGAAGTAGCCACGGCGGTTGGAGGCGCGTACGCCGCGTTCCTGATCGAGAAGGGTGTGAAGGGTGCGCTCGCGATCGGGCGCGACAACCGGCCGAGCGGGGAAGGATTGCATCGCGCGCTGGTGGCGGGTCTGCTCGCAAGCGGCGTAGACGTGGTGGACATCGGGATCGTTCCGACCCCGCTCGCCTACTGGTCCCAGCACAATCTGGATGTAGTCGGCGGAATCCAGATCACCGGCTCCCACAATCCTCCCGAGTACAACGGATTCAAGCTTGGTCTGGCTACCTGCTCCATCTACGGTGCCGACATCCAGCACATCTATGAGCTCGCCGTCGCGGGCAAATTCCCACGCGGGAAGGGCACGCTTCGCCACGAACAGGTCATAGACCGCTACGTCGACGACATTGCGGCGCGCGTCGGGAAACTTTCTCGCGACCTGAAGGTCGTCCTCGATTGTGGCAACGGAGCGGGCTCCCTCGTCGCGCCAAAGCTATTTCCGAAGCTCGGCATCAAGCCTCGGTTTCTGTTCTGCGAGAGCGACGGCACGTTTCCGAATCACCACCCGGATCCCACCCTCCCCAAGAACGTCGAGGATCTCATCGCCGCCGTAAAAAGGGACCACGCCGACATCGGCATTGCGTTCGATGGCGACGCGGACCGCATTGGCGTGATCGACAACACCGGCGAGATAATTTGGGGGGACTACATCCTGATCATCTATGCGCGCGACGTGCTGGCGCGCACGGCGAAGGGTCAGGCAATCGTTTTCGACGTGAAGGCATCCCAGGCATTGCCGGAAGCCATCGAGAAGGCGGGCGGAATTCCCATCATGTGGAAGACGGGACACTCGCTCATCGAGGAGAAGATGCACGAGGCCCACGCGCCGGTTGCGGGCGAGATGTCCGGGCACATGTTCTTCGCCGAGGGATTTTATGGTTTCGATGACGCGCTCTACGGAGCGGCGAGGTTGCTTCGCATCGTCGCCGATTCGGGGAAAAGCGTGAGGGACCTGTTGGCTGACATTCCGCGCTTCGTTTCCACCCCGGAAATCCGGGTTGACTGTCCCGACGACAAGAAGTTCGGCATTGTCGAAGAAGCCACAAAATACTTCAGCGCCAAATACGAAGTCATCACCGTCGACGGCGCTCGAGTCCTCTTCGGCGATGGCTGGGGGCTCATCAGAGCGTCGAACACTCAGCCGGTGCTCGTCATGCGGTTCGAGGCGCGGACGAAAGAGCAGCTGGAGAGGATTCAATCCGAGATGCAGGGTTGGCTCCGCTCCAGGGGCGTCAAGGTTTGATGTGATGCCTTCTACCCGCAGGCGCCTCCTCATCGGGGTCGTCATCGCGGCTGTATTACTCGTCGGCGGACGTGCGGCATCCGTGCTCTACGCTGATTACACCTGGTACGACGCGCTCGGAGCGAGCCCGCTCTGGCGTGAACGGACGGGCGATCTCCTGCTGATTTACGGGATCGGTTCCGTCATCGCGGTTCTTTTTGCCTTTCTGAATCTTTCCGCTTTGGGCAGAAGTATTGGTGTCCTCACACTGCCTCGCCGACTCGCCAACGTGGAATTTGGCGAGGCCGTGCCGCGGAAATACATCGACCGGTTCGCCTTTCTCCTCTCGATCGCGATCGCCGCCGCGGTCACCCCGGCGCTTCCGGCCTGGACGTCGCTGGCGTTGGCGCGCCTCCGCGTCAGTTTCCGCGAGGGCGATCC
>WNFL01439775.1_pt1 | contig 10379 bp, 9 predicted proteins | sample 5400361 | NCBI WGS metagenome assembly WNFL01 (sample SAMN13153351, study PRJNA577476) | soil metagenome | isolation source: 40 cm soil on Douglas fir-dominated hillslope | place: USA:California | collected 2013-09-17
GATGCCGCAGATCGGCGCCATCAGCTCCGGAGAAAACGCTTTGACGTTCTCGGCAAGGGCCTCGTAGCCCGAGGTGCGATCGTTGATGAATGCCTTGTCGACGAGGCCCTCTTCCACGATGACGTGCAGCATCGCGTTCAGCAGCGCGACGTCCGTATCGGCGTTGAACTGAAGAAAGTAGGTCGCGTGCCGCGTGAGATCGGACCCGCGCGGATCCGCGACGATGAGCTTCGCCCCGGCTTTGGCGGCGTTCTTCATGAACGTCGCGGCGACGGGATGATTGTTCGTCGGGTTCGCGCCGATCACGAAGATGACTTCGGCCTTGTCCACGTCCCGCACCTGGTTCGAGACGGCGCCGGAATTCAGGCCTTCCATCAACGCGGCGACGCTCGAAGCGTGGCACAGACGCGTGCAGTGATCGACGTTGTTCGATCCGAATCCGACGCGGACCAGCTTCTGAAACAGATAGGCTTCTTCGTTCGTGCCTTTCGCCGAGCCGAAGCCGGCGAGCGACTTCTTCCCGTGCGTGTCGCGGATCGTCCGGAGCCCGGTGGAAGCAAGCTCGAGCGCCTCCTCCCAGGTCGCCTCGCGGAACACATCCCGCCAGTTGTCCGGATCGACGACAAAGTCTTTGCGCTTCGGCATCCCCGGCTTGCGGACGAGTGGCGCCGGCAGGCGATGCCGGTGCTGGACGTAGTCGAAACCATAACGGCCCTTGACGCACAGGCGGCTGGAGTTGGCCGGGCCATCCTTTCCCTGCACGAAAAGGATCTTGTTCTCCTTGACGTGATAGGTGAGCTGGCACCCGACTCCGCAGTACGGGCACACCGACTCGACCTGCTTGTCCGCGACGATGGTGCCGACGCCCCGCGCCGGCATGAGCGCGCCGGTCGGACACGCCTGGGCACACTCGCCGCACGCGACACACGTGGACTGGCCCATCGGATCGTCGAGGTCGAACACGATCTTCGAATGTGAGCCTCGGAACGCATAACCGATGACGTCGTTGACCTGAGTTTCGCGGCAGGCACGCACGCAGCGGCCGCACTGAATGCACGCGTCGAGATTCACGGCGATCGCCGGGTGCGACAGATCTTCAGCAGGCTGATGCCGGCTCGCGAACCTCGGCTTGCCGACCGACAGTTTCTTCGCCCACTGGTCGAGCTCCGAGTTGAGCGTGTAGGCCTTCTCCGGAATATCGGAGAGCAGCAGCTCGAGCACCATCTTCTGGCTCGCCACCGCGCGGCTGCTGTTCGTCGTGACCTCCATCCCATCCTTCGGATAACGGCAGCACGACGGCGCAAGCACGCGCTCGCCCTTGACCTCGACGACGCAGGCGCGGCAGTTGCCGTCCGCCCGCATGCCGTCCTTGTAACAGAGGTGCGGGACCTCGATGCCGTGACGTTTCGCCGTCTGGAGGATCGTCTCGTCCGAACGGCCTTCGACGGACGCGCCGTTCAGTGTGAAGGCGACCGACATCTATTTGATCTCCTGCGGGAAGTACTTCATCACGGACAGCGCCGGGTTCGGCGCCGCCTGACCCAGACCGCAGATCGACGCGTCGACCATCGTCTGTGACAACTCCTTGAGGAGCGGCTGGTCCCAGGCGCGCCTCTCCATCAGATCCACCGCTTTGGCGGTTCCCACCCGGCAGGGCGTGCACTGCCCACAGGATTCATCGGAGAAAAACTTCATCAGATTGCGAGCGGCGCCCGATGCGGTGTCGTGGTTCGACAGGATCACGATCGCCGCCGAACCGATGAAGCAGCCGTAATCGCTCAATGTGTCGAAGTCGAGCGGGATGTCGTCCATCGATGCTGGCAGGATGCCGCCTGACGCTCCGCCCGGCAGATATCCGTAGAACGTGTGGCCATCGAGCATCCCGCCGCAGTATTCATCGATGAGCTCTCGAACCGTGATGCCGGCGGGCGCGAGCTTGACGCCCGGTGAATTCACGCGCCCGCTCACGGAAAACGAGCGCAGACCCTTTCGTCCGTGCCGTCCATTGCCGGCGAACCAGGACGGACCTTTCTGGACGATGTCGCGCACCCAGTGCATCGTCTCCATGTTGTGCTCGAGCGTGGGCCTGCCGAACAAACCGACTTGCGCCAGGTAAGGCGGGCGCAGACGCGGCTCACCGCGTTTGCCCTCGATGGACTCGATCATCGCGGACTCTTCGCCGCAGATGTAGGCGCCCGCGCCGCGGCGCAGGTGAATCGGAGGAATGGTGCACGGCGGATTCGCCTGAAGAGCTGCTATCTCTCGTTCGAGAATGGCCCGGCAGCCGTGATACTCGTCGCGCAGGTATATATAGATGTCCGAGATGCCAACCGCCCAGGCCGCGACGAGCGCGCCCTCGAGAAACCGATGGGGATCGCGCTCGAGGTAAAAGCGGTCTTTGAATGTCCCGGGCTCCCCCTCGTCGATGTTGATGGCCATCAGGCGGGGCGCCGCCTCGGCAGCGACCAGTTTCCACTTGCGGCCGGCCGGAAATCCTGCGCCACCGAGGCCGCGCAGGCCCGAGCTTTCCATCGCGGCGATTACGTCTTCGCGCGTCTTCGTCCCGCCAATGCAGGCAGCTGCCAATTCATAGCCACCGCCTGCCCGGTAGGCCGCGTAGTCGATGTGACCCGGGCTGACGATGTCGAGATGCGGATGCGACGAGCCGTCTCCCCGCTGTGGATGCGCGACCGCCCTGGCCTTTACGAGCGCCGACACGCTCTCGGTTGTCGCGTGCGGCACGGGATTCTGTCCGACGACGGCGACCGGCGCGGTCTCGCAGCGGCCCACGCAGGGCGCATGCAGCACCCGCACCTCGCGGCCAAGCAGCGCCGGCAAGCTGGCGAGCAGCTCACGCGAGCCCGCGATGTCGCACGCGATCGAGTCGCAGACGCGCACGGTGATCGCCGGCGGCGCGGCTTCGCCTTCCTTCACGACGTCGAAGTGGTGATAGAACGTCGCGACTTCGTAGACCTCGGTCATCGCCAGCTTCATTTCGGCCGCGAGCGCGACCAGATGCGGCGCCGACAGACACCCGAAGCGGTCTTGAATCTTGTGGAGATGTTCGATCAGGAGGTCTCGCCGGCGCGGAGCATCGCCGAGAACATCGGCGACTGCTTTGCGCGCCTCCGGATCGACGCGCCGTCCCTTTGGAGTCGCGCGCACGCGCGCTTTCTTCCGCTCGCTCATTGGCCCATATTCTATCTCCCGGTCGAGGTACAGCGCGCCTGGCCCGGGAAGTCAGCGTGGTAGCATTGAAAAACCAGTCCCTCATGCGTGTTGAGTTTCTCGGCATTCCTCGCGAGCGCGCCGGTGTCGCCGAGCTCGAGCTCGACGCGGAAACGCTCGGCCAGCTGCTCGCGGCGCTGGAACGGCGATTCCCCGCCCTCAAGGAGGTCGTGGAGGCCGGCCGTCTGCGCTCGTCGTTTGCCGCCAATCTCAACGGCGACCAGTTCGTGACCGATCCCCTCACGCGGCTCACTGCCGGCGATTGCGTCCTCATTCTTTCCGCCGACGCGGGCGGCTAGGCATGGCCTCAGCGCCCTTTGGCTATCACGGCTGCTACCTCCGCATCGACGTCTCGCGCGGCAGCGTCGAACGTGTGCCGATTGCGGAAACGGTCCTGCGGCAGTTTCTCGGCGGCAGCGGCCTGGGCGCGTGGCTGCTGCTCGAGGAGAGCCGCTCGAACCCCGAGGCCCTGGCGCCTGAAGCGCCTCTGATCTTCGTCTTCAGTCCGCTGGTCGGCAGTCCGCTGACGACGTCCGCCAAGTTTGCCGTCGTCAGCAAGAGCCCGCTGACCGATCGCATCAACGACTCACTCGCCAGCAGCGGCTTCGCCATCTCCGGCAAACGATGCGGCTGCGACGCCATCGTCATCGCCGGAAGGGCGAAAGAACTCTCGACACTGATCATCGATGACGGCCGGATCCGGGTCGAAACGGCCGAAGCGCTTCGCGGAACCACATGCGGCGTGGCGGAAGCAACGCTCAAAGCCAGCCTGGGCGCGGACTACCAGATCGCGACGATCGGTCCTGCCGGCGAGCGCGGCGTCCGCTATGCGACGATTTCACACGACGGACGCCATGCCGGCCGCGGCGGGAGCGGCGCCGTACTCGGCAGCAAGAACCTGAAGGCCGTCGCCGTGCGCGGCACGCAGCGATGCGAGTGGGCACACCCACGAGAACTCACGGAGTACAGCAAGGCGCTATCGAAGCGATCGTTCGGTCCCGCGACCGCCAAGTACCGCGAGCTTGGGACGGCTGCTAACCTGCTGACGTTCAACCGCCTCGGCGTCCTGCCGACACGCAACTTCCAGTCGGGGACGTTTGACGGGGCCGTCGGCATCTCGCCGGAAGAGATCCGCCAGACGCACAGCCGCACTCGTGCGAGCTGCGTGGCCTGCACCATCGGCTGCGAACATATCTACGCTCGCGGAGACGAGGACGGCGTCCGTCTGGAATACGAAAGCCTGTTCGCGCTGGGTCCGCTGTGCGGCGTCGGAGACGCCGACGCCGTTCTCCGCGCGTCGAAGCTCTGCGACGACATGGGCATCGACACAATCAGCGCCGGCGGCACGATCGCGTTCGCCATGGAATGCGTCGAACGTGGATGGCTCAACGAATCATGGCTAACCTTCGGGTCCGGCGACGCCGTGCTGCGCGCGATCGAGCTGATTGGCGGCCGCGAAGGCATCGGCGACCTGCTCGCGGAAGGCAGCCGCCGCGCGGCGCACGCGATCGGGCATCGCAGCATCGCGTTCGCGCCGCAGGTCAAGGGGCTCGAGATTCCAGGCTACGAGCCGCGCGGGCTGCAGACGATGGCGCTGGGCTTCGCGGTAGGCGTGCGGGGCGCCGACCACAATCGGAGCGGCGCCTACGAAGTGGATTTCTCGGACAAGGTCGATCGCAGGAACGTGACGCTCGACGCGGTGCACTACGCCATCGAGACCGAGGACAAAGCCGCGCTCATGGACTCGCTCGAGGCGGCCGGCATGCTCCATCTGATCACCGGCTGGGACGCGACCGCGGACGAGCTGCGCGAAACCGCCCGCCGCATCGTGCAGACCAAGCGGCAATTCAATCTGCTTGCAGGCTGGACGCCGGAGGAAGACACGCTGCCCGATCGGTTTCTCGAAAGCGCGCTCGACGGCGACGCCGCTGCGACGTTGAGCCGCGAACAACTCGGCGCGCTCGTCACCGAGTATCACCGCCAGCGCGGCTGGTAGGGTCGTACCCGGCGCTCTTCAACGCGTCCTGATAATCCTCCGGCGTATTCAGATTGCGCAGCGTCAGTAGTTGGGGATCAGCGGCTTCCATTTCCGCCGGCTGCACGCGGCGAGTCTTCACCGCGTGAGCCGATCAGCGGCCAATAACTCCTCTACGTGCGGCAGCGTGCGCCGTCGATAGACGGCAGACAGCGGATGCGTAAAGCCGTCGATCTCCATCACGGCGATTTCACGATCGCCGAGCAAATAGACCATGCGTTCGACGAACGCCGGCACGAGCAGCGGCACATCGCAGCTCGTGACGTATGCGGCGTTGACCTCGAACGGCAGCGCCGTCAGCCCGGCGCGCAGTCCCTCCAGCGGACCACGACCCTCCCTTTCATCGCGCGTGACGATCACGGACGCCGGCAACTCGGGCAACACCTGCTCCGGCGCCGCCACAACGACCATCGGCGAGACGACCGTCCCGAGCAGGCGCACTACGCGCTGAAGCATCGTCTCTGAACCGAAGGCCAGGAGCGCCTTGGAGGTGCCCATCCTCGTCGATCGGCCGCCGCACAGGACAATGCCGCCGGCGTTCACGACGAGGCGGCACCGACGGTCATGCCGAGACGCGCGAGCGCCTGGCGCGTGGAAGGCTCATTCAGCAGGGTCTTGAAGGCCGCGACGCCGGCACGATTCGCGCGTGATTTCGGCACCACGAAATCGTACTGCTCCTCTTGCAGCGGCAGAAATCCGAGCCCGGCCGCGGCGGCAATCGCCTCGAGTGTCACGCCCCAGTCTGCGCGGCCCTGCGATACGGCAGCAGCGACCGCATGGTGATTTCGTGGTTGCACCGCGTAGCCGGCGGGCTTGTGGCCCTCGAGCAGGCGATCGATGAGCACACGCGTCCCACTGCCCTGATTGCGATTGACCATGACGCACGAGGAATCGCGTCTCGCGATCGCGACAGCCTCGCCCGCCGTTCTGCCTTCAAAGCGCGTGTCTCCGCGGCGAAAGACCACGCCCTGTACGCGACCGTAGCCGGCAACAAGATCCAGCGCGCCAGTCAGGAACGGGCGGTTGTACACGCCGGTCTTCAGATCCAGCAGATGGATGCTCGCCACGTCGCATTCACGGCGCCTGGCGGCTTCGAGCCCGGCCGTGCTGCCGACGGCAAGAAACTTCGACCGCACCGCGCGCCGCTGCAATTCGCCGAGCAGATAATCGAGACCGATGCAGTGGCTGCCGATGACGACGAGATCGGCCAGCTGGAGATCCTTGCCGAGGAGCTGCACATCGATGAGCGTTCCCGCTTCGACAATCTCTTCATGCCGGCCGATCGTGGCGAAACCGTCGGCGCGACTGAACGTGGTGACGCTTCCCGATCCCTGACCCATGGGATAGGCCGCCAGGCGGACTTCCGATTTCGATTCATCGCCGGTCTCGACGTCCTCGACGGCATTCTCGACGAGGCTGACAAGCAGGTACTCGGTCCGTCCGATCTCGCTGTTGACTTTCACCGCCAGTCGCGCCGGCACCGTCGCGTGATTCTCGAGGCTCCGGCCGGCCTTCGCGCGGATGACGGGCGCCACGAACTCGTGAAACGTGAAAATCGCCGACGTCGGAAATCCAGGCAGCACGACGATCGGTTTGCCGCCGCTGGCGGCAAGGCAAATCGGCTTGCCAGGCTTGAGCGCGACGCCGTGCGCCACGATTCCCGGATCGCGCAGCTCGGCCACCACGCGATACGACACGTCGCCGGCGCCCTTGCTCGTTCCGCCCGAGAGCAGGACGAGATCGGCGGCACCGATCGCCTGCTGAAGCCTTTCTCGCAGCACCACCACGTCGTCGGCGGCAATTCCCATCCGCACGGGCTCGCCGCCAAGCTCGCGGACGGCGTCGGCGAGAATCTGCGCGTTCGAGTCGTAGACCATGGCCGCCCGCATCGGCTCGCCCGGAGCGATGATCTCGTCGCCGGTCGAGAGAATGGCGACGATGGGCTTGCGCCACACGGCAACTTCCGCGACGCCGATCGCGGCCAGCACTCCGGTGTCGCGACTGGTCAGCCAATGGCCCCGACGGAGCACCGTTTCGCCAGTGGTGATATCCGTGCCGGCGAACGATACGCCGGTGCCGGGCGTGACCGCGCGCGAAATCCTGAGCTCGTTTCCGCGAACGTCGGCGTGCTCGACCATGACCACGGCGTCGGCGCCGCGTGGAATCATCCCTCCCGTCGCAATCGCCACAGCCTGTCCGCTGCTGACTGCGGTGCGCGGGACAATTCCCGTATGTATCGTTTCGTCAGCGAGCTGCACGCACCGCGGCAGCTCTTCGGATGCACCGAAGGTGCTGTCGGACGCGACAGCGAAGCCGTCCACATTCGAGCGGTCGAACGACGGCACATCGACCGGCGAGACGACGTCGGCCGCCAACACGCGGCCGAGGGCCGCATCGAGCGGAATGCTTTCGACGCCGCCCGGCGTCGTGTCGATCGCCGCTCGAAACCGACGCTCGGCTTCGTCGCGATCGAGCACGTGAAGGAACTGCTCCTGATCACGCATAGATCCAGACCTTCACCTCGGCCCCGGGAGCAAAGCCCTCGCTGTCGGCAGGCACGACGACGAAGCCGTCGGCGCGCGTGGTCGAGGACAGCACCGATGCACCGCCGATGGCGATTGGCTCGACACGGCCGTCGACGATCTGGACGCGCGCATAATCGAGACGGCCAATCGGAGAGCTGATCTTGCGGGCGAGTGTCGCGACGATCGGTCGGTATGGCCAGTCCTTCGTGCGGCCGCCGAGGGCGCGAATCGCCCGGCCGGCAAAAAAATCGTATCCACACAGACACGACACGGGATTGCCGGGCAACAGAAACACGAGGCGATGCTCGACCCTCCCGAAGCCGGTCGGGCTGCTGGGCCGCATCGCGATTCCGTGGACCATGAGCTCGCCGTGCGTAGCCAGAAGCGTCGGAGCCAGGTCCTCGATGCCGACGCTCGACCCGCCAGACACAATGATCACGTCTGCATCGGCATGAAGAGCGTGCAGGATGGCGTCGTGCTCGTCAGGCACCAGCGCGGGAAAGTCGACGAGCGCCCCGTCGCGCCCAGCGAGCGCGGCCAGCATCGGTCCGTTGGCGTCCACGATTGAATGACCGCTCGGCAACGAACCCACCGGCAACAGCTCGTTGCCGGTGATGACCAGCCGGACCCGTGGCTTGCGGAACACGCGCACCAGACCGGCGCCGATCGAGCTCAACACGCCGAGATCCTGCGGCCGCAACGTACGGCCGCGCTCGAGAATCGTCGTCCCGCGGCTGACGTCCTCTCCCCGGCGGCCGACGTGCTTGCCGGGCGAGACTGCGGCGAGCGCGCTGATACACCGCGCGTCAGTCGTGGTGTCGACGAACTCCGCGGGTAAGACGGCATTGCAACCGGACGGGAGTGGAGCGCCCGTCATGATTCGGACAGCCTGGCCCGCGCGGACTGAGCCGGCAAACGGGCGTCCGGGAAGCGAGTCTCCGATCACCATGAGAGGAAGCGGCGTGTAGGACGTCGCGCCGTCTGTACTGTCGGCGACGACGGCGTACCCGTCCATCGTCGCGCGGTCGAACCCGGGTACGTCCACGTCGCTGGCGATCGCATCAGCCAGCACGCGGCCGTCGGCCGCCTGGAGAGCGACGAGCTCCGCATCGAGTGGCTGCAATTGCTCATCGAGCAGAGCGAGAGCGGCCTCGACGGTGTGGCGGCGCGCGAAGCCGCGCATCCGTACATCGCCCTCTGGTTTCTCGTTGCGTTTGCTCATGCGGGACCCGGACAAAGCCGAATCTCTCTCAGCGGGATGCCGTCGAATGCCCGGGGACGATGGGTGGCGACCACCAGCGCCATGTCGCCCTCCTCAATCGCGCGGACCATGCACGTTCTCCACGCGGAAAGCGCCTCGTCGTCGAGGCCGCCTTCCGGTTCGTCGACGAGCAGCAGTGCCGGACGACACGCGATCGCCCGTGCGAGCGCGACACGTCGCTGCTCTCCGTGCGAGAGGCGTGCCGTATCCCGATCAAGCAGCGATGACAGCCCGAAAATCCCGGCGGCATGTTCCATGTGCTCCCGGGCAGCGCGGGCGAGTGAGAGATTGCGCTTCACACTGCCGGCAAAAAGATAGGGCACCGAATGAATATAGATCGCGCCCCGCGTGCCTTTTTCGACGCCACGCTCGATCCGACCGGCGACGGGCTGGAGAAGCCCGGCCAGCGTTTTCAAGAGCGCCGTCTTCCCCGATCCGTTGGGGCCGGTGACATGCCAGACCAGACCGCCGACAAGATCGAAATCCGGCACGGCGGCGGCAGCGGCTCCTGCATAACCGACAGCCAAATCCCGCGTGCGAATGAGCGCTCTCTCCGTCCCCGTCATTGCTCGGTCGTGAACGCGTGCATCAGCGAGTTCGCAATCAGTGCGACGGCCAGCAGAATCAGCCCCAGTGCAATCGCTCGTGCATCGTCGCCACGGTTGTACTCGAGCGCCACGTATGTGGTGAGCGTCCTCGTCGCGCCGCGGATGTTGCCGCCGACAATCAAGGCCGAGCCGAGCTCGGTGAACGCGCGCGAAAACGCGAGGAATGTGCCCGACACGACGGCCGGCCTGACCTCCCAGAGCAGCCAACTCATCTGCCGGGCGGGCGCGACGCCGTGCGTGACGAGCGCCTCGCGAGCCGAGGGCGGCAGGCGGCGAAGCGCGCCGAGGACGACGGCAACCACCAGCGGGAGCGCGAGAACCAGCTGACCAGCGGCCATGGCCGTCCGCGTGTAGAGCAGCTTCGTCCAGCCGAGAGGTCCGCTCGCCGACAGCACGAAGTACAGGCTCAGGCCGACCACGACGGTGGGAAGCGCCGCCGTCGAATGCGCGACCCACATGCCGATTCTCGAACTGCGCGCGCTCGATCGTGCCAGGGCGTAAGTTATCGGCAAACCGAGCGCGACGGCGGCAAGCACCGCGGACAGTGAAACAGCCAGCGACACGCCGGTGATCTGCCAGACCTCGACGTCGCGATGGACGATGAGCGCCAGCGCACGGCCGACTTCAGTGAACATTCTCGAATTCGCGTGGAGGCAGATCCGACGGTCGGCTGCGAGACACGCCGGGCGGCCAGATCTTGAAGACGCTTTGCCCGCGCGCGA
>WNFL01334948.1_pt1 | contig 10378 bp, 7 predicted proteins | sample 5400361 | NCBI WGS metagenome assembly WNFL01 (sample SAMN13153351, study PRJNA577476) | soil metagenome | isolation source: 40 cm soil on Douglas fir-dominated hillslope | place: USA:California | collected 2013-09-17
GCGTGCGTTCGCGCCGGGGTGCCATTCCAGGTTGTCCCGGGTGTGACCAGCGCCGTTGCTGTCCCGGCGTACGCCGGGATCCCAGTCACCCATCGCGGCATCACCCAGGACTTCGCGGTTGTCTCAGCTCACCTGGACCCGTCCAGGCCAGGCGCGGGCGTGGACTGGGAGTCGCTCGCCAAGGGCCCCGGAACGCTAGTGCTTCTCATGGCTGTCGCTCACCTGGAAGCGATCAGCACCGAGCTGATCAAGCGCGGCCGGGCCGCGACCACGCCCGTGGCGGTGATCAGGGACGGGACGCTGCCCGACCAGCAGGTGCTGATATCGACCCTCGAGCACGTCGCCACCGATGCGGCGAGGCAGCTGGTCAGGCCGCCGGCCGTGGTAGTCATCGGGGACGTGGTCGGGCTCCGCGATCAGCTCAGCGCCGCCATGGTCAGCGCAGGCATGCCACGGGCGAACGTATCCAGCGCGAATGCGGCCGGTGCGGAACTGACGAGGGAACAAGGTGCAGCATGAACGGTCCGACTCTGCTCGCTGTGGCACACGGCAGCAAGCACCCGGCGGCGACCGCCACGATCAGGGCCCTGGCCAGCGAGGTCGAGCGGCTCGCACCAGTGCTCGACATCCAGGTGGCCTTCGTCCAGGACGCTAAGCCGAGCCTGCCCGAGGCGCTTGACGCGGCGGGCCCGGACGTCGTGATCGTCCCGCTGCTGCTGTCGACCGGCTATCACCTGACGACCGACATCGCCGGCGCCGCGACCGCGATCGACACCGCGATCACCGCGGGCGGCATGCTGGCGCCGCGTGTCGCCGGCCCGCTCGGACCCGACCCGCTCCTGGTTACGGCGCTGATGGGCCGGCTGGCCGTGGCCGGCGTGCCGGACGGCACGCCCGTGGTACTCGCGGCCGCCGGCTCCTCGGACCCGCAGGCGGCGGACGACGTTCAGGCCCAGGCGAACCTCCTAGCGCCCGCACTCGGCGCCCCGGTCGTTGTGGGGTACGCCGCCGTCGGCCGGCCCACTGTGAGCGAAGCGGTAGCCGGTCTGCGGGCGCGGACTGGACGACCCGTGGCGGTCGCGACCTACCTGCTCGCGCCCGGGCAATTCCACGACCGGCTGGCCCAGAGCGGCGCGGACTGGGTGACCGCTCCGCTCGGTGACCACCCGGCTATCGCGGCACTCGTCATCGACCGGTACCGAACCAACCGCGCTCCGGCGGCGCGAGCCGCCGCCTAGTCGAAGTTGAAGACGGTCAGCCATTCGGCCCGTCGCGGCCTGTAACCATGTGTGGCTAGCTCCCGGACGGTTGCGATCATGTGCTCGGCCCCGTAGACGACGCCGACCAGAATTGACTCGGCGGCGCACGTGGCCAGGATCGAGATCAGCGCGTTGACCAGTAGCTGGTCGCGGTCGTCGACGATGAATTTCGTCAGCGCGGGGAATGCCTCGCGCACCGCGTGGTCCTCGACAGTGGGCAGGTCCTCGATGCCGAGATAGCGGGCAAGGACCCGGCGGCTCCCGAAGAGCCTGAACGCGACGGCGAACGGGGGTACGAGTGTGAGCACCGCGAGGCGCTGCACCAACGGCACGGTCCGCCAGCCGCGTCTGACCTGCTCACCGGTGAGATCCGGCCTGACGATTTGCGCTCCGGCACTCGCCAGCGCGCCGTAGTCGAGGTCCTGGCCGACGAGACCGAGCCGCTTGCTCCGGCCCGGTGTCCGGTACGCGAGCGTGAGCGCGCGCGTCAGTATCGAGTCGCCGCCGACGCCTTCGCAGACGATCACCTGGCAGCGAGCTAGCTGACTGGTCACGTCGCGATAAAAGTCGGCGGTGCCGAGATGGAGCATGGGAAGCAGGAGGAAGCGCAGCGGCGTGTCCGGCCGTTGCAGTGTGATGGCAGCCGACCGGACACCGGTCATGCTGACCTCGATCAGCTGCACCGGACTCGACCGGACCTGGGGGCGGCCACCGGGCTTCAGGCCTTCGTCTTGCGCGGCGCAAGCTCGAGCTTGACGCTGAACAATGTCCGGACCGAGTCGGCACGCAGGCCTCGGCGCATCTGGCGCAGGAGCAAGTCAGCCTCCCGCCGATACTCGGCAAGCGGAGACCTGCCCCCGATGGCCCGCAGGCCTATGCCGTCGCGGAGCGCCTCTATCTCCCCCAGGTGGTCTCGCCAGTGCGCGTCGATGGCCCGCAGGCTGACCGCACGCTCGAGACTGCGCATCGTCGCCGCGCCGATCTGCGCCTCCCGCAGCGCGTACGCCCTGGCGATGTCGGCCCGGATCATGGCGCCGAGCGCATCACTGTCCGGGTCCGATTGCCTATCGGCTACTGCCTTGGCGATCACGGACGTGCTCAGAGTCGTTGGATACACGCGCAGCAGCGCTTCTTTGCATCGCCGCGCGTCCACGCCGCCGGAGTCGTCAACGGCTTCATCAATGACAGCGCTTGCTAGCTCCGCGGTCAGTGTCTTCATCCGGTCCGACAGGTCGGCTGTGGTCAGGACCTCTTGACGCTCCGCATAGATGTCGCGGCGCTGATCCGACAGGACGACATCGAACTCCAACTGCTTGCGAACGTGCTCGGCAACCGATGCCGCCCAGCTCGTCTGGGCACGATCAAAGAACCGAGACACGGTCTGACTTCGCATCCCGCCCTTTCCCAGCAGCATGCGGCGGTTACGAGCCGCGCTCCCGGGGCCGAGGAGCGTCAGGGCCGCATCGTCTTCGAACGACGCGAAAAGTTCTGATTCGCCAGGGTCACCCTGCCGCCCGGCGCGACCGCGCAGGTGCAGTTCGAGCCGCCGGTTCGCGAACCGTTCGGCGCCGAGCACGCACAGTCCGCCGACGTTCGCCACCTGCTCGCGCTCGGCCTCGGTGGCGTTAGGCCCGCCCAGGACGATGTCGACGCCCCGCCCGGCCATTCTGGCAATCACGGTCACGGCACCGAGCCGCGCCGAGCCCGCGATGATCTCAGCCTCCCGCTCATTGTTTTTCGCGGTCAGGACCTCATGACTGATCCTGTGCTGCGTGAGCATTCCCGAGATGATCTCTGACTGCTCGATCGACCCGGATCCAATGAGCACCGGCTGACCGCTCTCCTGCCTCCGCAAAGCCTGCTGGACGAGGGCATCCAGCTTGTCGGCAGACCTCGCATAAAACGGCCCCGCGTGGTCGACCCGGATCATCGGCCGATTGGTGGGAATGACCACGACGCTGAGCCCGTAGATAGCCGTATAGGAGGCGGCATCCGACGCCGCAGTGCCGGTCATTGCCCCCAGCCGCTGGTATTCCTTCAGGTACTCGTTCACGGCGATGTCAGCAAGCGTGTGGCTGGGGCGACCCACGTCGACGCCTTCCTTCGCCTCGATCGCCTGCTGCAACCCTCCGGCAAACGACCGTCGCTCCGCTCGGCCCGACACCGGGTCGACGAACAGAACGGCGTTCCCGGAGACGATGTAGTCACGGTCACGCTGGAACAGGACGGCGGCTTCCAGCGCCTTCTGCAGGCCGTGCGCCCATGGCAGGTTCGCCGACTCATAGAGATTGCTGATTCCAAGCAACTGTTCGATCGCCTGAACGCCTTCGTCGGTCAACGCGACCTCCGCCCGGTGCGGCGTGGCGGTGTAGTGGACGCCAGGCCGCAGCGAGGCGGCGATCTCGGCGAGCGCGCTGTAGGGGACGTCGGGCACGTCCGCCGAGTCCGCATCGCTGCTGATCATGGGCAGGGACCTGGCATCGTCGATCATGATCAGGTCGGCCTCATCGACGACCGCGTAACGCAGGCCGCGCTGGACGCAATCGCCAACCTCCCAGGCCAAGTGATCGCGAAGGTAGTCGTAGCAGAACTCGTTGGCGACTCCGTATGTGACGTCGGCCAGGTACGCGGCCTTCCGCTCGGCGACGGAATCTCCCGCGAGCAGGCCGACCTGCAGGCCGAGCGCCTGGTACACGGGCATCATCCAGGCCGCGTCCCGGCCGGCCAGGTACTCATTGGCGGTCAGCACATGCACGCCGTGGCCGGCGAGCGAGTGCAGGTAGGCGGGCATCGTCGCAGCGAGCGTCTTGCCTTCGCCGGTGCGCATCTCGACGACCTTGCCTAGGTGGAGGGCCGCGCCGCCCATGACCTGCGTGTCAAAGGGCCGCTGGCCTAGCGCCCTGACGGCCGCCTCCCTGACCGTTGCAAAAGCCGCGGCCAGGAGCGCGTCCAAGTCTTCGCCGGACTCGTGCCTGGCCTGCAGCTTCGCCGTCTGAGCAGCCAGTTCGGCGTCGCTGAGCGCCTGCATTGCTGGCTCAAACCCTGCGACCTGCGCAACGGCGTCCCTGGTCCAGCGCAGGATGTAGCTGTCGTCGGCGTGGGCGATCGCCCGAGTATCTGCGCCTCCGCGTGCACGTCGCGCCTTAAGCATCGGACTCCTGCGTGAAGAGGCGCTGCCCGGTCCAGCGTGCACGGCCGACCAGCGCAACCATTCTGGGACAATGAAAGCATGTCGCCCGCGGGTCGCAATGAGCGCAACGCGGGTCCAGCGCCAGCGGAGCGGGACGCAGCACGGCAGCCTGAACTGCGCATCAGGCGGGCCGGGAGGGTGATTCTGCTGGATCCGGAGGACCGGGTCCTGCTAATGCGGTACGACGACGAGCCTCCCAACGGTGTCCATTGGTCGACACCAGGCGGCGGGCTAAACCCTGGCGAGGATTACGCGTCGGGCGCTGCTCGCGAACTGACCGAGGAGACCGACTGGCACGACATCGTCCTGCTCGGCGAGATCCACCAGTGGACGCACACGATGGAGTACGACGACGCCATCGTGCGGCAGGTCGAGCGGTTCTTTCTCGCGAGAACCGACCAGCCGAAGCGGGAGATCTCTGGCGTGGAGGCGATGCACGCTCGCGACGGCATTGCGACGTGGCGCTGGTGGACACTGGCCCAGCTCGACTCCACTGCGGAGGCGATCTGGCCCGCCGAGCTCCCCGACTTGATCAGGTCGGCCACAACGACGCGGGCTTGATCAGGTTGGCCGGGCTAACGTCGCCCTGATCAGCTCGGCGAGGCGGGCTCAGCCCGCACCATCCGTACCAAAGCCCGCAGGCCGACCAGCAGTTCCTGCTGATCCCCGAGCCCGGTCAGGGTCTGGTCGATCCGGCGGATCATCGTGTCGATCCGGCGCCCCAGCTCGTCGTCCCGCAGGCGCGCGGCGTCCCGGTCGGTTACTTGAGCATCCTGCAGCCTGGCCAGGTCGGCGATCAGCACCGCCCGGCTGTGCGCGATCCCGTCGGCCAGTTTCTCCTCGGTGCGGCGCAGGTCAGTACCGAGAGCGCGGTGCGACTCGGCCAAGTCCTCCGCCAGCCTCTCGGCGGTCATGGTCAGCCCGACCACCTTCTCGCGCAGCGCTACGACGTCCTCCCGCGGATGCAGGCTCTCCCGCGACAGCGTGCTGATCCGCTCGCGCAGATGAGCGAAATACGCGGCCGCGGGCCTGATCGCCGCCGATAGCAGATAGGACGCCGTGAAGTAGTACCCGATCGTTTCACCGGAGAAGTAGGTGACGACGCCGGTAACAGCGGCGGTGATGAGGTGACCGCCGAGCGCGAACCATAGCATCCGCCGAGCGATCTGCCCGGCCTCGGCCTCCTGCGCCGGCTGGACTCCGATGCCGCGCCCGCGCGAGACCGTCATCTCCATGACCACGCGCCGCGCCGCGAAGTACAGGTTCCACGGCACCGCCACGAGCACGATCAGCCACGCGAGTGCCGCCGCGCCCGCGGCGATCGACAGCACCGTCCGTAGTGACACGCCTGCGACATCGCTCAGCCAGGCGATCAGCAAGGCTGCCGCTGTGCCGACCACAATCATGGCCCACCATTTGATGACTCCGCTCGAACGGTGCGTATCGCTCATGCTGCGAAACTAATGGAGGGGTCAGACCGTACAGATCGGCCCCGCTACTCAAAATGATTGAGTACTGCTACCTATCGCAACAGGCATGCGGACCAGTTCTCCGGAGGCGCGGATGGACGAGCGAGAACCAGCGCGAGGCAGCGACTTGTGGGCATTGTCCGTAGCTGAGATGGCGAGCCGGGTACGAAGCCGGCGCGTGAGCCCTGCCGACCTCGTCGCTGCCCACCTGGAACGCATCGCCGCGCTGGATCCCGCGATCGGGGCGTTCCAGGTCGTCCGCGCCGACCAGGCCATGGCCGAAGCGGCCGCTCTGGCTAACCGGGACGACCTCGCTGAGCTGCCGCTTGCCGGGGTACCTGTAGCGATCAAGGACAATGTCGATGTCGCTGGGGAGCCGACCAGGGCAGGGTCGGCAGCGACATCACCGCAGCCTGCCGCGGCCGACGACGAGCTTCTGACGCGACTGCGCGCAGCAGGCTGCGTCGTCATCGGCAAGACCCAAATGCCCGAACTCGCGATCTGGCCGTTCACGGAGCCCGCTGCGGCCCCTGCCAGCAGGAACCCGTGGGACCGCAGCCGGACACCGGGCGGCTCGACCGGCGGCGGAGCCGCCGCCGTGGCCGCAGGAATGGCGGCGCTCGCGCTCGGCTCAGACGGCGGCGGATCGATCAGGATCCCCGCAGCGTGCTGCGGGCTCTTCGGGATCAAGCCCGCGCCCGGGCTCGTCCCGCTTCCTGGCGGCCGCAGCGAGCACTGGCTGGGCCTGTCCGCGTTCGGCCCGCTCGCCAGGACGGTGGGCGATGCCGCGCTCATGCTTGACGTCCTGGCCGGGACATCGAACTACGCCAATCCGCGACCGCCGGAGCGACCGCTGCGGATCGCATTCTCGGCCCGCCATCCGCTGATCGGCGCGAGGGCCGTTCCGGCCGTGCGGGACGCGCTGGCGCGAGCGGCGAGTCTGCTGCGCGAGGCCGGACACGAACTCGTCCCTCAGTCGCCCGGCTACCCGCCGACGCTCGGGCTTCGGTTCAACAGCCGGTGGCTGGCCGGCATCGCTCAGGATGTCGAGGCCCTGGACCACAGCGCGCTGGAACCGCGAACCCAGCGGATGGCCAGGCTCGGCGCGCGCCTGTCGAACCGGGCCCGCCCGGCGTCGGCCGACCCGTTCGCCCGATATGCGGCGGAATGGTTCAAGAGCTACGACGTCCTGCTGACGCCGACCCTGACCCGCGGCGCCCTCCCGGTCGGGACCTGGGACGGCAAGGGCTGGGTCCGGACCATGCTCGGGGCGGCGAACTGGATCTACACGCCGCCATGGAACATCGCCGGCCTTCCCGCGGCGTCCGTGCCCTTCGGTCGGGACGCCGACGGCCTGCCCATCGGGATCCAGCTCGTGGGCGGGCCCGGTGCCGAGACAACCCTGCTCGGCCTCGCCGCCCAAATCGAGCAACTGCGCCCGTGGCCGACGATCGCGCCAGTGGCTGGAGCGCCAGCAGTGCACTAGCCGCCGCGGCTCGAACTGTCGGTAGTTCACGGCAGTATGGAGACATGCCCGTTCGCGCAGCGTCAGGGCACGCAACCGGTGCCGCGACCGGGGCGCTGGCCGGCTTCTCCGAGCCGACCGCGTCCTGGTTCCGCGCTGCCTTCGCTGAGCCGACCCCGGCTCAGGATCAGGCTTGGAAAGCCATCGGCGAGGGCGAGAACGTGCTGGTCATCGCTCCGACCGGGTCCGGCAAGACGCTTGCCGCATTCTTGTGGGCGATTGACAAACTGGCCACCGAGCCAACCCCGGCCGATGCGGCGGAACGTTGCCGGGTGCTGTACATCTCGCCGCTCAAGGCGCTCGCCGTGGACATCGAGCGGAACCTGCGCTCTCCCCTGGCCGGAGTCGGCCAGGCGATGCGGCGCATGGGGCTGCCAGAGCCGCAGGTCCGGGTCGGAGTGCGGACCGGCGATACCGCCGCCGACGAGCGGCGCCAGCTAGCGAGCAAGCCACCAGACATCCTCATCACCACACCCGAGTCGCTGTTCCTGCTGCTGACGTCGCGGGCCAGGGAAGGCTTGCGCGGTATCGAGACCGTGATCATCGACGAGGTGCACGCGCTGGCCGGCGGCAAGCGCGGCGCGCACCTGGCCTTGTCGCTCGAGCGGCTTGACGCGCTCCGCGGCGCAGGCCAGGACAAGCGCCCGCCTGCCCAGCGGATCGGGCTGTCCGCGACCGTCAGGCCGCCCGAAGAGGTCGCGTCATTCCTCGGCGGCGCGCTGCCGGTGACGATCGCCGCCCCGCCCAGTGAGAAGCGACTCGACCTGAAGATCGTGGTCCCGGTCGAGGACATGTCCGACCTCGGCTCGGACGGCGCCGGACTGCCCCGACCGAGCCAAGCTGGCGGGCCGGGCCCGGTCATCGGTCCGGCCGAGTTCGCTGCCCAGGCCGGAGTGGGCAACCCGGCGGGCGCGCCGCCGGGCCCGCTCGCCGCTCCGAACGGGCAGGCGCGGGCCAACTCGATCTGGCCGCACGTGGAAGCACAAGTGCTGGACGCGATCGAGCGGCACCGGTCGACGATCGTGTTCGCGAACTCACGGCGGCTCGCCGAGCGGCTCTGCGCCCGCCTCAACGAGCTGGCCGCCGAGCGCGCCGCCGAGCGGGCCGAGCTCGCGGGCGCCGATCCCGACGACATCACGCAGCCCGTTGTCGCGCGAGCTCACCACGGCTCGGTCTCCCGCGCGGAACGAGCGCAAATCGAGGAAGCGCTGAAGGCCGGGCAGCTCCCTGCGGTCGTGGCTACGTCGAGCCTGGAACTCGGCATCGACATGGGCGCGGTCGATCTTGTTATCCAAGTCGAATCACCGCCGTCGGTGGCGAGCGGGCTACAACGGACCGGTCGCGCCGGGCACAATGTCGGGGATGTCTCCCGTGGGGTGATCTTCCCGAAGTACCAGGGCGATCTCGTACAGGCAACGGTGGTCGCAGGCCGGATGCGGTCCGGCCAGATCGAAGAGCTGCGGATGCCGCGCAACCCGCTCGACGTGCTGGCCCAGCATATCGTCGCGATGACAGCGATGGACGACTGGAGCGTCGACGATGTGCACGCCCTGGTCCGGCGGGCCGCCCCGTTCAGCGGCCTGAGCAGGCCCGTGCTCGAGGCCGTGCTTGACATGCTGGCCGGCCGCTATCCGAGCGAGGAGTTCGCTGGCCTGCGGCCCAGGCTGGCTGTCACCAGCGGCGGCACGATCCCTGACCGCGGCCTGTTCGGCGTGTTCCTGGCTGGCGCGGCGGACAAGAGCGGCCGGCATTCGCGCCGGGTCGGCGAGCTCGACGAAGAGATGGTCTACGAGTCGCGGGTCGGTGACGTGTTCGTGCTCGGCGCGAGCTCGTGGCGGATCGAGGACATCACGGCCGACCAGGTCATCGTCTCGCCAGCGCCCGGGCAGCCAGGAAAGCTGCCGTTCTGGCATGGTGACGCGCCTGGCCGGCCCGCGGAACTCGGCCGGGCGATCGGCGAGTACTGCCGCGAGCTCGGTGCCGCCGACCCGGAGCAGGCGGCAACCAGGCTGAGCAGCGCCGGGCTCGACCGGCTGGCTACGTCGAACCTGCTCGCCTACCTGTCGAGCCAGCGCGAGGCAACTGGCTACCTGCCCGACGACCGGACCCTGGTGCTCGAGCGCTTCCGCGACGAACTCGGCGACTGGCGGCTCATCCTGCACAGCCCGTACGGGGCCAAGGTGCACGCGCCGTGGTCGCTGGCGATCGCGGCCAGACTGCGCGAGCGGTACGGCGGCATGGACGTCCAGGCCATGTACACCGACGACGGGATCGTGATCAGGGTTCCTGACGCCGACGACCCGCCGCCCGCCGGCTTTGCCATGCTCGATCCCGACGAGGTTGAGCAGCTCGTCACCGCCGAGCTGGGCTCGTCGGCCTTGTTCGCGTCTAGGTTCCGCGAATGCGCGGCACGCGCGCTGCTGCTCCCGCGCCGCCAGCCTGGCCGCCGTTCCCCGCTGTGGCAGCAGCGCCAGCGCGCCGCGCAGTTGCTGGCGGTGGCCAGCGGATATGGCAGCTTCCCGATCGTGCTGGAAACGATCCGCGAGTGCCTGCAGGACGTGTTCGACGTCCCCGCGCTGGTCGGGCTCATGCGCGACCTGTCGGGGCGCCGGGTCAGGCTGGTCGAGGTCGAGACGCCCACCGGCTCACCTTTCGCCCGGTCGCTGCTGTTCCGCTACATCGGCGCGTTCATGTACGAGGGCGATGCTCCGCTAGCGGAGCGCCGCGCCCAGGCGCTCGCGCTTGACTCGGCGCTCCTTGCCGAGCTGCTCGGCGAGGCCGACCTGCGGGAGTTGCTCGACCCTCGGGTCGTCGCGGACGCCGAGCGGGACCTCCAGCGCTTGTCGCCCGGCCGGCGATGCTCGTCGGCCGAGCAGCTCGCGGACATGATCAGGCAGATCGGCCCGCTGTCGGCGGACGAGATCGCCGAACGCTG
>WNFL01384615.1_pt1 | contig 10378 bp, 8 predicted proteins | sample 5400361 | NCBI WGS metagenome assembly WNFL01 (sample SAMN13153351, study PRJNA577476) | soil metagenome | isolation source: 40 cm soil on Douglas fir-dominated hillslope | place: USA:California | collected 2013-09-17
TGTTCTGGCTGAACAGCAGCGATGCCGCGCTGCAAGGCGCGGCATTCGCAGGTGCGGTCGTGGCGCTGTTGCTGGCGCTCGGCCGGGTCAGGCGACGCCCGGCGCTGATTGCGCTGTTCGTGCTGTATCTGTCGCTGGTCCACGCAGGTCAGATATTCATGCGCTTTCAGTGGGACACGCTGCTGCTGGAAAGCGGCTTCCTCGCGATCTTCCTGGTCGACGCCCCGACGCGGCTGATCGTGCTGTTGTTCGACTGGTTGCTGTTCAGGTTGCGCTTCCTGTCGGGATATTTCAAGCTGGCCAGCGGCGATCCATCCTGGCGCGATTTCAGCGCCCTGAACTACTACTTCGAAACGCAGCCGCTGCCTCATATCGGCTCGTGGTACGCCCATCACCTGTCGCCGGGGTGGCTCAAAGCGGGCGTCGGCTTCACGCTGATTGCCGAGCTCGGCGTGCCGTTTTTCATCTTCCTGCCGCGCCCGTTCCGGATCGTTGCGGCTGCCGTCACCATCGGGGCGCAGTTGCTGATCATCGCGACCAGCAATCACAACTTCATCAATCTGCTGACGATCCTGCTGTGCCTGTTCCTGCTGGATGACCGGATCGTCGCCCGCCTGCTGCCGCAGTCCGTCCAGGACCGGATTCGAAGCGATGCGCGTCGCAGCGGTTCCGGCCCGGCTGCAAGGGTGGTGGCCGGTGCCACGGCCGTGCTGATCCTGGTACTGAGCTTGAGCACGGCCCTTGCGACGCAGCTGCGGGGCCCGCTGCCGCATGCGCTGATCGTGCTGAACGAGGTGCCACCGGCTTTCGGGATCGGCAATCCGTATCACTTGTTTCCGACCATGCAGACCGAACGTCAGGAACTGAAAATAGTCGGCAGCTACGACGGTCGGGACTGGGAACCCTACGTATTCCGCTACAAGCCGGACGCGCTGGACAAGGCGCCGCAGTTCATCGTGCCGCACCAGCCGCGCCTGGACTGGATGATGTGGTTCCTGCCGCCGCAATGGCCGGACACGGCCTTCTGGTTCGAGCCCTTCCTGGAGTCGCTGCGCCACAACCGGGCCGCGGTCACCCGCCTGCTGGCGCGCAATCCGTTCGAAGGCAAGGCGCCGCCCAAGATGCTGCGCGTGCTCGCCTACCGCTATCACTTTTCGACGCCGCAGGAGCGGGCCAGCACCGGCAACTGGTGGAAGGCCGAGTACCTGGGCGAGTATCCGGACGTGCCCCCGCGGCGCCCCTGACCGGCGGCCGAACGGCGACCGCACGGCCCCGGTGCCGGATAACCCCGCGCGAGCGCGGATGACGTTTATTGACGAACTGTTCGACTCTTTCAGGAGAATTGCCATGACACGACGGCGAATCGGTCAGGTCAGCCTCGCGCTGGCCGCAACCCTAACGTGCGGTGCTGCCGTTGCACAGACCGCGTCCGGTCCGCCCGAGGTGTCGTTGACGACATCGTCGCGCTCCTCGCTCGGCATCACGATCTACAACGATGGCGAGGCGCTGGTGCGCGATGTGCGGCGCGCGACGCTTGTCCGCGGCACGCAGAAGCTCGCGTTTCGCGAAGTGGCGGCCACAATCCGGCCCGAGACGGCCTCGTTGAAACCGGTTTCGGGCGCGGGCTTCGATCTGCTCGAGCAGAATTTCGACTTCGATCTGCTGACGCCGGCGGCTCTGCTGCGCAAGTACGTAGGCAGGCAGGTGTCCGTGATCCATACCAATACGGCCACCGGGGTAGAGATCTCCGAGCAGGCGACCGTGCTGGCAACCAACGACGGGGTCGTGCTTCGCTATCCGGACCGGATCGAGACCGCCGTGGCCGGGCGCCTGTCGTTTCCCGACGTCCCTGCCAACTTGCGCGATCGCCCCACGCTGTCGATGGTGCTGGACGTCGCGCAGGCCGGGGAACAGCAACTGGGGTTGACGTACCTGGCCAAGCAGGTCGGCTGGAAGGCCGACTACATCGCGAACCTGAATCCGGAAGCAACTCGGATGACGCTGAACGGATGGGTCACGCTGACCAACCAGTCGGGCACCGCGTACGAGAACGCGCGGCTGCAACTGGTGGCCGGTACGCTGAACCGGGTTGGACCGGAGATCAAGCCGCTGGCGCTGCAGCAGTTCGCGGCGAAAGCTGCCGCCGCCGCCGAGATGAGCGAGGAGAAGCTCGGCGACTATCACCTGTACACGCTGCCGCGGGCCACGACGATCGAGAACAACCAGACCAAGCAGGTCGCGCTGCTATCGGCCTCCGACGTGCCGGTGCGGCGCGAGTACGTGCTGCAGAACAACGCCGTCGAGTGGTGGTACCAGGCCCGGCGGCCCGATGTGCAGAAGGGCCTGAAGCCCAGCGTGTACCTGCGTTTCGAGAATCGGGACGGCCAACTGGGCATCCCGCTTCCGGCCGGAGTCGTGCGCGCGTACATGCCAGACAGCGGGGGCGGCAGCCAGCTGATTGGCGAGGACTCGATCGCGCATACGGCCAAGGGCGAACTGGTCTCGCTGCGGCTGGGCGAGGCGTTCGATTTGACCGCCGACCGGGTGCAGACCGATTTCAGGGCCGTCTCCGAGCACTCGCGTCAGTCGTCTTACCGGATCGAGTTGCGCAATGCGGACTCCAAGCCGGTTACCGTGACCGTGCGCGAGCCGCTGCGTGGCGACTGGAAGATCATTTCGGAAACCCAGGAGCACGTGAAGGAGAGCGCCGGTTCCGCCGCCTGGCAGGTTCGTGTTCCGGCCGAGGGCAAGGCCGTGCTCGAGTACACGGCCCTGGTGAGCTGGTAGCCGATCAACAGCACCGCTGGGGCAGAGGTCTTGTCAGCCGCTGATCCTCCGTCTCCGTTACGCTCGGCTTTCGAGTTCACAGCACAAGGAGTTCGCGATGCCTGCGTTTCGTCTTCCCCTGTCCGGCAATGTCACACAGTCCATTAATCCGTGGACCATGCTGTTCAATCCGGTCGGCAGTCAGGTGGGCCTGGTGAATATCGACCTCGGGCAGTCGAGCCAGCCGGAGGTCGAGCAAGAAGTGCTGACCGACGTGGCCAGCTACGGCAAGCAGATCGGGCGCATCGAGGACGCGTTGATCGTTCTGCTGGACCATTTCAATCCGGGCCGATCGTTGACGGTCCAGGAGCAGCAGGCGATCGACGGTCTGCGCGACCTCGTCTCAGAGGTCCAGAAGGTCAAGCATCGTCATAAGGTTGGGTAGACACGATCACGTGGGACCCTCTCCCTAAAGGGACAGGGGTGGCCACGGCGTCTTCCTGAACGAAGTCGGCCAGCGGGCCGGCGCAGAAGCTTTGCAACAGCCTCTGGTCAGGAGCTCTCGCCGCCGAGCCTGTAAAGCGGTCCGAAGCACGCGTCCAGGGATTCGTCCTTGCAGATGATCATGATGTTCGACGACGGGTGGAACCGGATGTAGTTCGTCACCTGGCTGCCGACCTTGGTGATATCGCCTGCGCAATCCGGCTTGCCGTTGTCCTTCACGATCCGGTCGGTGCTCTTGTAGAAGCCCTTCGCGCTCGGCTCGTCGTCGATTTCATAGACGCTCTCGGCGACCTCCTGACCGCTGGTGACCAGCGTCGTTCCGTCCTGGCGCATGTAATAGGTTTCTTCGCAGTCCGTCTCCGGTACCGCGAATATCCAGGTGCCGAGGATCGGGTGATTGGTCTTCGGCGGCCGCGGCGGGTCGGCGCTGGCACGGTCCGCCAAGACCGCGAAAACGAGGGCGAGCAGGGCGGCTCTCAAAGGGTACTCCGCGATCCCGGAACTCGACGGGTGGAAGATACGCTGAAAATCCCGCCGCGGGTATGCACGCTCCTGCTAATGCGGTGGCTCGCGCCACAGCTGCACCATCGCGTGCTCGAATCGCGTCGCCACCTGCATGGCGTGCAGGTGCTCGTGGTCCTTGATCTGCCAGCGCCCCGCCACCATCACGTCGCGCAGCTGCCGCCCCGGACTGGAAAACACCAGTGCATCCAGCAGCAGCGAGTCGGGAACGCCGAGCAGGCTCGAGTCCGTGCGGTCCACGACCAGCAGATCGGCACGGGCGCCGACCTGAAAACCCCATCGCGCGAAGCCGGCCGCGGACGCGCCGCCTTGCAGAACGCGTTCGAACAGCCGCGCTGCTGTGGAGGGCTGGCCCAACGCCGGTGCCGCTGCGATGTTGCGCTGCTGCTTGACCAGTCGCTGGCCGTATTCGAGCCAGCGCAATTCCTCGCGCCAGGCGCGCGTGACCTGGCTGTCCGATCCGATCGAGATCGGAACAGCGGTAGCGAGCCAGGCCGGCAGATCGGCAATCCCGTCGCCCAGGTTGGCCTCGGTCGTCGGGCACAGCACGACTCCCGCGCCGCTGCTGGCGACCAGTTCGATTTCGGCGGGCGACGCGTGCGTTGCGTGCACCAAGTGCCAGCGCGAATCCAGGCCGCCACCCTGTCGCGCCAGCCATTCGATCGGGCGCGCGCCGAGCGCGCCGATGCACTGCTCGACCTCGCGAGCCTGCTCGGCGACATGAATGTGGATCGGGCCCGTGAAATGCTCGGCCAGCTCGCGCAGCCGCGCGATCGAATCCGACGCCGCGGCGCGCAGCGAATGGATCGCGAGGCCGGCCCGGACCCCCGCCGGGCGGCGGGAGGAGATCGCGCTCTGCATCGCCCACACCTGATCGGCGCCGGCCCGGAAACGGCGCTGCTCGGGCGCCAGCGTGGATTGATCGAATCCGGCCCGCTCGTACAGCACCGGAAGCAAGGTCAGCTGCATGCCGGTCTCGGCGGCCGCGAGGGCAAGGGCCCAGCTCATCTCGAGCGGATCCTGATAGAGCGAACCGTCCCGGCGGTGTTGAAGGTAGTGAAACTCGCACACGTGCGTGTACCCGACCCGCAGCAGCTCGATGTACAACTGGGCCGCGATCGCCTGCAGTTGGGGCGGCTCGAGTCGCCCCGCCACCCGGTACAGCTGCTCGCGCCAGCCCCAGAAATCGTCGACCTCGCCCTCGCGGCGCTCGGCCAGGCCGGCAAAAGCGCGCTGGAACGCGTGGCTGTGCGCGTTGACCAGCCCCGGTAGCGCGGGTCCGGCCAGCCGTTGCACTTGCGGCGGTGGCTCCGACACGCCGGTCGTGACGTGTGACCACAGGCCGTCGGCGCCGGCCTCCAGCAGCACCGCCTGCTGCCAGTTGCCGGACAGCCACGCAATCGGGGCCCACAGCATCGTCTCAGTCATCGGTCGGCCGCCATTCAAGCAGGGTTTGAACAAGTGCGCGCAGGGTCGGTGCCAGGCGCCCGGATCGCTGCGGATCGACCTGGTACGGAGGCGTTTCGGGCATGTAGCAGCTCCAGCACATCTCGAGCTGGGCCGCGTGTACGCCCTCGGTCGGTCGGCCGTAACGTCGAACAATGTAACCGCCCTTGAAGCGGCCGTCGACCACGTGGGTGAAATCGCGCTGGGCCTGCAGCGACCGCGACATTGCCATTCGCAGCGAAGGCGCGCAGCTCGCGCCGTCGGCGGTGCCCAGGTTCAGGTCCGGCAGGCGCCCGCAGAACAGCCACGGCAGTTCGGACTTGATGCTGTGGCCATCCAGCAGCAGCGCGTAGCCGTGCGCGCTCTTCAGGCGCAGGAGTTCCCGCTGCAGCGCGTCGTGGTAGGGCTGCCAATTCGCTTCGCGCCGACGGGCCACCTCGGCAGCATCCGGCTGCAGACCCGGCCGGTAGAGCGGCTCTCCCGAGAAAAAGCGTTCGGGACACAGGCCCGTGCTGTTGGCGCCCGGGTACATCGGAGCGTCGTCCGGCGGACGGTTCAGGTCGATCACATAGCGCGAGTAGCGCGGCACGATCAGGCTGGCGCCCAGATCGCGCACGAAGGCATACAGCTGCGCAAGGTGCCAGTCGGTGTCTTCCAGCGCCTGCGCCCGCGGCACCATCCGCGCCAGCAGCGGCTGCGCAATCTCGGTGCCGCAATGTGGGACGCTGACCAGCAGCGCGGCGCTGCCGCGCTGCAGGCTGAAACTTGCATCGGCTTCGTTCATAGAGCGAGCGGCACCCCGCCGCACACGACGCGCAGGCAAGGATTGCCCCCGAGCCAGTAGGCGAGCTCTGCCGGATGCTCGAGATCCCAGACGGCGAAATCGGCCCGCAGACCCTCGGCCAGTCGGCCGCGATCGCTCAGCCCGAGCGCGCGCGCGCCGTTCACGGTGACACCGCGCACTGCCTCCTCGGGCGTCAGTCCGAACAGCGTGCACGCCATGTTCAACATCAGCCGCAACGAAAGCGTGGGCGAGGTCCCGGGATTGTGGTCGGTGGCGATCGCGATCGGCACGCCGGCCCGCCGCATGGCATCGACCGGGGGCACGCGGGTCTCGCGCAGGAAGTAGAACGCACCGGGCAGCAGGACGGCCGCGCTGCCGGAAGACGCCATCGCGGCCACGCCCTCGTCGCCGACGTACTCCAGGTGATCACACGACAGCGCACGATAGCTCGCCGCCAACGCCACGCCCCCGCAGTCGCTGAACTGCTCGGCATGCAGCTTCACGGGCAAGCCCAGGCGTCGCGCCTGCTCGAACACCCGAGCCGTCTGCTCGCGGCTGAACGCGATACGCTCGCAGTACGCGTCCACCGCATCGACCAGGGACTCCGCGTGCAATTGAGGCAGCCAGCCACACACCGCGTCGATGTAGTCGTCGGCGCGGCCATCGAACTCCGGCGGCAACGCGTGTGCGGCCAGACAGGTGGTGCGCACGTCCACGCCGCGCTCGCGCCCGAGGCGCCGGGCCACCTGCAGGCAGCGCCGTTCGTGTTCCAGGGACAGTCCGTAGCCGGACTTGATCTCGACCGTCGTGACGCCTTCGGCCCGCAGCCGATCGAGCCGGGCGGCGGCACTGGCAAACAGCGCCTCGTCGCTGGCCAACCGCGTGGCGGCCACCGTGGATCGGATCCCGCCGCCTGCCTGCGCGATCTGCTCGTAAGTGGCGCCTTGGAGCCGCAGCTCGAATTCGGATGCGCGTTGGCCGGCATAGATCAGGTGCGTGTGTGCATCGATCAGTCCCGGTGTAACCAGCGCACCGCCGAGGTCATGCTCAACTTCGATATCCAGGCCTGAGCCGAGGTCTAATTCGCGTCCAATCCAGTGCAAACAATCGCCCTTCACCAGCAGAGCGCCTCGGTCGATCAAACCCCAAGGCGAGCGACCGGTCAGCGTGGCGAGGCGCGCATTGCGCCACAGTGTCGAACCCATGATGGATCCTAATTGCCGCGCGGGGTCCGGACAAGTACAGTGCCCCAAGCATTCATTGCGGGTTGAATCTTTCGATGACCGACCGGCCCGATCCTGACGGCCCGGTGCTCGATGCGCCGGTGAAGTCCCCGCGTGGCAGCGCGCTGACCTGCCGCAACTGGTTGATCGAGGCCGCCTACCGGATGATCCAGAACAATCTGGATCCGGAGGTTGCCGAAGATCCGCAGCGGCTTGTGGTCTATGGAGGAATCGGCAAGGCCGCGCGCAACTGGGACTGCTTCCGGGCGATTGTGTCGGCGCTGCGCGGCCTCGAAGAAGACGAGACGCTGCTGGTGCAATCGGGGAAGCCCGTGGGCGTCGTGCGCACGCACGGGGACGCGCCGCGCGTGCTGATCGCCAACTCCAACCTGGTGCCGCGCTGGGCCACCTGGGAACATTTCCACGAGCTGGATCGCAAGGGCCTGATGATGTTCGGCCAGATGACCGCCGGCTCCTGGATCTACATCGGCAGCCAGGGAATCGTGCAAGGCACTTTCGAGACCTTCTGCGAGGCGGGCCGGCAGCACTACGGCGGCGATCTGGCCGGCCGGTGGATCCTGACGGCGGGACTGGGCGGCATGGGCGGCGCGCAGATCGAATGCCAGCGCTCGCGCATCGAGGCGCGCCTGCGCACCCGCTACCTGGATGAAGAAGCGCGCGATCTGGACGACGCGCTGGCCCGGATCGGGCAGGCCACGCGCGAGCGGCAGGCCCGCTCGATCGGTCTGCTGGGCAATGCGGCTGAGCTGCTGCCGGAACTGGCCCGCCGCGCGCGAGCGGGCGGTTTGAGGCCGGACCTGGTCACCGACCAGACCTCCGCCCACGACCTGATCAACGGCTACCTGCCGGTCGGCTGGAGCGTGGAACGCTGGCGCGCGGCGCAGGCCGATCCGCGGCAGCACGAGACGCTGCAGCGCGCCGCGGCAGACAGCTGCGCGGTGCATGTGCGCGCGATGCTCGACTTGCGCTCTCTCGGCGTTCCGGTGTTCGACTACGGCAACAACATCCGCCAGGTCGCGTTCGACCACGGCGTTGCCGACGCATTCGACTTTCCGGGCTTCGTTCCGGCCTACATACGGCCGCTCTTTTGCGTGGGCAAGGGGCCGTTTCGCTGGGTTGCGCTGTCCGGCGACCCGCAGGACATACGTCGCACTGATGCCAGACTGAAGGAGTTGTTCCCGGACGACCGGCATCTGCACCGCTGGCTCGATATGGCTTCCGAACGGATCGCTTTCCAGGGCCTGCCGGCACGGATCTGCTGGCTCGGCCTGGGCGAGCGCCAGCGTGCCGGGCTGGCATTCAACCAGATGGTTGCAAGCGGCGAGCTCACGGCGCCGATCGTGATCGGCCGCGATCACCTGGACGCCGGTTCGGTCGCCTCGCCCAACCGCGAGACCGAAGCGATGCGCGACGGCTCCGACGCGGTGTCCGACTGGCCGCTGCTCAATGCGATGCTGAACACGGCCTCGGGCGCGACCTGGGTCTCGCTGCATCATGGGGGAGGGGTCGGGATGGGCTACTCGCAGCATGCCGGGGTCGTGATCGTGTGCGACGGCAGCGAAGCGGCGGCGCGCCGGATCGAGCGCGTTCTGTGGAACGATCCGGCCAGCGGGGTGATCCGGCACGCCGACGCCGGTTATCCGGACGCTATCGCCTGCGCCCGCCGGTTCGAACTGAAGCTGCCGATGCGGCCCGCTTGAGTCCGATCGATCGCCGACCGTTTCCAACCACTCGGTCCGACTGACCGGTCCGGAGCGCCGCCGCGATGATCCTCGAGCCTGGCCATTTGACGCTGGAGCAGTTGCAGGCGATCCACACCGCGCGCACGCCGCTGGAGATCGACGAGACGGCGCGCTCCTGGATCCGTGCGAGCGCCGATCTGGTCCAGCGCGCGGCGCAGGGCGAGCGGCCCGTCTACGGCGTGAACACGGGTTTCGGCAAACTCGCCAGCCGGTCGATCAGCCGCGAACAGGTCGACGCCTTGCAACTGAATCTGGTGCGCTCGCACTGCGCCGGCGTCGGCGAGCCGCTGGCGCCCGCCATCGTGCGGCTGATGCTCGCACTGAAAGCGGCCAGCCTGGCGCGGGGCTACTCGGGAGTGCGCGAGCAAGTCGTCGACGCGCTGATCGCGGTTCACAACGCGGGTTTGATCGCTCATGTGCCGAGCCAGGGCTCGGTGGGCGCCTCCGGGGACCTGGCGCCGCTCGCGCATATGGCGCTGGCGCTGATCGGCGAGGGCCACATGTGGGCCGACGGCGAGCGCAGGGAAGCTTTGCCGCTGCTTCAGGCCGCCGGCATCGATCCACTGGTGCTGAAGGCCAAGGAAGGCCTGGCCCTGCTCAACGGCACCCAGACCTCAACCGCGCTGGCGCTGCATGCGCTGTTCACGTTCGAGCCTGTGCTCGAATCGGCGCTGGTGATCGGGGCAATGACGGTCGATGCGGCGCGGGGCAGCGACGACCCGTTCGATCCGCGCATCCACGAATTGCGCGGGCAACCGGGCCAGATCGACGTGGCGAAGTACTACCGCGCACTGCTGGCGGGCAGCCAGATCCGGCGCTCGCACCTGGAGGGGGATGACCGGGTGCAGGATCCGTATTGCCTGCGATGCCAGCCGCAGGTCGTCGGCGCCTGCCTGGACCAGCTGCGCCACGCGGCGGATGTGTTGCTGCGGGAGGCCAACGCAGTGACCGATAACCCGCTCGTGTTTGTCGCGGACGACGCACTGGTGTCGGGCGGCAATTTCCACGCGGAGCCGGTCGCGCTGACGGCCGATGCCTGCGCAGTGGCGATCGCCGAGGTCGGCGCGATCGCCGAACGGCGCATCGCGATGCTGATCGACAGCGCGGTCTCGCGCCTGCCGCCCTTTCTGACCGGCGAGGCCGGACTGCATTCGGGCTTCATGGTGGCTCACGTTACCGCGGCCGCCCTGGCGAGCGAGAACAAATCGCTGGCGCACCCGGCGAGCGTCGACTCGCTGCCGACCTCGGCCAACCAGGAGGATCACGTTTCAATGGCCTGCTTCGCGGCGCGCCGTCTGCAAGCGATGATTTCCAACACGGCCCATATCCTCGGCATCGAGCTGCTCGCGGCTGCGCAGGGTATCGAGTTT
>WNFL01254380.1_pt1 | contig 10377 bp, 12 predicted proteins | sample 5400361 | NCBI WGS metagenome assembly WNFL01 (sample SAMN13153351, study PRJNA577476) | soil metagenome | isolation source: 40 cm soil on Douglas fir-dominated hillslope | place: USA:California | collected 2013-09-17
GGCCGCTCCCGGCTATGGGCCGTCACATTCGACGATGTCACCAAGATCGCGACGGACGGCACGCCAACCGCCAAGATCGAGATGCTCCTCGACGGCACCGAGGGAGGTGACATGTTCGACAATGTTACAGTCGATCGGGCGGGCATCATCTATCTTTGCGAGGATCCGGGCAATAGCCGTCACAACGGGAAGATTTGGGCCTACGACGCGGCGACCGGGGCGCTCTCCACCATCATGAAGTTCGATCCGGCGAAGTTCGGCGATGTCGTTGACAAGTCTTATACGCCACCAGTCGCGCCGTTCGTGGATGACAAGGAGACGTCTGGCGTGATCGATGTCACGCACCTGTTTGCCAACGCCTCCTGGTTCAGGGCCGGCAGCACGGCTCTGCTGGCGGTCGTGCAGGCCCATTTCAATTATGACGCCACTGACAAAGTCGGCGCCGAGCTGGTCGAGGGCGGCCAGTTGCTGCTGTTGGTAAAGACGCCTTGACGCGGCGACTTGACGCTGTTGAACCTCCAATTGCTGCCGACTGGTTGCACCGCCGCGAAGGGACGAATCTGGCCGATGCTGTCGATAAAGGCCTTGAGAGCTACACCGAACCGTGATTCCGTCGTCTGATCTCGATCGGCGATAGGGAACCCGGGCGATGATGGCGCGGCGGACGCGGGACCAGGGCAGGCTCTTCTATGAGTTCCGGCTGGAAGACCGGATCCCGGAGAGCCATCTGCTGAGGCGGATGAACGTGTTCGTCACGGTGGCACTTGCCGACCTGCACAAGGAACTGGCGCCGCACTATTCCGAGATCGGCCGGCCCTCGGTTGATCCCGAACTCATGATCCGGATGCTGCTCATCGGCTACTGCTATGGCATCCGCTCCGAACGTCGCCTCTGCCAGGAAGTGGAACTGCATCTGGCTTATCGCTGGTTCTGCAAGCTCGATCTCGACGACGCGATCCCACACCATTCGACGTTCTCGGCGAACCGTCTCGGCCGCTTCCGCGAGAGCGATGTGCTGCGCCACATCTTCGAGCGCGTTGTTTGGTCAGCGATGGCGACGGGGCTGGTGAAGGGGGAAGGCTTCGCGGTCGATGCCAGCGTTCTGGAAGCCAACGCGAGCCGCTATCACGGCAAGCTACCGGCCGACCTCGATTGGACCGACGCACAGCGCCAGAAGCGCGCCGTCGCGGAGTATCTCGCCGCCATCGACGCCGAGCCGCAACCCGCCGCCGCCGCCGATGGTTCCGACGATGGAGACAAGGATCCGGAGACACCACGGCAGCGCCACGGCGAGCGCAAGGCGCCAAAGAGCCTGCCCCGGACTTGATCCGGGGTGATCTCGCCGTCCGACCCGTCTTCCGCCTGGACGGCAAAAGCCAACAAACGTGTACAGTTCGGCTACGGTTTGAACTATCTGATTGATGTCGAGCACGCGGTCATCGTCGATGTGGAAGCAACGCCGGCGCGGACCTATGACGAAGTCGCCGCAACCAAGACGATGATCGATCGCACCGCGCGATGTTTCGATCTGACGCCGCAGCGGTTGATTGCCGATACCGCCTACGGCACCGGCAAGTTCCTCGGCTGGCTCGTGAAGGAAAAGCGGATCACGCCTCATATCCCGGTGTGGGACAAGAGTGCGCGCGAGGACGGCACGTTCTCACGATCGGACTTCAAGTGGGACGCCCGCAACGGCATCTATATCTGCCCCGCCGGCCGGCCGCTCCGATCAACCAGGACGGTCCCGGCAGGCGCTCCGCCGCTTCCAGTCGCAGGCAGACGGCGCAGAAGTGGGGCTCATCTAATTCGCGGGCCAAGGCATTGAGGCGAACGGCTTCAACTGGCTCATGCCCATTGACGCCGAACTGGCGGAAGTCCGGATCTGGATTACGAGCCGATCAAGCTCGACCTCGCGCTGCAGACGCTCGGCGGGGCGCGGATGCGTGTGATGGTGCTCGATGCGTGCGGGAACAATCTTTAGGGCGCAGCCGGCGGGCGGCCACGCGCGAGATGAGCCAGGCCTCAAGCGGCTGGAAGCCGGCGACATCCTCGTCATATGCGCGGCTGCGACGGGCCAGACCGCGAGTGGCGGCGCTGCGGGCAACAGCCCTTTCGGCCCTCGTGCAAATGTCATTTGGCTGATCTATAGTCTACATCCTTGTTCAGCACACGTCCGATATTGCTTGCCGGTTTGCCTATGCGCCACCATTCTTGCCAAGTTGCACTTCGTTGCCTTCCCGATCAGCGCCAATGTCGGCATGGCGCTTGGTCAAAAAAGAAGATGGGCGGGGAGCGCGCTGGTTCTGGGTGTACAGCTGACAAGATCCAGGACAGCGGCGTGCAACGTCCGATCCATGCTCATGGGAACCAGAACGTCAATTGGGGGGTGAAATGCGGCTCGCATCCTACAATGTCGAGAACCTGTTCGATCGCGCAAAGGCAATGAATCTGGACACCTGGGAGGAGGGCAAGCCCATCCTGGAGGCGTTCGCGGCCCTCAACGAGCTTCTGGGCGAGGTCACGTACACGGCGGCAACGAAGCGGCGGATTGTTGAGCTTATGGAACAGCTTGGCCTCGAAAAATCCGACGAGGCCCCGTTCGTTATTCTCCGGCGCAACAGAGGCGCGCTCCTGAAGAGGCCGCGCGCCGGCGGCATAGAGATCGTCGCGGATGGCCGCGCCGACTGGGCCGGGTCCCTCGAGCTGCGCGATGAGCCCATCAACGAGCAGGCGATGCGAAATACCGCGCGCGTGATGATCGATGTCAATGCCGACGTGCTGGGCGTGGTTGAGGCGGAAAGCCGGCCGGTCCTGTCAGCCTTCAATAATGAGATCGTGAAGGCCTTGGGCGGCACGCCCTATCGTCACGTGATGGTGATCGACGGGAACGACAAGCGCGGCATTGATGTGGGTCTCTTGACCCGGGACGGCTATGCCATCGGGCCGATGCAAAGTCATGTCGACGACCTGTCGAATGGCGAGCCGATCTTCTCCCGCGATTGCCCCGAATACACCGTGACGACACCTGCGGGCGCCCGGCTCGTCGTGATGGTCAACCACTTCAAGAGCAAGGGTTATGGACGACCCGGCGAGTCGAACGAGAAGCGCCGCGCGCAGGCGTCGCGGGTCGCGGAAATCTACAAAGCCCTGACCACTGCGGGGCAAAAGTTCATTGCCGTCATCGGTGACCTCAACGATACGCCGGATAGCAGGCCGCTCGCCCCGCTGATGGACGGAAGCGATCTCAAGGACGCCTTCGAGCACGAGGCGTTCGACAAGGGTGGGTTTCCCGGCACGTTCGGCCTGTGCAATGCAGACAACAAGATCGATTACTTACTGCTGTCCCCGGCACTCTATCGGAAGGTCCGCGGCGGCGGCGCCTTCAGGAAGGGCATGTGGCCTGGTGCGCGACCGAGGCGGTGGGATTCGTATGAGGACATCACGCGTAAGCAAGAGGCGGCCTCAGATCATGCCGCGGTCTGGGTGGATCTGGACATTTGAGTCACTTTGAGGGGACCACATTGTCAATGGCCCGGACGTGGCCTTTGCCACACACACAGTGCCGATTGCAGAAGTCGACGCGCGCGCGATGTTCACGCGAGTGGCTTGGAACATAGGATCTAATCCACGATTTTAGTGTGACCACGGGCAAAGTATGTACTTGACATAGAGATCAGATGACCGCATATTGGGCCCATAGTCAAGGGGCACACCAATGTCAGTCGATCTCACAAACCCGATTTTCCACGACGAAGATGCAGCTCGGGAGCACCTAGAGGCGCAGCGCTGGCCAGACGGGAAGCCGTTCTGCCCTCATTGCGGCGAGGCAGAGAACGTCAGCCGTTTGAAGGGCAAGAGCCATCGTCCCGGTCTCATCCAGTGCAATTCGTGCCTGCAGACTTTTACCATAACGGTCGGTAGCGTCATGGAGCGCAGCCATATCCCGCTGTCCAAGTGGGTGCTGGCGTTCCACCTCATGGCCGCCAGCAAGAGGGGCATGTCTGCCAAGCAGATCGAGCGGATGCTGGGCGTCAGTTACAAGAGCGCGTGGTTCATGATGCACCGCATCCGTGAAGCCATGACCGATGCCAAAGCTGGCCCGATCGGCGGCGAAGGCAAGACGGTTGAGAGCGATGAGACGTTTGTCGGCGGGAAAAAGAAGAACGTCCATCGCGGCAAGCCGGAACCCAAGAAGCTCGCTGTCCATGCGTTGGTCGAGCGCGGCGGGAAGATGCGCGCCAACCACGTTGCCGATGTGAGCGCCAAGACGCTGCGCAAGGCGATTGCCAAGCATGTCGCGAATGGCACAACCATGAACACCGACGACGCACTGGCCTACTACCACATGAGCAAGGAGTTCGCGGCCCATGGCATCGTGAACCACTCCAAGGACGAATACGTGTCCCAGGACGGCAAGACGCATATCCAGAGCGCCGAAGCCTTTTTTGCCATCCTGAAGCGCGGCGTAATGGGTTCGTTCCATTCTATAAGCGAGCAGCACTTGCAGCGCTACGTGGACGAGTTTGCCTTCCGCTGGAATACCCGCTCAGCACTCGGCATTGATGACGCAGAGCGTGCGGCCATCGCCATTAAGGGCGCCATGGGCAAGCGCTTGACCTATCGCGCCACTGATAGCTCAGAAGCCGCGCAATCCCAAAGCTAGCCGTCGGCGGAGCTAGCCATGGCCGAGCCAAGCGCGATATGGTCAACGAAGTTGATAGTCTTCGACAAATCGCTCGGGATTGCTCAGAATGTCATTATGAGCCATGGGCGCGTCGCTCTTCAGGGTCTCATAGCGAGGATCGATCAACTATACCAATTGGTTCGTGATGGACCGCCGATCGAGAACGTACATGTTCACCAGGACATTCCGGTGACACTGAGCGACCTGTGCTTTCAGCAAGGCATAGCCTCCACCGTCCTCTTCAATTCTGGTCCTAGGTCTACGCGTGAGAACAAGGCGGCGTACAAACTCCGCTTGGATCGCGTCGAGTACGTGCGGAAAGCATGTACAGGCGTTCCAACTGACATCCTGTCAAATAGGGACATCAGGAATCGCCTCACCCACATTGATGAATTTCTGGGTCTCACGGCCCCCGATACGGGATGGTTCATAGATTCCGCCATGCGGCGTCGGGACGAATTCTCTCCTCCACCCGGTATCAAGGTGGCGTTCTGTCGGACGTACATATCATCGGAAGACGTTCTCCAGCACCTTGATAAGGAAATGTCAATCTCGGCTTTGAGAAATGAGGCAGCCGGTGTCCTAAATGCGATTTGGCCGCAGTAGCGCCAGTACAACGCGCGCGGCGTTCAGCACTCGCTCATACGAGCCCAAATCATCGCGCTTTGCCTCATTGAATTCTGGCGCAACGGAACCGTCACCGTCTTCTTCTCCGGGGAGAAAGACGGCATCGTAGATTACCTGCGCCAAGTCGTTCAGCGACCCTTCGTCGATTTGCTCTTCTTGACCATTTCCTTGTGGGTCTTGGGGGGCGTGCTTAGCGCCCGCTTCAGCGCAGCGTCGCGGCGGCGAGCGATCTCTTCCTCGCTCAGTAGCTTGTCGTCCCGCTTCTTCCTCATCATCCTCCGATGATACCAGTGTTCGCCGGCCTGTCACAGGCGGAGATGCGGCTGGTTCGTTCTCTATGTCAAGTACATACTTCCCTGACCACGCGTTTAAGCATTTTAGTTTGAGTGGGAAATCAAAATGCATATTTCTTTTCGTAGGTGCGCAGTATTTATGATGCTTTTCTTTGCGTTATCGGTCACGAACCAGGCGCCCGCCCAGGTACCTGGGTTGAAACATGCAAAAGGGAGCATGATACGGCGTCGCTGGCGCAGTGCTTGTGGGAGCTTGAAAAGGTCTTTGCGCAAGGCGCTCGATCGGTCGATCAATACACGAGCTATGTCCCCCCAGCCGCGGCGCTCAGCGTGGGCACAGTTTTCTACAAGATGTTCGGCGAGCTGACTGGCACCGTTGCCACGCCAGTCCCAAAGTCCCGGTAAGTCCGCGCAACTGCAGATTAGGGTCAACACCACGTATGTCGCCCGGCATGTCGGCACGGTGGAAGTCCCTCTGAAAGCTGACGGAATTCCTGCAGTCCCGCGAACGGTGAGTTTGGGCCAAAAGGAGAAGTTGAGAGTTTGGCGACCGAACGCCCCCAGGGCCGAAATGAGAAGCGGCTCAATGCTGGCCCGCCGGCTACTGCGGACGCTGACCATGCTGCCGTCGACAGAGCATGCCTCCTGCATCACGAAGGCGTCGGCGCCGGCCGGTATCGGCGCACCCGTCAAGACTCGGACCGCCTCCCTGTGCCCGACGCGACCATCGAAGGGATGGCCAGCCGGAGCCTCCCCGATCAGTTCAGCTGCGTCGTCTGCTCCTAGAAATCGGCGGCTCTGACCGCAAAGCCGTCCTCGGCTGAACTATCATGGGGCGGGAGGTCCACCACTGCCATGAGATCGGCCGCCAAAATCCGCCCGAGTGCCGGCGACAGCGTAACAGTCTCTTGTTCGACCGTCCGGGAGAGCTGAGCGCGAACTGTAGCAAGCACCTCCTGAAGCCCTACTGCCGGATTGCGCTACTCGTGTCTTTCACCTGCGAAATCTGCCCCTGGTCCGAAGGTGAGCATTTTAGCATGGACATCGTTACGTTGGACGGACATATCGCTCACCTGCGCTGTCTACTCCTTCGACGCAGGCAATTGATTCGTCGCCGCAGATACCTCGGCCTGCGGCCGTCGATAGGCGAAAGTTGGGGATGGCAGACTGGCTTCCCGCTCGGCGACCGCAACCAGCGCGCCATGGTGCGAGGACTTGGAACAGGCCGGATCGGTCGCGGCGGCATCACCAACGAGGGCAAATGCCTGACATCGGCAGCCGCCCAGGTCAGTTTCATTGCGCTCGCAGCTTCGGCACGGCTCGCGCATCCACTCGATACCGCGAAACCTTTGGAACGCCTGACCCGTGGTCCAGATATCGGCCAGAGGCGCATCGCGGACGTTGTCGAACACCAAACCAGGGATTGACTCGGCGGCATGGCAGGGCAGGACCTTGCCCGAAGGGGTCACATTGATGATCCCTCGCCCCCAGCCGCCCATGCAGGGCTTTGGCCAAGTCGCATAGTAGTCGGGCACGACGAAATCTATGGCGAGCCTGCCTTTGAGCTGCTCGCGTGCGCGGCGAACAATCTCGGTGCTGCGGACCACCTGCGCCCGGGTGGGCATCAGCGCCGCGCGATTCCTCAGAGCCCAGCCATAGTACTGAATGTGCGCAATCTCAAGCCGATGGGCACCCATCTCGACGGCGAAATCGATTGCGGCCTCAAGCCGGTCCAGGTTCTGCCGGTGGACCGGCACATTGATGGTAAGCGCCAAGCCGATACCGCGGACAAAGCCGGCAAGTTCGCGCTTGCGTGCATGGGCGCCGGCATAATGGGCGATACGATCGGCGTTCGCAGCATCGACATCCTGGATCGAGAGCTGCACGTGATCGAGACCGCGTGCTGCGAGGCCCTCAAGCCGTTTACGCGTCAGGAGCACGCCGGCCGTAATGAGATTACTATAAAGCCCCGCCTCCGCCGCGCTTGCGACGATGTCCTCGAGATCACGGCGCACCGTTGGCTCGCCACCTGACAGGTGCAGTTGCAGCACACCAAGCCGCGCCGCTTGGCGCAAAACGTCCTGCCACGCCGCCGTGTCGAGCTCGGCGTCCATGCGTTCAAGCTGAAGCGGGTTGGAGCAATAGGGACACTGCAACGGGCAGCGATGCGTGATCTCGGCGAGCAGTCCCACCGGAGAACGCTGACAGGGAGAACTCTCGGTCTTCGAAGACGTCAAGCGCGCCGCTTCGCTCACGCGTTCATGACCCCCTGATCGGCTAGGTCCTGCAGCATAGCGATAACTTCTGCCAAAATCTGCCTCTCAGAGGCATCGTACTCCGAGGCCAGACGCTGCGCGATATCCGCGACCGTGCGGTTGCCGTCGCATAGACGCAGTACCGCAAGAGCGGTCTCGTCGGTGTCGAAAACACGCTCGGGCGCGAGCAAGACCGACCGCCCACTCTGCGCACCGTGACGCAGTTTTACAAAGCGAGGCAGCGCCGGCCGTGAATCCGCTCTAACGATAATAGCGGCGGGATGTAACGGATCAGCCAACACTTGAGGTCCCTGCCTGAGAGATGATCATACGCATTGTCACTTGCACGTCTCCGAGCCCGCTCCGGGTTCGGGAATGCACGCGTGCCAACCATCAGCGGTCGACTTCAAGATTGTGATATCAATCTCGGCCGACAGATAGGCGGTAATCTCAAGGCCGACGTGCTGCACGGTAACCTGTGGCTTAGTCCAAATCTTTTTCATTGTCTCCTCTTACGCTCGGCATAGCTTGAGTGGTTCAGCAAAAAAGGAAAGTGCGACTCAATTCAATAGTTCCCAATTGGATGATCATTGACAGCACCTTCAACGATACCGTGTTCAACAAAGGCCTTCGGGTCGGAACGCGCCTGGTGGGATCAGGCTAGGTGTCACGTAGGCGTGATGAAGGGCATCGAGCTGCGCCCACAGGACGTCGCACTTGAAACGCACGGCGTCGATGCAGCCCGCCTGGGCTTCAGCCGTCCTCGCGTGCTGCTTCACGTAGTCGAGCGCGAAATCGGCATCGCGCGTCGCCTGCGCCAACCGGCGACTGAAATAAGTCATCACGCGTTCATCGATGAAATCATAGTTCGCGAGCATACCGGCAAGGCGCTCGCGATGAATGCTCGGGGCAAATAGCTCCGTGAGCGAGGAAGCCACGGCCTCAACGAGCGGCCGCTCGCGCACGAAATTAACGTACGCTTCGACGGCGAACCGCGTCGCCGGCAGCGCAGCCCTCATCGAGGTGACGTAAGTCGGCTCGAGACCAAGAGCGTCGGTCAATATGAGCCAGCGCGCGGTGCCACCCTCCTCGTCGCCGGTGCCGTCGTGATCGATGATGCGGCCGATCCAGATCCGGCGCAGTTCCCTGTCCTCCGCCCGGCTGATTAGCGCCGCGTCCTTGCGTGGCATAGCCGCCTGGTAGCAGTAGCGGTTGAGCGCCCAGGCCTGCACCTGGCCCTTATCGAGTTGGCCGTCATGCAGCAGACGATGAAATGGGTGCTTGTCGTGGTAGCGCTCAGCACCAACCGCACGGATCGCTGCCTCGAGACCTTCCGGACTCAATTCACGTGTCACAGTCGGATCTCCACGCCGTCCTCCGCAATCTCCCAGCCGGCAGCCTCGACGCTGACGCGCTCTTCGGAGTCCGGCGGCAAAACGGGATTTGAGTTGTTGATGTGGATATAGACGCGGCGCGCGATACCGAGAGTGTTGAGCGCGGCGAGCGAACCGGCGCGGCCAGACATGCTGATATGCCCCATCCCCGTTCCGGTCTTGCTCGAGAGATGGCTGGCGATCATCTCGTCGTCACTGAAGAGCGTGCCATCAAAGAGAACAAGCGGGGCGCCCATGAGACGCTGCGAAAGCCGGCTGTCAACGTGTGCGCAGCAGGGTATGAAGTAGAAGAACTGCCCTGTCGCTGGCTCCGATACCCTGATGCCGAGAGTGTCACCTTCGGTTGTTCCAAGACTTGGTCCCGACCGCGGGTCTTCGAGCCACAAGGCGACCTTTCCCGGAACCGCAAAGAGTTCGACTGCGAGGCCCCGGATGTCCTCGAGTGTGAACGGTTCATCGAGCTCCATTGATACCCGCCTGACGGCGGCGGGATCCAGAACGTTGAAGATCGGATTCGCGGCCAGAGCCTCAAGGACGCGTGGCGACGAGTGGATGCAGTAGGGGTGTCCTTCGCGCAGGCTGAGAAGGCCTGCGACTTGGTCCACATCTGCGCTTGTTAAAACGACGGCACCGATCGGGCTTGAGCGCAACGCCGCATCGGGCGAAGGTTGGAGTGCGGCCGTCGCCGCAATCTGCTGGCGCACATCCGGGGAGGCGTTGAGTAGGGCCCATTTTTTTCCGTCGCTACTGACCGCCAAGGAACATTGAGTGCGCGATTTCACTCCACCAACACCGCGCCGGGCGGCCACACAGGACTGACAATTGCAATTCCATTGCGGGAGCCCGCCCCCAGCCGCTGAACCCAAGACCCTGACGAGCATGTGACCTCGATGTGGGGTTATCGTTGCGGTGCGATAGGGCCTCAAGTAACGCTGGTCGTGCCGCCCGCGCAGGCGCATTCAGCGATCGTTGTGGCGGCTTATCGACCACACGTAAGCCGCAACAGCCGATATCTCTGAGGAGTTGAGCTCTGCGCCACCCATCGGCGGCATGGGCGGACCGTATTGGTTCGGCTTTGGGACACCATCCGTGATGACTTGCTTGAGTGAGCGTAGGCTGCCATC
>WNFL01254491.1_pt1 | contig 10377 bp, 6 predicted proteins | sample 5400361 | NCBI WGS metagenome assembly WNFL01 (sample SAMN13153351, study PRJNA577476) | soil metagenome | isolation source: 40 cm soil on Douglas fir-dominated hillslope | place: USA:California | collected 2013-09-17
CGCTGCGGAGTCCAGCGCCCGACCGAGCCACGACCGGAGACGAGGAGCAGACGCCCGACGCCTCCTCCGAGCAGCTTTACCGCAAGCTCTTCCCCTTCGCTTCCCCCGAGCCACAGCAGGCCCCGGCCTTGGAGGGGGAGACCAGGGCCGGGCCGCCGGAGCCACGGACGCTGACGCTGGGCTTCCTCACCCTCCGTCCCGGGATTCGGATGAGCTACACCAGGGGCGAGGCCACGCTCGAGTCGGCCCAGCCCGTGAAGGCGAGCTACCTCCAGATCCAGCCGAGCCTCGACCTCGCGACCAGCCTATGGGAGGGCCGCCTGAGGCTGGGTTACGAGCCCTACATCCGCGGCTTCTCCTCCTACGATGTCCTGGAACAGACCACCCACCGCGCGGCGGCGCGCCTCGATCTGCCCGTGGGGACCCGGTTCAGGCTCATGGCTACCGATTCATTCATGAGCGGTGTGCTGGAAACCCAGGAGGTGGACCCCGGCTACGAGTACTTCTTCGGCCTCAGCCGCTTCCGGCGGAACTCGGTCGGCGTGAACGCCAGCCTGGAGATTGCCCCGCGGCTCACGATCGAGGGCGGTGGGGCCTTGAGCGCAGTGCGCTTCGATCGAGTGGGCTTCTTCTCCTACGATTCGCGCTCCGCCTTCCTGGGACTTGGTTTCGAGCTGGCGCCGAAGCTGAACACGACGCTCGAATTCGTCTACGACCGCGTGCCGCCGCCGGCCGACCGGCCCGTGGTGGAAGCCACCGCCCACTCGGTACAGATCACGGTGTCGGGTGAGATCACGCCCTTCCTCGCCGGCCAGCTCACCCTCGGGTACCGCGACCAGACGAGCCCCCGAGCGCCGGAGAGCGGACGGCGCTTCCGGGGCCCGACCACCTCCGGCTCCCTGACCCGGGCCTTCGGCGCCTCGTCCTTCACACTCGCGGTGAGCCGAGCGACGCCGGTCTCGAGCTTCGAGAGCAACGCCTTCTACGTGAGCACCAACCTGGACGCGAGCCTGCTGGTGGCCCTGCCGCTCGCCCTCTCGTTGGAGTCCGGTCTCGGCCATCGCTGGAACGACTACCGCACGAACGCCTTCGAGCTGGGCCGCCCCCGGGATGACAAGGTCTTGGTCTGGCGGGTGGGCCTCCGGCGAACGTTCGGACCGGGGACCAGCTTCGCCATCGGCTACCGCCGCGACCGACGCCGGTCCAACCTCGATTCGTTCGACAGCGTCACCAACGGCCTGGTCCTCCAGCTCGACTTCAACGTCTTCGGGTCCGCCGGAGTCCAATGACCCTGGCCTCGCTCGCCGTGTGGACCCTGCTGCTCGTGCTCCTCTGCCAGGCCCCGGCCTCCCCGACCCTTCCCGCGGCGGTTTACCGCGTGGGGCCGGGAGACGTCCTGGAGGTGACGATCGCCGGGCGGCCCGACCTCGCGCGGCTCCCGACCGTGCAGACAACGGGCGTGATCTGGATCCCCCTCTTGCCGGAAGGAGTCAGGGTGGAGGGCCTGACCCCCGCCGAGATCGGGGCGGCCCTCACCGAGCAGCTGGCCCGGCACGAGCCGGCCCACCCCGCGGTCACGGTCAGGGTCAAGGAGTTCCGCAGCCAGTTCGTGTGGTTGGCCGGGGAGGTCAACCGGCCAGGGCGGAAGGCGCTCAAGGGCCGCATGCGGCTCCTGGACGCGCTCCTGGAGGCGGGCGGGTTCACGGCCCGCGCTTCGGGCGAGGTCTTCGTCCAGAGACAGGAGGGAGCGTTCGAAGATGGAAGCACGGTCCGACGCCTTCGCTTCCTGCGCGGGGGTCCCACCCCCAATGGCCTCGCGGAGCTGGAGACGATCCTCGAAAAGGGAGACATCGTCACGGCTTCGGTGGGCCGATACGTGACCGTGACCGGTCAGGTCCTCCACCCCGGTCGCTACGCTCTCGAGGGAGAGACGACCGTGACCTCGGCGTTGTCCGCGGCGGGGGGCTTGACTCGGTTCGGCAACCGCCGGGTGAACGTCAGCCGGCTCGACCCGGCGAGCGGCCAGGTCCAAGTCCTCCACGCGGACCTCGAGGCCATCGAAAAAGGCCGAGACCCGGATCTGGTCCTCCTCCCCGACGATCGGATCGACGTCAAGGCGAGGCTGCTATAGTTGTGCGAGCATGGCCACCCTGACGCCGGCCGCAGCGCTGTTCCCCTCGGAACGGGAGTTGGACTGGCGTTACCACGCGGACCTGCTCTGGCGCAGCCGGCTGCTCATCCTGGCCGCGGTCCTCGGAGGCCTCGGCCTCGCGATCCTGGCCGCCGAGGTGCAGACCCCCCAGTTTCGGGCCCGCACTCTGCTCCAGGTCGCGCCCCCCGCTCCCACCTCCATGAACGTAGCGGACGCCCTCATGATGACCGGCAACCCGATCCGGGACCGCCAGTTCTTCAACACCCAGCTCAACGTCCTCTATTCCCGGGCGCTGGCGGAGCGCGTGATCCGGCGGCTCAAGCTCACCGACCAGCCTCCTTTCAAGGGGAGCGCGGACCCGGCCGGGCTCTTCGTCGGTCGGCTCGAAGTGGAGCCCGTCCCCGAGACGTTCGTGATCGGGGTGCAGGTCACCCACACCGACCCGAAGGAAGCGGCCCTCTGGGCGAACACCCTGGCCGACGTCTACGTCGACTCCAGCATCGAGGGCCAGGTGGAGGCGGCGAAGCGGGCCTATGACTGGGTGAACGAGCGGCTGGCCGAGACCCAGCGCACCATGCAGGAAGCGAAGGACAAGCTCCTCAAGAGCTACCAGGCCCAGGAGATGTTCGTCCCCGAGGGGAGCGTCTCCGCGGTGGTCAGCTCGATCGGCAAGCTCAACGACGACCAGGTGGAGGCCCAGGCTCGCCGCATCACCCTGGAGGCGGAGATCCAGGAGATCGCCGACATGCGCAAGCGCGGCCGCAGCCTGGACAACCTCCCCCGGGTGGCGGCCGACCACATGGTTCTCGAGTTGACCGGCAAGCTCGAGGCCCTGAGCATCGACCTCTCTCGCCTCAAGGAGAAGTACCGGGCAGCCCACCCGGAGATCCAGAAGGTTCAGCTCCAGATCGACCAGATCAGGAAGGCGCGCGAGGCGCGGGCGCTTCAGATCGAGGAGGGGCTGCGCGCGGAGCACCGCCAGCTCCAGCGCCGCGAGGCCGAGCTGCGCGACGCGATCGAGGCGCAAAAGAGCCAGGCGGTGGCGCAGAGCCGCAAGCTCTCCGAGTACGAGTCGCTCAAGAAGCAGGCGGATTCCGCGAGTAACCTGTACACTGTGCTCCTCCAGAAGCTCAACGAGACGAACATCGCCTCGTCCATCCAGAACAGCAACGTGCGCCTGCTGGACCGGGCCGTGGTCCCCACCACTCCCTTCACCCCCCAGAAGCGCAGGATCGCGCTGGCGGGGACGCTGATCGGGCTGGTCCTGGGAGCGGGTTATGTGCTCCTGCGGGACAACGTCGCCAACGCGCTCAGGGACGGCGAGGACGTGGAGCGCTACCTCCACCTCGACCTCCTTGCCACCGTCCCGCGCTACGGCAGGGAAACCCTCCAGATAGCGACCGAGGCCTACCAGACGCTCCGCACGGCCCTCCTCTTCGGACGCAAGGGGGACGTCGGCCACGTCGTGCTGGTGACGGGAACCACACCCAAGGAGGGCAAGACCACCACCCTCCTCAACCTGGCCAAACTGCTGGCGGTCTCCGGGGAGAGCACCGTCATCCTGGATGGCGACCTGCGGCGCCCCATGCTGCACCAGCGGCTGGGGCTCCAGCGGGACCCTGGGCTCACCGATTTCTTCACCGCGGGAGCGGACCTCATTTCCCTGGTGCAGCTCACGAAGGTGACGAACCTGTCCGTCCTCACCGCGGGCCCCCTGCCCCCGAGCCCGCCCGCCCTCCTCGGCCGCGCGGACCTCGGCACGCTTCTGGAGCAGCTTCGCCGCCGGTTCCGTTGGGTGCTCGTGGACTCGCCGCCCCTGGCTTCCGTCACCGACGCCCTCCTCCTCGCGCAGCATGCGGACTTGACCTTGCTCGTGATCCAGCACGACAAGGTGGACAAGAAGGTCGTGAAGCGCAGTCTGGCCGCCCTGCGCAAGGTCACGCCGAGCGTGCTGGGAGCGGTGCTGAACGCGGTGGACATGAATGCCCGCGGCCACTACTACTATTACTATCCGAAGAAGAAGGAGAAGCCCTTGCCGGCGAAGGGCCACCGCCCCGGCGCCCTGGCGACGCCGGAGGTGAGCGATGCGCCGCTCATCTGAGGCCGTCCTCGCGGCGCTGCTCCTGATCGCACCCGCGCTAGCGGGCACGCCCACCGGGTCCGCGCCGGCCCCCGCGCTGGCCCGTCTGAGCTTCGTGGAGCGCCGCGTGGAGCGCTCTTCCGACAAGGGCTGGCAGGAGGCCAGGGAGGGGACCGCCGTGCGTCTGGGTGAGCGCCTCCGCACCGCCGCCGACGCCCTCGCCCGCCTCGACCTGCCCTGGATGACCATGACCTTGAGCCCGGCCTCCGCCATCGCCTTCCCCGACGACTACCTCCTTTGCGCTGTCCTCGAGGAGGGGCGCGTGCAGCTCAACGCGGAGAAGCGCGGAATCCTGAAGGTCGTGACGGGCGAGGCCGAGGTGCGGGGTCAGGGCTGGGCGGTGGTGCGCCGCGAAGGGAGAGCGACCCTGGTCACCTCGCTGGCCGGCCGCTTCCTCGTGGAGGGAGCGGGCAAGACCGTCACCCTGCCCGCGGGCACGGGAACCATCGTCTGGGAAGGGAAGCCACCGCTGCCACCCCGGGCCCTGCCCGAGCCGCCCGAGGGGCTCTTCCCCGGCGCGGATCCCCAGTACGTGGCTCCGGGAGACGCCGTCTCGTTGAGCTGGACGCCCAAAGGCGCCACTCACCAGGTCGAGGTGCTGCCCGTGGGCTCCGATGACGTGCTCATCCAGCGCGACGTCGGCGCGCCGCCCTGGCGCGTGGTGATCCCCTGGCCGGGTGCCTTCCGCTGGCGCGTCGCCGCGCGGGACGAGGGCGGCCTCGAGGGGAGGCCTTCGGCCGAAGGCCTGATCTGCATCGACAAATAAATAATGAGGAGTTGAGGGGTCACTGGCGGGGCGGGTAGCCCCGGGCGCCTTCGATCTTCCATCGGTACGCCTCGGGCTGCGGTCCCGCGGCCGCTTCGAAGGGCCCGGTGTCGAGGGGATTGACCCCGGGCTTCTTGCGATCGGGCGCCACCTTGTTGAGCAGATCGGCGGTCGCGGCATCCACCGGCGCACCACCCACGGGCAGCAGCCGGTGAGGTGTCGCGTCGTCCACGAACGCGTCGCCCCGGAGGCGGCTCGTCCGCACGAGGATCTCGGTGACGCGCGAGGTGCTGCCGTTGTAGAGGGTGATCGTGAGCCGGTTGCCGCTCCAGCCGCCCACCCCTCGCAAACGGCGGAGCTCTGCGAGGGACAGGTCGGCCTCCTGGTCGCTCCAGCCCGCGAACCCCGAGGTGCCCGCGCTCGGCCCACTTGGGGTAGAGCGGGCCTTTCCCAGTGCGGGGGACGCGAGGGGCGCCTCCCCCGACTTCGCCTTGCTCGCGCCGGGCTCGGGCGCCGAGCCTTCGCGGTCGTTCGAGCGTGACCAGAGGAGCCCGCCCACCACGACCGCCACGAGCAGCGCAGCCAAGCTGCCGAGATAGAGCGCGACGTTCGGCCGCGGGGGCTGCTCCCCCTCGCGCGCGGGCCGGGCCGAAGTCCCGTGCACGCCGAGTACGGCGCCCGCCGCTCCGACGGTGGGGGCGGTGGCGGGTGCGGACTCGGGAGGCGCCGCGGGTTCGGACATGATGAACGGGGTGAGGTAACGATCGATCTCCGGCACCTCGCGGGCCGGGGTCCAGCCGAGCAGGCCGCGGCGCCAGATCAGCCAGGCCCGGGGATTCGGAAGGCCGCGCAGGGACTCCACGAGCTGCTGCTTACGGAGGGGCCCCACGCGCCGCATTTCCTTGGCGTAGAACCAGCGCTCTCGGGCCATCAGGGCGCGGGGACGGTCCTCTTCTGCTCGTTGGACTGGCCGCTCGCGCTCGTGGCCCGTACCACGACGGACTCCTTCCGGTTCCTCCTCACGAACTCGCTGAAAGACCCATCCGGCAGGACCTTCACGTCATGGCCGTCCACGGTGACGGAGACGCCGGGGTCGGTGCGCCCCTTCACCTGCACGATGCCTTCCAGCACGGCCGCAACGTCGACGGTCAAGGAGAGCACCCCGGCCGGGGAGGGCTCGGGCGGCGGGGTGCGGACGACCGAGAAGGGGGAGCCCTTGGAGAAGTCCCCCTCGCGCCCCTCTTTGCTCACACCCGCCACGCGCCAGAAGTACCGGCCCGGGTCGAGGCCCCGCAGGTCTTGGGTGGTGGCCGCGATCCCCGGCTGGTCGAGGGCGGCGGAGAGGAGCAGGTCGGCCTGTCGGACGTTGTAGTCCATGGCCACGCGGTAGGTGTCGGCGCCGTGCACCGCATCCCACTGGAGCTGGGTCGTGGCCTGGGGTGGGGGGACGTAGGGCATCTCCGCGTTGCCGGGAGGGGCGACGAGGGTCGGGGTGGGGGGCAGCTCGATCCTGGCTCCCGCCTTCCCCCGGGGATCGACGAGCACGGCCTGGTTGTCGCCGAGGTCGACGGTCTCCCCTTGCTTGGTCGAGACCTGGGCCGACCCCCGGAAGATCTTCACCCCGGTCCCGCCCTCCTCCGTCACGTTGATGTTGCCCGTGGAGTTCGCAGTGGCGCGTGTCCTCGCGGTGGACGTCATTATGTCCGTGTCTTTTTTCAACTCGAAGTTCACCTGGCCGGACTCGACGTGCCACGCGGTGGCCTCCTCCGCCACCGCTGCCTCCCCTTCGCTGATGAGGACCACGCTATCCGGACGCACCCTCACCAAGTTCCCGGTGAAGAAGGCGATCTCGGCTCCGGACCTTGGGTCGGTCTGCACGACGTCGCCCGTCCTGAGGCCCTGGGCCGGGTGGCCCTTCGTCCAATCGGTGCGGCCCACGGACTTGACCCGCACGTTGCCCTCGACGGTGGTCAAACGCGCGACCGCGCCCGAGATTTTGGGCGGCGGGGGCTTGAGAAAGAAAAAGAAGAGGAAGTAGGCGGCCACTGCCGCCAGGGCGATGACCAGGCCCACCACCGTGGGGAGCTGCGCCCAGGATGGCGACCTCGCGGCACGAGCTCCGGGCTCGGGTGCTGGGTTCTGGCCTTTCCCCTGTGCCATGGGTTCGGTCGCGGGCGAATCCCAGGAGCGTTTGTCCGCAACGCTCCTCCGACTCCCTTTAGAGCCAAGAACCTAGGGACGAGAGAGTGTAGCCGAGGAGCAACCGCGAAAGCAAGCGTGGCTTGATGTTCGCGGGTGAAGGGGCGACACTTGAGGGCGCTCAAGATCAGCACGCCAGAGCCGGAAGCTGGAGGTACGAGATGAGCACAACGGCGCGGGTCGGACGCGAAGGCCTGGCCGCGGGGGTCGCGATGATCCTCGTGCTCAATCCCTGGGTCGAAGCCCTCCCCGTGCCCGCTCGACCCGGGACAGCGGCTCATCCAGGTCTGAACCAGGCCGGCGCTGCCTCGGCGTCCAGACTGAAGGAGGCAGCGACGAAGCTCCCCTTGTACTTCATCGAGAACCGCGGGCAGGCCGATCCCCGAGTGGCCTACTACGTTCAGGGAAGCGACACGAGCGTGTACTTCACCCGTGCGGGGATCACCCTCGCGCTCACCTCCCCTGCGAAGTCGGAGGCGGCCGCCGCCGCCGCCGCGCCGGCCGCGGAAGGCGGACGTGCTCGTGCGGCCTCGGCACGCGAGCGCTGGGCGGTGAAGCTCGACTTCGTCGGCGCGAATCCGGATGCGAAACCCGCCGGAGGGGATCGGACCTCGGCCGTGGTGAGCTACTTCAAGGGGGACCGAGCCGCCTGGAAGACGGGGCTCCCGACCTATGGCCGCGTGGTCTACGCGAACCTCTGGCCCGGCATCGACCTCGTCTACACGGGGGCCGGGGGCCAGCTCAAGTACACGTTCGTCGTCAAGCCGGGAGGGGATACGAAGCGGATTCGGCTCGCCTACCGAGGGGCCACCGCGGTAGGGGTGAGTCGAGAAGGACGGCTGGCGGTGTCGACCCCGGTGGGGGGTCTGGAGGAGGACACGCCCTACGTCTACCAGGAAGCGGGGGAAGCGCGCGTGGAGGTCGAGGCGGCTTACGCGCTCGAGGCGGAGGAGGCGGGCGGCACCCGTCGCTTCGGCTTCCGAGTCGGGCCCTACGACCACGACAAGCCGCTCATCCTCGACCCTGTGGTCTTGGCGTACTGCGGCTTTATCGGAGGCTCGGCCGGAGACACGGCCACCGGGGTGGCCGTGGACGGCTCCGGCAACGCCTACGTGACCGGCAACACCGGTTCCAGCGAGGCAAGCTTCCCGGAAGCCGTGGGCCCGGACTTGACTTACAACGGCGGCTTCGGCGGCGACGCCTTCGTGGCCAAGGTGAACGCCGCGGGCACGGCCCTCGTCTACTGCGGCTACATCGGAGGCTCAGGCGACGACTTTGGCAACGGTGTGGCCGTGGACGGCGCCGGCAACGCCTACGTCGTCGGTCAAACCACGTCGACGGAGGCCACGTTCCCGGTGACGGTGGGCCCGGACTTGACCGCCAACGGGCAGACCGACGCCTTCGTGGCCAAGGTGAATGCCGCGGGCACGGCCCTCGTCTACTGCGGCTACATCGGAGGCGCGAACGGGGACTTTGGCAACGGTGTGGCCGTGGACGGCTCCGGCAACGCCTACGTGACCGGCTACACCAGCTCCACCCAGGCAACCTTCCCGGTCATCGTGGGCCCGGACCTGACTTACCGGGCCGCCAACGACGCCTTCGTGGCCAAGGTGAATGCCGCGGGCACGGCCCTCGTCTACTGCGGCTACATCGGAGGCTCGGCCGGCGACTTCGGCCAGGGCATTGCCGTGGACGGCTCGGGCAACGCCTACGTTGTCGGCTACACCGATTCTACGGCCTCAAGCTTCCCGGAGACCGTGGGCCCGGACTTGACTTTCAACGGCGCCACCGACGCCTTCGTGGCCAAGGTGAACGCCGCGGGCACGGCCCTCGTCTACTGCGGTTACATCGGAGGCTCGGGCGTCGACCTTGCCTACGGCGTGGCCGTGGACACCGCCGGCAACGCCTACGTTACCGGGTACACGCTTTCCAGCGAGGCAACCTTCCCCGTAGCCGTGGGCCCCGACTTGACCTTCAATGGCGGCAACGACGCCTTCGTGGCCAAGGTGAACGCCGCGGGCACGGCCCTGGTCTACTGCGGCTACATCGGAGGCTCGGGCGACGAGCGAGGTTTCGGCGTGGCCGTGGACACCGCCGGCAACGCCTACGTTACCGGTCAAACCAATTCGACGGAGGCCACGTTCCCGGTGACGGTGGGCCCGGACCTGACTTACAACGGCGGCATCGACGCCTTCGTGGCCAAGGTGAACGCCGCGGGCACGGCCCTCGACTACTGCGGCTACATCGGAGGCTCGGGCGTCGACGTTGGCCACGCCGTGGCCGTGGACGGCGCCGGCAACGCCTACGTCGTCGGGGAGACCTTCTCCACGGAGGCCACGTTCCCGGTCACGGTGGGCCCGGGCTTGATTTTCAACGGCGGGGGCGACGCCTTTGTGGCGAAGGTCGGCCAGGCCCCCACGGCGGTTGAGCTGATGAGCTTCGAGGCCTCGCCGCTCGACTCCGCGGTGGAGCTGCGGTGGGAGACGGGCTCGGAGCTGCACAACCTGGGCTTTCACCTCTATCGCTGCTTGTCGGCGGCGGGGCCTTACGAACGGATCACCTCCGCGGTGATCCCGGGTCTGGGCGCGTCTCCTGAGGGAGCGAGCTATCGCTACGTGGACACGGGGCTCGCGAACGGGGTGACGTACTTCTACGAGCTGGAGGACATCGAGACGACGGGGCGAACGACGCGCCATGGTCCGGCCTGGGCCGCGCCCGGCGTGCCCTCTTCCGGCGGCGGAGGAGGGGGCGCGGCCGGGGGCGGCGGTTCGGGGTCTTCGACTGGAGCTGCCACGACGCGGATCGCCTACGGGGACCCCTCGGCGGTCTCGCTGCGGGTCCTGGAGACGAGCGAGCATCACGCGCTGATCGAGCTTCGAACCGGCGGCTTCTATGCGGTCCGGCAGGCCGACGGGAGCGTCCTCCTCGAGATCCCCGGGATGGAGGAGGTCCTGGACCCGGGTCTGCCCGCGCTTCCCATGAAGCGGGCTGTCGTGGAGGCGGTGGTGGGCCGTGGGGTTCGGCTGGGCTCGGCCGTCGTGGACGACGTCCTGAGCTTCCCGGGCCTGCGGCCCGCCCTTTCCGGCTCGCCGGAGATGGTGGTGAGAGGCGACGGGGTGG
>WNFL01077293.1_pt2 | contig 10375 bp, 8 predicted proteins | sample 5400361 | NCBI WGS metagenome assembly WNFL01 (sample SAMN13153351, study PRJNA577476) | soil metagenome | isolation source: 40 cm soil on Douglas fir-dominated hillslope | place: USA:California | collected 2013-09-17
ACGCTCCTGACAAATTCAGCGTAGTTGAAACAGTCAAAACTGAATTTGGGGCTCGCAACATGGCGCTCGACGCCAAAACGCACCGGCTTTTCATTGACACGGCGGATTTTGCTCCTGCAGCAGCACCGACCGCGGAGCAGCCCAAGCCGCAGCCCACCCCTGTTTCGGGGACATTTCGATTGCTAGTTTACGGTCGCTGAGCCAGTGGCGCTGCTCCTTTGCTGGATCGAGAAAGTGATATCGCAGAATAGTCGCTTACGAAGCTTGGTTCTCTCTGCTGCCCTGGGCATCTCCGCGCTGCAGCCCGGCGTCAAGGGTCAGACTACTTCCCGCCCTCCCGCAGCGCCGATGCCGGTTCAGGATTCGCAATCGAATTCAGAACGGGCGGCGGCAGGCGGGCAACCACAATCTCCTCTCAGCTACGCGGAATACCGTACTCACATCGAGCCAATTTTTCTCAAGAGGCGTGAAGGCGGAGTGCGCTGTTACGATTGTCATTCCACGCTTACCACGCGCCTTCGACTTCAAGCCTTCTTGCCAGGGGATTCTTCTTGGACGGAAGAGCAGTCGCGCAAGAATTTTGAATCCGTTTCCCAATTGGTGAAACCCAGGGACCCTCTCGGCAGCCGTCTCTTGCTTCATCCTTTGGCACAGGAAGCGGGAGGCGACCCGGCGCACTCGGGCGGCAAATTCTGGAAATCACAGCAAGATCCCGAATGGCAAGTACTCGCTGCCTGGGTTCGTGGCAACTCGTCAGTCACACCCTCATTGCAACCGGCTACTCCGGCGACAGATACTCTCAGTTTCCCCGTCTTTCGATCGCGGGTCGAGCCCATCTTCCTGAGAGAAAGGCCTGGACACGCCCGCTGCTACGGATGTCATTCGGAATACAACAGAAGCTTTCACCTTGAAAAGCTGCCGCCAGGAGCCACCGATTGGACCGAGGTCCAGTCTCAGCGCAATTATCAAAATATTCTCCAGCACGTCGTCCCGGGAGACCCCGGCTCAAGCCGTTTGTTGATCCATCCGCTAGCCCCCGAAGCGGGGGGCGATCCGTTCCATTCCGGCGGTTATCAATTCCAGTCCCAGAATGATCCCGACTGGCTGACCATTGCCAAATGGGTGAGAAGCGCGGGAGCAGAAACCAGTCCAGCATCTTCGACAAAACCAGCAGCACTCATCTACGCCACCAATAGTGCGGGAGACACAATCGATGTCATCGATCCCACGGCCAACGCTGTCGTCCAGGTAATTCATGGCATTGAGCTGCCGCATGGAATCACCTTCTCTCCCGACAGCGCGCGCGTCTATGTCAGCAACGAGTCGGAAAGCGTTCTCGACGTCGTAGATCGCAAGAGCGGTGAGATTCTGCAGAAAGTGCCCCTGAGCGGCCGGCCAAACAATATCGCCATCACCAAGGATGGCCGTCGCATTCTCGTGGGGATTCGCGCCCCGCAAGGCGCGCTCGATGTGATCGACACAGTTTCCCTGATTCGAGTCAAAAGCATACCCGTCGATAGCGTCCACAATGTCTATGTCACTCCTGACGGCAAGTATGCAGTCAGCGGCTCCCTGGAGGGCCAGTCGGTCACAGTAGTTGATGTTCAGACCGATCAAATCGCCTGGAGGCTGAATTTCGACCACCCCGTGCGCCCCATGGCTTTCGAGGCCAATCCCGACGGATCCACGCGCCGTATTTTCGTCCAACTTTCCAACTTCAACGGATTCGCCGTCGTGGATTTTGCGAAGCGCTCCGAAGTAGCTAGGATCACGCTCCCGGATGAGCCCGGTGGATTCGGAATTTCTGAAGGGCGAGTGAACACACCTGCCCACGGCATAGGCGTCGCCCCGGATGGTAAATCATTGTGGGTGAACAGCACTCTCGCCAACGCCGTCTTCGAATATTCGCTGCCGGATCTGCAGCTGGTTGGTCACGTCTCGCTTCCGCTCGTTCATCCGCTGGGACACGCGCCCACAGGCTCCGTTCCCGAATGGATTACTTTCACGCCAGACAGCAAGCATGTCTACATCTCCAACTCTGGCGGTCGCTCGGTATCCTCCATCGACACGAAAACCCTGAAGCTTACGGCTGTGATCCCAGTAGGAGAAGTGCCCAAGCGAATCAATACCTTGATATTGCACTAGACGCGCACACGGGCCCGGAAAACGTGCTCCCGCGCGGCAACCGCCGGCTCATAGCCTAATGTTTTTCCCGCGACCGCGTGGACCGTTTATGGAATCACATCGTAGACCAATATTTTGGCCTCTTCGATGGTTGCTTCCTTCGATTGAGGAATGGGAGGCACGAGGATAACCAGCTTCGGGATCGCCGCGTAAAAACGCTTCAGTTCCGGCACCAGCAGCGTGGTCTTCGCAATCGGCCCGGTCGCAGCTCTCCCCAGTCGTTCATAGTGGTCCGCGTCGACCTGTTTGAACACTTCCACGAAGCCGGTTGTCCCTGTGTAGTAGATGCGTTTGCTTGGCACATCAAAAACGAGCTCGTCAACACCGCCCTCAGTATCGATCGCATCGATTACTTTCCCGCTATCCGAATCCATCACCACCAGCTTCCCTGGTTTATAAATGTGCGATCGTTTTACCCGGCTGCCGATAAACAGCCGGTGATGGGCCGCATCCATGTCCACGGCATGAGGCTCCGGCCCCCCGGTGATAGGCCACATAGCGATCACCTTGCGTTTTTCGCGATCAATGACCACCACCTGGCTGGTGTCGCCCATGACTACAAACATTCTTGGCGACCGTGGGTCGAGCACCAGCCCCGCCGGATTCAACCCCTCGACCTCAATGCTTCCGGCGAGTTTGCCGTTCTTTAGGTCCACGATTTCGATCGAGCCTTTCACACCTTCCTTTTTTAGGCCATCGGCTCGGTCACCAAGATAAAATAAGTGGGTGGTCGGATCATAAACCCCGTTGTCTGGCACCCTTCTTGAATCCTTGTCCAGTTCATGTCCTGTCAACGGGATGTTCTTCACGAGCTCATAAGTATCCCCGCTGAACGCTTTGCATGTCGCATCTCCGTCGTCCACCCAGATTTCGTTCGTCTCGGGCAGATAAATTGTCTTGCGGGGATCTCCTCCGAAACCTGTGATCGTGTGGATCACCTTGCCGGCGCGCAGGTCCACAACTTCGATCGTCCTCTGGTGCTCGCCTGGAACGAACAGTCGCTGGCCTTTGACGTCCACTGCCATGTGGTCGAAATATCCCTCGACATTCGGCAACGGGATGCTCTGGATCTGTCTCAGTGGCGCCGTCGTCTGACACCGCGCCCCCGGAATCAAGACCGCGCACAAAGCCCAAATTGCTGCATACCTTTTCATTCCTTCGCTCCTCGACTAAGATTTTCCGCAATTGCTTTGCACGGGCCGACCATTGCTTCTGTGAATCTGTGGGCCCGTTCAGCCTCGTTGAAGCACCGGCCGAAGTTCGCGGATATCCTTGATGGTCTCCAGAGCCGACACCTTTTCGATCAGGCTCCTGCAACTTGCACTTCCCAAGACCGGCGCGATGAGGTCACGCGCTTTCGCAACCACCTCCTCGCGCGGCATTGGATTCTCTGCCGTGCCCCGCACATCTCGGACCCACTCGCTCATTTGCGTTCCGTCAGTAAACAGCACCTCGACGATCGCTTCGCGCCTCGGACGCCGGGCGTCAATCCTTGGGTCGGCGACAACCTCTACCTTGGCCCGTTGCTTCAGCACAGCAGGATCTTTCATGCGCTCCTTGTCATGAGCCGATCGAAACGTGGCCGTCTTGTCCAGCAGCATCACCGCAATCATGTGCTCCACGCAGATGTCCGGCATATCGCGATTGCTCACCGTGTTGGCCTCATCACTCGCGATCCGCACAACCACTTTCTTTACATCGTCAGCTGTAAATGAGCGCTTTTGAAAAAATCCGGCCAGCGCATCGAGCGGAGCCTGGATCGGCGAGCCCACGGTCCACTTCTTGATGTTTGTCCGCGCGATCTCGTACCGTTCTCCAAGCTTATCGATAAGTTGCGTCGGATCGGCTTTCACGGCGCCATTTTCGCGCGGCGCCAGGGCCTCAAAAAAATTGTCAGGGCCGGAGAAAATATCGTCAACTCCTGACCAACCCGCCCGGATCAGCATTGCCGCTGTGACTCCACCGGCTGCGGGCTTCCCCCCAAAAAGGAAAGCCTTCTCCATGTGCTCCGCATCGCGGCTCCAGGCTCCAATTCCCGATGTTTGTTGAGCGCTGTAATCCAGCAGCAATCGCATCTGCGGCGCCCCAAGACCCGCCGCGCAACCGGCAGCCGCACCGGCCCCGAAGCCAGCCGCCGTGCCGTGAGTGCTCCTGTGTGTCGCCACCTGGTACGCCGGCCCGCCCATGCTCATCGTTATCCGTGTGCCGACATCATATCCAAGCGTCACAGCGCGCAAGAAGTGTGTGTTTCCCGGAAATTCCAAATTGCTCGCCGGCAGCCAAGGCCGCCGGAACCACGGAGACACCAGGATGCGAGCGTGAAGGGCCGTGCGAATCGTCTGTCTCGTCAGCGTGAGCCAGCACTCCATTCGCAAGCGCCGCCTCGATGGCCCCGCACACGATGTTCGAAGCGACTACCGTCGCAACCTCTTTGCCACCATAGGCGCGTGCAAATTCGATTGCTGCGCGTCCCGGACGAATCTCAGAGCCCGAAATCATCGCAGCTAGCGTATCCAAAATGTGATGTTTCGCTTTCTCGACCACTTCGTCCGGTAGCGCCCGCTCACTCGCTTCGCTCATGTACCTGCTGAGCTTGTCCATCACCGGACTCACGCCTTGCGCCGCATCCTGTTCGCTGGCCACTGCCGTACCGGCCGCGAACCCGGATGGAATAACCGTGGTTGCGAACGTCAAGCCAGCCAGTTCTAGCAGGGCCCGGCGTGTCAAAACCGCCTTGCTACTCCCTGCCGCACTGTCTTTGCGTCCGCCGTGTCCCATGCGTGTTTTCTCCTCCGAGCGCCTTGCACTGCAGTGAATTTGCTAAGGAATGCGGGAGCACAACGGATCCAACCGCGCAATTGAAGGTATGTCATTAACCGAAGCAAATACCTGAAAACAGTATTAATTCTTTTTTAGCTCCGAGGGATACTTCTCCTTCCGATCGAATCCCATCCCCTAGTTTTCTGTCAGCTTCTTCATGACTCGGAACAATTCGTTCTTCGCTTCGAAACCAACACCCGGAATCTCCGGCAGCTTGACGTAGCTGTCTTTGACAGGTATCCCGTCAGCGAATCCTCCAAACGGCTGAAAAATTCCCGGATAGGATTCGTTGCCTCCCAATCCCAACGACATCTGATGCCCTCCGTGCGGAATGCAGCGGGCTGGCGACCATCCATGGTCCTCCAGCATGCCCAGAATTCGAAGGTATTCGACCAGGCCGTAGCTCAAAGCGCAATCGAACTGCAAAATGTCGCGATCCGCCCGCAGTCGGGCGTAGCGAATCAGATTTCGCGCATCCTGCACAGAGAATAGGTTTTCGCCCGTGGCCATTGGTCCCGGATAATGATTTGCAAGCTCGGCCTGCAGCTCAAAATCCAGCGGATCGCCTGGTTCTTCATACCAGCGAAGCCCGTACGGGGCGAGGGCGCGGGCATAGGCGATGGCATTCTCTAAATCAAATCGTCCATTGGCATCCACCGCCAATTGGTCCGAAGTCTTCAGCATCTTGAGTACGGCTTCTATCCGCCGCAGGTCCTCCGAAAGCGGTGCTCCACCGATCTTGATCTTCACCGTCGAATATCCGAGATCAAGATACCCCTGCATCTCATTCTGCAAGGTAGACAAGTCTTTGTCCGGATAGTAGTAACCGCCTGCCGCATAAACGAAGACTCTGTCGTCGAACACTCCACCCCGAAAACGGTCCGCGAGCAACCGGTAAAGCGGCAGCCCGGCGATCTTCGCCACGGCATCCCACACCGCCATATCCAGCACGCCTACCGCCACCGATCTCTCGCCGTGTCCTCCAGGTTTCTCATTCCGCATGACCACGTTCCACACTCGAACCGGATCCAGGTTTTCACCGGTTTCGTCGACCAGCGTTTCGGGGGCTGCGGCCTTGAGCCGCGGAATAAAGCGATCGCGCAGGAGCCCGCTCGGAGCGTATCGGCCATTTGAATTGAATCCGAAACCGACCACTGGCCTGCCCTGGCGAATCACATCCGTCACCAGCGCCAGCACACTCACTGTCATTTGGCTGAAATCAATATAGGCGTTGCGTATTTCTGACTTGATGGGTACTACGGTCTCTCGGATATCTACAATCCTCACCGCTCCGCCTTTCCGTCGGAAACCTGTTTTGCTCAGGCTCGCTGCAGTAGAGGCCGCAGTTCCCGGATATCTTTTACTTGTTCCAGATCTAGCAATCTCTCAACGAGCTTCGCGCATTGCGCCGTTCCTAGGACCGGCGCCATCAAGTCGCGGCCTTTAGCGACAATTTCCTCGCGGGTCATGGGATTTGGGGGAGTACCCCGAACATTGTCAACTCGTTGGGTGAGGTGCGTTCCATCCGTCAGTTGCAACTCCACAATCGCCACGCGCAAAGGCATGAGGCGTTCTAATTCGTCATCCGGAATCAATTTCACCTTTTCGCGTTCTCGGAGCGTCGCCGGGTCCTTCATCCGCCCTTTGTCATGCGCCGAACTGAATGTGACCGTCTTGTCCATCAGCATCACCGCGGCCATGTGCTGCAGGCAAATGTCCGGGATCTCGCGGTTGTTCACGATCGCCGCCTCATCCGTGGCCAGCCGCACGGAGACCTGCTGCACTTCATTCGAATGGAAGGGACGTTGTTTTCGCAGCATCTCGATGGCATCGAGAGCCGCCTGGATCGGCGAACCTACCGGCCACTTCTTGATGTTCGTTCGCAGGATTTCAAAACGTTCGCCAAGTTTCTCGGCCAGTCCGGCGGGATCTGCATGCGGGTTGTACGCCTGAAAAAAATTATCCTTCCCGGACAAGATGTCCTCGACTCCGGTCCATCCGGCTTGGACGATCAAGGCAGAAGTCACACCGCTGCGCGCCGTCATGCCTCCGAAGTGGAATGCCTTCTGGATGTGTTCGGTGTCGCGGTTCCATGCGCCAAGGCCCGAGGATTGATGAGCCGTATATCCCAGCAGAAATCGCATCTGGGCCGCGTTCAGGCTCGCCGCGCAGCCGGCGGCCGCAGCCGCGCCGAAGAGTGGAGAGATACTGTGAGTGCTCCAGTGACTCTCTGCTTCAAACTGCTGTCCGCCCAGGGTCATTGTGAAGCGCGTTCCGATGTCGTAGCCGAGCGCCACCGCGCGCAGAAAGTGTGTCCCGCTGATGCCAAACCGCTCTCCAGCCGCAAGGGCGGCAGGCACAACCGCACACCCTGGATGCGATTGCGACGGAGCGTGCGAATCGTCAGTTTCGTCGGCATGTGCCAACACGCCATTCGCCAGTGCCGCTTCGATCGGGCCGCATACAATTTTTGAGGCAGCTACCGTCGCGACCTCTTTACCGCCATAGGCGGCGGTAAATTGCAGAGCTGCGCGCCCGGGTGTCAGCTCCGAACCCGAAATCATCGCCGCCAGCGTATCCAGGATGTGTTGTTTCGTTTTCTCGGTCACCTCGTCCGGAAGCGCGCGGCCGCTGGCCTCGCTCATGTACGTGCTGAGCCTGTGCATGACCGGGCTCACACCTTGCTCATTCGAATCACCGCCGGGAGACGGTTTTGCCATCACTACCCCTGCTGGAAGCGCAGCAGTTGCAACGGCCATGCCCGCAAGTTCGAACAAGCTGCGCCGCGAAAGAATTGCTCCGCCGTTCTTGCTTCGCTCATCTCTCATGCTTTCCCCTTCCCGGGGCACTCAGGTATGGTTTCAATTTGTTCGAAGGCCGCCGCGCAAATAGGATGGATCCTCCTGATGAGACTATGTCACTACCCAAGGATTTTCCTGAAAACAGTATTAAATCTCTTTTAGCTCGAGGAAATATTCGCCCATCCAAACTGCCCCCATCACGTCTCTTTGCAAGACAGGCGGCCCCGATGGTTCGCGAACAGAGTTCAGGCGGCTCACACGTCAGCGCCGCATTGGTTCGAGTGAAAGAATTGCCGGCCCGCCGGCCAATCGTGAGCCGCGCTGGCGCGAATTCAGGAGAGCGCTTCGGCGGGCGGAAGAGGGCGTTTGCGTCTCCATTCGTAATCTTTGCGTAGCTTAGCCTGGTGTTTTTTGACTTGGGCTTCGAGTTCGCTGAAGGCTTGCTTGCAACTGGTCCGCACGGTGGCGCCGGTACCAGTGGCATGCAGGGTTCCGGTTGGCAGTGACAAATTCAGCGCGCAGGAATGTTCGTCCGTGCGCGGAGTTTTTGAAAAGGCGCCGTGCAATTGCACAAGATCCGGCGAGTAACTTTGCAGCAGTTTTTTCAACTTACCAATGTGGCGTTCGATTTCCACCTCGGCTGATTTGTGCGACTCGACATGCTTGTAATTGATGGAAAGTTTCATGTGCGCACCTGTAGGAAAAACTGAAAAGGGGGCGGGAGACGCGGTTAGTACCCATGCACCACATCGCCGAAAAGCATAGCAGCACGCGATGCCGGGGGCAACGGCGGCCGTAAATCTTGAAGTCGCTTTGCGTTGACACTTCTCCTCCCTTCCCTCTACTCTGCCTTTGGCGCAAGCCCCAGGCGCCACTTCATGCCACAGCGCAAATCAAAAACTAAGCTGCCATCGAGCCGACCCAATTTTGCGGACACTTCCGCGCCCGCCGGCATCGTCCGCGTGGGCCCCGCGGGTTGGTCCTATCCCGACTGGGCCGGCTATGTGTACCCATCTCGACGTGGCAAAGAGTTCCACGAAGCAACTTATCTCGCGGAATATTTCGACACCATCGAGATCAACACTTCGTTTTACCAGCCGCTGCGTCCGGAGCACGCGGCGCAATGGCTCGATCGCGTGGTGGCAAATCCACGATTTGTTTTTACCGCCAAGCTTTGGCAGCGATTCACGCACGACATTCAGTCAATATCGTCCGGCTCCGCCGCGGAGGATGAACGCGCCGTTCGCGCGGGCTTCGATGTGCTGCGCGCGGCGAAGAAGCTTGGCGCGGTCCTGCTGCAATTCCCTTTTTCGTTTCATCGCACAGCCGAGACGGTCGGCTACCTCTCTGCCCTAATAAAACGCTTCGCGGACTATCCCCTGGTCGTCGAAGTACGCCACGGTTCGTGGGATTCTGCAGAAACACTGGAATTGCTGCGCACCAGCGGTGTAAGTTTCTGCAACATAGACCAACCAATAATCGGGCGATCCCTTGGGCCCTCCGCGCAAACCACATCGACCGTAGGCTACGTGCGGCTGCACGGCCGGCGCTACGACACTTGGTTCACGGACGACGAAACCATCCCCGCGCACGAGCGCTACAACTATCTCTACACCGCCGAAGAACTCGCGCCCTGGGTCACGCGCGTCCGCAAAGTCACGGAGCGAGCCCACGAAACATTCGTAATCACCAACAATCATTTTCAAGGCAAAGCCGTGGTCAACGCCTTGCAGCTCATCAGCATCCTGAAGGGCTCGAAAGTGAAGGTGCCCGAGCCGCTTCGCCGGCAGTATCCGCAACTCGAAGAAATTGCCGATGCTCCGCCCGCCGAGCCGATGCTGTTCCCCCTCGGCAAGTCCACCTCCCAACAAAAATAGGCCCGCTCATTGTAGGGTCGGGCCTTGGCCCACCCTCCCCTGCCTGAGCAGCCAGCGAGATGGTGTCCGAATTTGCGACAAGGGCATCCTGAAAGCGGGCATCCGAGACGAACGCTTCGCATACTAAGTGATTTACAATGTGGTGTTTAGCATTGGCACAGGTGATGCTATATCCATTCTAAAGAGGGGGTCACGAACATGTCATTTCTTCGCGATCTGAGAGTTGCGTTCTACTCGCTCATGCGGACGCAAGGGCTCGCCATCACCGTGATCCTCACACTGGCCCTTGGCATTGGGGCCAACGCCGCCATCTTCACGCTGGTTCGCGGCGTGCTCCTCAAGCCTCTCGTCAATCGCGACGAGGACCGCCTGATCTACATCCGCCAGAGCGCTCCCGGCGCCGGCGACGACAACTCAACGTTCTCCGTGCCCGAAATTCACGATTTGCGCGCCAGCGTTACAACCCTGAGCGCGTTCGGTGAGTTCTCGACCATCGAGTTCACCATGATCGGCTTGGGTGAGCCTCGCGTAGTTCAAGCTGGCGTTGTCGACGGCCCCTTCTTCGAAGTCATGGGCCTCCATCCTGTCCTCGGTCGTCTCATCGGCCCTCAAGACGACGGCCCCAAAGCTGCCGGCGTCGCCGTTCTCACCTATCGTTTCTGGACGACCACTCTTGGGAAAGATCCGGGCGTC
>WNFL01254601.1_pt1 | contig 10375 bp, 12 predicted proteins | sample 5400361 | NCBI WGS metagenome assembly WNFL01 (sample SAMN13153351, study PRJNA577476) | soil metagenome | isolation source: 40 cm soil on Douglas fir-dominated hillslope | place: USA:California | collected 2013-09-17
CAGCGAAGCAGTGCGATAGAACGCGTTCGCGCCGTCGCTGAGCACGCGCCAGTCCTCCGCACCGGGGGACTCTTCGAACTGCGACGGGGTGATCTGCTCGGACATCCAAAGCCTCCTCGAACGGTTCTCATATACCGCGAGTGCCGGCTCCCGCATTCCGCACAGGGACTTCCAGACCGCGAGTGCCGGCTCCCGCGGGTATAACCGCCGCAAAAAACAGGACGGGTGGCTAGCGGGATTTGAACCCGCGACACCCAGATCCACAATCTGGTGCTCTAACCAAGCTGAGCTATAGCCACCACGCTTCGGGCCAGGAGCGCGCTGGATTCGGCCCGGGCACCAGATTTTACCCGCCTTCATTTGTCCCAGAATTGAAGCCATGCCAACCGCGGCCGAATTCGAGCAAACGATCAAATCCGGCGAGCTGATCGAGTCACGCTCCGAGATGACGCCTGAGTACCTCCGGGAGCTCAAGCACACGCTCATCGTCTCGGGCGACACAGAGTTGATCAGCGCGCCTGCGTACTACCTCGCCGCCCAGAGGGCGCCAAGCATCAACGCCTTCATGACCGGCATCGCGATCATCCAGGACGAGCTCGCGCACGCCCACATCGCGTACCACATCCTCGAAGAGCTGGGCGAGGACCAGGAGAAGCTCATCTTCAGCCGCGACCCGAAGAGCTTCCGCTACCCGTACGCGTTCGACGTGCCGCTCGACTCCTGGACCGAGCTAGTCGTCGCCAACGGCATGTATGACCAGGCGGGCTTCTGCCTTCTGGGCGACATCCATGAGAAGTGCTCGTACGGGCCGTGGAAGCGCGGCCTCAACAAAGTAATGGCCGAAGAGAACTTCCACCTCCGCAACGGACGCACGTGGATGAAGCGCATCAGCGCGGCCGGCGGCGCGGCCAAAGACGAGCTGCAGCGCGCGGTCGATTGGATGTTCCCCCTCAGCGTCGAATGGTTCGGCCTGCCGGACGACCTGAAGATGCACTCCACACAGCTCGAGTACCGCCTCAAGGGCCTGACCAATGACCAGCTGCGCCAGTGGTGGCTGTCCACCGTAGTGCCGTACTGCGAGCAGATCGGCGTCAAGGTGCCGGCGCACAAAGAGACGTTGGACGGCAAGGACGTGTGGGTGCTCGACTACCCCTTCCCGTGCGAGTTCGACGCGGAGGAGAAGCGCTGGGACTTCGGCAAGCCCATCTCGTGGGACGACGTGCTCGTGCGCTGGCGCGCGCGCGGCCCGCGCAACGCCGAGATGGTCGCGATGTTCCAGGAGGAGTTCCACAAGTTCCGCAAGACACACAAGAACGGCAATTGAGCGGGCCGCAGCGCCTCTGGGCCGCGCTGTCCGAGGTCCAGGATCCGGAGATGCCGGTGAACCTGGTTGATCTCGGCGTGATCTACGGCATCGCCGAGCGTGACGGCGTGGTCGACGTCGACCTCACCTTCACCGCGATGGGCTGCCCGGCCTCGGAGTTCATCCTCGACGATGTGCGCGAGCGCCTTCTGCAAGAGGAAGGCGTGCGCGAGGTGCGCGTGAACGTGGTGTGGAATCCGCCCTGGACCGCGGCGCGCATGACTCAGGCAGGGCGCGACGCGCTCGAGGCCTGGGGCCTGGCCGTTTGACGGACAAATACAAGCGAGTCAGCGGCGACGCCGTCGAATACGAGGTGTTCGCGCGCAAGACTCGCGGCGAGCCGCTGCACCAGGTGGGCAGCGTGGTCGCTCCCGACGACGACCTCGCCGCCGCCTACGCGCGCGCGACCTATGACGAGGAGCGCTGGATCGAAATGACGATCGTGCGCAAAGACCACGTCATCGCGCTGTGGAGTCCCGGCGAGTCATGAGCGCCATATCGGGACTCGTGCTCTCGATCGCGGACAACAAGCAGATGCTGGGCCTGCGCTACGCCGAGTGGGCCACGCGCGCGCCATCGCTCGAAGCCGACATCGCGGCCGCGGCGATGGGGCTTGACGACCTCGGCCACAGCCGCGTCCTCTATGGATGCCTGGAGCCGCTGGGCGACGACCCTCGCGGACCAGAGCGCGAGTCGGACCCGGCCAGCCTCAGCGCCCTCCCCTACTTCGACGACCCGTGGTCGTCGTGGGCGCAGTTCGTGGCCGCCAACGCCATCCTCGACACCGCGTTCACGGTGATGATCGAGGCTTGCGTCAACGGCAACGTCGAGGTGCTGCAGCACCGGCTTCGCAAGATGCTCAGCGAGGAGCGGTACCACTTCCTGCACGGCCGCAGCTGGCTGCGCTCGGGCATCGAGAAGGGACCCCTCGACGAAGCGTGGCGGCAGGCCTTTGAGTGGTTCGGCCCGCCCGACGGCGACACGGCCGCGCTGCACAAGGAGGGGAAGCTCGCGATGGGCCCGGCGGAGTTGAAGTCGCGGCTCGAAGAGCAGCTGGACACCAAGGCTCCGGCGATGGAGCTCAGGTGGAAGGGATGGGACGCCAGGCGACGGCGCACGCAATCCGGCGCCGTCGACGCGCGCACGTTCGGCATGCTGCGCGGCCTCGAGGAGAAGCGGTTTGCCCCCGCGGCGAAAACCTCCGACTGAGCCCGCCCCGACCAACCCGCGGTGCCCGCACTGCCAGGCACAGGACGCGGAGGTGATCTCGCTGTTCGGGACTCAGGCGATGACGCTCCAGTACCGCTGCCGCAAGTGCGGCACTTACTTCGAAGGCCTCAAGTACTGACTACTCGTCCTCGTCCTTTTCCTGGCGTCGGCCTCCGGCTGGTGGCCGGCGGCGGCGCATGACGGTCAGAGGGAGGCCCGCCACCAGGACGGCAACGATCAACACAGCAACGATGATCGGCAGGATCTGCTGCGTGTTCGACGAACCGGCAGTCGAGATCGCGCTGGAGGGAAAGCCGCCGCTGAAATAACCGAGCTGGTCAGTCTGCGTGGCGACCGTCCACAGCTGGGCCTGCTGCGCGGCCTTGAGCTGCGTCCACGGCCCGTCCACGCTCTTGGCCTGGTAGATGTAGCTCGGGTCCTGGGCCACATTCGAGTACCGCAGCACGAGGTTCGAGCTCTTCACCAGGGGCGCGTCGGCGCTGATGAGGTAGGTGTTGGTCACGAAGCGAAGTCCACTCGGGTTGGGGCAAGGCTTCACGGGCGTAATGGTCACGTTGACGCTCGACTTGCCCCTGACATCGAACGCGCCTGGCAGGAAACCGATCACTAGCTGGCCGTCGTCGGTGAACGCGGAGTTGGGGTCGCTGGAGCCGTTGATGATCTTGATGTTCACGTGCCCGGAGCTGGGCTGCGCGTTGGCGCCCGCCTGTGGGGGCGGGCAGACGAAGTTGTACGGCTGCGGCGGCGCGAACCCGTCGTAGAAGCCCGGCGCCACGCTCCACGCCGCGACGATGTACGCGATCGCGGCCAGCACGAGAAGCCGTGTGCGTTTCACAGGGCGAGATCGGCGATCACGTGCGCCACGATCGGCCCCACCAGGTCCCTGAAAACGAGGCGCCACATCGCCAGCAGCAAACCGGCGGCCGCGACCGCCGGCAGGAACTCCGCGGGATGCGACAGCGCGTGGGCGGCCGTCCACGCAAGCGTGCTGCCCAGGACCGCGACGGGCGCGCCGCCGATGTCCTCCAGCGCGGCGAAGAGAGCGCCGCGGAACGCGACTTCCTCTCCGATCGAGACCACGATCGCGGCGATCGCGAGCGCACCCGGGAGATTCGGCACCGCGGACACGCGCGCGGCCGCCGGCAGCAGCAGGACGGCCGCCAGCGCGAGGCCGCCGAGCAGCCGCAAGCCCAACCTGGAAGTGCCCAGACCGAGGCGCTCGGCCGGCCAGCCCCACGCGGCCAGCGCCAGCCCCGCGCCACCCAGCACCAACGCCGGAACGATCGCGCCCGGGATCGTGGCCGCGAGCGCACGCGTCCACTCCAGCATCAGCACATAGGCGAGGAGCACGCCGGCCCGAAGCGCCGGCCGCGCCAGCAGAACGCTCAGGTCAAACGCTCCGGCGCGGAATACACGTTGAAGCGCTCGCCGCGGAGGAACCCGACAAGGGTCTGATTGAATTCCCGCGCCAGCGCCACCGCAAGGCTGGAAGGGGCTCCGACGGCGGCGAGCATCGGAATGCCCGCTGCGATCGACTTCTGCACGATCTCGTAGCCGGCCCGACCGCTCACCACCAGCACCGACTCGGAAGCGGGCAGCTTGTCATCGAGCAGCCAGCGGCCGGCGACCTTGTCCAGCGCGTTGTGCCGGCCCACGTCCTCACGGACGCAAAGCAAGGAGCCGTCGGCTGAGAAGAGTCCGGCCGCGTGCAGCCCGCCGGTGCGCTCGAACACGCCCTGGCCGGCGCGCAAAACATCAACAAGGCCAGGCAGTACCGAGGCTTGCACGCGCGGTCCCTCACCGAGCGGCGAGAGCCCGCGGCGAAGATCCTCGATCATCACCGCGCCGCAGACGCCGCAGGCGGAGCTGGCGAGCATCGACCGCTCGGGCCGGCGACCGGGCTCTCCCACGAGCTCCACGTCGATGACGTTCGACTCCACGACGCTCGCATCGACGTCGATCGCGCTCTCGCGCTCGCCCGCCTCGGCGCTGATGCGCACCGCCTTGACATCCTTGGCCGAACGAATCACTCCCTCGGCGAAGAGGAGTCCGAGCGTCAGCTCGATGTCGTTGCCGGGGGTGCGCATGACCACGGACAGAGGCTCGCCGTCGAGCAGCAGCTGCAGCGGCTCCTCCATGACGACCGCGTCGGGCGACTCGGACCACGCGCCCGCGGTCCATCGCTTGACGCGAAGATCCGGCGCGGCCGGTTTCGTTCGGCTCATCCTTCGGCCACGCGCAGGTGGCGGGCGCCTTTCGGGACAGAGCTGATGACGTTGAAGCCGCGCCAGGCGGTCACGCGCTCGGTCTGCAGCTCGCGCGCCGGCGGCACGTCGGCGAGTCCGATTCCGTATCGCTCGGCGATTGCCTCGCGGCCCATCGCCCCAAGGAATCGACCGCGGAGGCACACGCCCACCATCAGCGATGGGCGGTAGCTGTGGTGCGACTCGATCACCAGCGCGCCGCTGGCGCCGGCGCGTGGATGACGGCTGCCGGCGGCCGCGACGGTGATGCGTCCGCGCTCGCCCTCCCACAGCGCGGGCTCGATGACTGGCCTGGTGCCTTCGAGCCAGCATGCGTACCCGCGTGTGACCCCGGCAAGCCGGCGTCCGATCTCGACCGGCACGCCAGGCACCCGCGCCGACTGCGCTTCAGGAAACTCGATGACGTCGAGGAGCTCCGCCTCGGAAGGTCGCAAGCAAAGGACCACGCGGTTGTACGGCAGCCACTCGCGTGGGATGCGCACCAGGTCGAGCAGGTAGCCCGCGACGAAGGGAGCGTTCTTCAACGTGTAGTCCGCCATCCCGAGGTAGAAGCCGGGTCCGCCGAGCAGTGCGCGTACCTGCGATGTGAGCGAGATCGGGTCGAAGACCTCCATCGTGCCGCGCAGCACAACAGCACGAGCGCCGCCGTCGACCAAGAAGGCAGCGCGCGGATCGCGACGCGCCATAACCGTCTTCGCCGCGAAGCGGGACGTCGTCATCCACAGCGCGCCCGATGTGTAGCTGAAGGCCGCGGGGTTCACCAACGGGGTGCGGCCCGACCTCAGGACGAGCATGCCGATACGCGCCCGGCGGAGGATCGCGCTCGCTTCTTTGTTCAGCCGCACCCATCCAACTTTAGGGCTGGAGGCTTTCCCGAATCCGCTCCATGGCGACGGCCAGCCGCCGGCGCACGAAGCCGTCCAGGCGGCCCGCCACGGCAGCTCCGAGCAATGACGCCGGAGGCGTGTACTCGATCCGCAGGACGATGCGCGTGCCGCCGGCGGACATCTGCGTGAAGGTGAAGCTGCCCCGCTGCTTGATCAGCCCGGACTCGGAGACCCAGCCGATCTCGTGCGGGCGCCGCCAGCGATCCAGGCGCAGGACGCTGCGCAGCGGGAACCCGAGCGCCGACATCTCGACCGCGTAGCGGGCCCCGGCGCCCTTCGTCTGAGCGCCGATGGGTTCCCAGCGGCTGACGCCTTCGAGGACCCGCGCGACGTGACGGTGGTCGGCGAAATAGTCGAAGGCCTTCTCAGGCGAGGCGCCGACGGTTATCGGGACCGAGAGCTCGAGCTTGGGCAATACGTCGAAGATTAGAAGCGATGCGATGGGTGGACGGGACGGTCACAGTGGAAGACTCAGTCGCGAGTTCGTCGTCACTGAGCGGCGACCTGCTGCGCACGACCTTTTTGCCCAGCATCACCACAGTCACGCTCGGATTGATCCGGATGCGCGATCGCTCGCTGTGCCTCGGTCCCGTCCGGCTAATCACCTTCGGCCCGCCGAAGATGTCCTCGACCGCCGCGTCCTGGCCGATCGAGGGCGGATTGCTCGTGGCATCGGCCGGCGGCCGGTTCACCATCGAATCCGCCGGCGGCTCATTGAAGGCGACTCTCGACGGCTACCAGCCGATTTTGCCGCGAAGCATCTACGAGGCCACGCAGCTGCGCTTGCATCACGGCCTGGTGCGGGTGCAGATCCTGCGGCTGGCCGGATTGAAGCCGCCGCAACCGCAGCCGGCGCCGGCCTCGCGGGTGGCTGCGGCCGCCATCGATGTCGCCGTGTGCGCCGGTCTGGCGCTCGTGTTCGCGCGGCGCCATCGCGTGCGCGCGTTCACTCGCATTGCAATCGGATATCACCTGACATCCTGGACGACATCGGGCCAGACGCTCGGCGGGCGCGTGATGAGACAGCGCGTTGTCTCGATCGATGGCTCGCGAATTTCGCTCATCCAGGCCACGTTGAGGCTTGCCGCTCTGCCGCTATCTGCGCTGCGCCGCTATGCGGCACACGACGACATCGCTGCCACCACCGTGGTCGCGGACACGTCCGACTAGCATTTCAGCCATGGCCGCCGGAGTCGATCTCGTCATCTTCGGAGCGTCAGGAGACCTGGCGCGCCGCAAGATCCTGCCGTCGCTGAAGCACCTCGCGGCGCGCAACGGAACGCCGCTGCGCGTGATCGGCGCGGGTCGCAGCGAGCAGACACGCGAAGAGTTTCGCGACCTCGTCAACCAATCCAGCGGCAGCAGCGAGCTCGCGGCCACGGCCGAATGGGTGCAGCTGAGCTACAACGATCCCGCCTCATTTGAGCCTGTGAAGGGGCTGCTCGACGGCGCCAAGACCGCGATCTTCTACCTCGCCACGCCGCCCGAGACGTTCTCCGACATCCTCGGCGCGGTCGGCAACTCGGGCATGGCGACCAAGGGCGATCCCTCGCGCCGGATCGTCGTCGAGAAACCGCTCGGCCACGACCTGGCGTCGGCGAAGAAGCTGAACTCCCAGCTCGCGGCCGCGTTCGACGAGGAGCAGATCTACCGCATCGACCACTACCTCGCCAAGGACACGGTCCAGAACGTCCTGGCGCTCAGGTTCTCGAACTCGCTGTTCGAGCCTGTGTGGAACCGCAACCTGGTCGACACGATCCTGATCACGGCCGCCGAGGAGGAGGGCATCGGGTCGCGCGCGGGCTACTACGACCAGATCGGCGCCGTGCGCGACATGATCCAGAACCACGTCCTGCAACTGCTGGCGCTCGTCACCATGGAGCCGCCGACGACCTTCGACGCCGACTACATCCGGCGCGCCAAGCGCGCGGCGCTGCGCGCGATGTCGCCGATCGATCCTGCGCAGGCGGTGCGCGGGCAGTACGAGGGTTACCTCGACGAGGCGGGCGTCGGGCCCGACTCGCGCCGCGAGACCTACGCGGCCGCGCGCGTGCGTATCGAGAACTGGCGGTGGGACGGCGTGCCCATCTTCGTGCGCACGGGCAAGGCGCTGAAGCGGCACGCGACCGAGATCGTCATCAAGCTGCGCGACGCGCCCATGCTCCGCGTCGGCGGGCGCAGGCAGCGCGGCATCGCCACGCTGATCGTCATCCGCATCCAGCCCGACGAAGGGATCACGCTGCGCATCGGCGCCAAGCGTCCGGGCGTGCGGTTCGAGATGGTGCCGGCCGGCATGCGGCTCGACTACGCGCGGCTGACGCGCACCGCGCTACCCGACGCGTACGAGAACGTGCTCAGCGAGGTCATCGCGGGCGGGCACTCGGCGTTTCCTGGCGGCGAGGAGATCGAGCTCTCGTGGGAGATCGTCGATCCACTCATCAAGTCGTGGGAGCTCGAGGGTCATCCCGAGCCGTACCCGAAGGGCTCGTGGGGACCGCAGGCCGCGGACGACCTCGTGGGCACCGATGGCGGCGGCCGCTGGATCATCAGCGGCGACGAACCAGGCACCAGTTAGCAAGGGGGACAGGTCCCCCTTGCTAAGAACCCCCTCGCCTCGCGACGCGAGGGGACCAGAAGCGCGCCATGTCATGGCCCGGCAAAGCCGGGCCAACCCTGCCACGTCACAAAAAAAAGAGAGGGCAGCCCGAAGGCTGCCCTTAGTAGTCGCCGGTTTTACATGCGGGCTTTCATGCCGCCGCCGGACTTCATTCCGCCCTGCATCATCAGCTCTGCCTTGTTCGGGTAGAGGAAGACGAGGAGAGCAGCGACCAGGATCGCGATGATGAAAGACACGATGTCGAATCGCGCGATTGCGACCTGGCTGAAGATCTGATAGACGACCTGCAGAATCGCGTAGAGAACCAGGGCGCGTACCCAGCTCACATTTGCCTCCGGGTCGAATCCGGCGATCATCACGCCGGCGCCGAATGCAACGCCCGCCACCGATGCCGTCACGCCGGCCCAGGTGTCAAATGGGAAAAAGCTGGTCCCGATGAAGCCCAGACCTGAGCCCATCACCAAGAGCACGCCCATCACCCACATCAGAAGCTTCAACGCCAGGGGGTTCCACTTAGCCACCAGACACCTTCCTCCTATGCGACCGCGTCAAATAGTTGATCTCGCGTTAAGTCAGCGGTCATTGCAGTGCATCTTGTACAGGGAATGCACGCATCTTGCAACAGTATTTGGTGCACAAACTTGTACATGAACTCAGATATGAGAGGGACCCGTCCCGGCTCCCTCTCATCGGTGCGCTCAACCGGCGTACTCAGTTAGCGCGCAACAACGCTCAGGGCCGCCGGGATCCGCGCACCTGCTCTCCCTCCAAATTGAAGGGTCTGTCTTAGTAGCTACGCCTCGCGACGTTGAGAGCCCGAGGGACAAAGTCATGGCGAGGCGCAGCCTCGCCATCCCTGCCACAACGCTTACTCGATCGGTGAGCCGCCCTTCCATACCTGCCGCGGAGCCAGGCCGAAGGCCCAGGCGAAACCGCCTTCGTGATCCGCGTCCCACAGGACGACGTCCGCCAGAAGCGATCTTTTGACCTTGCCGCGGTCGGTCAGATCGAGCGACTGCGCGCTCCCAACCGTGGCAGCAAGCAGGGCCTGCGAGGCAGACATCTTGAACAGCCCGATCGCCAGCGCGACCACCTGGCTCATGCTCGTGATGCCGCTCGTGCCGGGGTTGTGATCGGTCCCGAGGGCGATGACCGTGCCGGCTTCGACGAACTGTTTGACCGGCGGCAGCTTGCCCATCGATAGTGCGGTCACGGGGCACAGCGTCGCGACCACCCCCGCGCGGGCCATCGCCTTGGCGTCACTACGGTCCGCGCACAGCAGGTGATCAGCTGAGGCGGCGTGCAGCTCGGCGGCCAGCCGAGCGCCGCCCGTTCGCGCCAGCTCATCGGCGTGGATGCGCGGGATGAGCTTCGCGTCGACCGCGGCCTGCAGGATCTTGCGCGACTGGCCGACCGTAAAGTAGCCGGAATCGCAGAACACGTCGCAGAAGCGCGCGCCGGCCGCCCGCGCGTCAGCGCACCACGTGGCGACCTGCCTGGCGTAGCCGGCGAGGCTCGCGCCGCGATCGGGCGGCACGGCGTGCGCGGCGAGAAACGTGACCTCGATGCGCGGCACGTCGTCGCGGCCACTGAGCCGCTTGAGGATGCGTACCGCGGCCAGCTCGCCGTCGTGATTGAGGTGGTAGCCAGTCTTCGCCTCCACCGTGGTCGCCCCGCCGTCGAACCACTGCGCGAGCCGCTCTGCGCCCGCGGCTTCCAGTGCCGCGCCCGTCTCGCCGCGCGTGCTCTTCACCGTTGCCTTGATGCCGCCTCCGGCCTTCGCTATCTCTGTGTACGAGCGGCCCTCTGCGCGCATCGCCACCTCGGCCAATCGATCGCCGGCGTAGAGCGGATGCGAGTGTGCGTCGATCAGCCCGGCTGTCACCAGCCCGCCGCCGCAGTCGTAGTCGTCCGACACCGCGTCCATCAGGACGCGCGGCTCGCTCCCCTCGTGGCCGCACCACGCGATGCGATCGCCCTCGAAGATGATGGCCGCGCCAGCGATCACGCCTTC
>WNFL01088293.1_pt2 | contig 10374 bp, 13 predicted proteins | sample 5400361 | NCBI WGS metagenome assembly WNFL01 (sample SAMN13153351, study PRJNA577476) | soil metagenome | isolation source: 40 cm soil on Douglas fir-dominated hillslope | place: USA:California | collected 2013-09-17
TACGGCGCGGGATCGCGAGGTTGGAGGGCAGGCGCCATGGATTCAGGAGGTTGGGGCGTGCGCGTCGTTACTTCTTCGGTTTCTTGCTACCGCGAGGGCTGCTGACTCGTTCAGCGTACTCCCACAGGATGAGCACTCTTGCGACCCGCGGATCGAGCTCATAAACGTTCCCCTCCTGAAATTGGTACGGACGAAGGTCGATCCCTTCGAGCGCGCGACTCGGTGGTACCCGCAGTACGCGCACCTTCATAGGGCTGCGCAGAACACGTAGAGCGCTAAACACACGCTAAGCTCACTCGATTGATCTCAGTCGTCTGCTGCCTGGTTGTGAAACGTCCGCGCAAATAGCAATCTTGATACCCGCGGACTTCTGAGCAGTTTTGCTGAAAGTACGAATCGGTCTTCCACTTTGTACGCAAGGTGCGTCCCAGCCGACCTCAACCGTGAGAAAGCCAATGGACAAGACGGGACTCTTGGGTGCCTGCCCAGCTCATGAAATAATCCCGCGATGCGTGTCCGCCTTGGCTGCGAGCGGCTGCTCGCGTCATCCTCGCTCGACGGCAAGCGCGTCGGCGTCGTCTGCAATCCGGCCTCGGTGGATGGCGAGCTTCGCCACGTCGCCGACCTGTTCGCGAACCACCCGAAGCTGACGCTTGCGGCGCTGTTCGGGCCACAGCACGGCTTCCGATCCGACGTCCAGGACAACATGATCGAGACCGGACACGGGGACGACTGCACCCGACGCGTGTCGGTCTACTCGCTCTATAGCGAAACACGCGAGCCGACCGCGGCGATGCTCGACGGCCTCGACGTGCTCGTCATCGACCTTCAGGACGTCGGGTCGCGGATCTACACCTTCATCTACACGATGGCGAACTGTCTGATCGGCGCGCGCAAACACGGCGTGAAAGCCATCGTGTGCGACCGTCCAAACCCCATTGGGGGAACCGGGGTCGAAGGGCCGATGCTCGTCCGCGGCTACGAGTCGTTCGTCGGGCAGTATCCGATCCCGATGCGGCACGGGATGACGATCGGCGAGCTGGCGCAGCTCTTCAACACGGAGTTCGGGATCGGCGCTGATCTCGATGTGATCAAAATGGACGGCTGGCGCCGCGACATGTACTTCGACGCGACCGGCCTGTCGTGGGTGATCCCGTCGCCGAACATGCCGACGCTCGACACCGCCATTGTTTACCCGGGAACCGTCCTCTTCGAGGGCACGAACCTCTCAGAAGGGCGCGGCACAACGAGGCCGTTTGAAATCGTCGGGGCGCCGTGGCCGATTGCCGAGCGATTCGCCTTTTTCGTCCGGCCGTGTTCGAGCCGACGTTCCAGAAACATGCGAAGACGACGTGCGCAGGCTGCCAGATCCACGTGCTCGACCGGAGCGCCTTCAAGCCGGTCGAAACCGGAGTCGCCCTGATCGCGGCGTTCCTGGCCGCGGGACGCGACGAGTTCGCGTGGCGCAATCCGCCGTACGAGTACGAGCACGACAAGATGCCGATCGACATCCTCGCGGGCTCGTCGGAATTGCGCGAGCAGATCGACCGGGGCATCGATGCGCGAGGAATCGCGCGGTCGTGGACGGCCTCAGTCGAGCCGTTCCTGAAAACACGCGAACGGTATCTGCTCTACTAGCGGTACGCGGCGGCCTGAATGTTGTAGAGCTCCGAGTACTGCCCGCCCTTCGCCATCAGCTCCTCGTGCGAGCCGACCTGGACGACGCGCGCGCCGTCGAGGACGACGATCAGATCGGCCATGCGGACGGTCGAGAAACGGTGCGAGACCAGAACCGTCAGCCGGCCCTCGTTATCGCTGACGGCGGCGGCGTAGCGTTCGAACAGCGCATGTTCGGTTTCGGCATCGAGCGCGGCGGTCGGTTCGTCGAGCACCAGAACGAGCGGCCGGTCCCGCATGAAGCCCCGCGCGAGCGCGAGTTTCTGCCATTGTCCGAAGCTCACTTCCACGCCGCCGGGCCACGTCGGGCCCAGTTGTGTGTTCAGCCCCGACGCCAGCTTCACCACGACGTCATCCGCGCCAGCGCGGGCGACGGCCATGACGACCGCGGGCTCATCATCCAGCCGCGGGACGTCGCCCACGCCAACGGTCCGGCGCGCCCGGAACTCGAACCGGAAGAAATCCTGGAAGGCGCCGGACAGATGTTCGCGCCATGCCGCCGCGGGCATCCGCGCGAGGTCGACGCCATCGATGAGGATGCGTCCAGCCGTCGGCTCGTACATCTTCGCGAGCAGCTTGACGAGCGTGCTCTTGCCCGCGCCGTTTTCGCCGACAACAGCCACCACGGCGCCGGCCGGCAGATCGAGGTTCACATCGTTCAGGACGAGCCGGTCGGTGCCGGGATACGAGAACGAGATGTGCTCGAATCGAATGCCGCTGGTCAATCGGGCCGGTACAGGCAGGTCGGCCGAGGCGGCAAGCGAGGCGGCGTAGTCTTCGAGCCACGCGAGCCGCCGTGCGCCGTAGGACCAGAAGCCGCGCAGGAATCCGATCTCGCCGACCGTGGCGCCGACATACGCCGACAGGCGCGCGCCGGCGACCAGCACGAGCATCACGTTGCCTGCCGACGCCTTCAAACCAACCGCCACGAACACGAGGGCGCCGACGTACGCGGCCCCGAACACAGCCCATCCGGCCGTGTGCCATCCCGCCGAACCCCAGCGGACTGCCGATATCGGTCCGAACCCGAACTCCCACGCGCGCCGGCGATCGCCGGCCAGCTGCTGGCCGATGCCGGTGACTCGCACTTCCTTTCCAGGCGACGCGGTGGTGGCAACCGTGAACAAATGGCGGGCCAGACGGTTGTGGGGAGCGGCGCGCTCCTGCGCCCCTCGCTCCACACCAGGACGCCACACAGACGTGAACACCGTGGGCAGGGCAAAAACCCCGAGCAAGACGAGCGCTGGATGAATCGACACGAGCAGCGCGATCGTCACGCCGAGCCGCAGAATCCACGCACAGGTGGTGAACAGCGACCAGTACATATGGTCGAGGACGAACACCTGGTCGCGCAGCATGGCGATTCGATCGAGGTACTCCGGCACTTCCTGATGCGCGATCGTCGAAATCGTCGCCTGCAGCCGGGCGACGTGCGCTTCGAGGGCAATCGTCACGCGGTCGCGGAACCGGCGCTGCACGCGGGTGGTGACGACGCTCAGAAACCACGTCGCCGTGGCCGAGATGCCGAGTGCCGCCGCCGCGATGACGACGAGTCGTGTGTCGCGGCGAACAGCGCCGTCGCCGATCAGCTTGAACCAGAGAGCCATCAGCGCGTCGGGCAGCGCCCCGCCGAGCGACAGCGTGAAGGCGATGAGCATCAGCGAGGGCTCGTAGCGATGCCCGAGCTTGCACAGCCGCCACATCGACGACAGCGTCGGCGGCAGATCTTCCGCAGGCGGACGTTTACGCGAGGCTGTCATAGACCTGGCCTTCTTCGGCTTCTTCAGCTTCGCCGCCGAATCGTTGCGCCTGCAGATCGAACATGGTCTTGTAGCGGCCGCCTTTCGCCATCAGCTCGTCGTGGCTGCCCAGCTCGACGACCTTGCCGTGCTCGAGCACGCAGATGCGATCGGCATGGCGGACGGTCGAGAAACGATGGGAGATGAGAATCGTCGTGCATCGCCTGGTGGCGGTGAGGATCCGCTCGAAGATTTCCGCTTCGCCGCGAACGTCGAGCTGCGCCGTCGGCTCGTCGAGCAGCACCACGCCCGCGCCTCGTTCGACGGCGCACAAAGCCCGCGCCAGCGCCACGCGCTGCCACTGACCGCCCGACAGCTCCGTTCCGCCTTCGTACCCGCGAGCCAGAATCGTTTCGTACCCCGCAAGGTTGGCGGCGCCGGCGGCTTCGAGCGCCTTTTCAATGGTGTCGTCTGGAGCGCCGGCCGGGGCGACGTTGTCGCGAAGCGGCAGCTCGAACCGGATGAAATCCTGAAAGACCGCTGCCAGCCGCGCTCGCCATGACGCGATGTCGAAGCTGCGCACGTCGATGCCGTCCACTTCAATCGCGCCGGCCTGCGGGTCGTACAGCCGGCACAGCAGCTTTGCCAGCGTCGTCTTTCCTGCGCCGTTCTGCCCGACGATCGCCAGTGATGAACCCGCGGGGATGGTGAGATCGAAGTGGTCGAGCACGGGCGAGCCGCCAGGGTAGGCGAATGTCAGATCGCGAAAGCGGATGTCCTTCGCGGGAAGGCGCGCCGCCTCGCGCGCTCCGTTGGACAGCGCGCCGGCGGGAGCCATCGCCGCACCCAGGCGCAGCACCGCGTTGACTGGCGCCGCGGAGCCGTCGAGCGCCCAGTTCAAACCGCCGAACGCGATCATCGACGTGCCGACGGCGCACTGGGCGTACACGAACAGCTCGCCAAGGCTCATGCGCCCGTTGAGGACGGCGCTCGCGAGCGCCCAGAAAACCACCACGTTGGCGGCACCGACAATCAGCAGGCTCCAGAGCACAGGCCGCTCCCGAAGCCGCGTTGCCTCGTACTGCAGATCGTGAAGCCGCGTGCGTCGCTTGATGAAGCGCGCTATCGTCCAGTCGGCGAGGCCGAACAGCCGCAGCTCCTTGCTCGCCGGCGGATCGACGGCGAGGTTGAACGCGTAGTCGGCGTCGCGCTGAGCGCTGCGGACTTCCTCCGTGTTCCGATCTTTCCAGACGCCGCTCTCGCGCAGGAGCCAGTGCGTGGAGAGCCATGCGCCGCCCAGCACGAGCGGCGCCCACCAGGCGAAGCCGGCGAGCACGATGGCGAGGGCGATGCCGCCGAACAGGCTGACGAGGCCGCCCGCGATGAAGTCGAGCGAGATCGACAGCGGCGGGCCGGTCATGCCGAGATCGAAATCGCGGGCGACTGTCAAGTCGCTGGTCAGCTTCTGATCTTCAAGGTGACCCATCCCCGGCGGGCTCACGCACGCGTCGGTCAGCCTGTCATAGAGCCACGCAGCCGTGCGGTCGCCGAGGTTCCAGCTGACGGCCAGGTGGATGGGCGCGACGATCTGCAACAGGATGAACAGCGCGCCGACCACCGCGAGCTGGTAGCCGACAGCCGAGCCGTTCTGCGCCGCCGCAACCAGCCCGCCCATCGCGACGGCGAGCACCGCCGGCATGACGCCCCGCACGATGAGGAGCAGCCACCAGGCGACGGCGAGGCCCGGCGCGGCCTTCGGCAGGACGCTGAAAAACTTCCATTCCTTCCGTAGATGGAGTCGAGCCAGCACGCGCGGCATTCTGCCCCAAATACGGGCGTCGCGATTGTAAGAATTTGACCGCCGGGGCAGAGCCCCAGATTAGTCGTGGACGGCGATGTGGTTCCGCGACGCCCGGTGCCGCAGGTACCTCGTCGGGCTGACGCCGGCAAACTCGCGGAAATCGTGGATGAAATGCGCCTGGTCGAAATAGCCGCAGTCGTACGCGACGCTCGTCCAGTCCACATGGGTTGCGGTTTCGACCCGTCCCAACACGTGCTGAAACCGGCAGACGCGCGAAAAAGCCTTCGGGGTCAGGCCGACCTCGTTACGGAAGACCTCGATGAACCGCCGCTGGCTGAGACCGATGTGCGCGGCGACCTGCGCGACCGGGCGCGGACGCGATCGATGGCCGAGCTCGGCGACGGCATAGCGCACGGCAGGATTCCGATCGCCTCGCACACCTCATCGGCTCGCGCGCCCCACACCGTCCGCTGCCGTTGACCGTGATGATGAGGTTCATCAGCCACTTCTAACCCCTAACCCCTAACCCCTAACCCCTAACCTCTAACCTCTAACCTCTAACCTCTGACCTCTGACCTCTGACCTCTAGCCTCTTCTTGCAGATGCCCGCGCCCGGCGGATTTGATCCGCGTGATCACGCGCGTGGACGCTGTAGATACCAAGCCAGGTGTCCATGCCGTAACGTCCGTGCTCGGTATGCGTGCCTTCGCGTTTCCAGTCGGCTTCGCTGAGCCGATCGAGGAGCTCAGCGGTCGTCTCCCGCGCCGCCTTGAACGCCGCCAGCGACGCGGCAATAGGACGATCGTAATGGAGCCGCCGGGCAAACACCTCCTGGTCGTAGCCGACGATAGCGACGTTGTCGGTGGCGATCAGATTGCGGATGCGGACAGCCGACGTCATCTCGCTGTCGGCCAGGTGATGCACGATCTCGCGCGCCGACCACTTGCCGGGCGCCGGGCGCGCGTCGAGCTCCGCGTCGGTTGCGCCGGCGACGGCCTCGGCCACTTCCTGATAGCCCTCCCTGTCGGCGATGTTCGCAGTCTCGAGCATACGCCGTGAGACGACCGGCTCGGATGACCTCGACATGACGGTCTGGTGACCTGGTGATTACCCGCGCGTTTTCGCGATTCCAGGCGCCGCCGCCTCCTGCTCGATCCCCGACTCGAGATGGTGTTCCACCAGATGGCCGCGCAGAAGGTCGAAGGCGTCGCCAGGTGTGTCGGCATGCTGGATCAGCGAGACGTCCTCTTCAGCAATCGCGCCCCACTCCACCATCGGCTTGAAGTCGAGCACCCTGTCCCAGTACTCGCGGCCGTACAGGATGACGCCGATCTTCTTCGACAGCTTGTCCGTTTGCGCGAGCGTCAGCAACTCGAAGAGCTCGTCCAGGGTGCCGAAGCCTCCCGGAAAAATCACGAGCGCCTTCGCCAGGTATGCAAACCAGAACTTCCGCATGAAGAAGTAGTGGAATTCGAAATGCAGTCCCTGCGTGATGTACGGATTGGCGCCCTGCTCGAACGGCAGTCGGATGTTGAGGCCGATCGTCTTCCCGCCGGCTTCCGACGCTCCGCGGTTGGCCGCCTCCATGATCCCCGGTCCGCCTCCGGACGTGACCACGAAGCGGTGGTGGTCGGATTGAAGCGTGAGACTCCACCGCGTGAGCAGCCGCGCGAGTTCGCGCGCTTCCTCGTAGTACCGCGCCCATTCGACCGCTTTTCGAGACTTCGTCAGCTCGGCTTCGTACTTCTGATTCGCGTCGCGCACACCGCGTGCCCGCAGCGTCGCCAGCTCTCGTTCCGCGCGCTCGCGCGAGTCGACGCGCGCAGACCCGAAGAACACCACGGTGTCCTGAATCTTCTGCTCCCTGAATCGGCGGAGCGGCTCGAGGTACTCGGAGAGAATCCTGATGGGACGTGCTTCAGCGCTTTCGAGAAACTCGCCGTACTGATACGCCAACGGCTGCTGGGACATATGCCTGCCACTCTATCATTGGCATGTGATGGGGATGCTATGATCCGCCGTCTGAGATGAGCAGCAAAGCCGCGCCCGAGTTGGACGCGTCCGTCGTGATCGCGGCGCCGCCCAATCGCATTCTCCAAGCCTTCTTCGAACCCGATGCGTTGAACGCGTGGTGCCAGGTCAAACACGCCGTGACGATGCCGCGCGTGCTCGGTCCGTACGCGATCGCATGGCCGACCACCGAGTTTCGAGACGACGTGCTCGGCCGGCTCGGTGGAGTGTTTCGCGGGACGGTGATGCAGTTTCAGGCGGGTCACGGATTCTTCGTGGCCGATGCGTATTTCCTGCCGCCTGACGGCGATCCGATCGGTCCGATGGCGTTCGAGGTCACGTGCACGCCGGCGGCCGGCAGCCCTTCGTCGACGCTCGTGCGCGTGAGCCAGCGCGGCTTCGAGGAAAACGTGCGGTGGCGGCGGTACTACGAGGTCATCTCGGTGGGATGGGAACACTCGCTCTCGTCGCTCAAGGCGCTCCTGGAAAAGTAGAAAGCTTAAAGCGGAAAGTTGAAAGTACATATGGAGCGCACGTTTCTCCTGGCCGGCGCGGTTGCGGGTTTCGTCGCGGTGGCCTTCGGCGCCTTCGGCGCGCACGGCCTGCGCGGCCGTCTGACGCCCGAGATGCTCGCGGTATTTGAAACAGGCGTGCGGTACCACATGTATCACGCGCTCGCGCTGCTGCTGACGGCGGCAATGGCCGGGCGGCTCGACAGCCGCGCCGTCGTCGCGGCCGGATGGCTGTTCGTCGCCGGCATCGTGCTGTTTTCGGGGAGCCTGTATCTGCTGGCCGTCACGGGCGTGACCGCGCTCGGCGCGATCACGCCGATTGGCGGCGTGGCGTTTCTGGCCGGCTGGGTGTGTCTCGGCGTCGCTAGCCTTTGAACCGGCGCACGTCGACGGCGTACTTGCGGATCTTGTAATTGAGAATCCGCTCGGTCGCATCGAGCAGGCGCGCCGCTTTTGCCCGGTTCCCTCTCGTCGTCTTCAGCGCGTCCTGAATCAGATCCTTCTCATAGGCGACGACGGCGTCGGCCAGGGAGACGCGCGTCACCGTGCCTGACGCCTCGGCCGTCTGCAGCGAGGGCGGAAGGTGGTGCGCATGCACGACCTGGCCTTCGCACATCAGCACGGCGCGTTCGAGGGCGTTCTCCATCTCACGCACGTTGCCCGGCCAGTGATAGCTCACCAGCATGTCGATGGCCGGCGTCGAGATGCGCTTGATGCTCTTGCCGTGCTCGCGCGAGAACTTCTCGAGGAAGTGATCGGCGAGGAGAAGCAGGTCGGCCTTCCGGTCGCGCAGCGGCGGCACGAAGATCGTGAACACGTTCAGGCGGTAGTACAGATCCTCGCGGAACGAGCCGTCGGCGAGCGCCACTTCCATGTCCTTGTTGGTGGCGGCGATGAGACGGACGTTAACCTTGACCGTCTCGGTGCCGCCGACGCGCTCGAACTCCCGCTCCTGCAGCACACGGAGCAGCTTGACCTGCGTCGACAGGTTGATGTCGCCGATTTCGTCGAGGAAGAGGGTGCCGCTTTCGGCGAGCTCGAACCGCCCTTTCTTACGCGCCTCCGCGCCGGTAAACGCGCCCTTCTCGTGGCCGAAGAGCTCCGCCTCGATGAGGCTTTCGGGCAGCGCCGCGCAGCTGACTTTGACGAAGGGCTTCTTGGCGCGCAGCGAGTTGTAGTGGATGGCGTGCGCGATGAGCTCCTTGCCGGTCCCCGATTCACCCCGGATCAGCACCGTCGTGTTCGTCGTGGCCACCTGCGCGACCTGCTCGTACACCTGCCGCACGGGGCCGCTCGTGCCGATGATGTTCGAGAAGTCGTACTTGTCGCGCAGCTCCTGACGGAGGTGCTCGTTCTCGTCGACGAGCCGGCGCTTGTCCTCTTCGATCAGCCGCTGAATCTTGACCGCCTGCGCGATCATCGACGCCACCAGGCCAAAGAACTTCAGGCTGCTGTCGAAATCGCGTTCGGCCTTGTACCGCAGATCCACGCCGAGCGCGCCTACCGCCCGGCGGTTCAGTGAAATCGGCACGCAGATAAAGCTGAGCTCCTGGTCGTCGCTGTCGGTACGCCGCGCGGCGCGATTCAGCATCGTCGGCTCGCGGCTGACTCGGGGGACGACGACGGGCTTGCTGGTTTCGACCACACGTCCCGTGATGCCCTCGCCCATCCGATAGTGCACCGACTGAGCCGGACGGTCGAGGCCGTCTGACGCCTCGACAAACAGCTCGCCGCCCTCGCGCAGCAGCGTCACCATGCTGCGAACCGCGCCGTGGTGCTTGGCCAGCACCTCGAGGACGCGATGGAGGGCCGACTTGAGATTGAGGGTGCCCGAAAGTGCCTGACTGACCTCGAGCAGCGTCGACAGGCGGCGCGCTTCGCGCCCCTGCGCTGCTGCCATCGCCGCCGCGCTAGCTTTCATCCCGATGGTCTCCGTGGCCACAGATACATTCTTGTCAATCTAGCAGATTCTTACAACACTCTTGTCAGATCGGCACCTATTGATTCCCGGACGGGATCGGCGTCGCGGGACGAAGCCGGGACACTTTCGTTGAATGAGTTGATTTCCATGACTTTTTTGTAGAACACCAGGACGCGACAATCGTCTCCTCCGTTCAGAAACCGGCCTGAAAACACGTTGTCACACGCGATGACGCTGACCGGGCTCGGATTCGCTGTCAGTGGACTGCATTTTGCTCTCCACATCGACAGGCAGGTGAGTGATGAATGAACTGGTTGGCCGGATTCGCTCGGAGTTCCTGGAAATGCCCGGATTGCGGCTGACCGTCTTGCAGGCCTGCCGACTCTGGGGCCTCGACGAAGACCGCTGCCGGCGCGTGATCGACGTGCTGATCGGCACGTCGTTCCTGCGATGGACAGCGCCCGGCACGATCGCGCGCGCCTGGGACTGACACTCCGTCGACTCGCTCAGGGCAGCCGCGCCTGGTCCAATCAGCGGCGCGCCAGTTCGCGAGTCAGGCAGGCCGCGCCTTGCGCCATCGCCCAGCGATGGTTCGCCTCGAAGATCGGCTTCAGCAGGAACGACAGATACCGCAGCAGGGGCTTCTCCGCGCGAATCCGCCAGTCGAATATGACGTCGACGACGCCGGCGTGCTGGGCAAATGTCCAGACGCCG
>WNFL01255157.1_pt2 | contig 10372 bp, 8 predicted proteins | sample 5400361 | NCBI WGS metagenome assembly WNFL01 (sample SAMN13153351, study PRJNA577476) | soil metagenome | isolation source: 40 cm soil on Douglas fir-dominated hillslope | place: USA:California | collected 2013-09-17
GATTGCATAGCCGACAAGAAAAAGAGCTGTCATTAGCCCGCGTCGATTGTAACCACGCGCGCGCGCCATGCCATCGACCCACCAGAGCAGCGCGCTCAATAACACACCTTCGGCGAAGGCCTCGTAGAGTTGCGAGGGATGCCGCGGTACTTGCAACGGATCCGCCGGAAAGATCATCGCCCAGGGAACGTTGCTTGGCCTGCCGTATAGCTCGCCGTTGATGAAATTGCCGAGGCGTCCGAAGAACAAACCGGGCGCCCCGCAAAGCGCGACCACGTCAGTTATCTCGAGGATCGAATGTCGGTACCGCCGCGCGAAGAGCGCGATCGCGACCGTCATTCCCGCGATTGCACCGTGGAAGGACAGCCCACCCCTCCAAATGGCAAACGCCTCCCACGGATGTGCAGCGTACTCGGCGCGACCGTAGACGAAGACGTACATAAGACGTGCTCCGATCAGCATTCCCGCAACGAGATACACGATGAGGTTATCGAGATCAGTGCGGCTGAGACTGGACCGACCCGTCTCAATGCGCTTCAGCACAAGGCGATAGCCCAGCACGTATCCGATTACATACATCATGCTGTACCATCGGAGCGCGATCGGGCCGATCGAGATTATCGTGGGCGGAATGCGCGGATATGGAATTACCATGCCGGTCGTAATGTACCGGGGCGAGGTGGCACTTGGCTGGCGCACATGGCATTTTTCCATGTTCCATGAAGCGTGAAGATGCCCTCGACTACCACTCGTCCGGCCGTCCCGGAAAGATCGCGGTAGTACCGACCAAGCCCCTCAACAACCAGCGCGACCTCGCACTCGCCTACTCACCGGGAGTGGCGGTGCCCTGCCTCGAGATCAAGGCAGCGCCCGACGACGTCTACAAGTACACGGCGAAGGGTAACCTTGTCGCTGTGGTGACCAACGGCACTGCCGTGCTCGGGCTCGGCAACATCGGAGCGCTGGCAGCCAAGCCGGTGATGGAGGGCAAGGCAAATCTCTTCAAGCAGTTCGCCGATCTCGATGTCTTCGACCTCGAAGTCGGCTCTGAGAATCCGGACGACGTGATCAGGTTCTGCCAGCTGCTCGAGCCAACTGTCGGAGGAATCAATCTCGAGGACATTCGAGCCCCCGATTGTTTTTACATCGAGGAGACGCTGCGGAAGACGATGAAGATTCCTGTCTTCCACGACGACCAGCACGGGACGGCGATCATCTCCGGCGCCGCACTGCTCAACGCCCTCGAGATCGTCGGAAAGAAAATCGAAAAGATTCGCGTGGTCTTCTCGGGCGCGGGTGCCGCCGCGATATCGACGGCCGAGCATTATGTCAGGCTCGGTGTGCCGCGCGAGAACATTCTGCTCACCGACCGACAGGGCGTCGTCTACGAGGGTCGGCCCGGGGAGCTCGACCCGTACAAGGCGAAGTTCGCGAGCAAGACCAGGGCGCGATCGGTCGCCGAGGCACTCGCAGGCGCCGACGTCTTCGTCGGACTGTCGGTGGCGGGCGCGATCACGGGAGAGATGGTGGCCAAGATGGCGAAAAAACCCATCATCTTCGCTCTGGCGAATCCGGAGCCGGAGATATTGCCGGACCAGGTTCGCGCCGTCCGTTCCGACGCAATCATCGCCACCGGACGAAGCGACTTTCCCAACCAGGTCAACAATGTACTGGGGTTCCCTTTCATCTTTCGCGGCGCGCTCGATGTGCGCGCTACGCAGGTGAACGAGAACATGAAGATGGCCGCGACGCGCGCGCTGGCCGCGCTCGCAAAGGAGGATGTGCCCGACAGCGTCTCGCGACTGTACGGCCTGCGCTCGGTGAAGTTCGGGCCCGATTACCTGATCCCCTTCCCGTTCGATCCGCGGGTGCTGCTCTGGGTCGCGCCCGCCGTCGCCTGGGCCGCCGTCGCAAGTGGCGTCGCCAAGGAGATGATCGACCTCGAGCAGTACCGCGAGCAGCTCGAAGCCCGCCTCGGGCGAGCGCGAGGAATCATGCGCGGGATCATCAATCGCGCCGTGCGCGATCCGAAGCGGATCGTGTTCCCCGAGGGCGAAGAGCCGAAGATCATTCGCGCCGCGCGCATGATCGTCGACGAAGGCATCGGCTCCGCCATCCTCCTCGGCCAGCGCGCCAACATCGAGCGGGTCGCCGGCGAGAATCACATTTCACTCCGCGACATCGTGATCGATGATCCGGGCGCATCCGAAAAGCGCGACAAGTACGCCGACTACCTGTGGAAACGGCGCCAGCGCAAAGGACTCAGCCACGGCGAAGCGCATCAGCTTCTTTTCAACGGGAACTACTTCGGATCGGTAATGGTCGCATGCGGTGATGCCGACGCGCTCCTCGCCGGCGTTGGCATGCACTACCCCGAGACCATTCGCCCGGCGCTCCAGGTTATCGGGCCGCATCCCAAGGCGGAGATCGTGAGCGGCCTCTACATGCTCGTGTTCGAGAAGCACGTTATCTTCTGCGGAGACACGACCGTCAACATCGATCCCACCGCCGAGCAGTTGGCTCAGATTGCGTATTCCGCGGGCAGGATCGTTCAGACTTTTGGCATCACGCCGAAGATCGCGATGCTGTCGTTCTCCAACTTTGGATCCGTGCACCATCCGGAGGCGGAGAAGGTCGCGAAAGCGGTCGCGATTCTGAGGAAGCGCGACCCCGCGCTCGTCGTCGATGGTGAGATGCAAGCGGATACGGCGATGGACGAGAACATCCTCCGCTCGGCGTATCCGTTCAGCATGCTGAAGGAGCGGGCGAACGTACTGATATTCCCCAATCTGAGCGCCGGGAACATTGCGTACAAGCTCCTCCACCATTTGGGCGGCGCCACGAAAATCGGCCCGATTCTCCTGGGTATGAATCTTCCCGTGCACGTACTGGAGCAGGGCGCGGACGTTCAGGATATCGTGAATATGGCCGCCGTCGCGGTGATCGACGCGCAGCAGCGGAGCAACGAGAGGAAGGGCGCGTAATGGCAACGGAGATAAAGCCTCAGCGCAAGCAGGTCGTGCGCGAGAGCAGTATTGGTTTGAGCAGGCAGGGACTCAGCCCCCGCGGCGAAGTCCATTGGAATTTGATTGCGCCCGAGCTGTTTCAGGCGGCAGCGCGCCGCAACGAGGGCGAATTTGCGGACATGGGTCCGTTCGTCGCCGTCACCGCTCCCCACACGGGACGCTCACCAAACGACAAGTTCGTCGTAAAGGAGCCGAACTCGGACAAGGATGTTGATTGGGGTAGGGTCAATCAGCCGCTGACGGTCGAAAAATATCAACTGCTGCTGGAAGACGTCCGCAAGTATCTCAATGAGACCCCCGAGCTGTTCGTCGAGGATCTCTATTGTGGCGCCGATCCATCATATCGGTTGTCCGTCCGCTACGTGTCGCCCAACGCGTGGCACATGGCGTTCGTGCGCAACATGTTCATCCGTCCGGAGCTCAGCGATCTCCCGACGTTCGATCCGAACTTCACAGTGCTTCACGCACCTGAGTTCGAGGCCAATCCCACGCGCCATGCTACGCGCTCCGGAACCTTCATCGTTCTCAACATCGCCGAGCGCACGATTCTCATCGGAGGCACGCGCTACGCTGGGGAATTGAAGAAGGCGATGTTCACGGTCATGAACTATCTGCTTCCAAAACAGGGCGTGCTCTCCATGCATTGCTCCGCAAACGTTGGAAGGTCCGGCGACACAGCCTTGTTCTTCGGGCTTTCCGGAACCGGAAAAACGACACTTTCCGCTGATCCAGATCGCCGGCTGATTGGCGACGATGAGCACGGCTGGTCGAAGGACGGGATCTTCAATTTCGAGGGTGGCTGCTACGCGAAGGTCATCAACCTTACTCCCGAGAGCGAGCCGGAGATCTATCGTACGACCCAGATGTTCGGCACCGTCCTCGAGAACGTGGTGCTCGATCCGGCCACCAAGGAGGTCCGGTTTGCCGACCAGTCCATCACGGAGAACACGCGCGCTTCCTATCCGCTCCACTACATTCGCAACTTCGTCGAAGGGGGACGCGGTGGTCATCCGAAGAATGTCGTCTTCCTGACCGCTGATGCGTTCGGAGTACTGCCGCCCATTGCGCGCCTCACCCCGCAGCAGGCGATGTACTACTTCCTGTCCGGATATACGGCCAAAGTCGCGGGCACGGAGCGCGGCGTGAAGGAGCCGCAGCCCACCTTCAGTGCGTGCTTCGGGGCGGCGTTCCTGGTCTGGCACGCGACGAAATACGCGAGGATGCTCGGAGATCACCTGCGCGAGCACGACTCAAAGGTCTGGTTGATCAACACAGGCTGGAGTGGTGGACCCTACGGAACTGGCGAGCGCATCAAGCTCAAATACACGCGCGCCATCGTTCACGCCGCGCTGGCCGGCGAGCTGGACGAGAGCGACACGCGCAGGGATCCAATCTTCGAGCTAGCGGTCCCGACCGAGATCAACCGGGTTCCCGCCAATGTGCTGAACCCCCGGTCGACGTGGTCTGATCCCGCCGCCTACGACGCGCAGGCGAGAAAGCTCGCCGGCATGTTCCGGGAGAATTTCGAAAAGATCGGAAACGTGGACGCGGCGACCAAGAACGCCGGCCCGAAGGGCTGACGACAATCCCCCGCGAGAGACGGGCCGTGCGCTTCGAGATTCTGCGCGACCCCGTCTGGAACAACATTCGTGTCGACGAGCTGACGCTCAAGCTCGTCGACACCGAAGTGTTTCAGCGGCTCAGATACGTTCGCCAGCTCGGTTGGACCTACCTCGTCTACCCTGGCGCAACGCACTCGCGATTCGAGCACGCGCTTGGCACTCATCACCTCTCGCGTCGCACTCTGGCGCTCCTTAGCGAAGCTGAAGACTCAGCGTCGATCGGTGAAATCGACCAGGCGATAGTCAGATCGGCGGCACTCCTTCACGACGTTGGCCACTACCCTTTCTCGCATGCGCTGGAGGAGATCGGTGCACTTCACCACGAGGACGTTGCGCGGCCGCTCATTACCGAGGGAAGCGTCGCATCTCTTCTGTCATCGCACCTGGGCAAGGACGCCCCGCTCAAGATCTTCGACCTGATTCGCGGGCGCAGCGAGAATCCTTTGCAGGGCCTTATCTCCGGTTCGCTCGATCTCGACAAGATCGAATACCTGAAGCGCGATGCGTTCATGTGCGGCGTCCCGTACGGAGAGATCGATGTCGATCGGCTGACGAATTCGCTGGTACTGGTCGACGATCCGGAAACCGGCCGGCGCGCGCTCGGCGTGCAGGAGAAAGCGCTATCAGCGCTCGAGTCGCTGCTCTTCGCAAAGTACCAGATGTACCGGAACGTGTATTGGCACCACGCCGTGAGAAGCGCGACAGCAATGTACAAACGGCTGGTGGAGGACGCAGTCAAGGCGAAGGTTGTGGACGTTCAATCCCTGGCGCGTCATACTGACGAGGGCTTGATGCATACGTTGGAGAGCGACGGGCCGACGCCGCTGCTCGTCGCGCTCAAGGAGCGGAAACTTTACAAGCGGGCGGCGGAATGGCCGGCCGCGGACCTCGATGACGACATGGTCGAATGGATCGCGACCGACAGGAAGCGGGTCGCCGAAGCGGAAGACGCCCTCGCCAAGGAGTTCGGACTCGTACCCGGTGAGCTGTTGCTGGATTATCCGGTCAAGACGCAGATGCTGGGACTCGATATTCCAGTCCTGAGGCGCAGCGGCAAAGTCGAGCGACTCACGGGCGAGGGCTGGATCGGAACGATCAATCTTCCGTCGCTCTCTGAGGAGTTGTACAAGAGCGCGAGGTGGCTGCGCGTCTTTACGGCGAAGCGCGCCAGCCTGGAGCCGCGGCGACTTCTCGACGCGCTGGAACGATCGCGCTGACAGATCGTTATAAGATGGATGCGCGCGCAGAGATATTTCGCCGCGTCAGCCGTCGCTCTACTACTCGGCTGCGCGATTCCCGTGGTGACTCCGGCTCCTTCGCCGTCGATGCGAGTGGGCGCCAGCGCGGGCCGATACGGCGCGACGGAAGCGCGCATCTTCGAACTGATCAACGCTGAACGGCAACATCAGGGGTTGCCGGCGCTCGTCTACAACGCACAGCTGGATCGAATGGCGAAGATCCAGGCGGAGAACATGGCGTACTTCCAGAAAATGGCGCACACCCTGCCCGAGTCGCAGCTGCCAACCCTCGGCGATCGCGCGCGCTATGTCGGCTACCCATTCGGCCGCCTCGCGGAGAACGTCGCGCTCGGCTATCCCAACGCGGAGACAGCTGTCCAGGGTTGGATGAACTCGACCGGTCATCGGCGTAACATTCTTGACAGCAGTGTGGAGGAGACCGGAATCGGCATCGCCAGGTCTTCAGCGGGCGGCCTCTACTACTGCCAGGTCTTCGGGAGACGGTTAACCTCGCTGTAACGTGGCCGGGGTCGGCGACGTATGTTTACTGGCGGCCTTTCCCACAGGCTAACTCATTGCCCCCCAAGAGCTTGAAGCTGTGGTGTGGATGAGGTCGCTAAATGTGACCTCGGGCTCATGAGAACCGTCCTATTGGCATGAGCCGACTCCCGTTCGCAGCCACCCTCCTGCTCGCAGTGTCCAGCTCGTCCGTCGCCCAGCAGGCATCATTCTCGGCCAACGATACCGGCCCCGTCTCTGATGCGATCTTCGAGACCAAGGACGCTGCTATCGCAACGGCCGGACTCATCCCGCTCGCACAGTCGCAGCTCCCCAAGGGACAGCGCGAAGTGAGAATCTGGTATTCGGGTTTTGGGAATCCGCAGTACCTGGTCATCATCCGGCAAAACGGGACCAAGCTCACTGGCCGCCTGATGCTGTGGTGGGATCAGTACTACGAGTCGAATCCTTCCTCCGCCGACGTTCGCGTCGACAACTTCGTTCGCAAAGGCTATGACTGCGGCCCGATCTCGAAGCGCGATTCGCACTTCGGTGAAGATCGCTGGGTCAGCTCGATCTGCGAGGCGAAGCTGAAGGGAACTCCGGACTGGAAGGCATTTCTCTCCGAGGTGGAGGCGCACGCGCTTCCGCAAACTGGCGCCGTTGCCCCGGCTGAAGATCAATCCGGCGACGAGAACTGGGGAATCACGGTCGAGCGCAGGTCGGGCGCCATCTATGGCGTCTCACACTACCACACCGCTCTGACGCTTGGTGCTCCAGAGCCTGGTCGCGGTCCGAAGCTACAGGACATGGTCGGCGATCTTGCCGCCGCGGCAAAGCGCGAGCCGGTAGTCGCCCAGCACTAACCGGCGCCGTCGCCCGCCTCAGGCGGGAAACTGAAAACTGAACGGGTGCCAGCAGTCAGTAGCGTAGTCTCGAGTGGTTAGTTCACTACGCCCTGACTTCGCTCTATGGCGTAAAAAAGCAGCGACCGTCGTTGCTTGTACCCAGACCGGCGCTTCGTAAAGTCCCGACGTAGTGAACGGTTAGCTGCCAGCTGTGCTACTCAATTCTGGCACCCGTTCAGTTGTCGTTATCAGTCCCTGAGTTGCGGCAGCCTCTCGTACAACGCCAGCGACTGCGGATTCGCCAGCGCCTCCGTGTTCTTTACCGGACGTCCGTGAATCACCTCACGCACCGCCAGCTCACTGATCTTTCCGCTGATCGTGCGCGGAATGTCCTCCACCTGAATGATCTTTTTCGGCACGTGCAGCGGCGTCGTGTTCTCGCGCAAGCGCGTCGTGATCCGCTCGCACAACGTCTCATCGAGCTTCACGCCCGGCTGCAGCTTCACGAACAGCACGATACGCACGTCGCCGGGGGTTCCCTCGTTGATCTCCTGCCCCACCGCAACGCTTTCGACAACTTCCGGCAGCAGCTCCACCTGGCGGTAGATCTCTGCCGTCCCAATGCGCACGCCGCCGGGATTTAGAGTGGCGTCGCTCCGTCCGTAAATGATGTAACCGCGGTTCCGGGTGATCTCCGCCCAATCGCCATGCCTCCATACTCCCGGGTAGTACTCGAAGTACGCCGCGCGGTATTTCGCGCCATCAGGATCGTCCCAGAAGGCCACCGGCATGCTCGGGAAAGGCCGCGTACAGACAAGCTCTCCGGGGATTAGCCGGACCGGACGTCCTCGATCATCGAACACCTCGACCGCCATCCCGAGTCCTGGTGTTTGAATCTCGCCGCGATAAACCGGTAAAATCGGATTGCCGAGCACGAAGCAGGAGATGATGTCGCTGCCGCCGCTGATGCTCGCGAGGTGCACATCGGTTTTGATCTTCTTGTAGACGTAGTCGAAGCTGTGGTGCGCGAGCGGGCTTCCCGTCGAGAGGATCGCTTTCAGCTTCGACAGCTCGTGGCTCTTGCGCGGCTCCGCGCCCGACTTCTCCAGCGACGCCAGGTATTTTGCGCTCGTGCCGAAGACGGTGATTCCTTCCTGGTCCACCATGTCCCAGAGAATCGAAGGGGTCGGGCATAGTGGCGCACCATCGTAGAGGACGATTTTCACGCCGACGGCGAGCGAGCTGACGAGCCAGTTCCACATCATCCAGCCGCAGGTCGTGTAATAGAAAATGCAGTCCTCGCGCTTCAGGTCGGTGTGAAGAATCAGCTCCTTCAAATGCTGAAGGAGTGTTCCGCCAGCGCTGTGCACCATGCACTTCGGCAGTCCGGTCGTGCCGGACGAGTACATGATGTAAGCCGGATGATCGAACGGAAACCGCTCGAACGTCATCGTCCTCGGGTCGGGCGGTTCGACCGGACTGGGGACTGAGGAAATCTTCTTCACTCCGCGCGCTGGCGTCCCCTGGAGACCGGCTTCAAGGATCCGGTTTCCTCCCGGCGGTGTGTGGCGGTAGCCCTCCGCCGGAGTCGCCTTGTATCCCTCGGGCGGCGTGCTCCTGCTCGCGACAACTGCCCACTGCGCTGCGATGAACCTCGACCAGAGTGTTCCTTTTCGAACGCCGTCCAGATCCGGCATCTGCTTTCTGTACGGAGTGACGACCACGTGCTCGAGCGAAGGTATCCGGAACGCGATCTGTCTCAGTCGCGGCAGCAGATCGATCTCTCTGCCGTTGTACAAATAACCATCGGCGGCGAACAGAACTTTCGGCTCGATTTGGCCGAAGCGATCCATCACGCCCTGCGCTCCAAAATCCGGAGAGCACGACGACCAGGTCGCCCCCAGCGAAGTCGCGGCTATCATGGCGATGACGGCTTCGGGAATGTTGGGAAGCCAGCCCGCTACCCTGTCGCCGGGTCCAACACCGGCGGCGTCGAGCGCAATCGCCAGCGTACCCACGGCTTCACGCAGCTCACGATAGCTGATGGTGCGCTGATGACCCTCCTCGTTCCACGACGAGAGAGCGGGCCCGTCATCCGTGAAGCGGAGAAGATTTTCGGCGAAGTTGAGACTGGCGTCCGGGAACCAGTGAGGCCCCTTTTCGGGATCGGGCGGACCCATGTTGTCCAATCCGACCCCTACCCGCTCGGCGCCGCCGCCGGTGCCCCGATGCCCGATGATTCCGCAGAATCTCCACGTGAGCGACCAGAATCGCTCCGGGTTGTTGACCGACCACTCGTGGAGCTGCCAGTACGAATCCGCCGAATAGTCGGGAACGGGCGGACCACCGCGCTCCTCCACGTACCGGAGGAACTCGGTCATGTTCGCCTTGATCACGCGCTCGGGCGAGGGTGTCCACAGCGCCTCGCTCATCTCTGCTTCAGGCTCTCAGCTCGTGGGAGGATTGAATTGCGCGTGCTGCCCCTGCAGCCACGACTTGTGGTACTCCTTGTCCTCTATTTCCAGCGCCTGCTTCGCCACCTTCAGCGGGCGGAAGCTGTCCATCATCACCGCCAGCTCGTCGGTGTATTTGGCGCCGATGCTCGCCTCGGCGCGTCCCGGATGTGGACCGTGCGGAATTCCGTCCGGGTGGTGCGTGATGCTCCCGAACTCGATTCCCTTCCGGCTCATGAATTCGCTCGACGCATAATAGAGAACTTCGTCGGAATCCACATTGCTGTGATTGTACGGAGCGGGCACCGCTTCCGGGTGGAAATCGTACGGACGCGGGCAGAACGAGCAGACGACGAAACCGTCGCCCTGAAAAGTCTGGTGCACGGGCGGCGGTTGGTGAACGCGGCCGACGATCGGCTCGAAATCGTTGATGTTGAACGCCCACGGATAGAAGTATCCGTCCCAGCCGACTACGTCCAGCGGATGGTGGTCGAGGACGATCTCGTTGATCCCGTCGTACTGTTTCACCAGAATCGGAAAATCTCCCATCTCGTCGATCGCCTCGACGAATGTCGGGCGCCTGATGTCGCGCTCCGAATATGGAGCACCCTCGATCAGCTGCCCGAACTCGTTGCGATAGCGCTTCGGCCATCGCACGTGCCCCCTGCTCTCGAAGACGACGAGCTT
>WNFL01449453.1_pt1 | contig 10372 bp, 11 predicted proteins | sample 5400361 | NCBI WGS metagenome assembly WNFL01 (sample SAMN13153351, study PRJNA577476) | soil metagenome | isolation source: 40 cm soil on Douglas fir-dominated hillslope | place: USA:California | collected 2013-09-17
CTCCTGTCTTTTAATGCCTCCGTTTTCCTGTCAGTCTTTAAGCATCCATTAAAGCTTGTAAAGCTTGTAAAGCTCGCGTCGAAAGGCATCGGTGAAGGGGAAAACAACCGGGAAAAAAGGCCGGCCGCGGATCTGGCTGGTCGTGGGGGTGCTGGTCGCGCTCGTCGCCATGACGGCGGCCTGGCGATGGACCCCGCTGGCCGAGCAGATCGACATCCGCAAAATCACGGCCTGGGCGGTTTCCTTGCGCGACAATCCGGCGCGCTCCGTCATTATCCTCGGCGCCTATCTCGTCGGCAGCCTGGTGTCCTTCCCGGTAACGCTTCTCATCCTGGCGACCGCCATCGTTTTCGGCCCGTTGGTCGGATCGGCCTATTCCTTCGCCGGCTGCCTCCTGGGCGCCGCCGCGACCTATGCCGTCGGGTATCTGATGGGCAAGAGCCTCGTGCAGCGCCTCGCGGGCCGCAAATGGCGGCGGGTGGAAAAAGCCGTCGGCCAAACCGGGGTCATGGCCGTCGCCGCCTTGCGCCTGCTCCCCGTGGCGCCGTTCACCATCGTCAATATAATCTCCGGCGCCGTCAAGATACCGGTCTGGAATTACTTCCTGGGCTCGCTGATCGGCCTGGCGCCGGGGATTATTATCATCAACTTTTTCACGCACCAGTTCGCGCGCGCGGTGCGCCACCCCGGCCCGGGCAGCTACGCTCTGCTGGGCGCGTCGGTCGCGGTCGCCGCGCTGGGAATCCTCTGGCTCCGGCGCAAGGTCGCGGAAGCTTCGTGAGATTTATTTAAGCGCGCGATTTATTTTCTTGCCACGAAAGCGTCTATCTGTTATGCCGGAATTGAATTGCCTAGCTCTTTAAATATTTCATCCTATCGCTTCCGCTTGCGGCAAGGGCTCGCGCGCGCGACGGACCGGCGGTTGGCCGTGCTGGCGCGCGAATGGATGACGATCCGGCGCTGCCACCTCTTGGCGGTTTTATTGTTGCTGTTTGCGCTGCAGCAAAGCCAGGCGATGCGTTCCGCCCCCCGCGCCCCGGCCTTTAGGGCCGTGACGGCCGAAGCCCCGAAGCCGGCGGCTGTCGAGCAGCCCGCGCCCGTTGAAACGATAGCCGGGAAAGCGAACGGGCGGGACCCGGCGCCGGCGCGGCAGCGCACCATGCCGCCCGTTTCGTCGTCCGCGCCGGTAGCTCCCGAAAGCGGCCGTCCTGCCGGAAAAGCCCCCGAGGCTCCGCCGGAGCCGACCCTGAAAGGCCCGCCGCCGGAGTCGTTCCTCGCCGCGCCGGAAACCGAGCTGGCGATGCTGGGCACGAAGTACGACACGGTCGTGCAATCGAGAACCTCCGGCCCGAGCCTCCAGCTGGCGTGGGAGTACCGGCAAAACCCGCAGGGCAAGATCGTCGGCTTCGAATTTTCCAACCGAGGCGGCAACCGGATACTTCCCCAGCTCTACAACGTCGACAAGAATTTATTCTTCACCAGGGATTTTCAGTTCCGCTTCGACGATCGCGCCCGGCAGGACATTCATCTTTTCGTCACCGACTGGGCGCCTTCGCGGGACAAGCAGTTCCGGCTGAGCGAGCTCATGAACAGCGTCCTGCATTTCTTCCCGAGGAAGTATATTCCGGCGATCGCTCTTTCGGGCGGGCGCTCGGTCGTGACGCTGCCCACCGGCGAGGGGGTCGAGTTCGATTTAAGGACGCGCGAGATCATGGGCGGGGCGTTCGCCGAAGCCCCGGTCGATCTCAATCCCGACAAGTCGGCGCGCCGGTTCGCCGGCATCGATTACGTCGGCAAGGGGCTGATCGTCCGGGCCGACGCGCGCGGGACCGACCCCAGGTTGGGAACGACGGCGACCATCTCCAGCGCCCCGGCGGCGGATTGCGCCGGGTCCGGCTGCCGGAAAATCTGCCGGGTGCCGTCCCAGGAGCTCTGGGAGCAGAAAGGCGCCGTCCATTTCAAGTTTTCCTCCGACGAGGATTTCGACCGTTACCTCGCCGCCCGCTGCGGCTTCGGCATCCCCAAAACCGGCGCCGATTCCGAGATCGCTCTTCAATAGCTCCTCCGATAGCTTCTCTTGCGCCGCCCCGGGGCGCCTAAAGTTGCCGCCGGTCCGGCCGATACTTTCCGTTAGGAGGCCAGGCGGTGACGATTACAGCGGTGCAGCCAAACGAAGCGACCCCTCAGGACAACGTTCGCAAATACTGGCCGCGAGCAAGGTCCTCAGCATGATCGAGGACCCGGATCTGAGCATCCGGGAAATCTGCCGGGTGTTGTCCGACGACCCGGCGCTGGCGGCCCGGGTGCTGGCGATCTCCCGCTCCGCCCACTACGCGCAGCGCAACATGCCGAAAAATTTACAGGGAGCCATCCAGGTCGTGGGGCTTCATTCGCTGCGCTACATCCTGATCGCCGCGGCGACCCAGAGCCTTTTTATCGCCAACCATCAAATCTCGGGCAAGCTGTGGTCCCACTCCCTGGCGGTGGCCCTGACCGCGCGCATCTTGTCCGAACGGGTGGATTTCCCGGACGGCGACCAGGCTTTTTTGACCGGCCTGCTGCACGACGTCGGCGAGATGATCCTCTGCCACGGCGATCCGGCGGCGTTCGAGCGCCTTCTCGTCGAGGTGCAGGAAAAAAAGCTGTCGCTGGTGGAAAAAGAAAAAGAGACCTACGCGTTCGACCACGCCTTTATCGGGCTCGCCCTTTTCGATTCCTGGAACATCGACTCGGAGATCGGCCAGGCGATCTTCAAGCACCACGAGGCGGAGGGGAGCGGCGCTCCCGGCGATCTGACGACGATCCTGCGCCTGGCGGATTTCCTCGCCTTCAAGGCCGACCTGGGCTTTTTCTCCGAGCCGCCGGCGGCTCCGCCGGAGGTCTTCGAGGCTTTCGGCTGCGGCGACGAGGCGTCTACGGCGGCGACCCTCGAGGAGGTGCGCCAGGCCTTCGAGGCCGAGAACGCCCTGTTCCAGACGAGCTAGCCGGCCTTCCGCCGGTCCCATCGGGGCTCCTTTTGCCCTTTTTCCCGTCTTCGTATAGAATCCCGGAAATTTCCTCGCGAGTCGGGAAGGCGGTCGTATGCAACGGACTCTTCGCTCGGTTCTTTCCGGGATTTGCCTGTTTTTCGTTTTTCCCGCCGCCGCCGCCTTCGGCGCCGCCGCCCCCGCGCGGGTCAAGATCGGCACGGCGTCGATCACCGCGAGCACGCTCACGCTCTGGATCGCCGACGAGCAGGGCATATTCAAAAAGAACGGCATCGAGGCCCAGACCATCCTCATCCGCGGCGGGCCGACGATGATGGCGAGCCTGGTGGCGGGGGACACGCAGGTCGCCTTTACCACCGGCATCCCTTTCCTCGGCGCCGCGGCCCAGGGAACCGAATTCAAGATGCTCACCTGCATCTCCGACAAGGTAAGCTGGAAGCTGATGGCGCTGCCGGCGATCAAAAAGCCCCAGGACTTGCGCGGCAAGCGCATCGGCGTGCAGACCATCATCGGCAGCACCTGGATGAACTCCATGCTCGCGCTCGAGCAGCTGGGGCTCGATCCCAAGCGGGACAATATAACGTTTCTGCCGACGGGCGACCCGGTCACCATGGCGCGCTCCATGGAGGCGGGCCGGATCGACGCGGCGGTGCTCGACCCCGTCTTGAGCCGGCAGCTCGGCGCCAAGGGGTTTACGATGCTGGTGGACCTGTTGAAGGCGAACGTTTATTTTCCCGGCCTCGGCGTGGGCGTGACCAAGGCCTACCTCGATCAGCACGTCGATACGGTGGAAAAGGTCGTCACCGCCCTGACCGAGAGCCTCGCCTTCGTGCTCCAGCCGGCGAACAAGCAGGCGGTGCTGAAGAGCATGATGAAAAACATGCGCCTCACCGAAGTCGCCGCGGCGGAAGAGGGCTACCAGGATCAGCTCGCGACGCTCAACCGCAAGCCCTATCCGACGCTCGAGGGGCTGAAGAACGCGCAGAGGCTTATGGGGACGCAGAACCCGCGCATCGCCGCCATGAAGGTCGAGCCGCTGGTCGAGCCGCGCTTCATCCGCAAGCTCGACGAGAGCGGCTTCATCGACCGGCTGTACGGCGGCCACGCGGAGAAATAAAAGTCTTAGCGAAAGCCGCCGTAGGTCGCGTAGTTGGTGAACTTCCAGAAGACGTCGACGTCGTGGAACCCCGCCGCGCGGAGCCAGCCGAGCTCGTCCTCCATCAAACCGTTGTAGTGCGCCCCGTGCGGCAGCCGCGCTCCCTGGGGCGTCTCGGGCGCCGCGTCTCCCGCCGGCGGGTCGACCCAGCGCTTGCGGGTCCGGCGGTACATTCCCCGTAGCGCCTCGCTCCCCGGCTTGAAGCTGTCGGCATTGATAAAGCAGCCGCCCGGGCGGATGAGGCCGTGGACGTCGCGGAACAGCCGCCGCCGCTCTTCGTGCGTCAGGTGGTGCAGCGCCCGCGCCGAGATCACCGCGTCGAAGGGGCCCGGGATCAGCTTCAGCCAGCCCGCCGAGTCCAGCGGCCCGCGGACGAACTCCATGCGCCCGCCGAGCCCGGCGCTCCGCTCGCGGCCGAGCTTGATCATCTCTTCCGACCCGTCCAGGCAGACCGCGCGGGCGCTCGGCCGGTCGGCGAGGACGGCCGCGGCGAGCGCGCCGTAGCCCGCGCCCAAGTCGAGCAGGCGGAGCGGCTGGTCTTTGGGCTGCGGCAGCATGAAAACGACGGTCTTCATCTGCATCTCGCGGATCGACTTCTCCCGGTCCGTCCCTTCGTCCCAGCTAGCGATGAAGCCGGCGTCTTCCCAGGCCGAGCCGGCGCTTTCGTTTGGTCTGCGCGGTTCCATGAATCCTCCAGAAGGCACAGGTCAACATCCTAGCCCGGCGCGGAATTGTCAAGCGGCGGGCCGGCTTGGGCGGCATCGCGGCGGGACGGAGGGGGCTCAGACGCGATCCACGGGCGCGAGGTCCGGCGCGCTCGCGGCGGCGGACGGTCGAGGTCCCGCAATGGCGGCTTCCACGTGGCGGAGAAATTCCCGGGACGCGTCGCGCCAGGTATGGCGCAGCGCGTAGGCGCGCACGGCGGCGCCGTCGAGCCCGGCGGCGGCCAATGCGGCGGCGCCGAGGTCCTCGTCGAGAATCCCGGTGACGCCGTTCTCGATTACGTCCGCCGGACCGGTCACGGGAAAGGCCGCCACCGGCACGCCCGAGGCCATCGCCTCCAAGAGCACGAGGCCGAAGGTGTCGCTGCGGCTGGGGAAGACGAAAACGTCGGCGGCGGCGAGGTATTTGGCGAACTCCTCGCGCTCCTGGAGCTCGGCGTAGCGGACGTCGGGGTAGCGCTTTTTTAACGTCTCGAGATAGGGGCCTTCGCCCACGACGTATTTCGTGCCCGGCAGATCGAGGGATAAAAAGGCCTCGATGTTTTTCTCCACCGCGAGCCGCCCGGCGTACATGAAGATCGGCCGCGGCGCGGCGAGAAAGGCCTTGTCGCGCGGCCGGAAGAGGTCGGAGTCGACGCCCCGCCCCCACAGCACCACGTGGCGGAAGCCCCGCGCCGCCAGGTCGCGGCGCATCGACTCGGTCGGCGCCAGCGTCAGCTCGGCCGGGGCGTGGAACCAGCGCAGGTAGGCGTAGGTCAGGCGCGTGGGCACCGGCGCGCGCATGCGGAGATAGAGCGGGAACTGGGTGTGGTAAGCGGTCGTAAAGCGGACGCCGCGCTTGAGACAGTAGCGCCGCGCCGCCAGCCCGAGCGGCCCTTCCGTGGCGATGTGGATCGCGTCGGGCTTGTAGCCGTCGAGCAGGGCGTCCATGGCGCGCTGCGGCCGGAGAGCGACGCGGATCGTCGGGTAGCCGGGCAGCGCGACGGTCCGGAACCGATCCGGCGACACGAACAGCAACTCGTGCCCGTCCGCGCCCAGGACCTCGGCGGTCTTCTTGAGCGTCATCACCACGCCGTTCATCTGCGGCGACCATGCGTCGGTGCCGATCGCGATTCTCATGTTCCGGTCCCTCCTAAAAGTTCAGCATCCAGCACGCCGTCAGCGCCCCGATGGCGCCGCCGGCGATCACGTCGGTCGGATAATGAAGGCCGAGAACCATGCGCGACAGGGCGACGAGGGCCGCGAACGGCGCCAGCAGGCAGCCGAGCTCGCCGTGCTGCGCCGCGGCCGCGACGGTGAAGGCCACGGCGTGCATCGTGTGGCCGGAAGGAAAGCTGTATTGATCCAGCGGGGCGGCGCCGAGGGAGATGCGCGCGTCCACGGCGCACGGCCGCGGCCGTCCGGTGAGCTCCTTGATGACCTTGTAAAGCAGATAGTTGAGGACCCCGATCCGCACCAGCAGAAACGACGACGCGACGCCTTTTTGGCCGTACAAGAGGGGCAGGACGACCAACAGGGCGTACCAGCACCAGCCGTCGCCCAGCCGGCCGACCAGGACGAAAAAACTCTTGACGCCGCGCCGGCGCGCTATGCCGTTCAACAGGCCGCAGACCGCCATGTCGCAATCCGCCATCCGCTTGACCGCCATAGCCGTGTAGGCGCGGGTCGTCATATGCTGGTTGGATGATAGAATTTTAAAATGTCATTTTATTTACACCAATGTTAAGACTCATCGTAGAGGGGGCGTCGTATTTTTTTGTCGGGGCGCAACTTATTGCGCCCAAAAATCGCCGGGTAAACGGTCCGGGCGTGATTCACGCCCTTGGATTATTCCCAGGCATGCTTGCGCGGGAATGACTTAGGGAATGCTGTGGCGAGAAAGCTCTGGCGGCCCCTGAAGGCGAGTGCGAAGGCTTAAAGGGAATTAGCGGGGCCGGGCGGCTACTCCCATAAAGCGATGCCGCCCAGCAGACCGTTGATATTGGATACGGCGCGGACGCCGGAGGGAAGCCTCAGGGTGACTTTGTCGCTGTTGCCGCCGCCGATGTAGAGATTGTCGTAGTTGAACAATTGATCGAGCGCCTCGATCACGCGGGCGAGGCGCCGGTTCCATTTTTTATTGCCGATCTTCTTCCGCGCTCCGTTGCAGAGCAGATCGTGGCAGGTCTTGCCGTCGAGGGAATAGGGCCCCACCTCCAGGTTCGGCACCAGCGCGCCGTCGATGAAGAGCGCGGAGCCGAACCCGGTCCCGAGTGTGATCACCAGCTCGACGCCGCGCCCGGCGATCGCCCCGAAGCCCTGCATGTCGGCGTCGTTGGCGGCGCGCACCGGCCGGCCGAGCATCTGCTCCAGCTTTTTCGCGAGCTTGAAGCCGACCCACTTGGGATTCAAATTATGCGCGGTGTGCACGACCCCGCCGCGCACCACGCCGGGAAAGCCCACCGCCACGCGGTCGAAATCGCCCTGGGCGCGGGCGAGCCGCCGGATCGCCTTCAGCATGACGCCCGGAGCGGCGTCGGCGGGGGTCTTGATCCGGCTGCGCAGCGTGAGCGGCCGGCCGCGCCCGTCCAGAATGAGCGCCTTGGTGCCGGTGCCGCCGATGTCGACGGCCAGCGTGCGGATGTCGCGGGGGCGCCGCTTTCTTGATCGCAGTTTTTTGGGAGGATTTGGGTGCTCCATGCCGCCGCCGCCGGCTCGCCCGCCGCTTTCATTTTAGCAGTCCATCACAGACGGCAACAGATACCTTCGTCGAAAGATGTCGTGAAGGAGGGGGAAGTCTTCGCGAAGGTAAAACCTCCTGCGGGTTTGATTACGGGAGATGGTATGTGAAAAGGGGGGAGATGTTAGCGCGTTATAGAAAGTTGCATTATTGCACGAGCTTAGCTGCGTGCAATGATGCAGCCTCTCCTACATGATCATGCACTCTAAAATAGGAACACTGTGACGTTAATAATCAGTTCAGTAAATAGCGAACAAGCGGTTTTGGTTTCGGATCGTCGAGTGGTTTGCAATGGCAAGCCTACAAATGATGAATACAACAAAGCCGCGGTGCTGGTGTGCCGAGATGCTCGGATGGTGGTGGGGTTTACGGGAATAGCGCAGCAAGGCAAATTTCTCACAAGGCAGTGGCTTCTGGAAACCCTAGCTGCAGCCGCGAGCCCCGATTACCTCATCCATTCCATAATCGAAAGGTTTAGCGCAAGAGCTTCTGAAGACATCGGGAAACTACGAGTAAATAATCCTTCGGATAAGAGGCTCAGTGTTGTGCTCACGGGATATGTCTACAATGAATCACCGCCGCGGTGTTATTCCTTGCTCGTAAGCAATTTCGAACGTTTTGATGAGCAAGATCCGCCAAACCTGTATCCTGCAGAAAAGTTTACTGTCAGCTTTCTTCGTGACAAGAGGCCGATCGAAACCGAGGCCTACGGTGTTCTTTTGGCTGGCTGTGGTCAGGCCGTGAAAAAAGCAGATATACAAATAATTGAAACTCTTCTAAAGCAGAAGAAGCCGGCACAAGCTATTGTGGGAAAATCTGTCGAAGCGATTCGAGCCGCAGCCGATTCTGCGGCAGCGAAAGGCTTCATCGGAAAACAATGCACCAGCATTATTTTACCTAGCGAGCCTAATAAACAAGCCGACGTGGAATATCACACTGCTGTTGTATCAAGAAAAATATTCGGCCCTGCCGTTATAGAGGCGAGAGGCGGTGACCGCGGTAGTTACATCATAGCAGAACCGGAATATGAGGTGCGCGAGCAGCAAAACATTTCGAGATGTAAGAGTGTTAAGAAATACAAAAGATGCCATGGTGCATAACCGGCAGACAGTTCGTTACGATAAGGACAGATGAGGAAGAATATGCCCTACGAGCTTTTCTACTGGCCGGAGATCCAGGGCCGCGGCGAGTTTTATTCACCTCGCGCTGGAAGACGCGGGGGCGGATTATATCGACGTCGCGCGGTAGAAGGGCGGGATGGCCCGGATGCTACGCCTGATGGAAGGTAAGAGAGATTCTTCGGCTCCGCCTCAGAATGGCACAAAAGCCGAGGCCATGGACAAGGTGGATAAGTCCTAACGGCGGGCGGTCATTACCATTATTTCACGAAGGATTATCGCGAAGGCCGCGTCCGCGGGGTTCATCATGAACCGGCCGCCGCCGATCGGGATCAAAGCCAGGTCGGGCTTGCAGTATAGACCTCACCGAAACTTCGCATTCAGGTCGTCGATCCATTTTTTTGCAATAGCCAGTCCGGCTGTTTCGGCCTCTTCCCGCGTGGCGCAACTCGCATAGCCGTCCAGTTCCTTGAGAAATTTGCCGGAGCTTTCGTCCAGGATTCTACAGCTCGGCCGCCACTTCCTGCCGTGGCTCGATACCACGACCACGATCGTGTGTTCCTTATAAGATTGTTTCATGGGCAACGGTCATCTTATATCGCGGAACAAACTTTCTCCAGCCTTTTCTCTCTGCTATAGTCGCCGCGCATGTGCGGCCGATACTCTCAAACCAAAGGCTGGGACGGCCTGGCGCCGCGCTTCAAGCTCGAAGGCGCGCCGCGGCCGATCGACAGGCGCTACAACATCGCGCCCAGCCATCAGGCCGCGGTGATCGGTCTACGAGCGGGCAAGCGCGCGATCACGCAGATGCGCTGGGGCTTGATCCCCTCCTGGGTGAAAGATCCGAAAGGGGAGAGCTGCCCCATCAACGCGCGGGCTGAAACCCTCGCGCTGAAGCCGGCCTTCAAGACCCTGCTCGCGCGCCGGCGCTGTCTGGTTCCGGCGGACGGTTTTTATGAATGGAAAAAAGAGGGGAGCCGCAAGGTGCCGATGCGCTTTCACCTCCCGGTTCCTGTCGCCTTCGCCTTCGCGGGGCTTTGGGACAAGTGGCGCGGCCCGGACGGCAAAGAGATCGCGTCGTTCACGATCATCACCACCAGGCCCAACGATCTCTGCCGGCAGGTCCACGACCGGATGCCGGCGATTTTAGCGGAAGGCGAGGAAAGCGCCTGGCTCGACCCGTCCGCCGATCCGGCCAGGCTCCTGCCCCTGCTGCGCCCCTATGAGGGCGAAATGTATTGCCACGAGGTTTCCCCGTTCGTGAACAATCCCGCGAACGACGAGCTTGAATGTATCATTCCCATCTCTAGGTAAGCCTACTTTATCTGCGAAAGCATTTAAAGAAGATTCTCGTAGGAAGGAAGAGCAGCCTGGATACAGGCGACCTTTGAGGAAAAGCTCTTGGAATAACTCTTATGATGTCGCCGCAACATAAGCTGCGACATGACCAGCGAGACTGGCCAGAAACTTTCTCATGTTGAGGTCTTCAGCCGGTTCAGAGTATTTACCTTTTAGTCCGCCTACAGCCGTTGTCATTAAAAATGCTGTAGCATCGTAAAGTTTCTCTAGAACAAGCTTGCGCGCAAGAATTTGGTACCGATCTGCATATGAGGCATGACGGAATTCAGGAAATACATGAAAATGAGGTTCTTCAACCTTCACGGGCCTTG
>WNFL01255490.1_pt1 | contig 10371 bp, 6 predicted proteins | sample 5400361 | NCBI WGS metagenome assembly WNFL01 (sample SAMN13153351, study PRJNA577476) | soil metagenome | isolation source: 40 cm soil on Douglas fir-dominated hillslope | place: USA:California | collected 2013-09-17
GCAAAAGACCAGGAGATTGATAATGGCCAGGTTGCTGAATGGCTGTCTCGCGAAGCTGACAATGCGAAGTATCCCGTTCAACGTGCCTTGAGAGCCGCAGGGCGCGCTGCGTTTCTCTGGCCCGAGGAAGTCTCCAATCTAGTCAGGCAAAAGCGCCGCCTCAGCGAGCCAGTTCCGGAAATTCGCCGCAATTTTTTCACGTGGAGCGAGGCGCAAAAGCTACTCGCTGACAAGCCTGATTGGCGGAGCGGCATCAAAGGCGACCTGCAAATGCACACCGAGTGGAGCGATGGCTCAGCTTCCGCTCGAGAAATGGCTGATGCCGCAGTCAAACGCGGCTATCAATACATTGCAATTACTGACCACGGCAAAAAATTAAAGATCGCCGGTGGAATTACCGAAAGTGAATTGCGTGAACAAGGCCGGGAGATTTACGAAGTCAACCAGCACTTTGGAGCGAACGATTTCAGGGTGTTGCGCTCGATCGAAATGAACCTCGATGTCGAAGGCAACGGCGACATGGAATCAGATGCTTTGGCTGAGCTGGATCTGGTGCTTGGAGCATTCCACAGTTCCTTGCGCAAAACCGATGATCAGACGGACCGCTATCTCGGCGCGCTGAAAAATCCAAACCTCAATATTCTGGGGCATCCGCGCGGCCGGATATACAATTATCGCCTTGGACTGAGGGCCGATTGGGAGCGTGTATTTGGAGTGGCGGCAGATCTCGACAAAGCTGTTGAAATTGATTCCTACCCGGACCGGCAGGACCTCAGCGTGGATTTGCTGAAGCTGGCGAGAAAGGCCGGTGTGCGGATTAGTCTAGGAACTGACGCGCATCATCCCTGGCAACTGGAATTCATCGATTTTGGACTCGCGGCCGCCGTTGCGGCAGGCATTCCGAAAGAGCGAATCCTGAATTTTATGTCACGGGATGAACTCTTGAACTGGGCTGGAAAACGCAACAAAACGAGAGCTTCGAAAATTCGTCCAGCCGGATCGCGCGCGTCCTCGCTGGCTGCAATTCAAGCACGAACGGCCGTTTGATCCTCGGTCACAGGATGTCAGCCGTCGCACACGAGCGGCTGTTACGTCCTGCGTCCATTTTAAATCCCAATTCATCGATGCACCCAACCTTGCTGCCTCCGGGACAGAGACAGTCCGTTAGAACAACCTTGTTTTCAGGGGCAAAATCGCTAAACATCACCGTGCAGCAATGCGTTCGACATTGAAAAACATGAGTATCTGGCAGCGGTTGAATACTGCCCTGTTGCTGCTGGTTGTGCTTTTAATGGCGGGCGCCGCCCTGGCGCTTTGGGTCGAACAAGTTTCGGCCAGCGCCGAGCTGGATGCGGTCACTTTGGACAATCGGAATGACCGCATCCATCTCGATATTATTCAGTTGAGCGACGCGCTCCGGGGCTTTCTGCTCAATCCGACCGAAGATGATTTCGAGATAAAACGACGCGAGCATGCCGAGGTTGATTTGTCACTGCACATGACTGATTTCGCCGCCAAATTCCAAGATCGCAAGGAACTAATGCGCGCGTTGAACAACCTTCGCGATTTTACCGCTCGCACGCTGGTTCCGTTTCACACGCAGTTGCAGCGTCAGGCGATGACCGATCCAAATGGGGCGGAAGCCAAATATACAAACGCCTATCCACAAATTCGAAAGCAGCGCGAAGATCTGTTCGCCGAGCTAACCACGCAAATCGAGAAAATCAAAAATGCCGACGCGATACATGCGCGAACCGTGGCCATGATCGGCACCGGCTGCATCGCGGCGATTTTGGTGGCCAGCATTCTCGTCGGACGAATCCAATCGACTGCCGTAACCGGGCCATTGAAACGGCTGGTCGGCACGCTGGAAAAAATGCGCAGCGGCGATTTCACCGAACGGCTCAAGCTGGAACGCAACGACGAGTTCGCCATGGTCAGCGACGGGGTGAACCGGCTTGCCGACGATCTGTCAGATCTGGTTGGCCAGGTGCAGCGTTCCGGCATTCAAGTAAACACCACTGCCACACAAATCGCCGCCACCGCGCGCGAACAGCAAAGCACAGCTACGGAGATTGCCGCTACCACCGCTGAGATTGGCGCTACCTCGAAACAAATCTCCGCGACCTCCAAAGAACTGGTCAAAACCATGAACGAGGTGAACCATGTTTCCGAAGAGACGGCCAACCTCGCGGGCAGTGGCCAGACCTCCATCACAAAAATGGAGGCTACCATGCGGCATATCATGGAAGCTTCCGGATCAATCACCTCCAAACTTGCGGTGTTGAGCGAAAAGACCACCAACATCAACTCGGTCGTAACCACCATCACCAAAGTGGCCGACCAGACAAATCTGCTTTCACTTAATGCGGCGATTGAAGCGGAAAAAGCCGGCGAATACGGGTTGGGTTTTGCGGTCGTCGCGATGGAGATTCGGCGCCTGGCCGACCAAACGGCCGTAGCCACCTACGACATAGAAAAAATGGTCAAGGAAATGCAGTCGGCGGTTTCGGCGGGCGTGATGGGGATGGACAAATTTTCCGAGGAAGTGCGGCGCGGGGTCGAAGAAATTCGCCAGGTCAGCACGCAACTGGCCCAAATCATTCACCAGGTTCAAACACTTACTCCGAGATTTCAGACTGTCAACGAAGGCATGCACGCCCAGGCCACCGGCGCGCAGCAAATCAGCGAAACCCTGACCCAGCTTAGCGAAGCGGCACACCAAACCGCCGAATCGTTGCGACAATCCAACGTGGCAATCGAACAGCTAAATGGCGCGGCCCGGGGGTTACAGACCAGCGTGGCCCGCTTTAAGCTGGATTCTTAACCATGTTATTTCTCCTCTTCCAATTGGGAAAGGAACGATATGCGCTGCCGGCGAATAAAGTGGTTGAAGTGGTCCCGCTGCTCACGCTCAAACCGCTGCCGCAGGCGCCCCGCGGAGTGGCGGGAATATTCAACTACCGCGGCCGGCCAGTTGCTGCGCTGGATTTGTCCGAGATCACCGTGGGCCGCCCGGCCGAGGAGCGGCTGAGCACCCGAATTGTGATTCTAAATTACCCTTCGCCAAACGGCGGGAGCCACCTTGTAGGTCTAATCGCTGAACACGCGACCGGTATGCTTCGCAAGGACCTGAGCGATTTCAAGCCGTCGGGAATTCAGTTGGCTTCCGCTCCTTTTTTGGGACCGGTTCTCATGGACAGTCAAGGCGTCGTTCAGTTGATTCGCGAAGAATATCTGGTGCCGGACGCGGTCCGCCAAATGTTAGTCCCGGAAACCGCTGCCATCCGCGATGCTGCAAATTGAAAAAATGTTAAGGGACCGGATGGGGCTGGACGGGGCGTCGATTGGCTCGACGCTCATCCAACGGACTGTACGGCTCCGAATGCGCGATTTGGGCATCAAAAAGGTTGATGACTACGAGCAACTACTGCGCAAGTCGGCAAACGAATGGTCAGAACTGGTCGAGTCGGTGATAGTTACCGAAACGTGGTTTTTCCGGGACAAGGAACCGTTCCTGGTAATGAGCACAGTGGTAGCGGATGAGTGGCTGCGCGGAAACCGGCCCGCACCCGTGCAAGTGCTCAGCGTCCCCTGCTCGTCGGGCGAAGAGCCATATTCAATCGTCATGGCGCTGAGAGACGCGGGAGTACCGGAGGATCGATTCTGCGTCGATGCCATCGACATCAGCGAGCGGACGCTGGCCCGGGCGCGCCGGGCGACTTACGGCAAGAATTCGTTTCGGTCCAAAGATCTAAGTTTCCGCAGCCGCTATTTCACTCCCACGAGCGAAGGGTTTGTCCTACAGCCGGAAATTGTCCGCAACGTAAACTTTTATTGCAGCAACATTCTGGATGACGCACCCGTGACGGCGGCCAAATACGATTTTATTTTCTGCCGCAACCTGCTGATTTATTTTGATCGACCCACACAAACCAAAGCCTTGCGTCGGCTTGCCGGTTTATTGGCGCCCAACGGCACGCTCTTTGTCGGCCCCGCGGAGTTGCCGCTAGCGCTGGAAAATCACTTTGTTTCAGCCAACCTGTCGATGGCATTCGCCTGCACGAAAGCCTGTGAACCGGCGGCCCTTGTCGAGCCGATGAGCAAAGCTGCGCGGTTTCCCAGCCCATTGCCTCCACACACGATTTCAGTGCCGCCGAGAAGGCCACCTCCAAAAAACACCAAACCGGCAGCCGCGCCTGCCGTGAGCAAGGATCTCGAACAAATCCGGCAACTGGCGGACGCCGGCAAGCTGCCGGAAGCTTTGGATGCCTGCCAAAAATATCTGAGCGAAAGCGGCCCTTGCCCACATGCTTATTATCTAATGGGCCTGGTTCGGGACGCGGCCGGCGATGACGGCGCGGTCGATTGCTACCGGCGCGCGCTGTACCTGAACCCAAATCATTACGAAACATTGCTGCAAATGGCTTTGTTGCTGGAAAAGAACGGCGACGCTGCCCGCGCGAAATCTTTCAAGAATCGCGCCCAACGGCTGAAGCTTGCCGCAAAATAAAACTGTGACCGAAGCGAAATCCAATTCCGGAAAAATCGATAGCGGGCGCGAGGACGCTTCATCCGCCGGCGTGCGCGCCTGCTGGAACGAAATTGGCGTCTATGGTTCCAGCGCCTGCGCTGAGCTCGAGAAATTCGTTCATTGCCGAAATTGCCCGGTTTACTCGACTGCCGGAGTCGAACTGCTGGATCGGCCGCTGCCGGAAAATTATCGGCGCGAATGGAGCGAGCATTTTTCGGTCGAGAAACACCGCGCGACTCCGGCGAAGATTTCGGTGGTCATTTTTCGCATCGCAACCGAATGGCTGGCGCTGCCGACCAACGCTTTTCAGGAAGTCGCTGAACGGAGATTGACCCATTCACTTCCTCACCGGCGTCAGGGCATCGTCGTCGGGCTTATCAACGTGCGAGGCGAACTCCTTATCTGTGTTTCACTTCGACGCCTGCTTGGCCTGGACCGCGGCAACCCCGAGCCGACGCGCCGGCCATCCGACCGGCTGCTGGTAATGAATTGGGATGGCAACCGGCTCGCCTTCGCCGTCGATGAAATTCATGGCGTCCATCGATTTCAACCGCATGAATTGCGGGATGCGCCCGCGACCGTCAGCAAATCGAGCCTCACGTTCGCGCAAGGCGTTTTTATTTGGCAACAGCACCCGGTCGGCTTACTCGAGGCGGACGCGCTGTTCTCTACCCTGAACAGGAGCCTGGCGTGAACAAACGCAACCTCGACGATCTTAGCAGCTACTCGATGCTCGACTTGTTTCGGGTTGAGACCGAAAGCCAGACGAGCATCCTGACCGCCGGCTTGCTCGAATTGGAGCGCGGCGATCCCGCGCCGCAACAATTGGAAATTCTCATGCGGGCAGCTCACTCGCTCAAAGGCGCCGCTCGCATCGTCAACCTGGCTATCGCGGTGAAAATTGCGCATGCTATGGAAGATTTCTTCGTTTCGGCGCAAAAGGGCAGGCTCCAGGTCACCAAGCCCGACGTGGATCAGTTGCTCAAAGGCGTGGATCTGCTGCTGCAAAGTTCGAAGCAAACCGAGCCTGATATGGCTGCCTGGGAAACTGCGAACAGCCAGGCGATTCATCAGTTCCTCGACGCGATGTCAAGGACCTCGCCTGTGCCGGGCACAGCACCAGCTCCGGCCATACCAGATTCACTTGAACCGGCCCAAAAAATCTCTCCAGCCCGGCCACCCGAACCGCTAAACGAGCCCGCCACCCCCATCGTTGAATCCGGAGTAGCAGCCGAAACCGGCCTGGCAGTCACGGCCACGCCCGTCGCGCCGGCGCCGGCGCGCAAAACCGAAGCGCCGGAACGGGTGCTGCGCCTAAACGCGGAAAATCTGAATCGTTTGCTTGGGCTTGCCGGCGAATCCCTGGTCGAATCACGCTGGCTTCGGCCATTCGCCGAATCGCTCCAACGACTGAAACGTCATCATTCGGAACTGGCTGAGCGCCTCGATGATCTTCGCCAGAGCTTCGCGGAGGACTCGGTCTCACAACGATCAGAAGCCCGGTTGCACGATCTTTTCCGGAAAGTAACGGATTGCCAGCAGTTCCTGTCGGATCGAATCGAAGAGTTGGATCAATATGACCGCCGGTCCGCTCACCTTTCACACCGGCTGTACCTGGAAGTGTTGCGCAGCCGCATGCGCCCGTTCGCGGACGGCACAGGCCGTTTTCCCCGGATGGTCCGTGACCTGGCCAGAACGCTGGGCAAGGAAGTGAAGCTGGAAATCTCCGGCGAGAACACGCAAGTCGATCGCGACATCCTCGAGCGATTGGAAACGCCGCTGGCGCATTTATTGCGAAACGCTGTGGATCACGGCTGCGAAACTACTGAGGAACGCATTCGCCAGGGAAAACCCGCGGAAGCAACCATCCGCCTGGAAGCCCGTCATAGCGCCGGAATGCTATTGGTCACCGTCAGCGACGACGGCACGGGCCTGGATCCCGAACGCGTCCGGCGGGGTATAGTTCAGAAACGTCTCACCATGTCAGCTATCGCGGATAAACTCACGGAATCGGAGTTGCTCGAATTTCTGTTCCTTCCTGGGTTCACACTTAAGGAAACAGTGACGGAAATCTCCGGCCGCGGGGTCGGCCTGGACATTGTTCAAAATATGGTTAAAAGCGTCCGCGGCGCGGTGCGAGTCAGCACGCAACCGGGGCGCGGCATGCGATTTCAGTTGCACTTGCCTTTGACGCTTTCCGTGTTGCGCACCTTGCTCGTTGAGATTGGCGGCGAAGCTTACGCCATTCCCCTTTCGCAAATCACCCGCGCTCTGAAACTACCGCGCGGGAAGATTCAATCACTTGAAGGCCGGCACCATTTCCAAATGGGCGACCATCACGTGGGGCTACTGGCCGCGCACCAGGTGCTCGACTGCGCCGAAACCAAAACACCGGAAGAAGATTTGCCAGTGGTCGTTCTGGGTGATCGAAGTTTGCGTTACGGCCTGGTCGTCGATCGTTTCCTCGGCCAGCGCGAACTGGTCGTGCAACCACTCGATCCACGGCTTGGCAAAGTCAAAGATATCAGCGCAGCGGCGCTGATGGAGGATGGCGCCCCGGTGCTTATTCTGGATGTTGATGACATGGTCCGCTCCATCGAAAAACTGATTTCGGGACAGCTTTTGGCGAATGTCCAGGGCACCGGGCTCGAGTTGCAGGCCAGGAAGAAAAAACGCGTGCTGGCCGTTGATGATTCGCTCACCGTTCGCGAACTCGAGCGGAAACTGTTGCTCAGCCGCGGCTACCACGCCGAAGTGGCGGTCGATGGCATGGACGGTTGGAACGCGCTTCGATCCGGAAATTATGCCCTCGTCATAACCGACGTGGACATGCCGCGAATGGACGGCATCGAGCTCACCACCATGATCAAGAAGGATCCAGAGCTTAAATCACTGCCGGTGCTGATTGTTTCCTACAAAGATCGCGAAGAAGATCGAATGCGCGGGCTGGAAGCCGGGGCCGATTATTATCTGACCAAGGGCAGTTTCCACGACGAAACCCTTCTCCAGGCGGTGGTCGATTTGATCGGCTCGCCCGACGCATGAGAATCGCGCTCGTCAATGATATGATGATGGCTGTCGAAGCGATGCGCCGCGTCATCCTCGCGGGCAGCGAACATCAAATCGCCTGGGTCGCCCGGGATGGCGCCGAGGCCGTTCGGTTCTGCGCCGAGGATCGGCCTGACCTCATTCTGATGGATTTAATCATGCCCAAAGTCGATGGAGTCGAAGCGACGCGCCGGATCATGGCCGCCACGCCTTGCCCGATTGTCGTGGTGACTGCCAGCGTTGAAGACAATTCGTCGAAAGTCTTCGAAGCCATGGGCGCAGGCGCGCTGGACGCCGTAAATACCCCGGTGCTTAACAGCCTTGACCAAAGCCGCAGTCCTTTGCTCGGAAAAATTGAGACCATACAGCGGCTAATTGGCGGGCGAGCCGTGAAAAAGCCGGCGCGCATCCCGGAACCGCTGGCCGCGCCAGCCTCGATTGGGCACGAATGTCTCATTGCGATCGGCGCCTCGGCCGGCGGACCCGCCGCGGTGGCTGCCGTGCTATCACAAATGCCCGAGGATTTGCCCGCCTCCATCATCATCGTCCAGCATGTCGATGCCCAATTTGTGCAGGGGCTGGCTGATTGGCTGGGGTACCAGACCCGATTGCCGGTGCGGCTGGCGCAACACGGCGACACGCCGGAGCCTGGAACCGTGCTGCTGGCCGGCCGTGAGGAGCACCTCGTCTTCGCCAGCCCGCGCCGCCTCATCTATACTCGCGAACCTGTGGATTCCTCGTATCATCCCTCCATCGACGTTTTTTTCCAAAGCGCCGCCCGCTTTTGGCCAGGCCAAATCATCGGCGTCGTCCTTACTGGCATGGGCCGGGATGGGGCGGAAGGGTTGCGGGCCCTCCGCCGAAACCGCCATCAAACCATTGCGCAAAACGCCGAAACCAGCGCAGTCTATGGCATGCCGAAAGCCGCCGCCGAACTCGACGCGGCAGTCTCAATTTTACCGCTGGAACGAATAGCCCCCCGGATCATAACCTTGATGGCGCAAAGCAGCAAAACGCATGTCTGACGAACGCACCAACTTTCAATTCAATCTGGAACATGAACGGCCTGCCGCAGGCCCCGAGCAGCATGTGATGGTGCTGCTGGTGGACGACCAGGCCATGGTTTGCGAAGCGGTGCGCCGTGCCCTCGCCAATCAAACCGACATCGACTTCCATTATTGCGCCGACGCCCGTGAGGCCATCAACGTGGCCAATCAGATCAAGCCGACCGTCATTCTGCAGGACCTTGTCATGCCGGGCATCGATGGACTGAGCCTGGTTAACCAGTTCCGTGCCAACCCGGCGACAAAAGACACACCCATCATTGTTCTTTCGACCAATGAAAATCCCCAGGTAAAAGGCCAGGCGTTCGCCATGGGAGCCAATGATTACCTGGTGAAGCTGCCGGACAAAATCGAACTGGTGGCCCGCATCCGCTACCACTCCAAAGCGTTCATGAACCTGGTGCAACGCGATGCCGCCTACCGCGCATTGCGAGAAAGCCAGCAGCAACTCATTGAAAGCAACGCCGCCCTGATTTCCCTCAACCAAAAGCTCGAGGAAGCGACCCTCGCGAAATCGGAATTCCTGGCCAACATGAGCCATGAAATCCGCACGCCGATGAATGGCGTCATTGGCATGACCGCCCTTTTGCTCGACACCGAACTGACCGACGAGCAACGCGAATACGTCGAGGCCACGCGCAGCAGCGCCGATGCGCTCCTCACCATCATCAATGACATTCTCGATTTCTCTAAGATCGAGTCAGGCAAACTCGAACTCGAGCATCATCCATTCGAACTCCATACCTGTATCGAAGAAGCGCTCGATCTGCTCGCGCCCAAAGCGGCCGAAAAGCGCCTCGATCTGGCATATTCTGTCGATGACGCGATCCCCAAGATCCTTGTCAGCGATGTCACTCGCTTGCGGCAGATCCTCGTTAACTTGATCGGCAACGCCGTAAAATTCACGCACCAGGGCGAGATCGTTATCGACGTAACACCCGCCGCCCGCGGTGCCCGCAATATCGCGGACGGCCACGAACACGACACCGATTTTCTGCGGCATCCTGAAGAGTGGCTGCTCCACTTCTCGGTTCGCGACACCGGCATCGGAATTCCGCTCGACCGGCAAAATCGCCTGTTCAAGTCTTTCCAGCAGGTGGATGCCTCGACCACCCGTCACTACGGCGGCACCGGCCTTGGCCTGGCGATTTGCAAACGATTGGCTGAACTGATGGGCGGCAAAATCTGGGTGGAAAGCGATACCGGTAAAGGTGCGACGTTCCACTTTACCATCCTGGCCAGCTCGGCGACCGCCACCACACCCCAGCCGTGGCAGGGGCCGCAGCCGCAACTGGTTGGCAAGCGGCTCTTGATCGTCGAAGACAATGCCACCAATCGAAAAATCATGATCCATCGGGCGCTGCAATGGGGCATGGTGGTTGAAACCGCGCCGAACAGTAACGACACGTTGCGACTCCTGAGTCAAAAGGAGGCGTTCGATGCCGCGATCCTTGATTTGCAGTTGCCGGATATGGACGGCCTTACCCTCGCCGAAGAAATCCGGAATCATGAATATGGCCGGGCCCTTCCGATCCTGCTGCTTTCGTCAGTGAGATTACGGGGCGATGATTCGCGCCCATTGCACGCCAACATATCTGTCTTTGTTTACAAGCCCATTCGCCCGACGCAATTGCTCGATGCTTTGTGCCGCGCAATGTCCATACAGCTTCAACGCGAGAAGAAAGCCCCCGCCGCGCCGTCCATAGATCCGAGCTTTGCCCGTCG
>WNFL01255601.1_pt1 | contig 10371 bp, 8 predicted proteins | sample 5400361 | NCBI WGS metagenome assembly WNFL01 (sample SAMN13153351, study PRJNA577476) | soil metagenome | isolation source: 40 cm soil on Douglas fir-dominated hillslope | place: USA:California | collected 2013-09-17
TGCAGTGGCGTGTTCGCATCCTCGCGCTCGCCGCAGACGACGCGCACGATTGGAAGCTCGAACTTCGTCGCGAACTCGAAATCGCGCTCATCGTGGCCGGGAACGCCCATAATCGCGCCCGTGCCGTACTCCATCAGCACGTAATCGGAGATCCAGATAGGAATTTCCTTTTCCGTCGCCGGATTAACGGCGTAGGAGCCGGTGAACACACCCGTCTTGTCAGTGCTCGTCTTCCGCGTAATGATGTCCTGCTTTTTCGTCTGCTCGCGGTACGCTTCGACCCTCCTTTTCTGCTGCGGCCTGGTCAGCGAAGCGACGAGCGGATGTTCGGGCGCCAGCACCATATACGTCGCGCCATAAATCGTGTCGGCGCGAGTCGTGAATACGCGTATCTCGCATTCCTTGCCGTTTACGTCGTGCGTCTCGAATGCCAGCTCCGCGCCCTCCGACCGCCCGATCCAGTTCCGCTGAGCTGTCTTGGTCGTCTCCGACCAGTCGATGTGATCGAGATTCTCGAGCAGCCGCGGCGCGTAGTTGCTGATTCGGAAGAACCACTGCTCGAGCAGGCGCTGCTCGACCGGCGTTCCGCATCGCTCGCAGGCACCGCCAATCACCTGCTCGTTGGCGAGGACGGTCTTGTCCTTCGGGCACCAGTTGACCGCTGCCTGCTTTTTGTAGGCGAGTCCCTGCTCCAAAAGCTTTAGAAAGAGCCACTGCGTCCACTTGTAGTAGTTGGGCTCCGTGGTCGCCAGCGTGTAGCGCCAATCGATCATGAGTCCGGCTCTCTCGAGCTGTCTCCGGAAGTTCGCGATGTTCCGCGGGATGAGGTCCATCGGATGCACCCCGACCTTGAGGGCATAGTTCTCCGAATGAATCCCGAAGGCGTCATACCCGAGCGGCTCGAACACGTTGTGTCCCATGAGACGCTGGAATCGTCCATAAATGTCGTTCCCCGTGAACGCAAAAAGATTCCCGACGTGGAGTCCTTCGGCGGATGGATAGGGGAACATCATCAGTGCATAGAACGGCCTTTGGGCGCGCTGCAGATCCGTGTGGTTCGTTCCACGCTCCTGCCAGATGCGCTGCCACTTCTCTTCGACCGCAGACGGGTCGTAAGTGATGGCGTCCATGGGGAGAGGGTCGTTCCGTGTTGCCGAATTGTCCATGGTTACAAAGTAGCGGCTGAGCGACGGAGTTTCATCTCCGACGCAGCAGACCGAGTCGTTCACAATCGTTCCTCAAGATGACAGCAACGCCGCTCCCAGTCGTTCCGCGTTCTCCCTCCGGTCTGCTCAAGCCGGTTTTCAGCGCGTTGCAGCGCCGGGCACTTGGAATAAGCATCGTTTTCGGATCGGTGTTCCTGATCGGGCTCGGAGGAATTGGTTGGCAGATTTTTCGTCAGATTCCGGCGGAGACCCGCCAGGACCTGTTATCGGTGGGCGGGGTTGGGACGGCGCTCGGGATTGCAGCCCTGTGGATCGCGGTCGCGCTCGCGGCCACCGTCTCTGCCGCGTTGATTTTCGTTCGCCAGCACGTAACAGGACCTGCCGCCGAGCTCGCTCGCACGCACGAAGCCATCGCCAAGGGTGATCTCTCGAACAACTACAGCCCGTCAGTTTCCAACCGGGCCGTCGATCGCCTCACGAGATCGACGATATCGATGCTCACCGAGCTGCGGGGCGTGGCCGGCAGGATGCGCACCTCTGTCGATGATACCAGCGAGCTCGCATCACGTGTCGCCACGGCATCCGTGTCAGCGGCGGCATCCGCCCGCAGTGGCGCGGCGACGACGAACGCGCTGAGCCAGGATGCACTGGCGCGCGAGCGTGCGATCAAGGAACTGACCACCGAAGCGACAAAGCTGGTAGAGATCTCGGGAAACCTTCGCGAGGCCGCGCAGGAAGGACTCCGACGCGACCAGGCGCTGAGGCAGTTGGCACGCGAGAACCGGGTGCGCCTCGAGCGCACCGCGAGCTCACTTCAGTCTCTGGCTTCCGATGCGCTCGAGAGCGCCGAGGGAATCGATGCGATGTCGGCGGCGGTGGATGAGATCGGGGCGTTTCTCGTGCTCGTCCAGAAAATAGCCCGTCAGTCGAAGCTCCTTGCGCTCAATGCCGCGATGGAAGCAGCGCGTGCGGGTGAGCACGGTCACGGCTTCGCAGTCGTTGCGAGCGAGGTTCGCCGTCTCGCCAGCAGCTCCGCCGACGCCGCACAGAGAACGACGTCGCTCGTTCGGGAGATGCTGGACAGCGTCTCGCAGTCGCGCGAGGCAACTTCTCGCACGGTGGCTACGGTCGAGCAGGTTCTCGAGGCGACGCGCGCCGGACGACAGTCGCTGGCGAGGGTGGAAGAGGGTACGGTCGAAGGAGAAGATCTGAGCGGTCGCATCGAGAAGGCCGTCCGTGATTCGAATGAGCTCATCTCGATCATGACTCAGCGACTGGCCAGCATATCCTTCGGCACCAGTGCATTCTCGCGCGCAATGCACGAGGTCGCCGTGTCGGATGAGGAGCAAAGCAGAAGCATCGCCGACCTCGCGGCGGCCGCACACGCGCTGACAGATGCATCGGCGCAGATCTCGGAGCTCGTTGGCACGTTCAAGCTCGGCGGCAGCTGACCGCGGGCATTTGCGGTCTTTCTGATCGCGCAAACTTGAACGGCATCGGAACGAGCCGGGCTCCAGTGGAGTCGGCAACCGAATAGTTATAGCCCTCGTAAGCGCTGGCGGAGCCGAATCGCCCGTCCTTCGATAGCGCGTAGAATTGCAGATCGAACAGCGGCCGGCCATTCGGATCGAGCAGGCGCCGCTCGGTCATGGCGATCACTCTGTCGATCGTCTTCATGCACGCCTGGTCGGGCGACAATCCCTGGCGCATAAACTCCACCGTCAGGAACGCGCCACAGACCTTGATGTTGGCCTCTCCGCGCCCGGTGGATCCGGCCGCGCCAACGGTGTTGTCGCAGTACTGGCCCGCGCCGACGATCGGCGAGTCGCCGACTCTACCCGGGAGCTTCCACGCCAGTCCACTGGTCGTCGTGACCGACGATATGTCTCCCGCCGAATTCACGGCGTTCATGTTGATCGTTCCCGTGGTGAATTTCACGTGAAGCGGATCATCAAATGGCACCGCTGTGGTTCGCGGGGACTGACTCACACTGTCGCTACGCGGATCGAGCCAGCTGTCGGCTGGGTTGAGGCACGCTTTCCAGCGGAGCCAATCGCGCCTGCTCTTTTCGGTGAGGAGATTCTGCTCCTTGAATCCCATCTCCAACGCGAACTTCTTCGCGCCAGCGCCTACCAGCATGATGTGGTCGGAGTAGTCCATCACCGCTTTCGCGACGAGTGAAGGCGTCGCGATGTCCTCCAGTGCTCCGACGGCACCGGCGCGCTTCGTCGGGCCGTGCATGCATGAGGCATCGAGCTGGACGACCCCCTCTTCATTTGGGAGACCGCCGAGTCCGACCGATTGGTCTTCCGGATCGAGCTCCTGAATGTTGACGCCGGCGATGATTGCGTCGAGCGTGTCAGCGTTCTGCCTGACGATCATTTCGTAGGCGCGCGCCACGCCACGAATACCATTCGCGCTCGCAACCACCACCGGACGCGTTGCCGTCAGCGCCGATCCGTCGTAGGCAGAAGCGCGCAGAGCCTCGGCGCGAGCTGTACGATCGAGGGTTAGTGACGCGGCAGCTGCCGCCCCCGCACCAATAAATGTTCGCCTGGAAATTGACACTCTAATTCCTCCGGAAAAGCTGAATGGCTCCCAGCCGCAACGCTTGGAGATCCCTGCTTCGGTTTTGTGGATGCCAATTTGGCCGCTGGCTCTTTACGCCGTGAGGGGAACGTTGCGGCGTCCGCCTCGCTGGGCGGGCGAGTGACTTCAATAAGGTATTCGGCCAGTATAGCTTCCCGCTACAGATGAAGTCTCCTCTTCCTTTCAGGCTGAAAAAGCTTCGTCTCGAAGCGGCCGATGTTCCGCGCATCGACGTCTCCGGGCCTACCCGCCGCGAGCGCGACCTGCTCGGCGAGCGAGACATTCCCATCGACGCACTGTACGGGATTCAGACTCTGCGTGCGATCGAGAACTTCTGCATCAGCGGCATCGAGCTGCGTGAGTTTCCAACGCTCGTCGCCGCGCTCGCGACGGTGAAGGAGGCAGCCGCGCGCGCCAACTTTGATCTGAAGCTCCTCAATCGCGACATAGTCGATGCGATTTCACAGGCGGCGACCGAGATCAGAGAAGGGCTGCACCACGAGCATTTCCGTGTCGACATGATCCAGGGGGGCGCCGGAACTTCGTCGAACATGAACGCGAACGAAGTGATGGCCAATCGCGCCCTCGAGATCCTGGGCAAGCAGCGCGGCCAGTACGACATCGTCCATCCGAACAACCATCTCAATCTCAGCCAGTCGACGAACGACGTTTATCCGACGGCGGTGAAGCTCGCGCTTCATACCAGCATCGGGGATTTACAATTGGCGATGATCTCCCTCGCCGCTGCGTTTCTGCACAAGGGCGAGGAGTTCGGCTCCCTCATCAAGATGGGGCGCACCCAGCTCCAGGACGCCGTCCCGATGACACTCGGCCAGGAATTCAACGCCTTCGCCCATACTATCCTCGAGGATGTGGATCGCCTTGGCGAAGCGCAGGCACTGATTCGTGAGATCAACATGGGCGCGACGGCGATTGGCACCGGCATCAACGCTCCACCCGAGTACGCCGAGAGCGTGCGCCGGCATCTGGAGCACATCACTGGATTACCGCTCATCACGGCGCCCGATCTCGTCGAAGCCACGGCCGACACCGGCGCGTTCGTGCAGTTGTCCGGAGTTCTCAAGCGCTGCGCGGTGAAGCTGTCCAAGATCTGCAACGATCTCCGTTTGCTCAGCTCGGGGCCGCGCGCGGGCCTGGGCGAGATCAATCTCCCGCCGATGCAGCCGGGCTCGTCGATCATGCCGGGAAAGGTCAATCCGGTAATTCCCGAGATGGTGAACCAGGTCTGCTTCGACATCATCGGCGGCGATGTGACGGTGACGATGGCGGCCGAGGCGGGGCAGCTCCAGCTAAACGTGTTCGAGCCAATCATCGCGTTCAGGCTGCTCAGCGGAATGACCAACCTCGAAAGGGCATGCAAGATTCTTCAGAACCGCTGCATCGAGGGAATCACCGCGAATCCCGAGCGAATGCGGAGTCTCGTCGAGCAGTCAGTCGGCGTGATCACTGCTCTCGTTCCATTGCTCGGTTATGAGACGACTACCGAAATCGCGAGGGAGGCGCTCGTGACGGGGCGAGGCGTTTACGATCTGGTTTGTGAGCGCGGCCTGATGACGCGCGACCAGCTCGACCGTCTGCTCAATCCCGAGTCTATGACGGCGCCGAGGGCAACTCCCGCAACGGACGGTTGAGCGTTAGTTTGTACGTGCTTTACCCCGAGAATCACGGTTGGCTGGCAAATCCGTCGCCCTGAGCAATCGCGATTGAATGGTACGTGCTTCATCCTGAAAAATCCGTAGCGTTTCGCCCAGCGAAAGTGAGACGCTTCCCACTCGACGAGAACAGGATTTCTTTCGCATGAAAGGTTCTGACCGCCTCCGGCGGCTTGCATCCTATGCCTTTATCGCGGCGCTTGTCGTCGCGGTCGTGTCCTGCAACGAAGCGCATCCCAACACCACGCTCGTCCCACATTCTGATCTCGGACGCGAGATCGATTTCCTCTGGAACCGCCTGCTCCTTCTGGGTACGATCGTCTTCATTCTGGTCGAGGGAGTTCTCGTCTTTATCGTGTTCAAATACCGGCGGAGAGAGAACCAGGGCACGCCGCCGCAGACCCACGGCAGCACCAAGCTCGAGATCGCCTGGACGCTGATCCCGGCGGTAATTCTGGTGTTCATCGCCGTTCCAACGGTCAGGACGATCTTCATCACGCAGGCGCAGGCTGCGCCCGGATCGTTGAACATCGAAGTGACGGGCCACCAGTGGTGGTGGGAGTTCAAGTATCCCGAGTACGGAGTGACGACGGCGAACGAGATTTATCTCCCCGTCGGACGTACGGTGAACTTCAGATTGCGCTCGGCCGATGTGATTCACTCGTTCTGGACGCCGCAACTCGGCGGAAAGCGCGACGTAGTGACGAATCGCACGAATTACATGTGGTACACGCCAGATACCTCGATCTCCAGTAACGTGTGGAACGGATTCTGTGTCGAGTACTGCGGCGCGTCCCATGCGAACATGCGCTTCAGGGTATTCACGGTGAGCCAGCAACAGTTCGATTCGTGGGTGGCGGGACAGAAACTGCCAGCGAGATTTGGCGCGGTCGCACCTGTTGCCCCTCCCGGAGGTCCGATTCCGCCGTCGCCCGCAGCGCCGGCGGTTACGACGCAACCCCGAGCGCCAGGCGCTGCGGCGCCTTCGGCGGCACTCGTGGGAGCCGCTCAGTCATCGGTAGCCGCGGTGTCCACCGCCACGGTGCAGGCCGGTTACATTTTTCCGCGCGAAAAGATTCCGGACTACGCAGTTCCGCATTCGCCGATTCCCCCGGATCTCAAATTCACCGCTGGACTCACCGGAAACGCGGCGCGTGGCAAGCAGATTTTTTCCAGCTCCGCGTGCATCGGATGCCATTCGATCGCCGGAAACCCCGCGGCGATGGGCGTGACCGGTCCGAATCTCACGCACGTTGGATCCCGCAGCACCATTGCAGCGGGTCGCTTCCCGAACGCCGCTGCGTATCTGGCGCTCTGGATCAAGAACGCGCGCAAGATGAAGCCGGAGGTCATCATGCCGACGCTCGGCCTCGATGAATACGATCCTGTTCTCAAAGCGAAAGTCACAGCAGCAGGCGGCGGCCTGACGGATCAACAGATCGCCGACATCGTTGCTTACCTAACAGCACTGAAGTAACCGGAGACACGACTTGGCAACGACTGCAATATCAACCCCGGCATACGGCGGCGAATACTCGGGTGAGCAAAGCGGCCTCTGGAGCTGGCTGAGCACCGTAGACCATAAGCGCATCGGCATTCTGTACCTCTACACGGCGCTCTTCTTCTTCATGTTCGGCGGAGTGGAGGCGGTCATCATTCGCGCACAGCTCGGTGCTCCGAATCAGCACCTCGTGTCGGCCGAGTTCTACAACCAGCTTTTCACGATGCATGGAACGACCATGATCTTCCTCGCGATCATGCCGCTCTCCGCAGCGTTCTTCAATTTTCTGATTCCGCTCCAGATCGGCGCACGTGACGTCGCATTTCCCCGGCTCAACGCTTTCAGCTATTGGGTCTACCTGTTCGCCGGGATCTTCATTACGGTTCCGATTTTCTTCGCCGTCGCGCCGAACGGCGGCTGGTTCGGCTACGCGCCGCTCACAACCAAGCCCTACTCGCCCGGGCTCAACATCGACTTCTGGGTGATCGGCCTCCAGATCCTCGGCGTCTCATCGCTCGCCGCGGCGTTCAACTTCCTGACGACGATCATCAACCTCCGCGCGCCGGGCATGACGCTCATGCGCATGCCGATGTTCACCTGGATGGCGTTCATCGTTCAGGTTCTGCTCGTGCTCGCCTTCCCAGTCATCACGATCGCACTGGTATTCCTGCTGTTCGACCGGTCCTTTGGAACGAACTTCTACAACACCGTCAGCGCCGGCGCCGATCCACTCCTGTGGCAGCATCTGTTCTGGATCTTCGGGCACCCGGAGGTCTACATCCTTGTTCTTCCGGCATTCGGCCTCGTCTCCGAAGTGTTGCCTACGTACTCGAAAAAGCCGTTGTTCGGTTACCCGGTCATGGTGTACTCGGGCATCCTCATCGCCGTGCTCGGCTTTGGCGTCTGGGCGCACCACATGTTCGCGGTGGGAATGGGCCCGATCGCCGATACCTTCTTCGGCCTGACCACGATGCTCATCGCGATCCCGACCGGAGTGAAGATCTTCAACTGGATCGCGACGATGGCGCAGGGCGCGATCCGCTACACGACCTCGATGCTCTTCGGAATCTCACTCGTCGCTCTCTTCACGATCGGGGGGATCTCCGGGATCATGCATTCGTCTCCCCCGGCGGATTTGCAGCAAACCGATACCTATTTCATCGTCGCGCACTTCCACTACGTGCTGTTCGGCGGCTCGATCATGGGCATCTTCGCCGGCATCTACCATTACTTCCCGAAGATCATGGGCCGCCTGATGGACGAGAAGCTGGGCAAAATTCATTTCTGGCTCACCTTCGTCGCCATGAACCTGACCTTCTTCCCGATGCACTTTTCGGGAATGCTCGGCATGCCGCGCCGGATCTACACCTATGACGCCGGTCAGGGCTGGGACCTCTACAACGCGATGTCATCCGCCGGGGCGATGATCTTCCCCATCGCGATGGCCATCTTCATCTACAATTTCTTCGTCAGCAGAAAGCGCGGCGAGATCGCCGGCTCGAATCCATGGGGCGCTGGAACGCTGGAGTGGACGATTCCCAGCCCTCCGCCGGAGTACAACTTCGCGAGGATCCCCACCGTGACCAGCAGGTATCCGATCTGGGAAGGCAAGGAGGTCGATCACGCCGACGCGCGCTTCAACGCACAGGAAGGCAAGACTCCGGCTGACCTCGGGATCGTGATGCCGTACAACACCATCAAGCCACTTTTCGTCGCACTCGGCCTGGTGATCATGTTCTGCGGCCTGATCACCACGCGCGCGCTGATCGGCGTCGGCGCGGCCATAATGATTTTTTCTCTTTACAGCTGGCTCCTGAGCCCGCTCGAGCCGGAGCACCACTAGACAATGACCGCTTCCGTAACGCACACGAGCGCGCCCGCCTCGCACCACTACACGACGCTGGGTATCGACAGCCGGAAGATTGCGATCTGGGCCTTCATTGGCTCGGAGTGCATGCTCTTCGTGTCGTTGATATCGACATATCTGATTTACAAGGGCCGTAGCATCGTCGGCCCGTTCCCGCATGAGACGTGGACGGATCCCGCTACGGGGCACGTCCTCAAGCCGATCCTCAACATTCCCGTCACTTCGGCGTCGACGTTCGTTCTTCTCATGTCGTCGCTGTTCATGGTGCTAGCTCTGGCGGCGGTGCAAAACAAGGAAAAGCCCAAGCACACCCGCGGTGATCGGATTCTCGGCAACTCCAAGCTTTGGCTCTGGATGACCGCCGCGGCCGGCACGACGTTCCTGGGATTCCAGGCGTTCGAGTTCACATCGTTCGTGCACGAAGGACTTACCATTCGAACGAATCTGTTCGGGTCTTCCTTCTTCACGCTCACCGGCTTCCACGGCGCGCACGTCACGGCGGGCGTGCTGTGGCTCGTAACACTGCTCGCGATCGACTACAGGCGGGGACTGGGCTCCCGCGATTCACTGCTCGTTGACATCGCCGCGCTGTACTGGCATTTCGTCGATGTCATCTGGATCGTGATCTTCACGCTCGTTTATCTCATCAAGTAACCGGCAGGAATGATGGACACTCACTCCAGCATGACCAATCTTCCGGATTCAGCCGAAGCAGGCGCGCACGCCCCGCACACGGAAGAGGAACACGCGCACCCGACCTGGTCCACCTACTGGAAGGTCGCTCTCATTCTCACGCTGATCACGGTCGGCGAGGTCTGGGCCTACTACATCCCGTCCTTCGTCGCCGGGCGGGGATTCATTCCCACGCTACTGTTTCTGTCCGCGCTCAAGTTCACGATCGTCGTGATGTTCTACATGCATCTCAAGTACGACGCCAGGATTTTCCGGGTGCTCTTCACGGGCCCGCTGCTGATCGCCTCGCTGACGCTGCTGGCCCTGATGTTCCTCTTCGGACATCTCTACATCAAAGTCATGTAGCATGTTGTCCCTGGCGCTGCTGCATCCCATCGCCAATCTCAGCTGGTGGCGATGGTCGATTCACCCGAGCACCGTCGTTGGCATCGCGGCACTCGCCGGGATCTACATTTGGGCGGGGAAAGCATTGCACCAGCGAACAAGTGTCGCTGAGCGAAGCTTCTTCTTCTCCGGCCTGCTCCTGATGTTCGCGTCGCTCAATGGCCCGATACACGATCTGAGCGACGACTATCTCTTCAGCGCGCATATGGTGCAGCACCTCCTGCTCACGCTGGCCGTGCCGCCGCTGCTGCTCGCTGGAGTGCCGGGGTGGATGCTACGTCCCCTGCTATCGAAACCCGCTATCGCCCCGGGCGTACGCTTCTTCACCCGGGCGCCTATCTGTTTCGTCGTCTTCACCCTCGTGATAGCAGTGTGGCATCTGCCGCCGTTCTACAATGCGGCGATGGCGAACCACAACCTGCACATACTCGAGCATTTGATGTTCATCGGCGCCGCCGTGCTGATGTGGTGGCCGCTCATGAGCCAGCTGCCGGAGTT
>WNFL01255712.1_pt3 | contig 10370 bp, 4 predicted proteins | sample 5400361 | NCBI WGS metagenome assembly WNFL01 (sample SAMN13153351, study PRJNA577476) | soil metagenome | isolation source: 40 cm soil on Douglas fir-dominated hillslope | place: USA:California | collected 2013-09-17
GGCCAGGTGGCTTCCGCCTCGCAGCAGCAGTGGTACTCCAAGGACAGCAACTTCGGCAGTTGGAACGGCGCGGTCTGGAACATGGTCTTCTCGGGCGTCGTCGGCGCTCCAGCCCCCAGCTTCCCGGCCTCCCCCAAGACTGTGCTCGGGACGACCCCGGTCTCCCGCGACGTGCCGTATCTGTATTTCTCCGGCGGCAACTACTTCGTCTTCGTGCCGTCGCTGCGCACCAACGCCTCGGGCGCCAGCTGGCCCAATACCCCCGGCACCTCGCTGCCGATGAGCCAGTTCTACGTCGTCAAAGCCGGTGACACCGCTACGACGATCAACAACGCCTTGAGCCAGAACTGCAACCTGTTCTTCACCCCGGGTGTCTACCACGTCAACCAGACGATCAACGTCAACCGCGCCGGCACCGTTGTTCTCGGCATCGGCTATCCGACGATCGTGAACGATAATGGTGTCAACGCCATGCAGGTCGCCAACGTCGACGGCGTGCGCCTCAAGGGCTTGCTCTTCGACGCCGGCACGACCAATGCGAACACCCTGCTAACCATCGGTACGTCTGGCAACACCACCGGCCACGCCAGCAACCCTGTCTCGATCCAGGATGTGTTCTTCCGCATCGGCGGCCAGTTCGCCGGCAAGGCCACCAACAGCCTGATCGTCAATAGCTACGACACGATCATCGACCATATCTGGGCCTGGCGCGCCGACCACGGCAGCGGTGTGGGCTGGACTGCCAACACAGCCGATCAAGGTCTCGTTGTGAACGGCAACAACGTCCTGGCCACCGGTCTGTTCGTCGAACACTACCAGAAGTACGAGGTCACCTGGAACGGCCAGAACGGCAAGATCATCTTCTTCCAGAATGAGATGCCGTATGACCCGCCCAACCAGGCCTCCTGGATGAATGGCAGCACCAACGGCTATGCGGCCATCAAGGTGGCGAATACCGTCACCACGTTCGAGGCCTGGGGCTTGGGCAGCTACTGCTACTTCAACGTCAACCCGGCGGTCGTCTCGGCGCGAGCTTACGAGGCGCCGAACGTGGCCGGTGTGAAGTGGCACAACCTGTCCACGGTCTCGCTGGGCAACAACGGGGCCATCATCAACGTCATCAACACCACCGGCCCACAGACGCCGACCAACTCGACCCCGGCTACTGTGACCACCTACCCGTAACACCCAGTCACATACCGGCCAGCCTGAATCTATCAGGCTGGCCGGCTCTAAATCGCTTAATAATTTCACGACCTTTCAGAAAGAAGTCTTGAGTGAGTAATGGGTATATAGATCTGCTATCCAGTAATTATTGATAAGAACCAATATTGTTCCTAAAACTGAGGAGAGGCAAAATGAAAAACGTGCACTTTAGTTATTCCCGGAAATTTTTCATAACCATGCTGGTCATCGCCATACTTGTTAGCGCGACGCTCTCTAGCTTACCTACATCAACCGCCCAGGCGGCGCTCACTCCACAGGGAATGGTGGCTGCACTGAGGAATAAGGTGAGCAGCTATATAGCGACTGGACAGATCAAAGACAACCTCCTGGGCGCCAGCCTGCTCGCCAAAGTGGACGCCGTGCAAGACGCGCTGGCTCATAGCCATACCGCGTTGGCAATTAAGCGCCTGTGGGCGTTCGTTCGCCAGGTACGGGCCCACCGCGGCAACGAAATCACCATCGCCGCAGCGAATACACTGATTGCCAGGGCCAGAGCGATCATTGTCGTGCTCAAGGCCACACCCACGCCTACTCGTACGCGCACCAGGACAACTACACCCACTTATACGCCGACTTATACATCTACCGCTACACCAACGGACACAACAACGAATACACTTACTCCCACGCTAACTCTCACTGACACACCCACGGCGACAACGACGGATACAGCCACCCTGACGGAATCGCCCACCACTACAGCAACGGAAACATTTACCCCGACACTAACCCCCACTGAGACACTCACGGCGACAACGACGGATACGGCCACCCTGACGGAATCGCCCACCGCGACAGCAACGGACACACTCACTCCGACACTAACCCCCACTGAGACACTCACGGTTACACCAACGGATGTAGCCACACCCACTGACGCGCCCACGGCGACAGCGACAGATACGGATACACCTACATACACGCCGACTGCTACCGCAACGGAGACACTTACCCCAACATTAACTCCGACTGAGACGCTTACGCTCACGCCAACGGATACAGCTACACCTACTGACATGCCCGCGGCGACAGCGACGGAGACGCCCACTCCGACGCCAACTCCCACTAGCACGATCACGCCCACGCCAATATCTGTCGTAAACGTTGCCTTGGGCAAGACGGTGACCTTCTCGTCAGGGGTGCAGATTGGCAATGAAGCCTACAAGTTAGTGGATGGGAACGTCACTACACGTTGGGCCGCATCCGTCTGGCCGCAGTGGGTCCAGGTGGATTTGGGAGCAATTTACCTGATCAACAAGACAGAGGTGATGCCCTATATGAATCGCGCCTACCAATACCTGGTGGAAGTTTCGACTGACGGCTCGAGTTACACCACGGTGGTAGACCGGACTACGAACACGACAGGTGGAGCAACGCTGACCGATCTATTTTTCCCGATCAATGCGCAGTATGTGCGCCTGACGGTGACGGGAGCATCGGGCTACGCAGGCGGCTTTGCCTCGATGTACGAGTTCCGCGTGTTCACCGGGAATACTGTGCCACCGCCAACGGCCACTTATACTCCCTCGAACACACCGACCAGCACCCGCACCCCGACGAGCACAATCACCCCGGGGCCAAGCCCAACGCCGACGAATACACCTCTGGGCTGCGGCTCCACCACCAACATGGCAATCAACCGGCCCGCGACGGCCTCATCGGTTGGTGGCGGGAGCACAGCCGCCATGGCCGTGGACGGCTTCGGCGGCACGCGCTGGGAGAGTGCCTGGAGTGATCCGCAATGGCTCCAGCTCGACTTCGGCAGCAGCGCCACATTCTGCCGTGTCGTGTTGAACTGGGAAGCGGCGTACGGCAAGAGTTATGAAATTCAGACCTCCGATGATGCCACCACCTGGACGTCGATCTACTCCACCACCACCGGCAACGGCGGCCTGGACGACCTGGCTCTCTTTGGCTCTGGCCGCTATTTGCGCATGTATGGTACCGTCCGTGGCACCACCTTCGGTTACTCGCTCTGGGAATTCCAGGTCTATGGCTTTGGAGGCACCATCTTGCCGACCGTCACCCCCATCCCCACCATCCAATCGGGGTCGGTCGACTTTGGCCCGAACGTGGTCATCTTCGATCCCTCCATGTCCAGCACCACCATCCAGGACCGGTTGAATTTGGTTTTCGATATTCAAGAGACCAATCAGTTCGGTTCCGAACGCAGCGCACTGCTCTTCAAGCCGGGTACCTACTCAGTCAACGCCAGCATCGGCTTCAACACACAGATCGCTGGCCTGGGCTTCTCTCCCGACGATGTCACCATCAACGGCCTGGTCAACTCGGAGGCCGATTGGTTCGGCGACAACGCAACCCAGAACTTCTGGCGCATCGCCGAAAATATGAAGGTCATTCCTACCGGCGGCAGCGATCGCTGGGCCGTTTCGCAGGCCGCGCCCTTCCGGCGCATGCACATCGCGGGCGCGCTGCAACTCGATCCGCGCAACCACGGCTGGTCCAGCGGCGGTTTCATCGCCGATACCAAGGTCGACGGCAACGTTTCCTCCGGCTCACAGCAGCAATACTTGACGCGAAACTCCGAACTTGGGAGCTGGAGTGGCTCAGTCTGGAACATGGTCTTTGTGGGCGTGAGCGGCGCTCCAACGCAGAGCTTCCCGACCCCGCCGTTTACTGTCATCAACCAGGCGCCTGTGCTGCGCGAGAAACCCTTCCTGTACGTTGACGGTTCAGACAACTACTTCGTCTTCGTGCCCGGGTTACGGACCGATTCCAGCGGAACATCCTGGTACGGCCAGACGCCGGCCGGCACATCCCTGCCGATCAGTCAGTTCTACATCGTCAAGCCAGGCGCCACTGCGACTGACATCAATGACGCACTCGCGGCCGGTAAAGACTTGTTCATCACGCCCGGCGTGTATCACCTCGACCAAACCATTAACGTTACGCGCGCAGACACGGTCATTCTGGGCATGGGCCTGGCAACTCTCATTAACGATAACGGCGTCGTGGCGATGAAGGTTGCGGACGTCGACGGCGTGAAAATTGCCGGCGTGCTCTTCGACGCCGGAGAGACCAACGCCTCCACCCTGCTGGAAGTCGGCCCGCCCGGCTCCTCGGCCAGTCACGCGAGCAACCCGACCGAGTTGAGCGATGTATTTGTGCGCGTTGGCGGCGCGGTCGCCGGCAAGGTGACAGTCGCCATAACGATCAACAGCAACGATGTGATCATCGACCACACCTGGATCTGGCGCGCCGACCACGGCGCCGGGATAGGCTGGACGGTCAACACTGCTGACAATGGCCTGGTCGTCAACGGGAACGATGTCACGATCTACGGCCTGTTCGTCGAGCACTTCCAGCAGTACAACGTGCTCTGGAATGGCAATGGCGGCCGCACCTACTTCTTCCAGAACGAGCTGCCGTACGACCCGCCAAACCAGGCTGCCTACATGAACGGAGCGACCCGAGGCTATGCGGCTTACAAGGTGGCGAACACGGTCACGACACACGAAGCCTGGGGTGTCGGCAGCTACTGCTACTTCAACGTCGACCCAACCATCATCAACGATCGCAGTTTCGAAGTCCCGGTCACAGCCGGCGTCAAGTTCCATGACTTGCTCACGGTCTCGCTGGGCAACAACGGAACCATCCTCAACATCATCAACACATCCGGCGCCGCAACACCGACCAACTCAACTGCGAGCTCGTTGGTAAGTTATTAGTAGCGATACCGTGAATGCATCAATACCGGCCGGCCTGACAAAATCAGGCCGGCCGATACTTTTTTCCCGGGGTGCGTGACTGGCTGTGCAGGTACGTTGCTACATCTATATATGTAAGCCTATAAGAGTCACTGGGGGTCACAGATACCATTTTTTTCATCCCCCTTTTAGCGCCGGTATTACCATCACAGCTATCAATGTGCTGCTATTGTGCATGTATACCACCTGTATAACAATTGTATACCATCCCCTATATCACTCGCTCCCGCATTTTGCTTTAATGAAAACACACGGAAATACAAATTTCGCCTGCGCATCTGTATGGCATTGAATTACGAGTTTTCATTTTTAAATTATTACCGGGAACGGTCCGGCAATTTTAGCAAGACTCGAAATGTTCAGGTCGTCCAGGGTTCGATTGTGAAGATGGCCGCCTGAAACCTTATAAGGAGGTACTGCCTAAACCAGACAAGCTGAACAACAGGAGTGTTTTGTCAATAGCCAACACTTTTAATTTTATCAATATCTAACATTTTTAAAGGAGAAAGAAAAGATATGAAAGCGTCTATCAAGCTTCTACCGCAAGTTTTTACAACCCTGGTGCTCGTCGCAGCAGCACTGGGCCTGGGCCTGCAGACCGTGATCGCGAAACCGGTAACCCAGACAACCAACCTGGCATTGAACAAGCCAGTCGCGTGTTCGCCAACGCCTCAGTTTGCTTGCGCCGAGGCGGTCGACGGCAACACCGGCACGCGCTGGGCCAGTGCCCAGGGCGTCGACCCTCAGTGGATTTATGTTGACCTGGGAGCCACCTATACCTTGAGCAGTGTGATCCTGCGCTGGGAAGCCGCTTACGCTACGGCCTTCCAGATCCAGACCTCACCCGATGCCGTCACTTGGACCAATATTTACAGCACCACCACCGGCACCGGCGGCGTGCAGACTCTCACCGTCTCAGGTTCAGGTCGTTACGTGCGCATGAATGGTACCGCCCGCGCCACGATCTACGGCTATTCATTGTGGGAGTTCGAAGTCTACGGCACCAGTGGTGGCGCAACTGCCACGCGTACCAACACATCTGTAGCGGCAACCGCCACGCGTACCAACACGCCCATAGCCGCAACCGCCACCCGCACCAATACACCCGGCGCCAGCACCAACCTGGCGCTGAACAGGCCGGTCACCTGCTCGTCAATCGAGAACGCCGGCACCCCCTGTGCCAGCGCAGTCGACGGCAACACCGGCACACGCTGGTCCAGCGCAGCCAGCGACCCGCAGTGGATTTACGTCGACCTCGGTTCGACATCCACGATCGGCAGCGTCACCCTGCGCTGGGAAACGGCGTACGCCTCGGCCTTCCAGATCCAGACATCCAACGATGCCGCTACCTGGACCAGTATCTACACCACCACAACCGGCACGGGCGGCGTCCAGACCATCAACGCCTCCGGCTCAGGCCGCTATGTACGCATGTATGGCACAACCCGCGCCACGGTATGGGGCTACTCACTCTGGGAGTTCGAAGTTTATGGCACCGGCGGGCCGACGGTCGTCCCCGCAACGGCTACGCCCACTCGCACTCCCACCAGCCCGAGCGGCGGTAGTTGCGGCACCACTTCCAACATCGCCCTCAACCACCCGACTTATGCCTGGTATTGGGACACCGCTGATGGAGCGCCCAACTTCGCTGTGGACGGCAATGCCACCACCCGCTACAGCCATCTGTGGTATCCCTCCGGGCCTGCCACCGGCTGGTGGTACGTCGATCTCGGTTCCACCGCAGCCACGATCACGGGCGTCAACATCACCTGGGAAGCAGCTTACGCTGCCGATTTCCAACTTCTGACCTCGAACGATGCCGTCAACTGGACCGCGATCCAGACGGTCACCAACAATACCAGCCTGACGACCAACTATACCTACTCACCTGCCAAGGTCGGTCGTTACCTGCGCATCAATCTGAACCGGAAGGGCTCGATTTACGGCTATTCCTTCTACGAGTTACAGGTGATCGGCTGCAATGGCGCCAGCGCCACGCAGACCCCCACCCCCGGTCCACTGACCGGCACCTATGCGTTGGTATGGTCCGACGACTTCAACGGCACGACCCTGAACACCGCCAACTGGGCCTACGACAATAATGCCCATAATAATGGTGAGCAGCAGCAATATACCACCAACAACGTCACCGTCAGCGGCGGCTTCCTGAACATTACCGCCAAGAAGGAAGTCAATAACGGTTACCAGTTCACATCCGGCCGCATCTTCACCAAGGGACTGAAGGACTGGAAGTTCGGCAAAGTACTTGCCCGCATGAAGATGCCGGTGGGCGAAGGTTACTGGCCAGCGTTCTGGATGATGGGCACCGACATCGATACGGTCGGCTGGCCGGGCACCGGTGAGACCGATATCATGGAGAACATCGGTTATGCCAACTGGGTCTCCGGCGCGCTGCACGGCCCCGGTTACTGGGGCGCCGGCTCGATTGGCGGGCAGCACAACATGCCCGCTGGGGGCACAATCGCCGCCTGGCACGACTACTGGATCGAGTGGGATCCTACCTATATCAAGTGGTACATCGATACGACCCTGATGCGCACCGTCTTGCGCTCGGACGTCGAGCCGGCCCGCGGCGAATGGGTCTACAGCAACAATAAGTTCATCCTCTTCAACCTGGCATTGGGTGGCGACTATCCGGCCGGCTACAACGGCTGCACCGGTTCGCCCCTGCCTGCGGGTTGCTTTGCCTACGGCCTGAAGCAAACCACGGTAGACAATATCGTCGCCGGCCAGGGCGTGGTACAGGTAGACTACGTGCAAGTCTGGCAGAAACCATAAGCCTATAAAAAGTTCGTATCCAAGTACACAGGGAGGCCCGGCATACGCCGGGGCCTCCCTGGCCAGTAGAGTCTTTTCCGCAAGCATTTTCTAAAGTTGAACATCATAAATAACGAAACCGTCCAGGGTGGGACGGGAGTGAACGCTTTCGCCTGATCCGAGGTGAAGGTGCTGATTAGTGTACCCAAAATCATCATAAATCCATCATCTTTCAAAAGGAGTTAAGAAGGATATGAAGACGCCCATCAAGGTTTTTCCGCAAACTTTTGTGATCCTGGTACTTATCATTGGAGTATTGGGCCTGGGCTTGCAGTCGGTAATTGCGAAGCCAGTTGCCCAGACAACCAACCTGGCATTGAACAAGCCGGTCACCTGTTCGCCAACGCCTCAGTATCCTTGCGCCCAGGCAGTCGACGGCAACACCGGCACGCGCTGGGCCAGCGCCCAGGGCGTGGACCCGCAGTGGATTTACGTCGACCTGGGAGCCACCTATACCCTGAGCAGTGTGATCCTGCGCTGGGAAGCCGCTTACGCCACGGCCTTCCAAGTCCAGACCTCACCCGACGCCGCCACCTGGACCAGCATCTACAGCACGACGACCGGCACCGGCGGCGTGCAGACGCTCACCGTCTCAGGCTCGGGCCGCTACGTACGCATGAATGGCACCGCCCGCGCCACGATCTACGGCTATTCATTGTGGGAGTTCGAAGTCTACGGCGCTAGCGGGGGCGCCACGAACACTCCCACCCGCACCAATACAGTTGCGGCGGTCACCAGCACCCCAACGCGCACCAACACGCCGACCGGGCCTACCCTGACGCCCACGCGCACCTTCACATCCACAGTGACATCTACGACTTCGACGGGCTGCGGCACGAACAACGTCGCGCTCAACAAGACGGCCACTTCCTCATCCAACGAGAATGCCGGCACCACGCCCAACCTGGCCGTGGACGGCAACGCCGGCACGCGCTGGTCGAGCGCCGCTTCCGACCCGCAGTGGATCCAGATCGACCTGGGTTCGGCGCAGAACATTTGCCGGGTGAAGCTGACCTGGGAAACGGCCTACGGCAAGAGCTACCAGATCCAGGTTTCCAATGACGCCGCCACCTGGACCTCGATCTACACCACCACCACGGGCGATGGCGGCGTCGACGATCTCACCAGCCTCTCCGGCAGCGGGCGCTATGTGCGCATGAACGGCACCGTCCGCGCTACCGTCTGGGGCTACTCGCTGTGGGAGTTCGAAGTCTACGCCGCCGGCGGGCCCACGCCCACCACCGGCCCATCGCTGACCCCCACCCGCACGCCCACCACCGGCGGCCCGACGCCCACACGCACCAACACGCCTGTAGCCGGGAGCGCCAACCTGGCAGCCTGGCACGGCGCTTTTTCGTCTGCCGATGAAAGCGGCGCGTGGGCGGCCCCTGCCGCAGTCGACGGCAGCCTGATCACGCGCTGGAGCAGCCCGGCCAGCGATCCGCAGTGGATCTACGTCGATCTGGGCGCGACAGCCACGATTAACCGCGTCGTCCTGCGCTGGGAAACCGCGTATGCCACGGCCTACCAGGTCCAGGTCTCGGCGGACGCCACCAACTGGACCATGATGTACAGCACCACCACCGGTACGGGCGGGGTGAACGATCTGGCGGTTTCGGGTACAGGCCGCTACGTGCGCATGTACGGCACGGCCCGCGCCACGCAGTACGGTTATTCCCTGTGGGAGCTCGAGGTCTACGGCTCGGGTGGCATGCCGCTTACCCCGCCGCCGCCAACGCCCACCCCGGCCCCCTCCCAAACGCCCAAGCCTCTGCTGGCTACCCAATGGGATTCGCAGATCAATTCCCTGATATCGCAACTGACGCTGGCCGAGAAGGCCTCCATGCTGTACGGCGACGCAACCGCCTTCAACACCAACCCGGTTCCGCGTCTGGGCATTCCGGCCTTGTATATGTCGGACGGCCCGCACGGTATCCGCGGCGGCACGTTGTGGCCTGCGCTCGTCGCAGCCGCCGGTAGTTTCGACCAGAACCTGGAACAACAGGTCGGCGCCGCCATGGGCAAGGAGTTCCGCGCGCTGGGCAAAAACGTCGCTCTCGGCCCAATGCTTAACCTGATCCGTGATGGCCGCTGGGGCCGCGCCAACGAGACCTACAGCGAAGACCCGTTCCTCTCGGGCAAGATGGCGGCGGCGCGCATCCGCGGCATCCAGACCGTGGGTGTCATCGCCGATGCGAAGCACTACGCGGCGAACAATATCGAAAACGGCCGGGGAGGTTACCCCGTGGTTATCAGTGAACGCGCGCTGCGTGAGCTCTATACCTACAACTTCATGATCGCGGTCAAGGAAGGCGACGCCTGGTCGGTCATGGCCTCCTATAACGCCGTCAACGGTGTTAACGCCGCAGCAAACAACCACCTGGAAACTATGATCCTGAAAAATGACATCGGCTTCCAGGGCTTCATCGTCTCCGACTGGGGCGCCGCCTACGGCGATACCGTGGGTGACGCCTGGGGTGGGTTGGATATCGAAATGCCCAGCCCCGGCGCGTATTCTTACGCCAACCTCTCGGCAGCCATCGCCAACGGCAGCGTGCCGCAAAGCCTGGTGGACGA
>WNFL01420376.1_pt9 | contig 10370 bp, 9 predicted proteins | sample 5400361 | NCBI WGS metagenome assembly WNFL01 (sample SAMN13153351, study PRJNA577476) | soil metagenome | isolation source: 40 cm soil on Douglas fir-dominated hillslope | place: USA:California | collected 2013-09-17
AGCAGGTCCTCCTTGTTCGGCGTGTCGACGCCGTAGAAGCAGGAATTGGTCGTCGGCGGACTGGCGATGCGAAAATGCACCTCGGTTGCACCGGCATCGCGCACCATCTCGACGATCTTCTTCGACGTCGTGCCGCGGACGATGGAATCGTCGACCAGAACGACACGCTTTCCCTCGAGCATCTCACGGTTCGGATTATGCTTGAGCTTGACGCCCAAATGGCGGATGCGGTCCGAAGGTTCGATGAAGGTGCGTCCGACGTAATGGTTGCGGATGATCCCGAGATCGAACGGAATGCCGGACTCTTGGGCATAGCCGAGCGCCGCCGGTACGCCGGAATCAGGCACCGGCACGATGATGTCGGCAGCGGCCGGCGCTTCACGGGCGAGTTCGATGCCGATGCGCTTGCGCACCTCGTACACGTTCTTGCCCTCGACGACGGAATCGGGCCTGGCGAAGTAGACATATTCGAAGATGCAGAAACGGCGCGGCTTCGGAGGGAACGGACGCAGCGTCTCGATGCCCTCTTTGGTGATCACCACCATCTCGCCGGGCTCGACGTCACGGACGAACTCGGCACCGATGATGTCCAGCGCACAGGTTTCCGAGGCCAAGATGAAAGAGTCCTCGAGCCGCCCCAATACAAGAGGACGGACGCCCAGCGGATCGCGCACCCCGATGAGCTTCTTCGACGTCAAAGCGACGAGCGAATACGCGCCCTCGACCCGTTTCAACGCGTCGATCAGCCGTTCGACGATCAGCTCGTAATGGCTGCGCGCGGCAAGATGGATGATCGCCTCGGTATCCGACGTCGACTGGAAGATGGCGCCTTCACGCACGAGATCGCGACGCAATGCGCGCGCATTGGTGAGATTGCCGTTATGGGCGAGCGCCAATCCGCCGCCCGTCAAGTCGGCGAACATCGGCTGCACATTGCGCGATACGGATCCACCCGTGGTGGAATAGCGCACATGCCCGATTGCGTTATGGCCTTTCAGCTTCTCGGTATGGCCATGCTTGCCGAAAACGTCACCCACGAGACCGACATGGCGCTCGGAGTGGAACTGGATGCCGTCAAAGGCGACGATTCCCGCGGCCTCTTGTCCGCGGTGCTGCAGCGCGTGCAGCCCGAGCGCGGTCAGCGCCGGGGCTTCGGGATGGCCGAAGACGCCGAACACTCCGCATTCCTCGTGCAGCTTGTCGTCGAACGGCAGCGTCATCGCGAGGAGTCCCGGCCGGTGGTCTCGATCAGATTGTCTAGCGCGCTGCGGTCGCTCGCGCCATAGGCCTTGGCGCCCTCGCGGCTTTCAGGCCGTGCGTCCTCGCGCTCGCCAAGTCCCGCGACTTTGTTGGCGCCGGGTACTAACCCTAACAGCACTTCACTTGTGTTGCGGACGAGCGGGAACAGCTTGGCATGAGTTAACGTCGCCGGGTGATCGCGTATCGGCACGAGCGTGGCAAAACCGATGTAGCCCAGACCGACGATCACAAGACCGCGCCCAATCCCGAACACAAGGCCGAGAGCGCGATCGACCGGACCGATCTCCGACTTCTTCACCACGTCGGAGAGCCGGTGGCTGAAAATCGAGAGCGGGATGAAGACGATCAGGAAGGTGCCGAACAGCACGAGGATATAGGCGAGCCAAGGCGGAGAAATAACGCCGCGCAGCAACGGTTGGAACACCGGCGTGAAGCGCAACGCGACATAGATGCCCGCGACCCATTCGAAGATGGCGAACGTCTCATGGATCAACCCGCGCCACGTGGCAAAGCCCGCGGACAGCAGGATCACTCCGATAACAACTGCGTCAATCACCGTGATCGAAAGGTCGCCCATGATTCGCCTCACGCGCCTACGCGAGTTTACCACCTTCCCAAGGTCCGCCCTCAGTTTGTCCGGGCTCGCCCACAAGCCGCACAAGATCCCGCACGTCGGCGACAGGCTGAAATGCGAGCTTCAAGCCCTCCGTCTTGCTGCCCGCCGGCACCAAGGCCCGCTTGAAACCGAGCTTCGCCGCTTCTTTCAGCCGCGCCTCCGCCTGAGCCGCGGGCCGTACGTCGCCAGACAACGAGATCTCGCCAAAAACCACGCAATCCTTCGGCAATGGCCGTTCGGTAAAGGACGAGATCAGTGCCGCCGCCGCGGCCAGATCCGCCGCGGGCTCGGAAATCTTGAGCCCGCCGGCGACGTTCAAATAGACATCGTGGCTCGATATGCCAAGCCCTGCCCTCGCATCGAGCACGGCGAGAATCATCGACAGACGGCCGGTGTCCCAACCGACCACCGCGCGGCGCGGGCTGCCATAGGAGGACGGTGCGACAAGAGCCTGCATTTCGGACAGAAGCGGCCGCGTGCCCTCGATTCCGGCAAAGACGGCGGCTCCGGGCGACAATCCCGAGCGATCGCCTAAAAAGAGAGCAGAGGGATTGGCGATCTCGGCAAGGCCCATCCCCGTCATTTCGAACACGCCGATTTCATCAGTCGCTCCGAAACGGTTCTTCACCGCGCGCAAGATGCGGAAATGATGTCCCCGTTCGCCTTCGAAATAGAGAACGGCATCGACCAGATGCTCGACCGCCTTTGGTCCGGCGATCTGGCCGTCCTTGGTGACATGGCCGATCAGGATCACGGCTGTGCCCGACGCCTTCGCATAGCGAACGAGATCCTGAGTCGCGGTGCGGACCTGAGCGATCGTGCCCGGGGCGGCATCGAGCGATTGCGTCCAGATGGTCTGGATCGAGTCGATGACGAGAATGTCCGGCGGTGGATTGACCGGAATGCTGGCAAGGATGTCTTCGACGCAGGTGGCAGCGCCGAGCTGCACGGGCGCCTGCGCCAGGTCCATTCTCGCCGCTCTCAAGCGGACCTGACCGAGAGCCTCTTCGCCCGAAATGTAGACAGCGGATTTCGACTTGCGCGCATAGGCGCCGAGCGCCTGAAGAACGAGGGTGGACTTTCCAACGCCGGGATCGCCGCCCAAGAGCACCGCCGATCCGGGCACCAGCCCACCGCCGGCGACGCGATCGAACTCAGCCACTCCGGTTTCGCGGCGCGGCGGCTCGGCTCCCGTCGACGCCAATCCCTCGAGCGCGAAGGGGCGGCCTTTTGACGCGCGACGGGCAGAACCGCCCACGGGCGGCGCGGCGGCTTCCTCGACGAGCGTGTTACGCAGGCCGCAGTCGTTGCATTGGCCATACCATTTCGCGTGCACGGCCCCGCAGGATTGACAGACGAAAGCGAGTGCCGCTCTCGCCATCTAACGCCGCACTTCCATCTTGATCGGACCTTCCGCGGAGCCGCGGATGAACTGGTCGACATAGGGATTGCCGCTGTTGTCGATGGCTTGCGTCGGGCCGTCCCAAATGATCTTACCCCGGTAGAGCATCGCGATCCGGTTGGAGATCTTCCGCGCGCTCGCCAGGTCATGCGTAATCGAGACGGCGGTAACGCCGAGATCATGCACCGTCCTGTAGATCAGGTCGTTGATGACGTCGGCCATGATCGGATCGAGTCCCGTCGTCGGTTCGTCGAAGAAGATGATCTCGGGATCGGCGGCAATCGCGCGCGCAAGCCCCACGCGCTTCAGCATGCCGCCCGAGAGCTCCGACGGATAGAGGTTGGCGACCTCCGTCCCCAGCCCGACCTTCCCGAGCTTCTCCACCGCGATCTCACGCGCTTTCCCGCGCGGGACCCCGCGCCCCTGGATCAGCCCGAAGGCGACGTTCTCCCAGACAGGAAGGCTGTCGAACAGCGCGCCGCCTTGAAACAGCATGCCGAATTTCTTCAGCATCGCATCGCGCTTCTTGCCTCTGATGCGGGTGATCTCCTCACCGTCGACGAAAATGTGGCCGGTATCCGCGCGAAGAATGCCGAGCACGCATTTGATCGTCACCGATTTCCCGCTGCCCGAGCCGCCGATGATGACGAGAGAATCCCCCCGATTGATGGTCAGATCGATGCCGTCGAGCACGACTTTCGGCCCGAAGCGCTTCTTCACGCCCTTGAGTTCGATCTTGGGTGTCGGAGCCATCAGCGCTCAGTGAGAGAAGAAGACCGAGGTGAGCACGTAATTCGCGGCGAGAATGAGAATCGAAGCCGAGACGACGGCGTTCGTCGTCGCCGCGCCCACGCCCTGCGCACCACCTTTGGAATTGAAGCCGTTGTAGCAGCCCATGAGCGCAATGATGAAGCCGAAGACGGCCGCCTTCACCAAGCCGGACGTCACGTCGTCCTGGGTGACGAAATTCGCGGTGTTCTTCAGGTACACGGCGCCGACATAGCCGCCGAACACGCCGATCGAATCGGCGATAGCGACGAGGATCGGCATGGTGACGACGGCCGCGATCAGTCGCGGTGTGACGAGGTACTTTATCGGGTTGGTCGAAAGCGTGACCAGGGCGTCGATCTGCTCGGTCACCCGCATGGTGCCGATCTCGGCCGCGATCGCGGCGGCAACGCGGCCCGCGACCATCAGCCCGGCGATCACCGGACCGAGCTCGCGCGTGATCCCTAAGACCACGATCTGGGGCACGAAGGACTCCGCCCCATACCGGCTGCCGCCGATGAAGATCTGCAGACAGAGCACTGCGCCGGTGAAGAATGCCGTCAGCCCGACGACGGGGAGCGAGAAATAACCGATCCGCAGCATCTGCTGGAGAATGAGATACCAGTAGATCGGCGGGCGAAGGAGCTGCGAGACGGCATCCGCGGTGAAGATCGCGAGCCGCCCGGTGACGTTCAAGAAGAGCAGAAACACGCGCCCCGTGGCGGCGAAGACGTTGAAGCGCGCCACGACGCCGTTCATCTCAGCCCTCCACATAGATGCGCTTTGCGCGCGGTGAAATAGATGTCAGCACCTCGTGCGTGATGGTACCGGCGGCTTGGGCCACTTCATCGAGCGCGATGCTCTCACCCAGGAATTCCGCCTCGGCGCCCGGTGCAAGCATGTCCGCAGGAACCTCGGTCACATCGAGCGCGGCCAAGTCCATGGAAATGCGGCCGGCGAAGCCAACGCGTACGCCGCCCACAAGGGCTTTGCCTTTTCCACCGTTTGCGCGCATCAGCCCGTCCGCATAACCGGCCGCGACGGTTGCGAGAATCGTCGGTCGCGCCGCGGCAAAGGTGGCGCCATAGCCAACGGTCTCGCCCTTGTCAACGCGCCGGAGCTGAAGCACGCGCGAGATGAGAATCGCCACGGTACGATAAGGATTTGGGCGCGCCGGCACCGGCTTGCCACCGTAGAGAGCCATCCCCGGCCGAACGACGTCGAAAAGATGATCGCGGCCGAGCTCGATGCCGGCGGAAGCCGCAAGGCTGGCAGGAGCCGAAGGAAGCCGCGCAAGCGCCGCGCGAAATCGTTCCAGTTGAGTCCGGTTCATGGCGTGGTCGGGCTCGTCCGCGCAGGCGAGATGACTCATGACGAGCTTGAGATCGACTCCGGCAAGAGCCTGTTTCAGCCGCGGCTCCAGTTGCGCCAGCTCGGAGTGGGAGACACCAGACCGGTTCATTCCGGAATCGATCTGAACCGCGGCCTCGAGCCGCCGCCGTTCGCGTTTCCCGAGCTCCGACCATAGCGCGATTTCGTCGAGCGAATTCAAGACCGGCGCAAGTCGCCGCGAGAGGAAAGCCGGCGCGGTCGTTGCGTTCAAGCCGTCGAGCACGAATATCCGCGCGCTGGGCAAGAGCGCGCGAAGTGTGACGCCCTCTTCGATGCGGGCGACGAAGAATGTATCGGCGCCTGCCTGGGCCAGCGTGGGCGCGACATGATCGACCCCCAGGCCATAGGCGTTTGCCTTGACCACGGGAAAGGCGAGCGCCGGCGCAGCACGGCGTCTGACTTCGCGGTAATTTGCCGCGAGAGCGCCCAATCTTACGGTCAATTCGGCGCCCATGCGCTTATCGCGGCTCCGCTCGCGTTTGATTTGCCCTTAAGCATGAGAAGACGCCAGGGCCCGTGCGTAGTCAAATACCGCGCAGGCCTTGTCTTGTCGCACGTGCTCCAGCGAAATCTCGCACATGTCGGTGATTCTGCCAGCCGTCCTTCCGGTCTTCATCGTCGCCTTGATCGGCTATGCACTAGCGAAGACGGAACGCCCCTTCGAGAGCAGGACGGTTGCGTTTCTCGTCTCTTCGGTCGGTACGCCCGCGCTCATCTTCTACAATCTCGCCAGAACGCCGATTGTGCCCGATGCGTTGGTCAAAATTGCGGCGGCGACGTTGATTGCGATCATCTTCTACCTGCTCGTGGGGACGCTTGCGCTGAAGGCAGGCGGGCTCAAGCTTCGCACCTACCTACCCTCACTCGCTTTCCCCAATTCCGGCAACCTCGGACTGCCGCTGGCGCTTTACGCATCCGGAGAGGAAGGACTGAATTTTGCCATCGTGATTTTCGCCGTGACCTCGATCGTCAATTTGACGGTCGGTCAGGCGGTGGCGGCGGGACGCGGCAAATGGGGCGCCGTGGCCAGGAGCCCCATTCTTCCTGCCGTCGCGCTCGGGATTGGCGCCGCGTATTTGCAGATTCCGTTGCCGGCATGGCTCGCGAACACGCTTTCGCTGCTCTCGAGTCTGACCATTCCCTTGATGCTCCTGATGCTCGGCACTTCGCTCGCCAAAATCCGCGTCACCGCATTTCCGCGCTCGGCCGCACTTTCCGTGGTCCGGATCGGCATGGGAACCCTCGCGGGATTCGCGATTTCGAGTCTGTTCGGTTTTTCCGGCCCGGAGCGGATCGCCTTCATCCTGCAATGCGCGATGCCGGTTGCGGTCTACAACTATCTCTTCGCGCAGATGTACAACAACGAACCCGAGGACGTGGCGAGCCTCGTCGTCGTCTCGACCGTGTTCTCGGTCTTCACGACGCCTCTGCTGCTAGCATTCTTGGTGCCTTAGCGGCGCTCTTCAGGCCCGGCCAAATTCGAGAATCGCGTGAAGCGCTCGTCGAAGAAGAGCTCGATCTTGTTGGTCGGACCATGGCGGTGCTTCTCGACGAGGACCTCCGCGCGGTTGTGCACGCGCTCCATCTTCTCCAGCCAATCGGCATGGTCGGACGTTCCGGCATCCGGCTCGCGGGATTTCAGATAATATTCCTCGCGATAGACGAACATCACGACATCCGCGTCCTGCTCGATCGAGCCCGACTCGCGCAAGTCCGAGAGGATCGGGCGTTTGTCGTCGCGATTGTCGACGCCGCGCGAGAGCTGCGACAGGGCCACCACGGGGACCGAAAGCTCCTTGGCAAGGGCCTTCAGCCCTTTGGTCACGTCGGAGATTTCCTGCACGCGGTTTTCGAAGCGGCGGCTCGAAGGTTCGACCAGCTGAAGATAATCGATGACGATCAGGCCGATGCTCTTCTCGCGTTTCAGCCTGCGGGCGCGAGCGGCGATCTGCGCAATCGAGATGCCGCCCGTATCGTCGATAAAGAGCGGGAGATCGCCCAACGCTTGCGCGGTCTGGACGAAGCGCTCCCATTCGGGATCGCTGAACCGGCCGGTGCGGATTTTCCGCATCTCGATCTCGGTCTGTTCGGACAAAATACGAGCCGACAATTGCGAAGCTGCCATTTCGAGCGAGAACAGAAGCACCGGGGCGCCACGCTTGGGCTCCGCCTGGTCCTCCTTGTCCTTGGCCCAAAGGCGCGACGCGTGAAACGCCATGTTGGTGGCAAGCGAGGTTTTTCCCATGCCCGGCCGGCCGGCGATGATGATGAGGTCGGATGCATGCAGGCCGCCCAAGAGCGAGTCGAGGTCGGTAAAGCCTGACGGGACGCCCGAGATGTGCCCGCCGCGCGCGAGCGCCTGTTCGGCGAGCGTCACGGCTTGTGTCAACGCTGCATCGAAACCGAGCGGTCCTTCGCCGAAGCGGCCCCTTTCAGCAACGCGATAGAGCGCCTTCTCCGCTTCCTCGATCTGCTCCGCGGGCGAGGCATCCATCGGCGCCTCATAGGCGGTGTTGACGATGTCTTCGCCGAGCCGGATGAGCTCGCGGCGCATCGCGAGATCGGCAAGGATGCGCGCATAGTCCTTGACGTTGGGGAGGGCAGGCGCCGCTCGAGCGAGGCTGACGAGGTACGCTTGCCCGCCGACTTCGGCAAGGCCGGCATCCTGCTCCATCAACGCTTTCAAGGTGAGCGGCGTGACCGCGTGGCCTTTGGCCCACATGCGCTCGATCGCGTCGTAGAGCCGTTGATGCAGCGGATCGTAGAAGTGCTCGGGCTTGAGCAGGGACGAGACGCGCTCGAGCGAATAATTGTCGACCAGAATTGCGCCGAGGAGCGCTTGCTCGACATCGACGTCATAGGGAAGTTGGCGGGTGGCCTCCTGCTCCATGCGTTCGTTTGACCTGATTCGTTCGAGGGGCCGCGATCATCCCGAGCGGCACAGGCAATCGCAAGCACGTGGGAGAGAATCCCACAGCTATAAAGCCACTTGCGATCTAAGCTGCTTCGTGGGCGCGCGGACCGCGCTCGATCGTGCCCAATCCCGTGGTCCGTTCGGATTCGAGCATGTAATCCCGCGTGATGGGAAGCGCATCGATCTGGAACACCACGAGATGATCGTGGCGGAACGTCATTTCCGCACTTGCGAGATAGAACTCCCACATCCGGCAGAAGCGCTCGTCATAGAGCGCCGCCGCCTTGACGCGGTTGCGCAAGAAACGCGTGCGCCACTCCTTGAGCGTCTCCGCATAGTGCAGTCGCAGCACTTCCACGTCGGTGATGTAAAGCCCGTGACGCTCGATTGCCGCTGCGACTTCGCTCAAGGATGGCGAGTAACCGCCTGGGAAGATATATTTCGCGATCCAGGGATTGGTGGCCCCGGGCCTATCCGTGCGGCCGATCGTATGAAGCAATGCCGCGCCGTCAGGCGCAAGCAGCTCGGTCATCTTGGCAAAGAACGCATCGTAGTGGCTGACGCCGACGTGCTCGAACATCCCGACCGAGACGATGCGGTCGAATTGGCCGTTGACCTCGCGATAATCCTTTAGCTCGAAACGGCAGCGCTCGGAGAGACCTGCGCCCTGAGCACGAGTGTTCGCCAATCGCAACTGTTCGGTGGAGAGCGTGATCCCGAGCACGTCGGCATTGCCGTCGCGCGCGAGATCGAGCGCGAGCCCGCCCCAGCCCGAACCGATGTCGAGCACTTTCAAGCCCGGACGGTCGAGATTGAGCTTTGCCGCGATATGACGCTTTTTGGCGAGTTGCGCCGCCTCCAAGCTCACCTTGGGTTCGGGAAAATATGCGCAGGAATATTGCCGGTCGCTATCGAGGAAAAGATCATAGAGCTTGCCGGATAGATCGTAATGGTGCGCAACGTTCTTTCGCGCGCGGCCGACCGGGTTGAACTGGGCGATCATGCGGATGCACCGGCGGAACGCGCGTTCCAGGCGAGCGATCGCCGGCGGTCGGTCATGACCCATGTTGAAGATGAGGATTTCCAATACATCGGCGATGGCACCGCTCGTCACGGTGACGCGTCCGTCCATATAGGCTTCACCGAAAGCAAGCTCGGGATTGGACGCTATGCGCCAGGACGTGAAGCGCCCCGTGATCCTGATCGTCGCGCGAGGCGAGCCGCTGCCGTAAACATTCGTATCGCCGTTAGGCCAAACGACCGTCAGGGTGCCTTGCTTCACAAGGTGAGAGAAAATCAGCCCAAGCATTCCGGGCGTCCCCGAATAAGAACCAACCCCCGGACGAAAGCCTATCGTCGATAGTTGGCAATCGAAAGAAGAGCGCAGTGCCGGATAAGCGGGCTGCCCCCCTTTTGGTTCCATCGCCATTGGAGGGTTTTGCTAAGTCCCTGTTTTTATTGGGATGGGAACTCCGTCCGTCGGCTTACTCGCAGGCGGTGTAATTGCCGGCCTTACATTCCCGCCCGATGTTCTGGGCAGTGAGCATCTGCTCCCGGGTCATCGCCTTCGCCACCAGTTTGCCGTCGTCATCGGCGATCTTGGCTTCGTTTCCCATCAGCGTCACGGCCGCGGCATTGAACCAAACGAGCGCGCGGGCAAGGTCTTGCGGCACCCCCTCGTCCTTGTCGCCGTCGGTATAGATCGTCGCGAGATTGAACTGAGCATGGCCGTTGCCCTTCTGGGCCGCCAACCGGAACCACTTCAGCGCTTCCTTGACGCTCTTCGTTACACCCTGTCCGGAAAAATACATGGCGCCGAGATTGAGCTGGGCACTGTCGTTGCCCTGATCCGCCGCCTTGCGGTACCAGACCGCGGCTTGCTTATTGTCGGGCGGAACACCGTGGCCGCCGGCATACATCAAGGCGAGGTCGTATTGCGCATCGGCGTTGCCGTGATCGCCGGCCTGGCGATACCACTTGATCGCTTCCTTGTAATCCTGAGGCACGCCCAGCCCGCG
>WNFL01350329.1_pt2 | contig 10369 bp, 7 predicted proteins | sample 5400361 | NCBI WGS metagenome assembly WNFL01 (sample SAMN13153351, study PRJNA577476) | soil metagenome | isolation source: 40 cm soil on Douglas fir-dominated hillslope | place: USA:California | collected 2013-09-17
AAATAAAAGCAATCGAAAGAAGAATTAAATCGCTTCACTCTAAATCCAGGATAGGATATTCCAGCAAGAATCAAATCCGATCTCCTTTCGACCCCTAACCGCCTAATCCATTCGGAACCAGTGGTAAAGTGTATAACTTTTTGCCGGTAGCATGAGCGATCGCATTGCGGATGGCCGGGGCGATGCCGAGGATGGGGGTCTCCCCTGCCCCCACAGAGGGAATATCTTTTCTGTTAAGCATAACCACTTCCAGCGCCGGCAGATCGCTGAAGCGCGGCACGCGGTATTTTGAGAATACGGGGTTGAGGATCTTCCCCTCTTTGAAATCAATTTTTTCAAACAACGCTCCTCCCAGGCCCTGGATGACGGACCCCTGGATCTGATTCTTGAGATGCTCGGGATTGATTATGGCACCGCACTCAAACGACACGACAACACGCACCACCTTACCTTCCCCGCCAGGATCGGCAGCGACCTCGGCGCACGTGGCGACGTAACTCCCTTTTTCATCACCGCAAGCAATGCCAAATCCATGACCGGACGCGGGCTTCGTTGCATTCCAACCAAATGCTTTTGCCGCACCCTCCAGTACGCCTTTCATTCTCTCATTACTCAGATTCTTCAAGCGGAAAGCAAGCGGGTCCATCCTGAACTCCAGCGCCAGGTCATTCATCACCGACTCCCGTGCAAAGACATTCGCCGTTGCGGCAAGTCCCCGGTAGGAACCCTGGCGCAAAGGCGAATGGGATGCATGAAATTGGATTTTTTTATTTGCGACATCGTACGGCGTCCGGATGCCCGATCCGCCTGAATTGTAATTATGAAACTCCCACGAGGTGAGGATACCCTCTTTGTTGGCCCCCGCCTTTACTTCGATTATTCCGGCAGGACGAAAGTAAGCCCAGGTGAATTCTTCTTCTCGCGTCCACACCACTTTCACGGGCGTCTTCGTTTCCTTTGCCAACCTGGCGGCTTCAATACCCGCTTCACCGGTGTGTTTTCCACCGTAGCCCGAACCGGTGTCCGGCATGATCACCCGAATGTTTTCTTTCGGAATATGAAAAACTTCTCCAAGTTCCTCCTGAACACCGAAAGGCCGTTGTGTTCCCGACCAGACAGTCAGTTTGTTATCGGTCCATTGGGCCATGCCGGCGCGCGGCTCCAGGGGTGCATGAGCGATGTAATCGATCTTAAAAGTTTGTTCCACCTTGATCTCCGCCTTTGCATAGGCGCCCGTAACCTCCCCTGTCGGATCGGTGTCCTTGGCACTTCCCTCTGTATTCTTCTTCAAGTATTCAAAGATCTCACCGCGCGAAGGTTGAGGCTCTGTCTTCCATTCGGCTTTGATCAGTTTCAACGCTTCGGCAGCAGTGTGCAGATCGGAGGCGGCCACGCCAACGAAGTTGCCATCGTGAACTGCCGTTACTCCTTTCATGCTTTTGGCTGAGGTCAGATCAACAGACACCAATGTGGCTCCGTAGGCAGGCGGGCGAAGTATCTTTCCGTACAACATGCCCGGCAAGTTCATGTCCGACACGTATTTGTGTTGGCCAGTTACAAAGGATACACCATTTACTTTTGCGACGGAGGTTCCTGCAATTTTCCATTGGTCAACGGGTGTAACGGCTACTTTGTCATTTACCGGCTTTACTAATTCTTTCCCTTTCGTCAACAGACCGATGTTGAGTGATTGTTGGGTCTTGCGGTTTTTCAGGACTCCCTTTTCAATAAACAATTCCGACCGGTCAGTTTTCCATTCTGCTGCACCCATATCGATGAGCAGCTCGCGCGCCGTGGCGGCTGCTTTGCGCAATTGTGGACCCATGTAAGGAATGGACCGGCTGCCAAACGTTCCCATGTCATAAGGTGTGAGCGCGGTGTCTCCCATAACCATTTCTATCGTATCCATCGGGACATTCAATTCTTCGGCCACGATCTGTGCGAGCGACGTGCGAATGTTTTGCCCGACCTCGGCCTTACCGGTATAAATCGTAACCTTCCCGTTCTCTCCAATGTGGATCCATGCTCCGAGTTGATCCTCGGGCGCAGGACTTTCCGTCAGCGCAGCGCCTAGGCTATTGCTTACTGTAAATGCTATTGCAATACCACTGCCCAATGCGCCAAAGAACGTTCGCCGGTTCATGTTGAACTGATAGGCAGGTCCTTCCTGAAGTTCATATTGTTCAGGGGCAACGAAATCGTCTTGATTTGACTTCTTCATTGGTTCAAGCATTGGCGGCTTCCTGGATAGCTTTAACAATTCGCGGATAGGTTCCGCAGCGACAGATGTTACCCTGCATAGCACTTTGGATCTCCTGTTCGGTGGGCTTCGGTTTTTTCTCTAACAGGGATACGGCAGATAGGATCATGCCCGATGCGCAATAGGCACATTGAAAAACATCTACCTTGAGAAAGGCTTTTTGAACAGGGTGAAGTTCATTGTTCTCGGCGAGTCCTTCAATGGTAATAATTGGTTTTCCGATGGCATTTTTTACAGGAGTGACACACGACCGCGCAGACGAACCGTTGATCAGGACCGTACAGGCTCCGCAAGCGCCTTCTCCGCATCCGTACTTGCTGCCGTTCAAATCAAGGTGGTTGCGCAGTACGTTCAGGAGGCTTTCGTCAGCACTGGCCTCTACCGAATACTTCTTATTATTTACCAAAAGCTCGATCATGGGATGAAGCACAATGTAATTTGTGCAGGCGGTCGAAGCTATGAAATAGAATTTCGATGAGCAAGGCAAATTTTACAATCTCAGCCTTGGCTTTTGCCAGGAGGCAAAGTCATTGTGTAGCAGGCCTTATCTTATCTTTTCTTGTATGATTCTTTGAAATAGGGTTCAGAGTACAATGCATGCCATGTCTCATTGGTCTGGCGGCGAACCTCCGATTGCAGGGATTTGAGTGTTCGCTCAAGTGCTGCCGGCGTGAAGCCGCAATCCGATCTGAAAATCGTGATCAGCCTCCCCAGGGCTAAGACCTTATTCTGGACCGTCAGCTTTGAAAATGCATGGGTACGGATAAAGCTTGAAATGAGGCGTTCCTTTCTTTGCGTTGGCTCCTCCTCTTTATGAGAAAACAGGGATTTCCAATCCCATATTCGACTGATTTTCATATTCTTATTGCTTTTAATGACAAGTCAAAGGTGAGACAGATTTGCTGCGAAAGAATCAGGGATTGCCTGATTTGGAAAAAATCAGGGGGCATCAGGAGGCAGGAGGAAGTAGGCAGTAAGCAGTAGTAGGCAGTTCGTGGGCCCTCCGCCCTTGTTGGTGTTCTTAACCCCCCGCCCTTGTTGGTGTTCTTCACCAACAAGTGTTGCAATGTTTCGGCTGGGTCCAATCCGCCACCTCGGATTTTGCTATGAACCATCTGCGTCACCACCGCCCTTGTTGGTGTTCTTCACCAACAAGCGTTGCAACTTTCGGCTGGGTCCAATCCACCATCTCGGATTTTGCTATGAATCATCTGCGTCACTCATCAATATCCCCGCCCTTGTTGGTGTTCTTCACCAACAAGCGTTGCAACTTTCGGCTGGGTCCAATCGGTCGTCTCGGATTTTGCTATGAATCATCTGCGTCACCACCGCCCTTGTTGGTGTTCTTCACCAACAAGCGTTGCAACGTTTCGCTGGGTCCAATCCGCCATCTCGGATTCTGGGCGGGGGGGCGGGGGGTGCTAACGGGCAACCATTTGCTTTGACAGGAAACCTCCAATTTTTTCTAAATTGTAACAAATAAAATGACGAAAGCCATGCAAACAAACAGACGCAAATTTCTGGCTACGGCGGTAGGTCTGGCCGCCGCTGCCCTTCCGGGACCAATTTCCGGAGCTCGCATCAAAGAGGATCGAATTGCAAAAGTGACATCCAGGGTTTTGAAAAAGGCGCGAACGAGCCCTTCACCTGTTCGATTCTCTGTCATCGGAATTAACCATAGTCATATCTACGCCCAGGTGGACGCAGTTACCCGCGGTGGCGGACAATTCGTCTCCTTTTATGGCAAAGAACCGGACCTGGCCGATGCATTTTCCAAGCGCTATCCGCAAGTAAAGACAGCCCGATCGGAAGATGAGATCCTCGATGACAACTCGATTCAGCTGGTGGTAAGTGCCTCAATCCCTGTCGATCGCGCTCCTCTTGGAATCCGGGTGATGCGCCGCGGTAAGGACTTTATGGTGGATAAACCCGGCATCGTTTCGCTGGAACAACTCGCCGAAGTCAGGAAGGTCCAAAAAGAAACCAAACGCATCTACTCCGTGATGTACAGCGAGCGTCTGGAGAACAAGGCCACCGTTAGGGCCGGAGAATTAGTTAAAGCAGGCGCTATTGGCCAGGTCATTCAGACGATCGGGCTAGGACCCCACCGATTGAACCTGAAATCACGCCCGGATTGGTTCTTTGACCACAAGCAGTACGGCGGTGTCCTTTGCGACATCGGCGCTCACCAATGCGATCAGTTCCTGTTTTTTACGGGATCAACTAAAGTTGACGTGGTCGCCTCTCAGGTAGGAAATGTCCATCACGCACAATATCCGGGCCTGGAAGACTTTGGCGATGCGTTATTTCGCGGCGATGGCGGGACGGGATACATCCGGGTCGATTGGTTTACTCCGGATGGACTCAACACCTGGGGCGATGGACGACTGACAATTCTCGGTACCGAAGGGTTTATGGAACTACGAAAGAATGTAGATATCGGCGGACGCGAAGGCGGCAGTCACCTTTTTCTGGTCGATCAGAAAGAAACCCGTTATGTCGATTGCGGTCAACAACTTTTACCTTATGGTGAACAACTCGTGAACGACATCCTCAACCGGACCGAGACGGCCATGTCGCAACAACATTGTTTTTTGGCTTCGGAACTCGCACTCAAAGCTCAGACCCAAGCTCAAAAACTTAACCTTAGTAAATAATTTAATTTAAAATTGATCGCCCTGTTTAAGGTTTATAATTAATGTTGTCCGGTAAAAAAAAACGACTTCGCCATGTTTTAAGTTTACGGCTGAATAAATTGAATTGAGATTAGTGATTTGCGAATTGAGATTTGCGATTTGGGTTTAATCCGGAAGCATCTTTATCATGATGTCCTTATAAAAGACTTTGCTTTTGGGATCATGTCCTTGTAACGCAAAGGTGCCGCTGGAGAGCTTGCTTCCCTCGCCGGCCGTATAATCATTTATTGTCTGACCGTTAATCTTAACTGTGATCTGGTTCTTGTTGACGATGATGGTTTGTGTAAACCATTCATTGTCTTTGGCCGGAGCAACCTTTACATCTTGTACACCATAGACGCTCCCGGTTCTGCGCCAGTCGGTATGGCTGTTGTTGACCTGGATCTCATACCCTTTGTAGGGCCACCCGTCGGCTTGGAAGGCAGTATGGATGTAAATGCCGGAATTCGAGCCGGGGGTAGTCATCACCTGCGCTTTGAATTCAAAATTCTTGAAGTTATGATCCATTACCGGCCCCATATAAAACAAATGCGCCCTGTCGCCGTGGGCCACTATCGCCCCATCCACGACGCTGAACGTGCCCGGGTTTTCATTGACCTTCCAATCCTTTAGCGATTTACCGTCAAATAAAGAGACCCATTCGTCGGCGACGGTTTCACGTTTCAAACTTTGGAAAACAATCAGGAGCAACATGGCTGCGGTGCAGATAATAAAGGCTTTCATACAATAAGGATATGGGTTTGAATAAATACTGATTATTAAGTCGTGTTTCGTCGTACGAATTTATGAACTTTTCGTCGCGTTTTGATGAAATTCTTAACCGTAGTGGGTTGCAGCCAGGACTTATTTTTTCAACGTCAAAAACTGTAATTTTGGCAAAACATTCGTTTTAGGTCTAAGCAAATAGTTAATCCGCATGAGAAACTACGCACACAACGCTTCGGTCGTATTGGCCATTTTGTTAGCGGCATGTGACTCGAATAAGATTGTCCCTTCCGGTCGCACCGGCGTTTCCGGTAATATTGAAACGATTGCCGGCCTTGGCCCTACAAACTTTGGATACGAAGGCAATGGCGGTCCGGCCAAATCCGCAAAACTCGGTTGGCTCACCGGAATCGCCGTTGACCTGTCCAACAATGTCTATGTCACGGACGGTGCAACCAATACCGTTCGAATGGTCAGCGCGTCCAGCAACGTGATCTCTACGATTGCCGGCACATTCCTTGGCTTCAATTCAATTGACCTCCATCCTTTTGCAGGTGACGGCGGTGCGGCTACGGCTGCGCATCTGAATGTTCCTCTGGCTGTTGCCGTCGATAGATCAGGCAATGTGCTTGTCGTGGATGCCGGCAACGTGCTGCTTCGTCAGATATCGCCGGCGGATGGGAAAATAACTTCGATCGCCGGTAAACCCAATACCCAGGGTTATGATGGCGACGGCGGCCCTGCTACGTCCGCTACGTTCTGGAATCTGTACAGTGTGGCAGTGGATTCTTTAGGGAACATTTACCTTGCCGATGCCAGCAACAATGCCATCCGCATGATCAGCCAATCAACTGGCACGATCACGACACTGGCAGGCCTCGGCCCCGATCATGCCGGAAGTACCGGCGACAATGGACCGGCAACACTGGCCACATTGAACAGTCCTCATGGAGTGGCCGCGGACCCGAAAGGAAATATTTATATCTCCGATGATGTTAATCATGTTATCCGCAAAATTGCGGGAGGTTCGATCAAAACAATTGCCGGTACAGGATCGGAGGGCTATTCCGGCGACGGTGGGCCTGCCACGGCCGCTACGTTCAGGTCGTTGGTAGGAATTGCAGTCGATGCAGAAGGCAATGTATATATCGCCGATGCAGGCAATAATGCAATCCGAAAGATAACAGCTTCGACGGGGAAGATATCAACCTTTGCGGGCTCAGGAACAGCAGGTTATTCGGGTGACGGAGGTCCTGCCACCGAGGCCAAGCTTTCAGGACCATGGGGTGTTGCTGTCGATGGAGCCGGAAATGTTTACATCGCCGACACCGGCAATAGCGCGATTCGGATGGTAGCAAAATAAGTTGGTGATATCACGGTAGCAACTTATCTATCCTGACAAAACTATAACCCTTGCTTAGTAACCCGCCCACTAACTTGTCCAGCGTGTTGTAAAACTTGTCCGTTCTTCGCGGATCCGTTCCGATGTGGACTAACAAAATAAAACCATTCAGTCCATGGGGATCATCCGATTCATACTTCACGATGGACCGATAAATTTCATCGGATGACCTGTAGCGCTCCTTTAGCTCGGGGTACGTATAATCCGCTGCCGATGCAGTGCCGGGACTGAAATTAACGAGCTGCAAATCCAATTCCCGGGTCCACTGCGCAATCACCCTATTGTACCATTCGTACGGAGGTAGAAAGTATCGCGCATCTTTCTTTTCAATGCCGAAAGCTGCCATACGTTGGTAGTTATTTTGAAGATCAACTTTGAATTCATCTTCTGTAACCAGCAGGCTATCACGTTTTGTCCAGTCGGCATAAAGAAGATGTTTATCAGAATGAGGGCCCAGGTAATGTCCGTCTTTCTTTAATCCAAGGATCAATTGCTTAAAGGAAGGATTAGAATAAAAATTACCCGTCAGAAAGAACGAAGCCGGGACGTTTCTTCTATGCAAGACAGTTCGAATGACCCCTCCTCCATCGGCAAATTCATCACCCGTGAGAACGAGTGCAATTTCTCTTTTGTAAAGATTGCCCCTAACGATGGCGCCGTGGGCATCGACGGTGACTTTTTTCATTAACAACACCGACCCGGGTGTTTGCGTAAAGGCATTTGGTCCCGCGACAAGAAGGGCGATCACGACAGCCGGAACACATTTGCGCTGGAACATAGGAAATGACTTGATGGTAACTGCTGTACTGAACTCAAGACTACGAGACTAAGGCTCCTTGAGCGTTGAAAGAAAACTCACCAAATTACGGATCTCTCTCTTTGTCAGCAAGAACCTCATCGGCGGCATGCTGGAAGGATCGTTGGTCCGCTTTGTAATATGTTTTGAAAGAATCGTGGTATCGGGCTTGTCCCCTATCTTCAACACCAGCGCATCCGGCTTTTCTTGCTGAAGAATACCGTGTACGGTTTTCCCGCTTTTAAGCTCAACTGTAACCGCACCGAACCCAGGGGCCAATCTCGCGCTGGGATTGATCAGGGCCTCAAGGAGTTGCGGACGGGTAAGCCTGGCGGCTATGCCATTCAGCCGCGGGCCCGCATTGCCACCATAGTCATGGAAAGCATGACACCGCATACATTGCGCAGTTTGATTGCCAAAGAAAATTCTCCTTCCAAGATTCGCGTCGCCGCCCAACAAACTTCCCTCGTAAGCAGCCTGGAGCGAATCGGGTGAGAATTTAGCGCTGATATCTTTATACCGTGCGATCCATGGTGCAACTCCTGTGCTGTCAAGGGCTTCAGCCAATTCAAGATGGATCTCCGAAGGAAGAATGCCCTTCGCTAACTTATCCAGCAATTGATCAAAAACTTGTTTTGAATTTTCGCCCGGAAGATTTGTCGTCCGGGTATTAATAACCTCGGAAAGCTGGGAGACCATTAACGGTTTCGGCATATTTGATTTTGCTAACAGGTCAAGGCCTGCGATCCGGACGCTTTTATCTTTATCGGAAAGCGCTTGCCGGATGGCATCCCCGATCCGGTTATCGTTGAATTCGGCCAATGCCCTCAAGGCCTCCACACGCAGAATTGCCTCCCGATCATTTTTGAGACTCGCAAAGAGCTGAGAAGAAGCATTTGGGACTTTGAGTTTGGCAATGGCTTTGGCCGCGCTAATCCGCAAAGGCAATTCTTTATGCACTAAGAGTTTAATAAGAACATCTCCGGCATTCTGCTTGACAGGAACCGGATCTCGTGCAATAACACCCCGGTATCGTCCGTCAACCCGGTCCAGGACGGACGGTTTGGTCCACGTACTCAATGCATCCACGGCTTCCGCCCGCATGTTTACCGGACTGCCTTCGCGTAAAGCATATTGAATAAGGTTTTGCATTGATTTCTCGCTGCCGCTTCTGAGATTGGCGCTGATCGCCCGTCTGAGTAAGGCCTCATTTCCGAACCGGGGATTTCCCAACACATCGCCCAACGCCGCTAGCCCAGCCTCAATGGAGAGATCATCGTTAATAGCGCGGGCAGCTTCCGCGACGATGTACTCGTCTGGGTCATTGAGGAAGGCCGTGATCCCGGCATGCCTCATTCGCCGGAGGGCTACAACCGCAGCGATCCTTGCAGCGCGGGAAGGATCTTTTGATAGGGCAACGATCGGATCTGCTTTCCCGATCCGGGCCAAGGCCAGGCTACCGGCATGACGAATGTAAACATCCTCGTCCCGGTTGGATTTAAGTAATTCAATTATCGGATTGATGGCAGGTTCATAGGCTATTCTTCCCAGGGCTTCCGCGGCAAAGAAACGGGCACGGCCATTATCATCCTTTAATAGCGGGATCAATGCTTCGCCCGCTTCTTTAAACCGTACATCGCCCAACCATTTGGCAGCTTGCGCCCTGATCTCCGGATCTGCGTCGGTCAACAGGGGCAGCAACAACTTTCCATACTTCCGGTCTTTGCGAATAAACTGGCTGATCCCCCAGATCCCATGGACCCGGGCTAACTGATGATCCGTCTGAAGGATGCTTTTTTGAAATTCATCGACACCGGCCGAACCCCGGTTGGCCAATTCAAATTGTGCTTTTTGTCGCGCCCGCATATCAGGATTCTTTAACAAATCGCCCAATTGCGTTTCTTTATAGTTACTGAAATCTGCTGCCAGTAAAGTTTGAGTTTGGTTGCGTTCCGGAATTGCTGATCCACCGGCCGCATCGAGCTTCCAGATCCGGCCATAATTTTTAGTATTCCAGCCATCGATCCAATCCGCGACATACAAAGCCCCATCCGGCCCAAAATCAATTCCTGTAGCAAGAACACCCCTTAAGATATTTTTGTGTTCTCCCAGCTCAAAAGAAGCTCCTTTAGGATTCAGCTTAAAAGCATGGATGCCGGAGCGGGAAGGGTTGCCCACAAACTCTACGACAAAAAAAGTATTTTTCCATGCCGGACTCAACGCCGTTCCGGGATTGTATATAAAGCCTGCCGGACCACTAACGTAATTTGCAATCGTCGGCAGGAAGTAGGCCGCCTGGCCTTCAAATCTTGGTTTATACATTTTTTCATCCATCCAAACTTTATACGTATTGTTATCCGGATCCCTGTATTTGCCATATTGCCAATTGCTTCGCCATCCGACATCCGCGCCGTTTACAATGTAGACAAGGCGTTCCTCTTCACCCGGGTGATCGCCATCGTTGTCTTCGCTGATAAGGTTTCCATATTCATCAAAAACAAATTCATGAG
>WNFL01405845.1_pt1 | contig 10369 bp, 9 predicted proteins | sample 5400361 | NCBI WGS metagenome assembly WNFL01 (sample SAMN13153351, study PRJNA577476) | soil metagenome | isolation source: 40 cm soil on Douglas fir-dominated hillslope | place: USA:California | collected 2013-09-17
CCCGCTTCCATTGATCCTCAAGCGTGCGAATGCGGAAACCGCGTGGGTCATTCCGGCGCCACCGGTCCAGCCGAAGCCGATGCCCGCGGATGCTGATCCGTCATTCGAGGTCGCGACGATCAAACCGAGCAAGCCCGACACTCCAGGACGCGCGATCACGGTGCGCGGCCGCACCTTTGGCACGCTCAATCAAACTGTCAGCGGCATGATGACGTTCGCGTACGGCCTGCATCCGAAGCAGATCATGGGCGGGCCGGAATGGCTCGACAACGATAAGTTCGACATCAGCGCGCAACCCGAAGGCACCGGCCAGCCGAATGACAAGCAGTGGCGTTCGATGCTCGGCAAGCTGCTGGCGTCGCGCTACAAGCTCGCTTTCCACAAAGAGAAGCGCGAGCTGTCGGTGTACGCGCTCACCATGTTGAAGTCGGGACATAAGCTCACGAAGAACGACAGCGATCCGACCGGGCTGCCTGGGCTCTTCTTCAGAGGTCCCGGTGTGTTTCCCGTCAGAAACGCGACGATGGCCGATTTCGCTGGGACGATGCAGGCGGTGGTGCTCGACCGGCCGGTGGTTGATCAGACGAGCCTCGCCGGCAGGTTTGATTTCATCCTCACGTGGACGCCCGACGAAACGCAGTTCGGCGGACGCGGCGCAATCCCGCTGCCGCCCGACAGCGCCAACGCGCCGCCCGGGCTGTTCACGGCGATCCAGGAACAACTGGGGCTGAAGCTCGAGTCAACCAAAGCCCCGGTCGACGTCCTCGTCGTTGATCACGTCGAGAAGCCCTCGGAAAACTGATCGGCCGTTCACGGCTGCGCGCTTTCGCATACGACAAAATCGAAATCGGCGTGTTCCGCTTTTGATCGCGGCCGCGTACGTCGGCCGCTTCTTATCTCGATAAGCGGAGGCATTCGAATCACTTACCGGCGGCATGCAGGAGGCACGGGGCTTGCCCCTCTTCAATACAGAAGAGGTGCATCAATGGAAACGTTCTTTGTCCGGAAACAAATCATCATCGGCGCCGCGTTTCTCGCCTGTCTCGAGATCGGCCTGTTGCTGATCAACGCCCTCCGGCACGCGCGCTAAGAGCGGACGCGGCGAGATCCGCTCGTCGCCCTGACGCTCCGGTCCTTCGTGGTAGAGTGCGCCCTGACTCTCCTGGAGGACCGATGAACACGCGACTTTCCTACACCAGATTTCTCGGTTTCGCTGCCGGCCTGGCGGCTGTTCTCGCCGCCGGCTCGAGCGGGGCACGCGCGCAGGCGCCGGGGCGCGGCGCTCCGCCTGCTCCCACGCCGGCGTGCGGTCCGAACGTCGCGATGAAAAACGTAGCGAAGGATTCGCGCTGCTTCGAGCTGCGCACCTACTCGGTGCGGGAGGGCAGCGGCAACATCGACGTGCTGCACGCGCGGTTTCGCGAACACACCAACGCGCTCTTCAGGAAACACGGCATGACCATCGTCGGTTTCTGGCAGCCGGTGACGAAGCCCGATCAGCTGATCTACATCCTGGCTTACAAGGACGGCGCGGCGAGAGATGCCGCGTGGGCCGCGTTCCAGGCCGACCCGGAATGGGTGAAAGTGCGCGCGGCGATGGCCGTCAACGTTCAGGTCGACAACGTCTTCATGAGCGCAACGGACTACGGACCGGTCAAATAAAGTTCAAAGCTTAAAGGTCAAAGGTCAAAGTAAGTTTGAAGTTCTAAGTTTACTGAGTCCTGGCGGCGGCGCGCTCCGTCAGGACTTCGCCGTTCGCGAGGGTGACCGACTGAAATAATCCGCCGGGATCCCCGTCCCGGAGCGGGAACACTTTCACGGTCACCTTGTCGCCCGGCTTCAACGTCGTCGCCTTCCAGCCGGCGCGAATGAGGAAGGCCGGCGACGTCATTTCCACCTTCCACGTCACCGCGCCGCCGTCGGACGGCACATCGATCTCCATATACGAATGGGGATTTCTCCAGCCAAATTCCTTCACCGTGCCGACGAGCGTCACAGTCTTCGAGCGATCGATGCCAGCAGCCGAATGATGCGCGAACACCGGCGCAGCGAGGACGCACGAGACAACCGCAATGACCAGCATCACGATTCGAGCTTTCATGATCGCTCTCTCTCCTTTATCGAACATTCTGTTTCGATTGCGTGCTGGGAATATGCGAGTTGAGATCGGGCAGACATTCCACTTCCGCGATCTCCATGTCGCGGGCGTCCACGCGATTCCACTGCTTCGTGACCTTCCACTCGCCTTCCCAGCTCTTCGGATCGGTCAGCGTGTATTCGATCTGCATCTTCGTCCCGTTCGCCACGAGCTTCACGCGCTCGACGATGTGGAGCATGTCGCTCGCGGGAATGCCGGAGTCGATCCAGTGGTGGTCGCCGGTGAAGCCCGTCGTGTCGATCACCAGGGCGTCGGCTTCCCAGCGGCCGATCGAATCGCCGTTGTGGGTCCGCACGAGCAGATCGGGATCGGTGTGCGGCCGACCGTCGGTGTTGATGATGCGAAGGCTGTTCATGAAGCCGCTGATCATGTAGACGACGGTCGGAAGCTGGACCATCGAGATCGACCAGACGCGCGTCATGATGAGCGGCACGCCCGCCGGCCAGCACTGGCCGATGTCGTCGCGATACACCTTGCCTTCGGCCTGCGCCTTGCGCGAAGCGTCGAAATGCACCTGCGCGGCCGCCGTCAGCTTCGGGTACGGCGGGCCGAAACGCCACGACCCAGGAAATCCCAAATCGACGAACCAGGTGCCGGTGATGTCGAACGGCGCCTTCGGCCGTGGTTTGGCCAGATTCGCCGGCGCCAGCACGCCGAGGTCCTGCGCGGAGACCGCGGCGACGGCCAACGCCAATGTGACAGCGAAACCCGCGACGAGTCGTTTGCCGTTTGTCATCCTGCCCATCCTGCCCATCCTGCCCATCCTGCCCTTCGTGCCCTTCCTGCCCTCAGCGATCCCGCACCTTCAAATGCGTGCCGCCTTTTTCATCGATGAACTCGCGGTTGTTGTCGCACACGAACTCAACCATCTCGTAGCCCGGCATGCGCCGGTACGCGAGCGTGTACGTGACGGGCTTCTCGAGCACGACCGGATCGTCGATCGTGATCTGATCGTGAAGAATGTCGGCGGAAACCAGCCGCAGCCGCTCGGTAATCCGCATGCGATCGCTGTGCGGCATGTTCTGATACGCCGGCACGGACGTTTTGATGCCGACCGTGTCGACCACGAGGGTTCCGCCGTCCCAGCGCCCGACGGAGTGTCCGTAGTATCCAGGCGGCACCTCGTCCATTGCCAGCTGTGGGCGGTTCAAGTAGATGCGCCGCACTTCGCTGAACGCTTCCGCCACGATGGTGATCTGACCAGGCGTCGGAAGGATCTCGATCGGATAAAGCGCGACAGACATCATTCGCGGCACGCCGTACGGCACGCACGCGACGGCGCCGCTCGCGATTGGCTCGCCCCGGCTCGCCGCCTCGGCTTCGGCTTTTCGACGCGCCTCGAACGGCGCAGCGTATTCGGGCTTGAACACGAGCGGCGTGGCCGGCGGCGCCGCAAGCGCCGGGTCGGCGCCTCGGCCGCCGCGGTACGGCGCCCAGACACCGGTGATGTCCGGCACGGCTTGCGCGTAGGCAGACACCGACAGCAGCACGAGCCAGGGCACGGCCGCGAGCCGTAACACGGTAGGCCTGAAGGCCTGCACTACTGACGCCCTCCCGGCGGCAGGGGCCCATTGCCGAGGACGCGGCCGTCCGGCATCGTGATGCTCGAGAGCAGCGCACCCGACTGTCCGTTCTTCAGCGGGCTGACGACCGCCGTCACCTTGTCGCCGTACTTCAAGTCTTTGAATTTCCAGCCGCCCTGCATGAGGATGCTCGGGCTGCCCAGCTCGATGCTCCAGTGTTTGATCGCGCCCTTCTCGTCGGGCACGTCGAGCTCGATGTAAGCGTGCGGGTTGGTCCATTCAAACGCCGTGACGGTGCCTGCGAGTGTCACGCGGCGGGTCGTGTCGAACATGGCGAAGGAATGATGGGCAATGGCAGGAAGCGCGATGGCTGCCAGCCCCGCTGTCAGTATGGCGACGCGAACCGACCGCCTCATACGCATCCCTTCTCGTTAAATGCCGACCCGCCGGAGTATCGCACGAGATCCGGCCTTAGAACGCTTTTTGCTCAACGTTCCTGCCCAGCCAGTCGCGCAGCACGCCAAACACTTCGTGGTTGTTCTTCTCCATCAGCATCAGGTTGCCGTTGCCGAGGATCCCGTGATCGCGCAGCCGCAGCATGTCGACCGAGCAGCCCACCTGTTTCAGAAACGCCACGTTCGCGACCGGCGATCCGCCCGCGCCGAATTCGCTCGTCAACCAGCAGATCGGGATGTTCCGCAGGTTCTTCCATATCCGCGCCGGATCGGCCTGAAGTTTGTACGGCGACGCGACCGGCCTCGGCGAGTCGGGCGGCGGTGTGTGATCGGTGAGCCTGAAGTCTGTGATCGCGGACACGGGCGGATCGTAGGTGATTGGCGCGGCCGTCAGGCCCCATCGGAGCTGCCGCTCGAACGGATTGCCGTTGATCTCCATGCAGACGATGCCCTTCACGAGCTGCGGCCGGCGATCCGCGACGCCCCAGCCGAAAAAGCCGCCGAACGCGTGGCCGTGGATGATGCACGGACCGACGCGATCGACGAGCTCGACGCCGCCAGCCCAGGCGAGATCGCTGTGGAACGCTTCGTCCGATGTGTTGCCCGACTCACACGCCATGAACTGGCCAATGAACGAATCGTCCATCCCGCCGGGTCCGGGCCACTGCGCGGTCTTGAACACGTTGGTCGCCTCGATGAGCGCTTCGTACGGCGGGACGTTGTTCAAGTGACTCGGCCCAAGCGCGTCGGGATGGTAAGGAGAGCGCCCATAGCTCGGACGATCGAGCCAGTACACGGCATAGCCGGCCTGCACGAAGTAGTGCACCCAGCCCGGCCGTCCGCCCAGGCCCATCATGTGCGTGCCCTGCGCGCCGCCACCGTGAATCAGGACGATCGGGTACGGGTGTCGCCGCTCGGCGGGGATCATGTACTGCACGAACATCTGGCCCTGCGGAATCGTGCCGTAGGGCATCGTCTTCCGACGGACGCCGACCCAGAAGCCGCCTTGATCGGCGAGCTTCAACGCTGTCGACTCGAGATTCCGATTTGAATCGACGCCGCGCGTAGCCACCGATCGTCCCTGCAGCGGCTCGACGTTCGATCTGATCCAGCCGCTCGACGGCTCGAGCGATGCGACGGCGAGGGTGCCTTTCACGAGCGCTGGCCGCGCCTGCGCTGTCGCGCGCGCAAAGAGATCGCCGTCGCCGTGCGATACGAGAATCGCCGCACCGATGTCATCGAGGAGCATCGCGCCGCGGCTGCGCCACAGCTCCTGCGTGACGGCGTTATTCGCCATCGGCTGATTCATCGACGCGACGACCTGCGCCACTTCCGGATCGTTGCTGCCCTTCTTGAGATCGCTCGCGACTTTTTCGAACGTCGGCGCCTGCGCGTCGAAGAGGCCGTGCACGAACGGCTGAAACGGATTGCGTCCCTGTCCCGGGCGATCGAGGACGTACACCTTGTAGCCGTCCTCGAGAAACGCGCTCACCCATCCACGCGCCGCCTGGCCTGAGCTTGCCGAAGGGCCGGGCGTGCTCAGCCAGTCGCTGCCCTGCCCGTAGCCGCCGTGAATCAGGACGATCGAATATGGATGGCGAACCTCGGCTGGAATCCACCGCTCGACGAACATCTGGCCGCCGTTGACGACGGTTCCCCGCGCGAGCTTGACGCGCTCGACGCCGTACCAGACGTAACTCCAGTCGGCGATGTCCAGCACGGGCGCTGAGCTATTCTGCCCGCGAACGCGCAGCGGAACCGCTGCGGCTGCGATTGTCTCCGCAGCGAGGACGCCGAATTCGCGACGATTCAAGATCATGGGGCGCATATTAGTCGTTCCAGGGGTTCCAGAGGTTCCAAGGGTTCCAAGGGTTCGCGACCGGTTCGAGTGGTGCTAGAGTCACGAGTGGGTATGCGCACGTTTCGTCGGCGTCTCGTGTGGGCCGTCTGCGGATGGCTGTGCTGTCAGCTTTCGATCCTGACGGCGGCGCCGCTGTCGCTGTTTGCCGGCGCTGCGCACGCCGCTGATTCGTTGAGCTGTACCTGCGTCCACGGCGACCATGCACAGTGCCCGATGCACCATCCCGCGCATCCGAAGCCGGACTGCCAGTGCCGCAACACGACTGATCCCGACGCGGCCACTATCGTCTCGCTCCTCGGTCCAGTCGCCGTCCTCGTCGGCACGCCGTCGCGCCTGACGCCGCCGGCAATCACCAAATCGCCAGCTCACCAAATCACCCGATTCATCAGCTTCATCGCTCCCCCCGACGGTCCGCCTCCTCGCGCGTAAACGAGTCGCTATCACCGCAGGCCTGAAGGCCTGCACTACGACCGTTTCCGTTGTGTAGCGCGGCCCTTTCAGGGCCGCGGCGAGGTGCGTTCAATGCGTTTCATAGCCGTGTGTGTGTGGTCTCTCGTCCTGTCTCCACCTGCGTTGGCGCAGGAAACCATCAATTCAGCCAGCGTCAGCGGACGCGTGGTCGATCCGCAGGGCGCCGTCGTTCCCGGCGCGCTCGTTGTCGCCCGCCAACTCAACACCAGCATTCAGTCGGAGACAGTCACCGACACTCAGGGCCGCTTCCGGTTTCCATACTTGAAAGTTGGCCCATACGAAGTCACTGTTCACCTTCAAGGCTTTTCCGCACCGACGCGCATGCTGACGCTCACCGTCGGTTCCGCGTTCGACATCGCGGTCGCGCTCTCGGTGGGCAAACTCGACGCGGACATCACCGTCACCGGCGACGCGACGATCCTCGAAGCGGCGCGCAGCCAGATCGCCGGAACCGTGTCGCAGGAGGAAGTCCGGAGCCTGCCGATGAACGGGCGGCAGTTTCTCGATCTCGCGCTGCTCGTTCCTGGCGTCTCGCCCACCAACACCGCCAGCACACAGCTCTTCGCCGAAACATCGGCCGTGCCGGGCCAGGGCCTGTCCGTCGGCAGCCAACGCAACTTCTCGAACAGCTTCATCGTCGATGGCTTGTCGGCGAATGATGATGCGGCGGGGTTGAGCGGGATTCCGTACGGAGTGGACGCGGTCGAGCAGTTTCAGGTCGTCACGTCCGGCGGACAAGCGGAGCTCGGCCGCGCGCTCGGCGGCTACGTCAACGTCGTGACGAAGAGCGGCACGAACCTGTTTCACGGCGACGCGTACGGGTATTTTCGCGACGACAGCCTGAACGCGGCGAATCCGCTCAGCGGGTCGACGCTGCCAATGAGTCAGAAGCAATACGGTGGCAGCCTGGGCGGTCCGATCGTGCGCAACCGGACGTTTTACTTCGGCAACGTGGAAGACCGCCGTCTGAACCAGTCCGGGCTCACCACGATTTCAGCCGCAAACGTTGCGACGATCAACACCCGGCTTGCGGCAATGGGCTATCCAGGCGGCCTGGTTGCGACGGGGATCTATCCAAGTCCGGTCCACAGCACGAACGTGCTCGGCAAAATCGATCACCACGCGAGCTCCGCAGATCAATTGAGCCTGCGGTATAGCGAGTACGACGTGACATCGACGAACTCTAGAGGGGCCGGGGGAACCAGCGCGCCAAGCGCCTCGGCCGGCCTCGACAATGTCGATCGTACGATCGCCGTCAGCAACACCTGGAGCCTCGCGCCCACGACCGTCAACGAAACGCGCGCGCAGGTTGCGTACGGCGATCTCAAGGCGTTGCCGACCGACCCGCTGGGACCAGCCGTCAGCATCCTGGGAGTCGCCAGCTTCGGCACGCTGTCCGGCTCCCCGCAGGCACGGCTCAACAAGCTCTACGAGGTTGCCGACAACCTCTCGCATCAGGCCGGCGCTCACGCGCTGCGGACGGGCGTGGACTTTCTGTACAACGACGACACGATTACCTTCCCGCGATCGATTCGCGGCAGCTACACGTTCTCGTCGCTCCAGAGTTTTCTCTCAGGTGTCTACAACAACGCCGGGTTCACGCAGACATTCGGCACGACTGTCGTGTCGCAAACCAACCCCAACCTCGGCATCTACGCGCAGGACGAGTGGAAGGCGGCTCCCGGTCTCACCATCAACGCCGGCCTCCGTTACGATCTGGAGTGGATCCAGACGATCAACACCGACACCAACAACCTCTCGCCGCGACTCGGCTTCGCGTGGACACCGACGCCGTCTCGAGGAACAGTCGTTCGGGGCAGCGCGGGTCTCTTCTACGACCGGGTCCCGCTGCGGGCGGTCGCGAACGCGATCCTCTCCGCGAACAACACGTCAGACCTCTCGAACCTGCGGCAGAACAGCATCAGCCTGTCGCCGGGCCAGGCCGGCGCGCCCGTCTTTCCGAACATCCTCCCTGCCGCGGTGCCGTCGGTCACGCTCGCGAACCTGACGACGATGAATCCGAACATGCAGAATGCATATTCCCGTCAGGCGAGCGGGGAGATCGAGCAGCAGATCGGAGAGCGGCTGACGCTGAGCGTCGGCTACCAGTACGCGCGCGGAGCGAACCTCATCGTCTCGGTCAACCAGAACGTGCCGAGCTGCGTGGCCGCAGGCACGAACAACGGCTGCCGGCCGATTTCGACGTACGCGAACAACAGCCAGTATTCGCCGTCGGCCGCGTCCGCCTATCACGGCCTGCACGTGTCGCTGGTCGAGCGCCCGGGCAAGTGGGGCTCCTACCGGGTCACATACACGCTGTCGAAGGCGATGGACAACGTCGGCGAGTTCTTCTTCAGCTCGCCGATCGATCCGTTCGACCTGAACAAAGACTGGGGCCGAAGCGACGACGATCAGCGCCATCGCCTCGTACTGAACGGGGTCGCCAATGTCCGCGGATTCCAGGTCAGCGGCCTGCTGCAGTACTACTCGTCGCTGCCGTTCAACATCACGTCGGGCGTGACGACTATTCAGGGGACGGCGGGACGGCCCATGGTCAACGGGATATTCATCGATCGCAATGCGGGCGAGGGCCCCGACTTCTTTTTGCTCGGCGCGCGCGTCAGCCGCTCCTTCCATCTCGGAAGCAGGATCCGAGTCGAAGGGCTCGTCGAAGGCTTCAACGTCACCAATCGTCAGAACAACATCGCGATCAACGGCAACTTCGGGCCTGCCGCTTTTCCGGCAAGTCCTTCCTCGACGTTCGGGCAGGTGACGGCGGTTGGCGATCCGCGGGCGGTTCAACTCGGGGTGCGGCTGGGATTTTGAATGGACCGCCAACGTCAGGGGCTGATCGAACGCCGGGTGGCGGTGGCCGGCAGGGCGAGAAGGCCGGTTAGTGCGGCGACCAGCGCGAGATCACTGTCCCGAGCGCGGCAAGCGAGACCAGCCAGACGAGCAGGAATACGACCCGGTTCCGAAACGGCATTGCCGCCCTCCCTGTGGAATCAGACGTTGAGGAGGCTCTCCCGGTCGGTTACGATCAGGCCATGCTCAAAACTCATGCGGCGATCTGGACAATCGTGTTCGGCGTCACCGCGGCCATCGCAGCCGCGGCCGCACCGGGAGGATCCGTGGCGTCCTTTTACGATCTGAAGACGTCGTACCTGGACGGCAAGCCCGCAGACCTGAACACCTTCCGCGGCAAGGTGACGCTCGTGGTCAACGTGGCCAGCAAATGCGGATTCACTCCGCAGTACGAAGGCCTCGAGAAGCTGAACCGCGAACTGTCGGGAAAGGGGTTTGCGGTGCTCGGATTCCCGAGCAACGACTTCGGGCAGCAGGAGCCCGGCACCGCGCAGGAGATCGCGCAGTTCTGCAAGCTGACCTACGATGTGACGTTTCCGATGTTCGCGAAGGTGGTCACGAAGCCGGGGCCGGATCAATCACCGATCTACAAGCTCCTCGGCTCGTCCGGCCATCTCCCGGCGTGGAACTTCAGCAAGTACGTAGTCGGCAAGGACGGGCAGATTCTCGCGTTCTTCCCGAGCGAGGTGACACCTGAGTCGGCCGAACTGCGCGGCGCCATCATGAAGGCGCTCGCGGCGCGCTAATCCGCCGCCTGGAGTCAGGGCCTCGCGAACGCGTTCGTCAGCACCGGCTTGATCGCGGCAGCGAACGCTTCGTAGGCCTTCGGGCGAAAGTGCAGCTGATCGGATAGGTACAGATCGAACCGTGGCGTTCCCTCAGCCGTGAAGAAGAGCGGATTGACGTCTGCGAATTCGACTTGCCTGGTTCCCGCCGCGTACAGCTGAACGCGGCGATTCACCTCATCCACAACATCCCAACGGCCCTGCTTTTCCGGCGCGCGAATCACCGATACGAATACGAAATGGACATCCGG
>WNFL01153886.1_pt1 | contig 10367 bp, 8 predicted proteins | sample 5400361 | NCBI WGS metagenome assembly WNFL01 (sample SAMN13153351, study PRJNA577476) | soil metagenome | isolation source: 40 cm soil on Douglas fir-dominated hillslope | place: USA:California | collected 2013-09-17
CCACGGCTCGCCGTCGGCGATCTTCTTCATGGTGCCGCGTAAAATCTTGCCGGACCGCGTCTTCGGCAGCCGCGCCACCGTGATGGCGAGCTTGAAGGCCGCCACCGGGCCGATCTGCTCACGCACCAGCGCCACGATCTCCTTCTCAATCTCGGCGGGCGGACGGTTGACGCCGGCCTTGAGCACGATGAAGCCGCACGGCGTCTCGCCCTTGAGCTCATCTTTCACCCCGATGACGGCGCATTCGGCGACATCCGGGTGGGAAGCGAGCACCTCCTCCATGCCGCCGGTTGACAGCCGGTGGCCGGCGACGTTGATGATGTCGTCGGTGCGGCCCATGATGTAGAGGTAGCCATCGTCATCCTTGAAGCCGGCGTCGGCGGTCTTGTAGTAGCCAGGGAACTCGGCGAGGTAGCTCTCCCGCATGCGGTCGTCATGCTGCCACAGGGTCGGCAGGCAGGCTGGCGGCAGCGGCAGCTTGACCACGATCGAGCCCATATGATTGCGCGCGACCTCCCGGCAGCCTTCATCGACGACACGCACGTCGTAGCCCGGCATTGCGACCGTGGGCGAGCCGCGCTTGACGGGAAGCTGGCCGAGCCCGATCGGGTTGCCCGCGATCGCCCATCCGGTCTCGGTCTGCCACCAATGATCGATCACCGGCACCCTGAGGATGTCCTCCGCCCATTTCACGGTATCCGGGTCGGCGCGCTCCCCGGCGAGGAACAGGGCGCGGAAATTCGCCAGGTGGTAGCGGGCGAGATGCCCGCCTTGCGGGTCCTCCTTCTTGATGGCCCGGAATGCGGTCGGCGCGGTAAACAGTGCGACGGCGCCGTGCTCGGCGATGACCCGCCAGAATGCGCCGGCATCGGGCGTGCCGACCGGCTTGCCTTCGAAGAGGATCGAGGTGCAGCCATGAAGCAGCGGCGCATAGACGATATAGCTGTGGCCCACCACCCAGCCGACATCGGAGGCCGACCACCACACCTCGCCGGGGTTGACGCCATACAGATTTTGCATCGACCATTTCAGCGCCACCATGTGGCCGCCATTGTCGCGCACGACGCCCTTCGGCTGGGCTGTGGTGCCCGACGTGTACAGGATGTAGAGCGGGTCGGTAGCGGCCACGGGCACGCAGTCGGCGGTCTTGCCGGCCGCGACGGCGGCGTCGCGCAGGCTCGCCCAGTCATGATCGCGCCCGGGAACAAGGTCGGCCTCCGCCTGCGGCCGCTGCAAGATCAGACAGGCCTCGGGCTTGGCGGTTGCAAACTCGATCGCTTCATCGAGCAGCGGTTTGTATCTCACAACGCGGTCGGGCTCGATGCCGCAACTCGCCGACAGAATGACTTTTGGCTTGGCATCGTCGATGCGAGTCGCGAGTTCCTTCGCCGCGAAGCCGCCGAACACCACCGAATGGATGGCCCCGATGCGGGCGCACGCCAGCATGGCGATCGCCGCTTCCGGAACCATGGGCATGTAGAGAATGACACGATCGCCCTTAACGACGCCAAAGTCCCGCAGGACAGCGGCGAGGGCGCCTACTTCCGCGAGCAGCTCCGCATAGCTGATGGCACGCTTTGCGCCGGTGACCGGGGAGTCGTAGATGATGGCGCTTTGCGCGCCGCGCCCCCGCGCCACATGGCGGTCGACGGCATTGAAGCAGGTGTTGCAGGTGGCACCCACAAACCAGCGGCCGTAAACGCCCGTCGCGGGATCGAAGACCTTGCTCGCTGGTTCATACCAGTCGATGTCGCCGGCGGCCTCTGCCCAGAACCCGACCGGGTCGCGCTGAGAGCGGGCATAGACGTCGTGATAGCGGCTCTTGCCAGCCTGCGGCTGCGATAGCGAAGCTGTGTTCACCTGACCTCCCCTCGCGGCCGGTTCTTTATGCCGCCCTTTCAATTGCCAGCGCCGGTCATGGCGCAGGCGCGGCTTTACCCTAAACCATTCGTTACGCGGCAGCGACACCGTGGTGTTCTACCGCATCGTCTATGTTTTGGTGTTCGTGATCTCATCGGCGCTCCTGCGGCTAGTCTAGCGCATCGGGTTGGAAGTACCGCGCCAGCAGCGGCAACAACGGGTCCTTCAGTGCGCGTGCCAGGGTAATACGGTCTCTGCCCTCACGGCGCTGTTCGGCGTACTCGGTTTCGTATGGACGAAGCTCGGCTTCCCGGCGCCGCCGCTGCTGCTCGGCTTCGTGCTCGGCCCGATGATGGAGGAGCACCTGCGCCGCGCCATGCTGATGGCAAAGGGCGACCCCACGGTTTTCGTCACGCGACCGATTAGCCTTGCGTTTATTGTTATCACGGCGATTATCGTGGTCGTGATGGTCGCGCCGGTGATGAAGAAGCGGCGTGGCGAGATTACGGGATGAGGGCGGTTGCCTGTGAGCGCAAGAAAGCTCACCGGAATCGATCGCGTCCATCATCTGTCCAGAGGGTCGGGTCAGGTCTAAAATTATCAATAACACCGAATGACTCATCCATCCACTTTTCCAATGCGATAATATCTTGACGGAGGTCAATACGTTGAGCGTCAGATAACGTCGGGGCTTTGAGCGTGGTCCTAAGCCGTTTTATGGTTTCCACCACGCCACGATATTGAGTGACTTTCTCTTTTTGGGGAAGTTGTAATTCCGAAGAAAGATAATAATATCTCCACGTGTCCTGAAAACCGCCAAATTGTGTGTGTTGGCGGAGCGGCTTGCTCTCGCCTTCAAATTTCTTAGGAAAGATACCAATCGAATCGAGTCTTACGTGCACCAATTCAGGTACGCCGGGGATAAATTGACCCGGAGTCGGCGTCTGCAACGCCCCCGCCGAGTACTCGAGTTCGATCTCCGCAACCACATGCGCCTGTCCACCAGATGCAAGCTCGTCCAGGACCATGCGTGTGCGGGCCGCGAGGTATCTGTCGATTTCTGGCCGGAGGCTTGTCAGCCCCGCGGTCAACCTCTCTCGGCTTCTCGCGTTAGCGCCGACCGACATCAGTAAGATAGCTCCCGCTTGCGCAACGAGTACCGCAGCGCCGCCAGCGATTGCAAATTTCCAACTAAATTTCGGCTGCGCCCCGGGTGCCGCTACCCGAGGGCTGTAAGGAACTCTTCTACCCATGTTGGCTAACTTCCGGCTCTTCAACGAGAATTCGATTTTGTAGTCCCTCTCGATTGCAATCTTGCTGTTAATCATGCGCTCTACGGTAAAAAACCTGACTTTCCTGGCTGGCGCGTTCTTCATATATATCCGGACATCAGCAATGATCGGAAAATCTTTGGGTTCAACGTTGAAAGCCGCCGGGGGCCTCGCAGGCCTCGCGGCTTGGCCTATCTGAGCGAACTCCGCAAATAGATCCGTCCGATCTTTGATGGTTACCGGCAGCTGAACTTCCATCCTGAAGTCGGTGATCTGTCGAAGCTGAGCTGCCCTGAGGTCAACGTCAGGAGTGTTTTTGATCTCCTGATAAACCGACGCGGGAACCACCAGTTGGCCGCCGCCAGCCAGCAGGTCCTCTAAGTCCCTTGCAATGATTGGAGCGCTATATTCGCGGTTGAGCGCAGCGAACACGCTGGTGTCCGGCATCGTCACGTCATTCATGTTTCCTCGCACGTTTCTCGGCTCACCAGGTGGCCGAAACGCCCGTGTCTTTTGACTAAGCAGAGATTCCCGGGCTGCCCAACGGATCGAGGTTCCGGATCACGTCGGCGATAGCTGTTTTGGTTGCCCATCCGTTGGCCAGCCGGCCGAATCGGCCGAATCCTGCTTAGGGTGGCGCGGCGCGGAAATCCTGATAAAGCGATGGCAGGAGACCGATTTTTCGCCTAAAATTTTCCGATCGACCGATGATCATCCTCACCGGAGCGGTGAATGGACCATATCGTCCATAGGGTTTAGCAGTTCGACCGCTTCGTGCTCGATCTCTCGCGGAGAACGCAGGGCGTCTGGTGCCCAAGCAAGAGCTCTATGAGGCCGTTTGGCCAAACGTTACGGTGTCCGATGACTCGGTCGTGCAGCGCATTCGGGAACTGCGCCACAAGCTCGGCGACGACGACCGCTGCCTGATCAAGACGGTGTCCCGTTGGCTTTCGTGTGGCTCTTTCTATGGGCGAGTGAACGCGCAATCATAATTTGGGAGGGAAATGTGGTGCGCCCTTGCCAAACGATGCCTCGCCGCGTCAGCCAAGGACGTTGCTATCAGGGAGAGACGAGCATCGACACATCCGGGTCAATTCCAACTCCCAACGCGATGGACAGGACGATCAATCCGATCGAGACAATTGCGGCCCATATGATGAACCTGAGGTCGAATGCATCTTGGCGATGTTTTGCGAGATCGCGCATTTTCGAAGAGTTCTCCATATCTTCCACGGTGCCCTCCTAACGGAACGTCAATTCGCCGGGCGCCAGTCTTCCGGAGGAAGGTTCTTGCCGTGCTTTATCGTGATGTCGAAAGGCGAGATGATTGGTCGGTCTTCCGCCGCTGCCGCGTTTGTGGCTGCCGCCGGGGTGGTCGCCTGCGCGTGCCCGAGGGTGGCGTCGATCGCTTGTTGCTGAAAGGTCGGCTCGCGACCGTCCCACATGATGGCGCTCAGAAATCCCAAATTCGTCGCCGGCAATGGTCGGCGATAAACCGACACGATGCCCGTCGTCGGGCTTGTGAGGCCCGTGGCGGGATTGGTGTTGCAGTTATAAGGGTCATCGACCGACGCAATCCGGAATTGCGCCGTGGCCGGAACCGGCAACCCGATCCGGATCAGTCCCTTGCTCAGCAGCAGACCATAAGCCTCGTGCTTGGCGCCAAAGCTCGAAACATCGTCGGTCGGGCACGTCGCCCCATCGACCAGGCGAAATATCGGATCAGTGCCGAAGCTTGCATAAAAGCGCGCTTGCACGCTCGCCGCGCTCATGCCCCAGCCGTTTTGCGGTTGATGGCAGCTGAAGCAAGTGCGGCCGTTGGTGCCGAGATTTGCGAAGAAGGCATTCTGTGATGTCACGGTCGGACCGCCAGGCTGGACGGTCGCGATCAATCCGGACGGGTCAAAGCCAATATCGAATTTCGGGATGACGGGCGGCGTCGGCTGTTCGCCACGGTCGGCATCGAAATAAGCGCGCATCTGCTGCGCGTGACGAATGGCTCCCGCCTGCCATGCATAGTTGGCGGGGTCGTGGGCGCTGTCTTGCGCCAACGCTAGAGAAGGAACAGCAGCGAGGATGCACAAAAGTGCAGCGTCTGCTACAGAAGGCCTTAAGGTATTGCGAGACCTCCAGCTATTGCGGAAAAATGCGCTCGGAACCATGCGCACGCCGTTTGAACCGGAAGCGCTGCTTTCAGCACCAACGGTGATCGGTAAGCGCGATGAAACCTGCGGACGTCAGTAATCTTGGACCGCGACGCGGCCGAAACGCCCGTGCTTTTGACTAGGGCGGCGCGCCGCGGTAAGTCCTGATAGAGCGGTGGTAGGAGAACGATTTTTCGCCTAAAAATCACCGATCAACCGACGATTGCCTTCGCTGGAGCGCTGAATGGACCACCTCGTCCATCGGGTTTTGCGGTTTGACCGCTTTGCGCTCGATCTAGCGCGCGGATGCCTGCGCGCCGGCGATCAGGAGATCGACCTGCGGCCGAAGACATTCGAAGTGTTGTGCTACCTCGCAGAGAACGCTGGGCGGCTCGTGCGCAAGCAAGAGCTTTTCGAGGCGGTGTGGCCCAATGTCTCCGTGTGCGATGACTCGCTCGTGCAGTGCATCCGGGAACTGCGCCAGAAGCTCGGCGATGACGATCGCCGCCTGATCAAGACGGTGTCTCGCCGCGGTTATTTGCTGGACGCCACAGTGTTGGCGCAGGCACCGCAATCCTGGAGCGGAGCGGCTGTGCAGGTGCCGGAAGCACCGCAGAAACTTGCGACAAAGCCCGACGTGCGGCACCGCGTCCTGCGGACCATTGCGACACATAAACTGCGCACTTGGGGCGCGGCTGCGGCCGGTCTCGTGTGTGTCGCGTTGATATTTTCGCTCGGCCGGTTACCGGTTTTGGTGGCGAATTCGGGGCATGTCAGTTTCGCCAAAGACGCGCCCAAGGCGCTGCAGTCGCGTCCCACCTTTAAGGACTGCGCGGATTGCCCGGAGATGGCCGCGCTGCCCGCCGGGGAGTTCATGATGGGCTCGCCCAAGGACGAACGCGGGCGCCAGGGGGCCGAAGGATTACCGCGACGCGTAGTTATCCCAAAGCGAATTGCGATCGGAAAATTCGAGGTGACGGTCGACCAATTCTCCGCCTTCGTTACGGAAACCGGAATGACCGTGAGCAACCTGTGCCATGTGATGATGGAAATCAGCGGTGCCCGCGCCGTCTGGGGCCCGCCCGAGGCGTCGTTTCGCCAGCCTGGTTTCGAGGTTACGGGAACACAGCCAGTGGTTTGCGTCAGCCTGCATGAGGCGCAAGCTTACGTGACGTGGCTGCGGCGGCGAACCGGCAAACCCTATCGGCTGCCGACCGAGGCCGAGTGGGAATATGCCGCGCGAGCGGATACGAGCACCACGTACAGCTTTGGCGACGACGAGACTGCGCTCTGCGGATACGCCAGGTTCGCTGACCTTAACTCTCGGTTCGGTTGGGGCGGCAGTTGCCGAGGCGAGACGGTCGCGTACGGCCCCCTTCCGGTCGGAAGCCTCAAGCCCAATCCATGGGGAATTTTCGATATGCACGGCAACGCGTGGGAATGGGTCGAAGATTGCTGGACACCAATTGCGTCGGAAATCCCCACCGATGGGTCCGCATTTTCGCGCCCTGGCAGCTGTGAAGTGGGCGTCATGCGAGGCGGCAGCTGGGCCGCGGGATATCCAAAGCTGAGGTCGGCAACGCGATGGCCTATGAGAGCAACGTCGCACTATCACCACCTTGGTTTTCGTGTCGCTCTTTCGCTGGACGAGTGAACGCTCAATCATAAATTTGGGGGAATCTGGCGCCCTCTCGTGGCAAGGCGAGGTGTAATGGCAAATCTGGAAAACAAAGTCGCTCTGATCGTCGGCGCCGGCTCGGGGTTGTCGGCCTCGATTGCGCGAAGCTTCGCGGGGGCGGGCATGAAGGTCGCTCTCGCGGCGCGCAGCGTGGGTGACCTCGGCCCGCTCGCGGCGCAAATCGGCGCCACGACCTTTGCGGCCGATGCGAGCGACCGGGCTGCGGTGAGCAGGCTGTTTGGCGATCTCGGCAATATCCTCGGCGATCCTTATGCGGTCGTCTACAACGCGAGCTATCGCACGCGCGGGCCATTCGTCGATCTCGATCCCGCCGAGGTCGAGAAGTCCTTGGCGGTGACCGCCTTCGGGGGCTTCCTGGTGGCGCAGGAAGCCGCGCGCCGCATGCTGCCGAAAGGCGCCGGCGCGATCCTGTTCACCGGCGCGTCGGCGAGCGTGAAGGGCTATGCGCAGTCGGCGCCCTTCGCCATGGGCAAGTTCGCATTGCGCGGCCTTGCGCAGAGCATGGCGCGCGAACTCAGCCCCCAGGGCATCCACGTCGCCCATGTGGTGGTCGACGGCGGCATCCGTTCGGCCCGCCGCCCGAATGCGGCCGACCGGCCCGACGCGACGCTCGATCCCGATGCCATCGCGGCGAGCTATCTACACTTGCTGCAACAGGACCGGAGCGCCTGGAGCTGGGAAATCGAAGTGCGGCCGTGGGTGGAGAAGTTTTGAGGGTGGTCGCCAGCTGGTAGATGGAGCGAAGCGTAATCCGGGGCAGGCCTGCCCCCGGATTACGCTTCGCTCCATCCGGGCTACAAGACGCCAAAATATCCTAGCGCCGCACGGATCGCGATGAACCACAACGCGACGGTGGAGACGGCATAGAGCCAGAACCGCAGCAAAACGAGATTGAACGTACAATGGACGGCGCTATGTAGCGCGCGAAACCCAGCAAACATCCAGCCGGCGTACACGTAAGCCGCATCCACTTGACTGGTGACGAAGAGATAGAGCGCGAGCGCGTAAAACAGCACCGGCATCTCGAACAGGTTCTTCAGATTATCGGAAGGATTCGACACTGCGGCCGGCGACAGCTTTGCCAACGCGCCGGGCACAGCAAGATCATTTGGGCTGATCCTGTTGCTGTTGATGAAATGGATGCGCCGGACGTACATGTACGCCCAGACGATGAGGGTCAGGAACATCGTGGCAAAGAAGGGGCCGAATATCGACTGCTGTGCCATGGGGCGCTCGTTATCGGGTGGATAGTGCTGATGTAGCAGGTCGGCTGCGCCGGCGCATAGCGGCGCGTAGCCCGGATGGAGCGAACGTCTTCGTTCGCGTAGTCCGGGTCAGTTCGTGGTCCCTGAACGGCCGGTCCCGGATTGCGCGACCAAAAGGTCGCTCCATCCGGACTGCGGCGCTCCAAAATCGCCGGGGCTGCTGCCCACTCAATCTGGCGGCACACAGCGCCATACAACCACGTTGTGCCGCTCCGCATTTCGTGCTCTTGTAACCTATAATAATTCTAGTTTGGGCGGCCGCCGCTCGTGGCGGCCGCGGACATTGGGAGAGGACGCTCATGTCAGACAGCGATCTACGTCCGACTTGCGAACATCATCACGAAGAAGGAGGAGGCCATGACCATCGTGGTCCTGGCCGCGCCGAGTTGCGCGCCTCGCGGCGTGCGTTCATCAAAGGCGTGATCGCCTCGGGCGTGGCGGTGTCGTCGACCGGGTACCTGGTGCTCGGCCGCGGCACGGCGCATGCGCAGGCTGCGGGCGCCGTCGGGCGCCTGATCACCCTCAACGTCAACGGCCGCGACCGGCCCGTCGATGTGCTGCCGAACGAGACCCTGGTCCACACGCTGCGCTACAAGCTCGGCCTCACCGGCACCAAGCTCGGCTGCGATCATTCCGAATGCGGCAACTGCACCGTCATGCTCGATGACGTCGCGACCTATTCGTGCTCGACCCTTACTCACGCGGTGCGTGGGCGCAAGATCACCACCATCGAAGGCATCGAAGGGCCGAACGGCGAATTGCACAAAGTGCAAAAGGCTATGGTCGAGGAACTCGGACCCCAGTGCGGCTTCTGTACGCCCGGCCAGGTCGTCTCGGCTGTTGCCCTGTTGAAGCAAAACCCCAAACCGACGGTCGAGGAGGCGCGGCGCGCCATGTCCGGCAACATCTGCCGGTGCGGAGCCTACGACCATTACCTGCGAGCCGTCATGCGCGCATCCAGGGAGGCTTGACATGGCGTACAATCTCATTGGCAAGGACTTCGTCCCGGTTGACGTTACCGCCAAGGTCACCGGCCGGGCCAAATACGCCGAGGACTTCCGTGCCGACGGCATGGTGTTCTGCAAGTCCCTCACGAGCCCAATCCCGCACGCCAAGATTCGCCGCATCGATACGTCGGCGGCGCTCAAGATCAAAGGCGTGCTCGGCATCCTGACGGCCGACGACGTGCCGCAATTCCCGCCGCCGCAGCCGCCGATCCTCGCAAATCGCTGCGGAAGCGATCGAGGCGATCAAGATCGACTTCGAGCAACTGCCCCATGTCACCGATCCGCTGGAGAGCCTGTTCCCGGGCGGCCCCGACGCGCGCTCGAACGGCAACGTGGCGGGAGCGCAGATCAACCTGCAGACCGTCAAATGGGAGGCCGGCGATTTCGCCTCCGCAGGCGACGACAAGCTGCCGCTGGGCAAGCCGGCCGAACAATGGAGCTTTGGCGATCTCGACGCCGGCTTCAAGGCAGCAAAACTCGTCATTGAGGAGAGCTTCGTCTCTGGCGGCCTGGCGCACCATCCGATGGAGACGCGGTCCGCCATGGCCTACTGGCAGGGCGGCAAGTGCATCCTGCACGGCTCCAACCAGAGCCACACCGCGGCGGTGCCCAACATCGCCCGCCTGATCGGGATCAAGCCCGAGGACCTCGTCCTCGTCGCCGAGTTCTGCGGCGGCGGCTTCGGCAGCAAGATCCCCGGCTATCCCAACATGGCGATAGCGGCGCTGTTGTCGAAGAAGATCAACCGGCCGGTGATGCACCGCATTTCCCGCATCGAGGAATACGGCATCGGCAGCGCGCGCCCGAGCTTCCAGGGACGCGTCAAGCTCGGCTTTGCGGCCGACGGCAAGATTCTCGCCGCCGACCTCTACATCGTGCAGGAGAACGGTCCCCACATCGGCGGCGGCGACTTCCGCGCTGCCGGCAACGCGCTGTCGATCCTTTATCAGCCTGCCGCCATGCGGTGGCGTGCGGTTCCGGTGCTCACCAACACACCTCCGGTTGGGCCGCAGCGCGGTCCCGGAGAAAATCAGCTCACTCCGCTCATCGAGCCGATGATCGACAAGGCGGCGCGCGAGCTCGGCATCGATCGGTTCGCGATCCGTCGCAGCAACGCGCCG
>WNFL01012668.1_pt1 | contig 10366 bp, 11 predicted proteins | sample 5400361 | NCBI WGS metagenome assembly WNFL01 (sample SAMN13153351, study PRJNA577476) | soil metagenome | isolation source: 40 cm soil on Douglas fir-dominated hillslope | place: USA:California | collected 2013-09-17
GGAGGTGTGAGGTATGGCACGGCGCAGGCTTCGTCCGGTCATGGTGTCGGTGGCCCTGGCGCTCGGTGCGTCCGGCCTGCTAATGACCGCCCCCGTGGCGAGGAGCGCGTCGGTGCACTCGGGCGCCGGCGATTGCATCGCCCACCGGCCCAGATCAAGTCCGTGACCTTCGGTGACGGGTCGGACGCCTCCCGGTGGGCCGTGGTCAGCGACCTCGGCGGGACAGCAGAGATCGACGCGACCTGCACAGGCAACGGCGGCCCGTTCTGCACCTACCCCTTGTACGCGTTCAACGGGACGTCCAAGACCCTCACCTACGGCGCCGATTATCCCGGAACGCAGTTCGACTACGGCCAGAGCGCGCAGTTCGCGACGACGCCGCTATGCGGCGGCCCGTTCGGCCCGGACTCCACGTTCTGCGACACGGTGCTCTCGCCCGTGCCGTAACCCGGCACCCCCGCCGGGATGACCGTGTGCCGGGATGCTCGTCAACCTGCCAGTCGGGTCGCCTGTCGGTGCTCATGTCTACTGTTGACGCGTGGACACGAGAGAGGCTGCCCAGCGCTGGGCAGAAGTGTGGGAGCGCGGGTGGCCCGCGCATGACGCGGCCGCTATTGCCGCGCTTTATGCAGAGGGCGCGTTCTGGCAGCAGCATGCGTTCCGCGAGCCGGAGCCGGGTTACCTGGCCCGCGTGTTCGCCGAGGAGGAGTCGGCCCGGTGCCGGTTTGGTACGCCGATCGTCGACGGCGATCAGGCTGCGGTGCCCTGGAGCGCGCAGACCCGGCTGACAGGTGGCGGCACCGAGGACCTGGCGGGAGTGTGATTGCTGCGATTCAGGCCCGACGGGCTTGTCGTCGAAGAGCGCGACTTCTGGACCCAGGCCTGACGCACACCCCCGGTCCCTCCCCGGCGCCTCCGCCCCCCCGGCTGCCCCGGCCCGGCCGGCAACCCGCGCCAGAGCCATCGGCACGGCCGCGCACATCGAGCGGGCGAGGTTCCGAGTGACACCCGCGTGCTCGAAGTGATCCTGGCACGTCTGTGCACCAGGTAGGCGAGTCTTGGGCTCATGTCGATCCGGGGGGCATGCCGGTGTCGTAGAGATAAGGAACGCGAGCAGCGGAGGAGGATCGTATCGATGGAGTTCATGCTCGTGTTGTACGAGGACCCCGAGCTGGTGGCCACCGAGCAGCAGCGCACCGAGGCCGTGCAGCGCGTGGGCGAGTACGCGATGGGCCTGGTGGGCGACGGCACGCTCAAGGGAGGCGCGCCGGTGCGCCCGGTCACCGAGGCCAAGAAGATCCGCACCCGCGAGGGGGCGCGGCGTGTCCTCGACGGGCCGTTCGCCGAGACCAAGGAGGTCATCGCGGGGTACTTCGTCATCGAGGCACCCGACGTCGAGTCGGCCGTGGCGATCGCCGCCCGGTGCCCGAACGCGGAGTTCGGCTCGGTCGAAGTCCGTGAGATCGTCCCGATGGGGTAAAGCGGTGAGCGAATTCCTGCTGGTCGGCACCTGGCCGTCGGCGCCTGCCGAACTGCCGCTGGCCGTGGCCGCGCATGCAGTGGTCGCGCGGGCGGCGTGGCACGCGTGGCTGCGCCGCTGGGGGCTGTTGCGGTCGGTCGGCCTGCCGGCCGATCCCGGAGCCGAGCCGCGAGCGTGCCTGGTCGTCCGGGCCACGGGAGACGAGGCGGCTCGGCGGCTAGCCGCCGGCTGGGGCCGGGTGAGCGGCTACCGTGTGACCGTGCTGCCGCTGGTGGGCGGAACCGCAGGTGAGGGATGGGGGCGGTGAGCGAGGGGGCGGAGGAAGCTCTGGCCGCGGCGTTCCGTGACGAGTGGCCCCGGCTCATCGGGGCCACGCTCCGGATCGTCGGTGACCTCCAGACGGCCGAGGACGTGGTGCAGGAGACGCTGCTGGCCGCGCTGGACCGGTGGCCGCTGCTCGGGGTGCCGGAACGGCCTGGTGCGTGGCTGATGACCGCCTGCCGCAACCGCGCCCGCAACGTGGTCCGCGACACCGGACGGGGGCAGCAGAAGATCGCGTCGTTGCGGCCGCTGCTCCCGGAGGCGCTGCACTCTGCGCCGGCCGCACCGGACGCGGGAGTGTCGGAAATCGCCGATGACCGGCTGCGGCTGATCGCCATGTGCTGTCACCCGCTGCTGGCCACCGACGGGCAGGTCGCTCTCACGCTGCGGATGGTGGCGGGGCTCACCACGGAAGAGATCGCGCGAGGGTTCCACCTCCCGGCCACGGCGATCGCCCAGCGCATCGTCCGCGCGAAACGGACGCTGAAACAGCACCGCGTCGCCTTCGCCAGCGATGACCCAGATGTACGCGGCCGGCTGGCGTCCATCCTCGACGTCATCTACCTCGTCTTCAACGAGGGCTACCTGCCCACCGCCGGGGACACACTGACGCGGGGAGATCTCGCGTTCGAGGCTCGCCGCCTGGCCTGCTTGCTGACCGAGCTCACCGGGACGGAGCCGGAGCCGTGGGCGCTACGCGCGCTGTTGTCGTTCCAGCTCAGCCGCTGGTCCACCCGCGCCGGGCCAGCGGGCGAGCTGCGCACGCTCGATAAGCAGGACCGCGGGCTGTGGGACCGCGAGCTCATTGCAGACGGCGTCCGGGCCCTGGACCGCGCCCGCCGCGAGGGAGGCGCAGGACGCGGCGCGCTGCTGTTGCAAGCCGAGCTGGCCGCCTGCCACGCCACGGCACCGTCGTTCGCGGCCACGGACTGGTCGCGCATCGTCGCGCTCTATGACGCGCTGCTGGCGGCCCAGGACACGCCGGTGGTGGCGCTGAACCGGGCGGTCGCGGTCGCGATGGCCGACGGGCCTGCCGCGGGGCTGCCGTTGCTGAACCGGCTCGTCGAGGACCCGGCGCTGCGCGGCTCGCACCGGGTCTGGGCGGTGCGCGCCGACCTGCACCACCGGGTCGGCGCCACGGTCGCCGCGCTCGCCGACTACGACCGGGCGCTTGGGCTCGTCAGCAACCAGGCCGAACGCCACTACCTTGCCGGTGCCCGCCGTCTCGCGCACGAGCAGGCAGCCTGCACAAGGAAAGGATGAGAGAACATGCCATACGCCGAGCACACCGTCACCGTCAACCGTCCAGCCCGCGAGGTCTTCGACTACCTGGCCGACGGCACTCACAACCGCGAGTGGCGCACTGGAGTGCTCGAGATCGAGCGCACGTCGGCCGCGGACGGCGAGGGAGCCACCTACCGCCAGGTCCTCTCGGGCCCCGGCGGCCGACGCATCGACGGTGACTACCGCGTCACCGTGTTCGACCCGCCCCGGCGGCTGGAGTTCCGGGTCACCGCCGGGCCCGCCCGGCCGACCGGCGTGTTCGAGCTGACCGAAAACACCGACCAGACAACCCAGGTTCGCTTCGCGCTGGACCTGAAACCCGCGGGGCTCATGAAGCTCATGACACCGATGATCACCAGGCAGGTACGCCGCGAGGTCGCACAGCTCGACACGCTCAAGACCCTGCTCGAGCGCGCGCCCCGGCAGTAGGTCGCTGGCGGATGCGGGCCAGCATGAGGGTGATGTCGTCCTCGCCGTGCTCGCCCAGCATCTGGGTGACCTTCTGGCACGCGTCATCGAGCGCGCTGCCGGGCGGGGCCAGGACCGAGCTGAGCGCTCGGCGCAGCGCGGCCAGCCCGCCGTCGATGGGCCGGGTGCGGTTCTCCACCAGCCCGTCGGTGTACAGGGCGAGCGTGGCTCCGGGGGCGAGGCTGATCCGGGTGGCCTGGAAGGTTCCGGTGCCGAGGCCCAGCGGGAGCCCGGCCGGCAGGTCGAGCACCTCGGTCGTGCCGTCCGGCAGCGCGAGCACCGGCGGCAGGTGACCGGCCCGGGCGATCTCACCGGTGCCTGCGGATGGGTCGATCACTGCGTAGATGCAGGTGGCGAACGGCGCCGCGGTGAGTCCCTCGGCCGTGGGATCCATTCCCGCCGCCATGGTGTCCAGCCTGCGCAGCACCTGCTCTGGCGGCAGCTCCAGGCCGGCCAGGGTGTGCGCCGCGGTGCGCAGCTGCACCATGATCGCCGCCGCCTCCGGGCCGTGGCCCATCGCGTCCCCGACGATCAGCACCGCCCGGCCGCCCGGCAGCGAGACGATATCGTGCCAGTCGCCGCCCACGACGTTGTCGCCGACCGCCTGGTAGACCGACGCGACCTCCAGTCCGTCCGGGACCCGCGGCCGGGCGGGCAGCAGGCCTCGCTGCAGCGCACGTTGTCGAGGCACACTGCGGCGCGGGAGGCCAGCTCGCCGGCCAGCATGATGTCGCCGGGGTTGAACGCAGGGCTGGCCGGCGCGCGCCCGAACGTCGCGCATCCCACGATGACGCCGCGGGCGATCAGCGGCATGGCCAGGAGCGAGGCGTACTGCCCGGCGACCTCCCGGCCGCCGGGCACGCGGGCCAGCCGCTCGGCGGTCTCGCGATCGAGCTGGCCGGACAGGGCCGGCTTCCCGGTCGCCATCGCCTGCGACCGGAGCGTGTCATCGCCGAGGACCAGGACCTCGCCGATGGGCAGCAGGCGGCCGGTGACGGCCTCGTCCTGGCCGGCCAGCCGGGCGGCGAGCCGCCGCACCGCCGCTCCGTGCCCGGGCCGGAGCGAGGCCAGTTGGCCGGCGGCGAACAGGCGCTCGGCCGCGTAGATGACCGCCGCGTCGGCGAATCCGGGAACCGCGGCGTCGACCACCTCGGACGCGGTCTGGACGAGGTCCAGGCTGCTGCCGATCCGGGCCGTCGCCTGGCTCAGCCAGCTCGGCGCGGGCTGCGGCCAGGCCTGCGCCGCGATCATCAGCGCGGCGCCGTCCCGGCCGGCCAGCGGCTCCCAGCGGAGGGCGAACCGCCCCTCGCCCAGCGATCCGCCGGCAACGGTCGCGGTGTGCACGCGGCCGGCCGCGACCTCGGCCAGCGCCCGGGCAACCAGCTCGCGGTGTCCCGGGCCGGTCATCAGCACATCGCACACGTCACGCCCGACCACCTCGCGCGCCTGGTGCCCGAACAGTGCCGTGGCGGTCACCGACCAGGAAACTACCCGGCCGACGGCGTCCAGGGTGACCGCGGCCAGGCCGACCAGGTCCAGCTCACGCCGCCGCGGCAGCCCGAGCAGGCCATCCCCCGTCATCTCTAACTCCGCCACTAGCTGCACCAGCCCTTGATGCGCATCCCGGGGCGGGATAATGGCGGCCTGCTATTCGCCCCCATGACGCGTCGGTGCCAGCCGCCCCCACCCGTACCCTGGGATATCGTGCAAACACGAAATGTTATCGCACTGGGTGCTCAAATGGCCGCGCGACAGGCACTAGTGAGCCGTCTTATCCTGGCGGGCCGACAGGACTGCTGCTGATCCTGGCCACGTCCGCTCATCGACCTCCGCGTCCGGGCGCAGCGCGGCGGCCTTGACCACCGCCGGCCCCGCCAGCCAGCCCCGCGCGGCGCAGCGCGTCGGCCATCACGCCGCCGCTGCCCGGGCCGGGCCGGCCGCCCGCCGCCGAGCCCCGCCCGGAAGCCGGATGCGCTGCGGGGCCCGGGCCCGCCACGTCGCGTTCGGGCAGGTCATCGAGGCGCAACGTGAGCGAGATCCGCTTGCGGCCGACGTCCACCCCGAGTACCTTCACCCGAACGATGTCACCGGGCTTGACCACGTCGCGCGGATTGGAAACGAAGTTCCGCGACATGGCGGACACGTGCACGAGACCGTCCTGATGCACGCCGATGTCGACGAAGGCGCCGAACGCCGCGACGTTCGTCACGACCCCCTCAAGGACCATGCCGGGCGCCAGGTCCTCGAGCGTCTGTACGCCCTCGGCGAACGCAGCCGCGGTAAAGGCCGGGCGCGGGTCACGCCCGGGTTTCTCCAGCTCAGCGAGGATGTCGCCGACGGTCGGCAGGCCGAAGCGCTCGTCGGTGAACTGCTGGGGCCGCAGCGAGCGCAGGACCGCGGTGTTCCCGATCAGCTCCGGCATGCCGACCCCGGCCGCCGCCAGGATGCGCCGGACCACCGGGTAGGCCTCCGGGTGCACGCTGGAGGCGTCCAGCGGGTTGTCACCGTCGCTGATGCGCAGGAATCCCGCGCACTGCTCGAACGCCTTCGGGCCGAGCCGCGGCACCTTCTCCAGCGCCCTGCGGCTGCGGAACGGCCCGGCGGCGTCCCGCCGTGCGACGATCGCGCCGGCCAGCCCCTCGCTGATGCCGGACACGCGCGCCAGCAGCGGGACGGACGCGGTGTTCACGTTCACGCCGACCGCGTTCACGCAGTCCTCGACCACGGCGTCGAGCGAGCGGGACAGCTTCATTTCCGACAGGTCGTGCTGGTACTGGCCGACGCCGATGGACTTCGGGTCGATCTTGACTAGCTCGGCCAGCGGGTCCTGCAGGCGGCGGGCGATGGACACCGCGCCGCGCAGGGACACGTCCATCCCGGGCAGCTCGCGCGAGGCGTACTCGGACGCCGAGTACACCGAAGCCCCCGCCTCCGAGACCATGATCTTGGTGAGCTTCAGCTCCGGGTGGGCCTGCATCAGCTCGGCGGCGAGCCGGTCGGTCTCCCGCGAGGCGGTGCCGTTACCGATCGCGATGAGCTCGACCTGGTGGGCTGCGGCCAGGCGGGCGAGGACCGCGATCGACGCGGCCCAGCCTGCCCCCGGGCGCTGCGCGCCGCCCGCGGCGCGCTGCCTCAGCTCGTGCGGGTAGATCGTCTCGGTCGCGACGCACTTGCCGGTCGCGTCGACCACCGCGATCTTCACCCCGGTCCGGAACCCGGGATCCAGGCCCATGGTCGTCCGGGCCCCGGCGGGGGCGGCCAGCAGCAGGTCGCGCAAGTTGGCGGCGAACACGCCGACCGCGTCCTGTTCGGCGCCCTGCCACAGCCGCATCCGCAGGTCGACGCCGAGGCGCGTCAGGATGCGGGTCCGCCACGACCAGCGGACCGTGTCGGCGAGCCAGCGATCCCCCGGCCGGCCCCGCCCGGCGATGCCGAAGTGCCGCGCAATCTGCCTCTCGTAGTCGCTCAGCTCACCGCGCGTGGTCGCCGGGCCGTCCGGGGCCTCCCCCGGGTCCAGCTCGAGGTCGAGGACCTCCTCCTTCTCCCCGCGCAGGAGGGCCAGGATCCGGTGCGACGGCAGCCGGGTGAAGGGCTCGGCGAACTCGAAGTAGTCCGCGAACTTGGCGCCCGCCTCCTGCCGGCCGTCCCGGACCCGCGAGACGATCCGGCCGCGCGACCACATCCGCTCTCGTAGCACGCCGATGAGGTCGGCGTCCTCGGCGAAGCGCTCGGCGAGGATCGCCCGTGCCCCGTCAAGCGCAGCCGCCGCGTCGGCCACGCCCTTCGCCGCGTCCGCGTAGGCCGCGGCCGCCCGTTGCGGATCTTGTCCCGGGTCGGCGAGAAGGCCGTCGGCCAGCGGCTCGAGGCCAGCCTCACGGGCGATCTGGGCCTTCGTTCGCCGGCGCGGCCGGTAGGGAAGGTAGATATCCTCCAGCCGCGCCTTGGAGTCGGCCGCCATGATCTGCGCCTCGAGCGCCTCGTCCAGCTTGCCCTGGGAGCGGATGGAGTCCAGGATCACGGCGCGCCGATCCTCAAGCTCACGCAGGTACCGCAGCCGCTCCTCCAGCCTGCGCAGCTGCGCGTCGTCAAGCGTGCCGGTCGCCTCCTTGCGGTAGCGGGCGATGAACGGCACGGTGGCCCCGCCGTCCAGCAACTCGACGGCCGCCGCCACCTGCCCCTCGCGGACGCCGAGCTCCTCGGCGATCTTCCGGCTGACCGGCTGACCCGAGGCCTGGACGGGCGCTGTCACCATGTCATCCGCCTTCCCAAGGGGCCAATAGCGGGAGGCCCACGGCGCGCAGGCTCACCCGCGCGTTGTCCCGCGGCCGCGCGGCCCGCCCCGGCCGCAGGCCGCGCCCAGCAGGTCACTCCGGGCGGCCGAGCAGCGGGCCGAACGAGCGCTCCACCTGGTCGGCCAGCTCGTCGAGCTCCCACGGCTCGGTGCCGACCACGCGGATCACCGGCTGGGGGTCGCTGTAGAGCGATACCTCGTAGCCGGCGGAATGCACGACGCGGCCGTTGATCCAGCCCGACCGCTCGCTGGCCAGGTAGGCAACCACGGGAGCCACGTTGTCCGGGGACCGCTCGTCGGCCGACGCCGCCCGGGCACGGCGGCGCCCGGTGGGCACCGAGTCGGTCATCCGGGTAGACGCCGCGGGCGAGATCGCGTTCACCGTCACGCCGTACTTGGCCAGCGAGTGCGCGCACGAGTACGTCAGCCCGACGATGCCCATCTTCGCCGCGGCGTAGTTGGGCTGGCCGGGGGCGCCGTGCAGGCCGGAGACCGAGGTGAAGTTGATGATGCGGTTCTGGGCCGACTCGTCGCGCAGCGACCGCCAGTGCGCCGAGGCGAACTTGGTGGTGTTGAACGTTCCCTTCAGGTGCACCCGGATGACGTCATCCCACTCCTGCTCGGTCATGTTGAAGACCATCCGGTCACGCAGGATCCCGGCCACGTTGACCAGCACGTCGAGCCGCCCGAACTCGCTGATCGCGGTCTTGATCAGGTCCTCGGCCGCCGCGTGGTCGGAGATGTCGGCGCCACTGGCGATGGCCTTTCCGCCGGCCGCGGCGATCTCGTCGACGGCCTGCTGCGCCGGTCCCGCGTCGCTGCCCGAGCCGTCGACCGCGGCACCGAGGTCATTGACGACGACAGCCGCGCCCTCGCTGGCGAGCAGGGTCGCTACCGACCTCCCGATTCCGCGGCCCGCCCCGGTAACGATCGCAACCCGGCCGTCGAGAGTTCCCATCCGCTCACCAGACCCTTCCGCGCCGAGGCGCTGCCAGTACTAGAATAAGCTTCTGGAATCACCTTCTGGATGGTGCCCGGCGCTGTCAAGCCCAGCCGAAGCCTGGAGGTTCTGATGGCGAAACGGCCGACCGGCAGGTCCGCCGGTGGTGCCTGGCAGTGGGGGCGTACCGCGCAGACGCAGCGCGCGCTCCTGGACGCCGCCCGCGAGGTCTTCGTCGAGCAAGGCTTTTCCGAGGCCAGCATCGCGGATGTGGTAGAGCGGGCCGGGTCAAGCGTCGGCAGTCTCTACCACCATTTCGGCGGGAAGAGCGAACTCTTCCTGGCGCTCTGGCAGGAGCACCAGCTAGCCCACGAGGAGGCGGCGAGCAAGGCGGTCGCCGCCGCCCGGCGGGCCGGCGTCACCGACCCTGCCGATCTCTTCTCGGTGGGCGCGCGCGCCTTCCTGGAAGGCAGCTGGCTGCGGCGAGACCTCACGCTGCTGTTCTTCTCGGGCGACGGCCCAGCCGGTTTCGAGGTCGTGAAGCGCCGCCGCGGAGGTGAATGGATCGGCCAGAACGACGCCCTGCTTGGCCTGCCGGACACCCCGCTGGACCGGATCTACGCCGCCATCCTGACCTCCCTGATCGGCGAGGGCGCACGCGAGGTAGCCGCCGCCAGGACGCGTCGCCAGGCGAACCGGGTGATCGACCCGGTCATCGAGTACGCTCGCCGGCTGACCGCAGACGGCCCCTGGAAGCCGGATAAGGGGCCGGACGGGGACGAGGAGAGCGCGCCGCCCGCCGGCCCGCGCCGGCCAGCGCAGGCTCGCCGCCGGCCCGGCGTAGACGCGCCGGGCGGCGTGCTGTCAGCGGAGAACCGGCGAAGAACAAATGGCGCCGACAGGGACATCCGCTGACGCGGTGTTACCTCCCGACGAACACGGATGACGATCTGCACGCCGACGCCAAGTAGGCCGCGGCGCTGCCTCGCACGAACGGACGGTATCTAGACCGGGTAGGGCTCTGGCTCGGTGAGGTAGGTGCGTCCGCTGGGCAAGGTCCAGACCAGGGTGCCTGGCCGGGGCTGGCTGAGATGCCATCCGGAGGCTTGCTTGGCGCGATGGTGCATCCTGCACAAAGGCGACAAGTTGCACTCGCAGGTGCGGCCGCCGTCGTGCCAGGCCAGGGTGTGATCGTCGTCGCAGGCCACCGCGGGACGCCGGCATCCGGGGAAACAGCAGCGCCGGCTGCGGGTCTTGACCTGGTGGCGCAGCCTCGGCGAGGGCCGGTACCCGGGGACCTCCAGCCGGTGTGTGCACTCGCCCTGCTCGACGGGGATCAGCGGGATGGACCGCAGCCACCCCAGCGGATCCGGCGGGCCGGGCCCGCCCTGCCCCGGGGGTCCGGGACCGCCGGGGCCAGCCCGCCCGGGCGGGCGGGGACTGGCACGCCCGGGCGGGCCGGGGCCGCCGGGGCTGCCGCGCGCGCAGCCGTGCGCGACGGCCCGGCCCTGCCGGTCGACGATCGTCAGGCACCAGCGGGCGTCCCCGCGCGCGGCCAGCGCGCTGGCGAGGTCGCGGCAGG
>WNFL01398974.1_pt1 | contig 10364 bp, 15 predicted proteins | sample 5400361 | NCBI WGS metagenome assembly WNFL01 (sample SAMN13153351, study PRJNA577476) | soil metagenome | isolation source: 40 cm soil on Douglas fir-dominated hillslope | place: USA:California | collected 2013-09-17
GCGCGCCGTGCCGGCGGGGCGATCGCCTCGACGTAAGCGACGAGAGTCGCGAAATCGCGATTGGAAATTTCCGGGGTCCCGGAATCGGGTGCGTCGGCGCATGCCTTTTCCGCGGGCGTGCAGTTCTGCTTGGGGAACAGAATTGAGGTTATTCCCATGTCGCCGTTGAGGGCACCTGCCGTCTGCTGCGCGAGATTGGGCTGGTTCGCTTTGAGGCCGAAGCGGCCGACCGCCATGTGTTTCGCCGCGGCGTCCCAAACATGATTCAATCGTCCGCGTATGCCGTCGCGATTGGAATTCTCGCGCTCCGCGAGGGCGATGAGCTCCGCGTCGGGAACCGATGCGAGCAACCCCAATCCGAAATTCGCGGGCGCCATGCGGACCGATGTCATCGTGCCTGGCGCGAGCGGTCCGTAATGGAGGTCGTGAAGAACGAGCTCGGGACGGCGAAGCGAAACGGCCACACCGTCGCCGAGCATGCGCACGGTTTCCTGCCAGCGAACGGCGGCCTCGCCTTCGCCCGTCACGCCCGGAGCTCCAATAGGCTCGAGTTGGTCGCCGTAAGTCGGCTCGGGAAGCGGCGCGCCTTGCGGCGTTCTGCCGGGCACGCTCAAGCGCACCAGGCTCGACCGCATCGGGTCGGTCTCGCTTGCCGACGGTTCGCCCCTGCCATTCCCGGCGTGACAGCCGGCGCAGGAAATGTGGTTCCACAACGGGCCCAAACCGACGAAGCGCGACTCGTCCTCGGATGATCCGACCTGCCAGCGCTGCCGGAAAATCGCTTCGCCGTCGCGGAATTTTGCGAGCGCCTGGTCGCGCAGGAAAGGAAAAGGTTGTGTAAAGGCAGCGTTATCCGAGCTTATCGTCGTTAGGTCGTCGCCCGAAGCGCCGTAAGCGACGCCCGCCGCAAGGCATATCGCGCCAAACGGCAACGCAGCACGCCTAAGGGTCCTGGTGATAATTGCGATCGCCCCCGCGCCCGAACTCCCGGCGCGCGTGAAGGCTATCACGCGCGGCCAAAGTCGAGGAAATCACAATTACAACTTTGGCGACGGAGTAACCTGACCGCGGTGATAGGGGTGGCCGGATAGGATCGCCATTGCCCGATAGAGTTGCTCGGCCAACATCGCGCGCACGAGGAGATGCGGCCAGGTCAGCGCGCTTAAGGCGAGGCGATCATTCGCGCGTTCTTTGAGCGCAGGGGACAACCCGTCAGGTCCGCCGATAAGGAAGATGAGGTCTCGCCCGCGGTCGCGCAGTTTGGCCAGATGGCGCGCGAAAGCTTCGCTCGTCATCGTGCTCCCCCGCTCATCAAGCGCGATGAGATGGGACGAGCCCGCGTGCTTCATGAGCTTTGCGGCTTCTTCCGCCATGCGCGCGTCCAGGCTCTGAGCGCGCGACGTGTCGACGACGAGGAGGTCGAATTTGGAAAACTTGAGCCTCGACCCAAGCGCGCCCGCGCGCTCGAGATAGAGATCGCAGAGCGCCTGTTCGGGCGCGGCGCGTGCCCGCCCGACGGCAGCGACCGTGACTCGCATGTATTCTTAGGCGGCGGAGCCGGCGTGCGCGTCAGCGCGGCGTCTGGCCCCGCGCTCATCGACCGACCACATGCCTTCGAGGTCGTAATACGCCCTCACCTCTTCTCGGAAGAGATGGACGATCACGTCGCCCGCATCGATGAGTACCCAGTCGCCTTGGCCCAAGCCTTCGACGCGCACGCCTCCCATGCCCCACTCTTTCAAGTGGCGCGCCAGATTCTCGGCAAGCGCGTTCACGTGACGCGCCGATCTTCCGGTCCCGACTACGATCGCGTCGCAAAGCGAAGACCTGCCGGTGAGATCGATCGTCACCAGGTTTTCGGCTTTGTCGTCGTCGAGGGAGGAGAGGATGCGCTTAAGAAGCGGCGGATCGGGATGTTCGGTCGGTGTCGTCTGAAGCTTGACGCTCGGTTTACGGCTCAGGGTCGGGCTCCTTTTCGTCACAAAATCCGGAGCGGCCAGAGGCAAAGACCGGAAATCGTGTCATGTCCGATACTGTGCCGCAGCTGAACCGCTCCTTATCTTCCACGGATATAGTCCGCGAAGCAGAGATTACCATAACGCGTTCAGCCGAGCGAGCGAGATGCGGCGCGAAGTACTGTCGCGCTCGAAGGATCACGCCGGCTCTCGATCACGGTCCATGCCGGCGGTAACGTGACAGCCAGATGACGGTCGGCCGGCTGGAAAGCGCCCTTGAAGCGGGTCGCGGCCTTGGAAAAGCGGGCGGGAAGGGCCGTTCCTGGCCTCGTCACGACCGCGACCGGAACGAGGCGGAAGATTTCCTGCCAGGATCGCCAGCGTGGAATCTGCAACAGATTGTCGCTTCCCATCAGCCAGACGAAACGGAGTTGCGGGAAACAGCGCGTGAGCGCTTTGATCGTATCGATGGTGAAGCGCGTGCCGAGCTCGGCTTCGATCCCGGTAACGATGATCCGAGGATGACGCGCCAGTTTTCTCGCCGCTTCCAGACGCCGTTCGAAGCTCTCCATGCCGCGCTCGGGTTTGAGCGGATTCTGAGGGCTCACGAGCCACCACACATAGTCGAGCTGAAGCCGCTTCAATGCGATCTCGCTTGCATGGACATGCCCCTGATGCGGCGGATTGAACGAGCCGCCGAGAAGCCCGATGCGCAAGCCCTCCGCCACCGGCCCCGGCGGCGCGATCGTATTCGTCCGTGTGCGGAAAGCCACCTTCACGATTCTGAATCGTTCTGTTCCGAACCGAGATGACGCCCCGGTTCCATGCGCTCATGGAGGACGCGGACAATTTCGATGAGCTCAGGGCCGATCGTGCGGTAATAAAGCACGTGCACCGGATTTCGGACTTGAGGACGCGGGTCGGCACCCGCTACGTGCCGAATGTGGAAGCTGCGAATGCCGGGTAAAACATCCATTCGGTTCCTTGTCGAAGGATGTTTGGGATCGGTCGCGATTTTGTGCATCGCGGCTCTAAGCAGCGCGGCGTAGCGGCCCCGGACATCAGCTCCCCATCGCTCGCTACTGGTCGCGAGGATATGTGCCAAATCAATCAGGGCGGGTGGCGAGATTCGATATCGCGCCATTGTTCATGGCACAGCTTTGGCGGTTGGAACGGGTAAATTCTGCAGAAAGGCCTCCAGCTCCTCGTCTGAAACCTCCACAAACTCACCACTATCCAGCGCGTCGACTCCCGCTTTAAGTTGCGCTCGAAGCGCTTTTAACCTCAGAGCGTCTTCTTCTCTTCGTTGCTGCAGGATACGTAGGGCAGCACGGAATGCCTCGCTTGCGTTTTGATACTCGCCGGAGCGAACGACCTTTTCCACGAAAGCATCCTGCTCGTCCGTCAGGCTGATATTCCGAGTCGGCACTTGCAAGGACTCCCTTGAAAGAAGGCAACTATACCGCATTTGGCAAAATTTGCCATACCGGCTTGAAGCCTTACGGCCGGGTCTGGCCAGTGCCGCGGACGACATATTTGAAGATCGTCAGCTGCTCGACACCGACAGGACCGCGGGCGTGCAGCTTGCCTGTGCCGATGCCGATCTCCGCGCCCATGCCGAACTCCGCACCGTCGGCGAACTGGGTCGAGGCATTGTGCATCACGATGGCGGAATCGAGTGCCGACAAGAACCGCTCGGCGGTTCGCGCGTCCTCGGTCACGATCGCTTCCGTGTGCTGCGAACCGTACGTCGCGATATGGCGGATCGCGTCCTCGACGCCGTCGACCGCGCGCACAGCGATGATCGCGTCGAGATACTCCGTGCGCCAATCCTCTTCGGTCGCGGGCTTCGCGCTCGGATAGGCGGCGCGGATTGTCGCATCGCCCCGGATCTCGCAGCCGGCGTTCTTAAGATCGTCGAGAATGGGCGCGAGATGGGATTTCAAGATGGTGCGGTCGATGAGCAATGTCTCGGTCGCGCCGCAAACCCCGGTGCGCCGCATCTTCGCGTTCAGCGCGATCTTGCGCGCCATAACGAGATCGGCCTTCTCGTGCACATAGGTGTGGCAGAGGCCTTCCAAATGCGCGAGTACCGGCACCCGGGCTTCCGCCTGCACGCGCGCGACGAGGCTTTTCCCTCCGCGCGGGACGATGAGGTCGATCGCGCCGTTGAGCCCGGAGAGCATCATCCCGACTGCCGCGCGATCGGTGGTGGGCACGAGCTGGATCGCACCTTGCGGCAAGCCGGCCGCGCTCAATCCTTCTTTCAGCGCCGCATGGATCGCGCGCGAAGAGTGAACCGAATCCGATCCGCCCCGCAGGATCGCGGCGTTACCGGCTTTCAACGACAGCGCGCCCGCATCGGCGGTCCCATTCGGCCGGCTCTCATAGATGATGCCGAGCACGCCGATCGGCGTCGCCACGCGGACGATGTCGAGCCCGTTCGGCCGCCGCCAGCGGGCGAGCTCGCGCCCGACCGGATCGGGGAGCGCGGCAACCTCTTCCAGTCCGGTCGCGATCTTCTCGACGGCTTTCACCGTCAGCATCAGCCGGTCGAGCATCGCGGGACTGGCGCCCGCGGCGATTGCAGCCTGCATGTCGGTCGCGTTCTCGCCCACGATGTCGAGCGCGCGTACCCGAAGCGCATCGGCGGCGGCGGTGAGCGCCTTGTTCTTGACCTCCGTCGATGCTTCGCGAAGAACGGCCGCCGCATCGCGCGCCGCCCGGCCCAAGCCGAGCATCTCGCTTTCCAGCCCGGGCGCGCTTTTCGTCTGCACGTTCATGGCATGTCTCTCTCCGATCCGGTCAGCGCCAGATCGTCGCGATGGATCATCTCGTCGCGGCCACGATAGCCGAGAATGGCCTCGATTTCGACCGTGCGCCTTCCGATCAGGCGCCGCGCATCGGTGGCGTCATAGGCGACAAGCCCACGGCCTAGCTCGCGGCCATTCTCCGCCTTCACCACGACCGCGTCGCCGCGATGGAATTCGCCGGTCACGGATTTGACGCCGACGGCAAGAAGGCTCTTTCCCGATTTGAGCGCGCGCTCGGCGCCGGCGTCGATCACGATGGTGCCGAGTGCCGAGAGCCCACCCGCGATCCAGCGTTTCTTCGCCTGCGCGGGGCTCACTCTCGGGCTGAAGAGCGTGTGGCGTGCTTCGCCGGCGATCGCCCGCAAGGGATGCGCTACATGTCCGCTCGCGATGATCACGCCCGCGCCAGCCATCGTCGCGATCTTCGCCGCGGCGATTTTCGATTCCATGCCGCCTTTGCTGTAACCGGAGACGGGGCCCTCGGCCATTCTCTCGATCTCGGGCGTGATCGCGGCGACATCCGCGATGTGGCGCGCGTTCTGGTCGCGCTGCGGATTGGCGGTGTAAAGGCCGTCGATATCGGAGAGCAGAACCAGCATATCTGCCTCCATCATCGAGGCGACGCGCGCGGCGAGCCGATCATTGTCGCCGTATCGGATCTCGGCGGTCGCGACCGTGTCGTTCTCGTTGATGACCGGAATGGCGCCGAGCGCGAGGAGCGTTGCAAGCGTCTCTCGTGCGTTCAAATAGCGGCGACGCTCTTCGGTGTCTTCGAACGTCAAGAGAATCTGCGCCACAGCGAGCTGGTGCACCTGGAAGGCATCGACATAGGCCTGGGCCAGACGGATCTGGCCGGCGGCGGCAGCGGCCTGACTCTCCTCGAGCCGCAGCCCGCCCGACTTCAACGACAGCGCGCGGCGGCCGAGCGCGATGGCCCCTGAAGAGACGACGACCACCTCGCGCTTATCTCGCCTCAGCTCGGCGACGTCCGCCGCAAGCGTCGCCAGCCAATCGCGCTTGACCGTTCCCGCCGTCGAATCGACGATCAACGCCGAGCCGACCTTGACGACGATGCGCTTCGACGACTTTAGGGGATCGCTCACGAGCACCGCCGTGCGGACGCATTCGCAATTTGCGCTGTATCTTTCACGGCACCCAGTTCCGCTCGAGCTCGGATGCGCGCGGCTCTTTTACCCGCGATTTTTTCACTGCGCCGGCGAGCGCGGCGAGCACGTCGTCCAACCCGTTGCCGCTCACGCCCGACATGACGAGCACCTTGCGTCCCGCCGCTTTCTCGAGCGCACGCCGCTTGCGGTTGAGCGCGGACCCTGTAATCGCATCGCTTTTGTTCAGGACGACGAGCTCGGGTTTCTCGAGAAGCCCGTGTCCGTAGGAGTCGAGTTCCGTCCGGATCGTCTTGTACGCGCGCGCGATCCCTGACTCGGTGCCGTCGACGAGATGGAGGATCACGCTCGTGCGCTCGGCGTGGCCGAGAAAGCGCGTGCCGAGACCCGCGCCCTCATGCGCGCCCTCGATCAGGCCGGGCAGGTCGGCGACGACGAAATCGGTGCCCTGAAAGCGCACCATGCCGAGCTGTGGATTGAGGGTGGTGAACGGATAGTCCGCGATCTTCGGCTTTGCCGCCGAGACACGAGCGAGGAAGGTGGATTTGCCGGCATTGGGCAAACCGATCAGGCCGACATCGGCGATCAGCTTGAGCCTGAGCCAGACGGTCTTCTCCTCGGCCGGCTGTCCGGGATTGGCATGGCGCGGCGCCTGGTTCGTCGAGCTCTTGAAATGTGCGTTGCCGAAGCCGCCATTGCCGCCCCTCAAGAGGAGCACGCGCGCCCCCGCCCGATCGAGATCGGCGATGAGAGTGTCGTTATCGGCCTCGTAGATCTGCGTGCCGACGGGGACCTTCACCAGCGCGTCTGGGCCATTGGCCCCCGCCATGTCCTTGCCCATGCCTTGGCCGCCGTTCTTCGCCTCGATGTGCTGCTGATAGCGGTAGTCGATGAGCGTGTTGAGGTTCTCGACGGCTTCGGCCCAGACGTCGCCGCCTCTGCCGCCGTCGCCGCCATTGGGCCCGCCGAACTCGATGAACTTCTCGCGCCGAAACGAGATGCAGCCGTTTCCGCCTGCGCCCGAGCGCAAATACACCTTGGCCTGATCCAGGAACTTCATTTCTCACTCCGCCGCTCGAACGCGGCCCTCGTCAGCACGACCTTATGACAGATGACCTTGCACCCGCGCGAGAGGCACGGCAGCACGTCATCCCCGTTGGGCTCGCAGCCAAGCTTCGCCAGCACGCGTCCCGATGCGCCGTTGTCGGCATGCCAGACCGCGTTGAGGCGTTCGGCCCCAAGCTCTTCGAAGGCAAAGCACACCAGGCGCGCGGCCGCTTCCGTCGCGTAGCCGCGTCCCCAATAGGCCCGGCCGAACCAATAGCCGAACTCCCAGTTGCGTGCCGGATGCACGCCGCAGGTGCCTATGTAGACGTCGTCTTGCTCGCGCAAGATCGCGAACGCCAGATCCTGCCGCGTCCTCCAGGCGTAGGCGGCCCAAGTGATGAACGCGCACGCATCGTCCTCCGTATACGGATGAGGAGCGCGCGACAGGTTCTTCGCGACCTCGTAATCCTTGAGCAGCGGCACCAACCGGCTGATGTCCGCTCCCCGAGGCGGGCGTAAGAGCAGCCTCCCGGTCTTCAAGATCACAGACATGTTTCCCCTCAAAGCTCGAGGGAGAAACAAAAAGGGAGATGGCGGACCCATCTCCCTCGCTCATTTTGAAGGCCGCCATCTTGATGGCGGCCTATGTCTTCGGCCGCCTATTCCGCTGCTTCCGTCACCGGCAGGACCGACACATAGGTGCGGCGCTTCAGGCCTTGCTTGAAGACGACCTTGCCGCCGACCTTGGCGAACAGCGTGTGATCCTTGCCCATGGCGACATTGGGGCCCGCGTACACTTTCGTGCCGCGCTGGCGGACCAAGATGTTGCCCGGAAGGACGACCTCGCCTCCGAAACGCTTGATGCCAAGCCGTTGACCCGGAGAGTCGCGTCCGTTGCGTGAAGAGCCGCCCGCTTTCTTATGTGCCATCCGATTGGCTCCCTAATCCGCGCTGATCGCGGTGATCTTGACCCGCGTCAGGTGCTGGCGATGACCGCGCTTCCTGTGCGTGTTCTTGCGCCGCTTCTTCTTGAAGGCGATGACCTTGTCCGCGCGCTCCTGCGCGACGATCTCGCCCGTCACGGAGGCGCCCGAGAGAAGTGGCGCGCCGACCTTGGCGCCTGCCATCAGCACCTCCCCGAACGTGATCGAGGCGCCCGCCTCGCCGGGAAGGCGGCCGATCTCGAGCACGTCGCCTTTTGCGACCTTGTATTGCTTGCCGCCGGTGCGGATGACCGCGAACATGGTGAAGTCCTTCAATAGATAATAGGCGCGGAAAACAACCTTGCCCCGCGAAAGGCCGGGCAATATAGCCGCCAAACCCCCTCAGTCAACCCTTGCCAGAGCGCAGCGCGGAGTCTACGCCCCGGCCATGTCCGTCGCGCTCGACCGGCTTTACAATCTGCACTGGGTCACCCCGGAGCTTGCGCGTTCGGCTCAACCCTATCTCGGCTTTTACGCGGCCTTTCTTCGCCCCCACGGTTTCAGGACGTTGATCAATTTACGCGGCGAAAACGCCGGGTTTTCCTGGTGGCAGACGGAAAAGGCGACGAGCGCGGCGCTTCAGATCACGCATTTCGACGTGCGGCTGTCTTCTCGCAATCTCCCCTCCCGCTCTGGCCTCGTTGCCTTGTTCGACGCCTTCGGCAAGGCAAAGCCCCCAATTCTCATCAAATGCTCCGGCGGCCAGGACCGCACCGGCTTTGCCGCCGCGCTCTATCTTCTGGAGACCAAGGGTCCGGCCGCGCTGAAAAGTGCCGAGGCGCAATTCGCCTTCTGGCCCTATCTCCACCGGCCCAAGCGCCATCAGCTGTGGCTGAAGCGTTTCCCGCAATACGCCGTCGAACAAATGGGTGCGATGAAGCTCGGACAGTGGGCACGCAGCCGTTATGACCCTCAACATTTCGCGCACTGGCTCGAAGCCCAGGGGCTGGTCAAGAGCTTCTTCGCCTTCCAGGCCGAGGTCACGTGAGCACGCGCGTTGCCGTCGCGCCGGGCATCACTCTCTGGCCCGAGCGCATCGGCGCTCACGACCAACGCGCGCTCATTGCCGCAATCACCGAGCGCTTGGCACGGGGGCCCTTCTTCAAGCCTGCAATGCCGGGGACCGGCAAACCCTTCTCGGTCGAGATGACGAATTTCGGTCCCTTGGGCTGGGTCTCTGATCAGGCGAAGGGTTACCGCTACGAGAAATTCCATCCCGTGACCGGCGAGCCTTGGCCGGACATTCCCGGGCCGCTCCTCGAATTGTGGGCGGAGACAACGCAATATAAAGCGCCTCCAGAGGCGTGCCTCGTTAATCTCTACCGTCGCGCTGCGCGCATGGGCCTGCACCGGGATGAAAACGAAGCCGCCATGGACGCGCCGGTGCTCTCGGTCTCGCTTGGCGACAGCGCGCTTTTTCGCTTCAGCGGGCCCGCAAAGCGCACGCCCACGCGAACACTCAAGCTCTCATCGGGCGATGTGCTGAGCTTTGGGCCGCCTGCGCGATTCATCTATCACGGCATCGACCGCATCGAATCCGGCTCAAGCGGTCTGGTGCCGGGCGGCGGCCGGATAAACCTTACCTTGCGCAGGGTGACGGAGCCGCCAGCTGGGGGCCAAAAATAGAGGTGCCCGGCTAGGGGGCTAACCGGGCACCAAATGCGCCTTTAAGCGCTGGATGCCGGGAGGGGATGACCGGCACCCTCGGGGACGTCATCCGGCTTGCGAGCGGGGGGGCATGCAAACCGGACGTTGGTACGTCCCACCGCCGATAACTATATGCACGAAAGCCACACGTTTCAACTTTATTTGCCAAATAAGTGATCTCTGACGGAATCTTCATCGGCGTTGCATTCCTGCAACCTACCTGAATAAGCAGTTCATCTTCAGGGATATAGGTGCTCATCGGAGAGGCGGAAAGACCATCTCGCGGCCTTTTGCCGGGCTTTTTGACGAGAATTCAGGCACATGATTGGCACGAAAACCGCATGGTCTCACATGCTCGCCGCGGAGAGCCGCTTTCGCCAGGCTTCCGAGAGCGCCTTGGCCCCGGCAATCTGCCGTCGGCGCGCCTCATCAAAGCGCTTGTCGAAGGCTGCGATGAAGGCTTCACGCACGCTCGGGCCCTCTCCAATCGCAGTGCGGTTGAGACAAGCGCCTCCAACCGGAGCGGTGCCCTCGGCAAGCACGCGGAAATACCAGCCGCAGCGCGCCGAAAGCGTCATCAGAGCGCCCGCATCGGCGCGAGCGGAATGGAACTGGAATTTGAAGCAGGGCACGCGCGGCTGCGTGATCTCGAGAAGTGCTTCGCCCCACTCGAAGCGATCGCCGATCGCGACGGATGTTTCATCCGCGCCCTCTAATGTGAGATTTTCACCGAACGCGCCGGGCCGGCAGGAAAAACCCTGCTCGGTCTCCCACCAGGGCCAGTGATCGGCGGGG